>Ga0194131_10002853_pt1 | contig 28000 bp, 30 predicted proteins | sample TA2KigO120mmetaG_FD_148631 | JGI IMG/M metagenome (GOLD analysis project Ga0194131, IMG submission 148631) | Freshwater microbial communities from Lake Tanganyika, Tanzania - TA2015053 Kigoma Offshore 120m | ecosystem: Environmental > Aquatic > Freshwater > Lake | place: Tanzania: Lake...
AGGCGCGTCGGCGGCGGGCAGCACCGGCGCCGACGCCGCGCGACTGGTTCGCGGGGCCGGCGTGGGCAGGGGGCGCGGAACGAGCGCCACCGGCGACGGCACCACCGGCGCGATCGGCCGGAGCTCGCGAGGCGGCGCTTCCGGCGCGGCGGTCGCGAGCGGCGCGAGGTCTTCCTCCGTGAAGAAGCGGCCCGCATTCTGGGCGGGACGACTCGCGAAGAACGCGTTCTCGTCGAACTCCGAGGTTGGCGCCGCATTCTCGCGGCTGCGCTCTTCCATCACCCCGTCGAGCACGCGTGCGAAGGCATCCACGCGGGCGCGGGCGACCGGGGCCGCGGCGGGCTCCTCGGGGGCAGCCTCCACCATCGGCGCCGGTGCCGCCGTAGCCATCACCTGGGCCTCGACCTCGGCGGCCTCGTTGGCGCCGAGGTCCTGGACCAGCGCGACGCCGCCCGGCGAGCTGCCGAGCAAGAGGCGCCGCGCGTTGCCCTTGCCGTCGTCGACCTCCACGAGGATCAGGCTCGACTTGTCTCCCACCACCTCGCGCTGTACCACCCGCATGCCCACCTGGGCAGCATTGGCGTGCACCTTCTTGCGGAGCTGCCAGGCGGCGGCGACGCCGGCGCCCGCGAGCAGCGCCGGCCAGGCCCAGCCACTGGCGGGCAGCTCGGCAGGGGCGCTCGCCGACGCCGGGGCGGCCTCGGCGCCGAACAGCCGGTTGTAGTCGGCGTCCTGCGCTATCGCCATGCTGGCGAGAAACAGGAGCGGGCTCACGAGTCGCTCCGAGCGCTCTCGTCGCCCACCATCTCGGTGATGCGCAGGGCGAGCTTGTCCCCCACCATCACCACCTCACCCCGGGCGATCACGCGGCCGCCGACCACGAGGTCGAGCGGCGTGTCGCTGCCTCGGCCGAGGTCGACGACGTCGTCGCGGTCGAGCTCGGCGAGCTGCCGGACAGTGAGCCTGGTGCGACCGAGCTCCACGACCACGTCGACGGGCAGCTCGGAGAGGAAACTGACAGGGTGGCGTTCAGACATCGAGGTGTCTCCCGACCCTCTCTGCTTCGGTCACTCCCCTCCAGACTTTAGCGACGGCCGCGAAGATTCATTCGTTCGTGATCGCCACGCGCTTGGTCACGCGGAAGGAGCGCTGGCCGTCACGCGCGCCGGGCTCGCCCACGAGCGCGAGGCGCCCGTTGACGACGCCCCTGGCGGCGCTCAGAACGCCGAGCGGGATCTCCGCGCCCACGCCGATCCCGCGCAGCGCGCCGAGCGTGGACTTGATGCGCGTGAGCTCGACCACCAGTTCCACCTCGCAGGCGCCCACGCGCTCGAAGCTCACGTCGCGCTGCGACTGGCCCGGGGCGGATGTCGGCAGTTCAACGACACCAGCCACGCCGCGCAACAGGTGCGCAGGCAGCGCGATCGTCAGGCGTCCCACCGGCTCTTCCTCCGTCCCGAACTCGACCGCCGCCGCGAACACCGTCGAGGCCGCCAGCGTGTCCGCCACCCCGTGGCGGTTGGGCGTGGCCTTGCGCGGCACCAGTCGCGGTGCGGGGCGAACCGGCCAGTGGGCTTCGATGGCGAGGAAGATCTCCTCGCTCAGTCGCGTCGCTACGCGAAGCTCCACGTCCGAGGCGCCGCGCCCGGTGGGCGACAACGCCGGCGACGCCGCGACATCACCGAACAGGCGCGCGGTGAGACGCTCGAGCAGAGGCCCCTCCATCACGCAGAAACCGGAGACGTTGCCGCGCTCCACGTGGAAACCGGTGAAGGCCGCGCCGTCGCGGACCTGGGGCCACTCGAGCAACTCGCCAGCGGTGAGCACCCCGGCCTGCAGGAGACGAATGGGCGCGTCGCTGCCAGAGCGGGTGAGCATGCGCGTGCGCAGGCGACGCAGCGCCTGCCGGACGCAGTCCTCCACCAGCGGCACGGCGCCGACGATCTCCCGGTCCTGCGCCAGCACCGCAGTGGACATTACTGCACCACGAACTGGGTGAAATAGATGTGGTCGATGCCCCCCTGCGACCCGAGCGCGCCGTTGACGCGCACGTGGAGCTCATCGCGAAGGCGGGCCTTGCCATCGACGCCCTCGAGTTCCGACCACGTGTAGTCCGACACGCCAGTGATGATGCTGTCGCGGAGTTGCGCCGACCTCGCCGTCACGACGCTGGCCTTCTCGGCGTTGCTGTCTACCTGCACTTCCATGCGGAGCACGCGCCCGCCGCCGCTGCCGCGGAGGTTGACCGTGAAGGTGCCGAGGTTGGTCACGACGCTGTCGGTCAGGCCCGCGCCCGCCGCTGCCTGGCCCTCGCGGCTGGAGGCGGCGCCGTGTCCGCCCTCGGCCGCCGCCTCGGCGGCCTCGCCGTGCTCGCCATTGTCCGCCGCCCCACCCTCGCTCTCCTGCGCCGTGGCGGACGACGAGAGGCTCGCGCCGTAGCCGACGCCCACGCCGAGGAGCGCGCCGACGATGACGAGTCCCACGATGGGGAGGAACTTCTTCATCTTGCTGGGGGGCGGAGGCGGCGGCAGCTCGGCATCGTCGTCGTCCATGAGGGCCTCATACCTCACATCGGTCAGCGCTGCGGGATCTTGAGGCGCTACACCAGCTGGAGAAGCTGCTGCAGCGTGTCGTTCGCCGTCGTGATCACCTTGCTGCTCGCCTGGTAGCTGCGCTGCGCGGTGATCATCTGCACGAACTGCTCTTCGAGGTTCACGTTGGACTTCTCGAGCGCATAGCCGGAGATGCTGCCGCGCCCGCCGGTGCCCGCCGCGCCGATGGCATACTCGCCCGCGCCCGGGGTAGTGGCGAAGAGGGCGGAACCCACTCGAGTGAGTTGGTCGGGGGCGTCGAAGATGGCGAGGGCCACCTGGCCGATCTCCTGCGTCTCGCCGCTGTCGTAGTTGCCCGAGATGATGCCGTCCTCGTCGATGCTGATGCCAGTGAGCGAGCCGGCCTTGCTGCCGTCTTGCGCCACGGCGGTGACCGCCGACTCGTCGCCGGTCATGCTCACGCTGCCGTCGGTCTCCGTCCCCGTGCTGTCGAGGCCGAAGTCGAAGTCGATCGACGGCGTGGCGCTGCCGGCGAAGCTCCAGGCGATGGTGGCGCCGGTGCTCGTCTGGGTGAAACCAGAGATGTTGCCGTCGGTGTCGAAGTCCGCCGTGCCGGTGGCGATCTCGAAGGCGTAGCCCGACTCGCTGGCGTAGGCGGCGCCGGTGGGGTCGTAGGCCTCGGACGCGTCGCACACCGCGCGCCAGGTCCACTGGTCGTTGCTCGTGCGCTCGAAGAGCACCGTCACGTCGTGCGACTGGCCGCGGCTGTCGTAGATGGTCATCGAGGTGGTGAAGTCCGCCGCCTCGCCGGCCTCCAGGAGGGTGCTGGAGCCGGTACCAGTGCCGTAGAAGTCCAGCGCGGCCAGGTCGGCGCCCACCTCGGTGGCGGCGCTGAGGTTGGCCTCCAGCGTGACGCTCGAGGTGGCCTCGGGAGCGAGGGTGTCCATGGGGATCTGCAGGTCGCCGAGCATCGCGCCTAGCGCGCCGCCCTGCCCGGAGTAGCCCTGGAGGCGGTAGCCCTGGGCATTGACCACGTAGCCCTGGTCGTCCACGCCGAACTCGCCGGCGCGGGTGAAGTAGGCGCCGTCGTCGCCCTCGACCATGAAGAAGCCAGCCCCGGAGATGGCCATGTCGGTGGCGTTCGTGCTGCTCTCGAAGCTGCCCTGGCCCATCAGCGTGGCCACCCGGTTGTTGACCGCGCCGGCGCCCACCTTTCCACCGCCACCCACACCGAACACTTGCTGCGGGAGGAAGTCGGCGAAGGAAGCTCGGCCTTGCTTGTAGCCGACGGTGTTCATGTTGGCGATGTTGTCGCCGATCACGTTCATCCACGTGGACGACACGCCGAGACCGGACGCACCAACGCTGAGGGTAGAGAAGAGCGACATGTGATTTTCCTCCGAGGGTTGAGTGGGTTCGGAGCACGTCGGGCTCCTCTCCCTTTTCCAGGCCCCCTTGGAAAATCCGTGGTCCGGCCTGGCTAGCAACGTTGGGTGCCTATCGAGCAACCACCGTCGAATCGATGTTGGTGAAGATATTGCCTATGGCCTCTTGTCGGCTCAGAGCGGTCACGACTTTACGGTCGGGCACGCCAACGATGAACGCATTTTCGCCGAGGAGCACGAGGCTCTCGCGCGCGCCCTTGCGGGCGAGGTTGTCGACGGCCTTGTTGAGATCGGCCATGTCGCACTCGTCGAGCTCGATGCCGCGCGAGGCGAGGCGCGCCTGGGCGTGCTTGCTGAAACTGACACCCTGCGGGTCGACATCGGCCGCGCGCGTAGGCGGCGGTCGAAGCAGCGCGTCGAGCTGGTCGCCGAAGCCCGGCAGGCCCTCGATACGCTGCAGCTCCCGCGGCGGCGCGTTCCCAACCTGGCCGACCCGATGGATCACGGCTGGGTCTCTTCGACGGACAAGATCTGCGAGAGCTCGATGGTGACGCCATCGACCTCCAGCAGCGGCGAGCCGGTGGACAGGTCCATCGCCTCGACGGTGCCCACGATCCGGCTATCGACGGCCACCGCGTTGCCATCGGCATCGGTGGCATCGAAGCTGAACGTGTACTCGCCCTCGGGGCACTGCGCCCCGTTGAGGTCCTTGCCGTCCCAGGCATAGGTGCCGTCGCCTTCCGCGAGCGCCCCGATGTCGCCCGACCACACCACCACGCCGTCGGCGTCGGTGATGGTGAGCGTGGTGCTCGCGGTGTCGGCCGCGGCATCGTAGTGCAGAGTCTCCTCCCCCGCACCCGAGTAGCTGAAAGCGTCGCCTGTCGCGACAACGTCCTTCCCGATGAGGTTGGTCATCGCGGCGTTGTTCATCGACATGTTGACCATGTAGAGCGACTCCATGCCCGTGGTGAGCGTCTGGAGCTGTTCGAGCGAGGAGAACTGGGCGAGCTGCGCCACGAACTCCTCGTTGCTCATCGGGTTTAGCGGGTCCTGGTACTGCAGCTGCGTGGTGAGCAGCTTCAGGAAGGCGTCCTTGCCCAGCTCGTCGCCGGTAGAGGCGCTCGTGGCCGTCGAGAGCGTGCTCGCGGGAACGAGGCCGTCGATGCTGCTGAGGTCCATGGGCTCTGCTTCGGCTGGAAAAGGGTGAACTTGAGTGAATCAGGCGTCGCGGTCGAGGCGACCCTGGCGGGTCGGCTCGGCCGTCGCGGCGCGGCGCCCGAAACGGGGTGCCGGCCAGGGCGGCAGCTCCTCGCGACGAGCCTGTGGATTGGAGTCCTGGTGTGACATGTGACTGCTGGTGTTGTCGAGTGATTGACTCGCCTCGGTGGCCTTGACGGCTTGCGCCGTCTCGACCGAACGACGCTCGGCGATGTCGAGGGAGCCGAGTTGATAGCCCTCGCGCGCCACGGCGGCGCGGATGCTGTCTTGCTCGGCGGCGATGATCTCCCGTACCTGCGCGTCGGCGCGCACGGCAAGATCCAGAGTGTTGTCGTGCCGGACCACGTCGATCTCCCAGGCCCGGCCGCTGTCGTTGACGCGGACGGTCACGCCATCCCGCACCTCCAGCGCGCGCAGGTCCATGGCGGCGGCAGTATCGACGATCTCGGGGGCCTCCATCTCGACGGGGGCGCCCAGACCGGCCGCCGGCGCATCGGAGAAGCGGAAGGGCTCCCGCGGCACGGCGAGCCCACTCACCTCCACGTCGATGCCCATGTGGTCGAGATGGGCGGCGAGCGCGTCGTGGTCCCCCATCTCCCGGGGCTCGTCGTCGCGGCGCTGGTAGGGCTGACCCTGGTCGCCGTGGTCTTCGCCGACGCCTGAAGACTGGGCCGGATCGGATTCTTCCGGCAGCGGCACGTCCGGCGCTTCTCGCGCGTAGAAGCCAAGCGCGGCATCGACGACCACCCCGGTGTCCCCTCCTCCGTGACCGGGTGGCGAAGCTATCAGAGGGCCGGACGAGGGGTCGACACCCACCAACTGGGCGCTCGTCCCCTCCCCTGCACCGGCGGCTTCCCCCTTCTTGCCCCGCCTGACCGGCTTCGCATGCGGCTCGGTGCCCAGCGAGAAGAAGTCACTCACCGCCATGGCCAGCAAGCCGTCGAATCCCGGCTCGGCTCGAGCCGCAGGCGCCTGCGCGGGCTCGGGCTCCAAGGCCACCGCGAGGATGGGCGCGCTCATGGCGTCACCGCGGACAACGAGATCGGCGCGGCCATGCGCTCGGCCAGATCGGCAGCCTTGGAAGGGGGAAGCGCCACGAGCAACTTCCCGGCCTTGCTGCGGTTCATGCGATCGAGCACGTCGACCGCCAGCTCCGCTGGAAGCTCGTCGAACATCGGCGCCACGTTGCTGGCGCGACCGGATTCGATCATCGTCACCAGCGCCCCGACCTTCTCCTCGCGGGCCGCGTCGGCCTGCGACAGGAGCGCGGCGATCTCGTCCCGGGTGGCTTGGAGCACCTTCAAGCGCTCGGCGAGCGTGGTCTCGGCGGACTTGAGCTCGGCCTCGGCGGCGGCCACGGCGTACTCGCGCTTGGCGAGTTCCCGCTCGCGGTGGCGAAGGTCCTCGCCGAGCTTGTGGGCCCCCTGCGCCTGGACGTCGCAGTACTGCTCGATCTCGGTGATCGTCGGCCGCAGCGCGCTGTTGGCGAATGCGCCGCCCGCGGTCAAGAGCCCGCCGAGGCAGGCCAGCGCCAGCCAGTCGCGCCTGGTCACCCGCCCTCCCGGCGACGAGCGGCGATCTCGTCCATGCGGGCTGCGTCGCGACGCGACTCGTCGAGGACCGCCTCCCGCTCGCGGTGATCGATCACGTTCTGCATCGCGATCTCGTCGCGCACGCGCGCCACGTGCAGCGCGCGCCTCTGTTCCACGTCGCGCTCCTTCTGGGCCAGGCGCGCCGCCTCGCGACGCTCCGCCATCTCGGAGCGCAAGCGAAAGGCGTAATAGGCAGCGAGATCGAGGACGTCCTCGAGGTCGGTCTCGGTGCGGGCGCGGGCCACCGACTCACGCACGGCCACTAGCCGCGCCAGTTGCGCCTCGCGCTCGTCTTCCGCCTTGCGCACCGCCACCGCAGTTTCCTCGCGCGCAAGGGTGCGGAGGCGAAGCAGGGTGTGGAGCGTGGCCGACACAACGGGATTATCGGCTGCGCGGGCGATGGCTTTAGGGGCCTCTCCCGGTGGAGTGGTATCGCCCCCCGGGGCGATGAGGCGGCGCTCGAAAACGAGCTCACTCGCTGGGTGCTCCTCCCGCATCTCTTCACTCGCCCACCCATTGGAGATCCAGACGTGACGCCTACTACGCCCCGCTCAGCCTCGAGGTAAGCCACGGCAATCGTGATCGAAGCTCCCGCGAGGCGCTCATCACGTTGCAGCCATGAATAGAGGCCGCCCACCCCCTCTACTTCACCACCCCATCCATCCCCTGCAACACCGCCTCGTAGCCGGTGGCCTCCTCCACCGGCTGCGTGAGCCAAGCGTGGATCCGGGGAATCCGGGCGATCGCGTCGTCGACGACGGGACTGCTCCCCGCCTTGTAGGCGCCGAGGCGGACCAGCTCCTCGTTCTGGTTCCACGCGGCGAGCACCGCGCGCACCTTGCGCGACAGCTCGTAGTGCCGCGGCGTGACGACGACCTGCTGCACGCGCGAGATCGATTGAAGCACGTTGACGGCGGGGAACCGTCCCTCGGCGGCGATGCGACGCGAGAGCACCACGTGGCCGTCCACGACGCCCCGCACCGCGTCGCCCACCGGGTCGGCTTCCACGTCGTCGCCGTCGACCAGCACCGTGTAGAGCGCGGTGATGCTGCCCCGGTCGGCCGGGCCTGCCCGCTCGAGCAATCGCGGCAGGAGCGCGAAGCACGAGGGCGTGTAGCCGCGGGTGGTGGGCGGTTCGCCAACCGCGAGGCCGATCTGTCGCTGGGCCATCGCCAGCCGGGTGACAGAATCGACCATCATCATCACGTCCGCCCCCTGGTCGCGGAAGTGCTCGGCGATGGTCATCGCGAGGAATGCGCCGCGGAGCTGGAGCACCGGCGCCTTGTCGCTGGTCACCACCACCACCACGCTGCGACGGAGGCCATCCGGTCCGAGCACGTCCTCGAGGAACTCGCGCACCTCGCGGCCGCGCTCGCCGATGAGGGCAATCACGTTCACCGCCGCCGCCGATCGCCGCGCGATCATCCCCATCAGCGTGCTCTTCCCCACGCCGGAGCCAGCCATCAGGCCCACGCGTTGCCCGCGGCCAAACGTGAGCAGGCCGTCGATGACCCGGACGCCGGTGGGCAGCGGCTCGCGCACCAGCGCCCGCGCGAGCGCGTCCGGGGCCGCGGCGTGGAGCGGACGAGACACCAGCCCAGAGACCGGCCCCTTGCCGTCGAGGGGCTCGCCAAAACCGTCGATCACCCGGCCCTTGAGCAGGTTCCCCACCCAGGCCACGGGCATCGCGCCGGTACAGTCCACCCGGGCGCCGTGGTGCACCCCTTCCAGGGCACCAAAGGGCATCAGCAAGGCGTGACGTTCCCTGAAGCCCACCGTCTCCGCCGCACCGGCGCCGGCGATCTGCACCACCTCGCCCAGTCGCGCCCCGGGCACGTCGGCCGTCACCAGCGTGCCATGCACCGACACCACGCGCCCGCTGCGGCGTTCCACCGGCGCGCGGCGCCAACGCTCGGCGAGCGAGTCGAGCCCGAGGGTGTCTTGAGGGACCACGCCCTCCCTTCGGTCAGCCGCCCGCGAAGTTGAGCCCTATACCAGCTCGTAGCGCATGGTGACGCGCTTGCCCTTGCGCTCCACTTCCAGCTCGATGATCGGCTCGCGCCGGAGCTTGAGGTAAGCCCCCACCGCCGAGAAGAGGTCGTGCACCACGAGGCCGTTGACGTTCTTGACCACGTCGCCCGAGCGCAGGCCACCCTCGCGCAGGATCGAGCATTTCGCCAGGCCCACGCGGAAGCCGTCCGCCTTGCCGTCGGCGGTCTTGTTGACCCGCACCGAGCCGAGCTTCGTCAATTCTTTCAGATGCTTGGCGTAGTAGTCCACCACGCCGCGCTCCACGCGCCACTCGCCCTCGGCCACGTTCTCCACGCCATCGTCGGGGTTGGCCGGGCAGGTATCGACCTTGCCCTTGCCCGAGGGCTTGCGCGCCTTGCTCGCAGCGATACTCTGGCCCTGCTTCTTCGCGTGGGCCACCACGGCCGGCTCGAAGGCGCGACGCGGCTCGGACAGTTCGGCCTGCGCCACCGCCGGCTGGGGTGCCGGCACGGCGACCGGGTCGGCGAGCTTCTCGACGCGAGCCGGCGCGGGCGTGGGCGCGTGGTCGACCGCCGCCACCGGCGCCAGGTCGTCGGCGACGATGCCGATGCCAACCACTTCGACCACGGCCGGCCCGAAGTCGGGCTCGGGCTCGACCAGCGCCACCTGGAGGCTGTCGCCGCCCAGTTCGACAGGCCCGTCCCCGTGGCCAAGCTCGGGGAGCGAGGCGCCGGCGAGGGCGAAAACGAGGACACCCACGTGGACGAGGGCGCTGGCGAGGGGGGCGAAGGCGCGGGCGTGAAAGGGATGCATGGCGCTCTCCCTCCAACGCGGCGCAGGGCGCCGCCATTCGACCCTTGACTACGACGTCCTCTTCCATGCCGCCGTCTCGGCGACGAGCGCGGCGTTGGCCGTGTCAAACCGGCGGTCGATGGTGCCGATGGCGCCCTCGCAGATGCAACCGGCGTGGACGCTCTCGTCGCCGATCACGGTAGCCGCTTCGCCGAAGGCGGCGGTCACCCGCTCCACGTCGTCGGGGTTTACGCGCACCACCGCCCCCCGCCCGCCGAGCGTCTCCACCGCCTCGTTCACCATCGCCAGCAGCAACGAGGGGTCGGCGGCCAGCGCACGCGTCGCGAGGGCCTGCGCCCCGGCCAGCAAGACGTCGCCTGCCTGGGCCCGCATCTCCCCGAGCAGCGAGGCGCGCACCCGGGTGAGCTCGGCCGCGAGCTGGCCCAGGCGAGCGGATGCGTCACGGAGGCGCTTTCGCTCCGACTCGAGCTCCGCGAGCAACATCTGGTGCTCCCGCGCCCTGATTTGTTCCCGGGCCTCGTAGGTCGACTCGATCGCAGACTTCTCTGAACGATGCTGATCGCCCTCGTCCCGCCCGGCGGAGGACTCGCCGGCCTCTTCGCTGAGCGCGGGTGGTGGTTCCTCCAACACCACCGCCGGCGCGACCGCCACCTGACGCGGGCCGAGACCGGCCTTGAAGCCGCCAGCGCGGGGCGACGCGACCGAGGCGAAGCCGCCGCGAGGGCGGGCGAGGCCCTCGAAGGTGCCCAACTAGGCCTCCTCTTCGCCGCCGATGGCGAGCACGATGACGCCGTCGTCGTGCAGCCGCTGAGCGGCCGCCGTGATGTTCTCCTGTGCCTGCCGGAGCTGCGCCTTCCGGGGGGTGCCGAGCACCTCCATCTCGTCGATCATGTCGGTGGCAGCGCGCTTGGAGAGGTTCTTCAGGAAGCGGCCCCGCAGCTCGGGCGACGCGCCCTTGAGCGCGAGCACGAGGTCGGGGCGCTCCACCACGCGGAGCAGGGCCTGGATGGCTCGATCCTCGAGGGTACCCAAGTCTTCGAAGACGACCATGAGCCGCTGGAGGCGCTCGCCCAGCTCGCTGCCCTCGTTGCGCAGGCGCGAGATGACCATCTGGTTTTTTTCGCGCGGCAGGCGCCCGAGGATGCGCGCGGTCGATTGCGGCCCGCCGATGGGCAGCGGGTCGTCCTGGTCTTGCAGCGCGCCGCGGATGGTGTCTTCCACGTCGTCGGCGAGCTCGCCCGACACGCGCTCGGACTTGGCCATGCGCACGGTGAGATCGAACTGTCGCTCGGGCTCGAGGCTCAAGAGCACGCGCGAGGCGTTCTCCGGGCCCATCCTCAAGAGCGCCACCGCCTGCACCTGGGGGTGTTCGTCGCACAGGACGGCGGCTACCGCCTGGGGCGTGCGCGACTTGATGAACTCGGCGAAATCGGAGCCCACGCGGCGACGGATGGCGCCGGCCACCACGTGGCGGCGGCTCTCGTCCACCAGGTCCGGGAGCACCGACTGGGCGTAGGTTCGGCCGGTGCAGGGCACCAGCGACACCGCCTGCAAGGACACGATGAAGTCGCCCACCACCGCCTCGATCACGTCGTCGGCAATATCGGCGATGCCGGCGATGGCCATGCCGAGCTTCTTCACGTCCTCGTCAGCGAGCCTGCGGAGCATCGCGCGCGCCGTGTCGTGCTGCAGGTACATCACCAGGATCGCGGCCTTCTCCATCCCGGAGAGGTTGGCGACGGTGCGACGGCTCGGGGCCGGGGCCTCGGGTGCCTTGTTCTCGACGCGTTGGGCAGAAGCGGCAGGCATGTTTCTCCTCTACCCGCGCATCCAGCGGCGCAGGACTTCGGCACTGTTGTCGGTCTCGCGATTGACGAGGCGGCTGACGTCCTCGGCGCTCACGCGCTTGAATCCATCCACCTGCGCCCGCAAGCGGGCGGCGAGGTCGATGACGTTCTCGTCGTCGACACCGCCATCCACGGGCGCCGCGCCGCGACGCCAGCTGCTGGGCTCGTCGCCGATTTCGGCCAGCACCCGTCCGGTCTCGTCGACCGAGCCCGACTTCGCGACGGAAACCTGCCGCACCAGCGGTCGCACCACGAAGAGGAAGGCGAGCACCACCGCCGCCAGCGCCACGGCCGACTTCGCCAGGCCCTCCCAGGGCAGGCCGGGCGCGGCGAGCTCGGCGTCGCTCATCGGCACCTCCGCGAAGGGCACGAAGCTCACCACCACGCTGTCGCCGCGCTTGTCGTCGGCGCCCATCGCGGCGCGAACGGACTCGGCGAGCGTCGCCTTCATCGCCGCCTCGTCGAGTCCACCCGCCGCGGCGAGCGCAGCCACGGCCGACTGGTCGATGTACACGGCCGCGCTGAGGCGCTTCACCTCGCCGGCCGGCTGGACCGTGGTGGTCTGCGTGGTGGTGTACTGGTAGGCCGTCTCGACCTGCTCGCGCTTGCTCGTCGTGGAGCCATTCGACGCGGCCGCTGCCTCGGGGGTGTTCGACGACACGCCGGCCGCGCCGCCGTCGGCCTTGGTGCTGCCGTTGGCCTGTGTCTCGAGCTTCTCCTTCATCGCGGCGGCACTGTCGGGGTCGATGGCGTTGACCGTGGACTGGGTGCTCGCCGTGGTGAGATCGACCGACACCGTGACCCGCACCTTCTCGGGGCTCCCGAGGACGGCGGCCAGCGCCTCGGTGGCCTGGGCGGCGATGCGCTCGCCACGGCGCTGGGCCGCATCCGACACGGCGGCGTCCGGCTCGTCCGAGCGCTCGCCGGCCCAGAGAGCGCGCCCCGTGCGCTGGTCGATCACCGACACCTCGGCCTCGGTCATCCCAGCCACCGAGTGCGACACCAGCCGCGCGATGGAGCGGCCGATCTCCCGGGTGAGGGTCACGCCGTCGTTGCTGCGGACAGTCACGGCGGCGGTCGAGGTCTTGTGGTCGCTGAGAAAGTCGCTCGCGCCGCGGATATTGAGGTGAACGGTGCTCTTCTCGACCCCCTCGATGCCGTTGATCGCCTTGACGAGGTCGTTCTGGAGCATGCGCTGCTTGTGCAGCTGCTCCTGGAAGGGCGTGACCCACGGGTCGAGCTGCTCGACGCCGTCGATACCCACGAGGCCGTGTTCCCCCGCCGCCTCGCGACGTGCCAGTGCCTCGTCTTCCTCCCGCACCTCGATGGTGGCGCCATCCTCGGCGACGCGCCACCTCACGCCCGCGCGGCTGAGCTGGTCGGTCACGGCGGCGCGGGCGTCGCCGTCGCTCACCCGGGAGAGCATCACGAAGCTAGGCTGGCTCGCCCAGGCGCCGACGCCTACCACCACCGCCAGCGCCGCGACGACCGCCAGCATCAGGATGCGGCGCCGGGACTCGTCGAGTCCGTTCCAGAAGGCGCTGAGCTGGTGCTTCAGGTTGTCCATGCTGTCGGGGCTTCGTCCTGGCATCGGTCACCCCTGGCGGCGCTTGAGCCCCCCAGCCGAAAAAAACTACTCGTCGACGATGCTGGCCTCGGCGCACCAGTCGGCGTCGTCGTTCAGGCCGCTCGTCGCAAACGGAGAGTCGCCGCCGAAACTATGGGCGAGCAACCAACTCACCCCGAGGTCCCAGTCGGCTCGGTTGACCATGTGGCCTTTCTCGTCGTTGCAGCGAACCACGTAGTGCCCGTCGTCGAGGAGGTGACCCTGGAGCGTGTCGCTGGCGGCGTAGAAGTCGACGACCCTGAGCTGCTCGCTGGGCCACACGTCGGCCTCGCCGCCGGTGGTGAGCAGCACCGGGAGGTCGGTGGCGGGCTCGGCATAGAGCGCGAGCAGTTCCTCGAACGTGGGCACCGAGAGGTCGGCGCCGCCGGAGAGCTGCACGACGGTGGCCAGCGTGTCGGCCCGGTGGGCGAGCAACAGCGTGGTGAACAGGGCGCCACCGGAGAAGCCCATGGCCGAGGCGTGGGACAGGTCGACGTCGAGGTTGTTGGCCACGCAGCTGCGGAGGTCGTCGTAGAGCACCAGGTCGAGGTTGCCGGTGGTCTCGAGGTTCCACAGGTAGAACTCGTAGCCGTACATGTTCTGGACGGGCGAGTCGGCGAACACCCAGACGGTGCCGGTCTCGTCGGCCAGGGCCTGCACGTCGAGCGCGCTCGCCCAGGATTCGCCCGGGTGCTCGGTGGCGCCCGGGTCGTCGAGGCCGTGGAAGAAGAAGAACAGCGGCATGTCGGCCACGGGCTGGCTGGGGACGATGACGGTGACGCTGCGCTCCGCGCCGCTGCTCAGGAAGCTCGACGTGCCGCTGGCCTCGAGCGCCGGGCACTCGCCGGAGGAGAGCTCGGCCAGGGGGGCGGGCTCGGGGCCCTCGTCCACGCTGCCGGTGTCGGCGGTGTCGACCGGCTCGCCGGCGGCGGAATCGGTCTCGGGGGGGGCACAGGCGAGGAGCAAGAGCGTCACGGCAGACTCCGGGGACGGAGGAAACGCCGGGCGAAGAGCGGCGCCGCGGCAAGGAGTAGCATGGGACCGAGCGGCTGGACGAGCACGCCCGCCGCCCAGAGCAGGGCCGCGCCGGCGAGGCCCGCGAGGCGCAGCTCGGCGTAACGATCCGCGCCGGGCAACCACGGCAGGAGCAGGTCGAGGGGGAAGAGGTAGAGGAGGACCTCGTTCCAGCGCAGCTCGCCCAGCGAGGTGACGCAGGTCGAGATCCAGGAAGCGAGCCGGGGGAGCCCAGTGGCGGGCGCGGGTTGGCAACGGTGGGGAGCCCGGCACGCTAAGCGAAGCCGGTGAGCAGCATCCGCGCCCACGCCCTCCCCGCGCTCGGCCTGCTGCTGGTGGCGCTCGCATCCACCTGGCCGGCGGTGGTCCGGCTCGGCACGGCGATCCCCGGGCACCCGCAGTCCGACGCCTACGAGCACCTCCAGGGCTACTGGTGGGTGGCCGACGAGCTTCGCCGGGGCGAGTGGCCGATCCACGCCACCCAGTTCGGAACCCCCGAGGCCGGAAGCCTTTGGTTTCCCGATACGCTGGGCGCGACCCTGTCGCTCCCCATCCAGGTCGTGCTGGGCGCGCCCGTGGCCTACACCGTGGTGGTGGTCGCCCAGATCTGGCTGGCGATGCTCGCCGCCTACGCGATGGGCCTCACTTTCGGCGGTGGGCGCGCCGGCGGTTGGCTCGCGGCGGTGATCTTCGGCGCCTCGCCCTTCGCCCTCGGGCTCGTTCACTCCGGGGTGAGCGAGTACTTCCACCTCGCCCCGTTTCCACTCCTTTTCCTAGGCATGCATCGGTTCCTGGAAGGGCGAGGGAGCTGGATGATCCCGGCGCTTGCCTGGGGGTGGCTCGGCTGGGCGAACGGCTACTACGGGCTCTTCGGCACGGTGGTGGTGCTCATGGCCGCGCTGTCGACCACGGGACCGTTAGGCGTGAAACTTCAAAAATCCATCACCGTCGGCGCAGTCACGACGATCATCGCGGCGCCGAACCTGCTGGCCACGTGGTACTCCCTGCACCAGCCCGACAGTCTCATCCGCCCTGAGAGCGCCCCTGGCTGGGACTGGGTTTATCTCCCCGCCAACGACCTGCTCAGCTTCGTGGTACCCGGCGACCGCTTCTTCCCCGACCTGCGGTCGCGCGGCAACCACGGCATCCAGCACGTGGCCTACCTCGGCCTCGCGGGCTTGCTCGTCGCTGCCCCCGGCCTGCGGCGGTGGTGGAAGGCGGCGCTGCTCGCGGGGGTGCTCGCGCTGGGTCCCACGCTTCACGTCGACAGCAAGCCGGTGCGCGTGGGCGGGCACATCGTCCCCTTGCCGGCGGCGCTGTTGTACCTTCCTGGCTCGCCCTTCCGCAGCGTGCACCATCCCTATCGGCTAGTGGTGTTGCCGATGCTGGTGCTCGCGGCGGCGGCCTCCGCGCTGGGCCGGCGCCCGCGGCTCGCGGTGGCGGCGTCGGCAGCGGTGCTTGCCGATACATGGTTTGTATCACCGGCGGCGGGGCCTCTCGCCACCGCCTCGGTGGCCGACCCCGACGTGCTGCCCGACCCGGGCGGGCGCTGGGACTTCCCGCCGGAGTACCGCGATCGCAACCGGCAGTGGCTCGGCCTCCAGGCGGTACACGGTCGCCCGGTGCCCTACACGCTCAACGTGTTCCTGCCGCGAGCCTGGCGTGACAACGCGGCCTACCAGCAGCTCATGGCCTGTCTCGACGACGCGCCCACCCACACCGTATCTCGCGATGGTCACCCCCCGCTGCAGGCCTGGTTGGTGCAGGACTCGGCGCAGACGCTCGCCGAGGGGATCGAGCAGCTGCGGGACTGGGGCCTGCGCTACATCGTGGTGCACGAGGAGCTGCTCTCCGCCCCGGAGCTGTCTTGCGTGGCGTCGGTCATCCGGCCGGGGCGAGTGGTTGATCTCGGCGAGTGAGCGATGGTCGGTGTACGCTTGCCCATGCTTCCACTTCTCTTCCTCGCCACGCCCGCCGACGCGTGCCCCACGGTCGCGACCGGCACGCCCTCCCAGCTCTCCTTCGACGTGGCCCAGGTGGCCATCGTGCGGCAGCACAACCGCACCACCTTCTCGGTGTCGATCAACCCCTATGGCGACAAGCAGTCCTTCGCGCTGGTGCTGCCGGTGTCGACGATCCTGGAGCAAGACGAGATCCAGACCCTCGACGCCGACATCTTTGCCAGACTGAACGCCTACTCGGCGCCGATGCACGTCAACGACGCCGGCTGCCCGCGCGACAGCGGCTACGCCCTCGACGGGGCCGAGGCCGACACCGGCACCGACAGCGACGGCGACACCGACGTGGACGTGGAGGCCAACTACCTCGTGGGCGAGTACGAGGTGACGATCCTCTCCTCCACCGAGTCGTCGGGGCTGAAGGACTACCTCGACCAGCGAGGGTTCTACCTTCCCGCAGGCGCCGACGAGCGCCTCGCCGAGTACATCGACGCCGGCAGCTACTTCCTCACCGCGAAGGTAGCCGACGAGGCGGCCGAGGCCAACGGCCTGCCGCTGTCTCCGCTGCAGATCTCCTACGAGAGCGACATCTTCGCCATCCCCATCCGCCTCGCCACGCTCAACTCCCCGGGCGTGCAGGACATGGTGATCTACGCGCTCAACGACGTTGAGGACGGCAAGACGGGCCTGGCCAACTACGCCGAGTTCGAGGTGCCCGACCGCTGCATCTGGGGCGACCCCGCCAGCGAGGACTTCGACACCTTCTACGAGGACCACTTCGTGGACGCCTGGGAAGCCCAGGGCACCGGTGCGTGGTCCCTCGAGTACGCGGGACAGCCCTACGACTGCAACCCCTGCACCGGCTACAACCTCACCGATGAGGACGTGGCGATGCTCGGCTTCCGCGGCGACTACTGGGCCCACCACCTGAGCCGCCTGCGCTTCCGCTACACCCCCGACCAGGCCACGGAAGACCTGGTGCTCTACCACACGCAGATTTACGAGCCGACGAACACCGTGTACGCCGACGACTGGGACCAGAACTACAACTGCGTGGACAGCTTCTGCGACGGCACCCCCACGCAGGACGACGACGGCGGGCTCGACCTGGGCGAGGCGCCTGCCGCGTGCGGCTGCAACGCGGGCGGGGCGAGCGCGTGGCTGGGGTTGGTGGCGGCATTGGGGCTGGTTCGTCGGAGGCGGTAACCGTCGCTAGGCGAGCGCGAGGGGCCAGAAGCGAGCATCCCTCCCCCGCTCGCGGGGGAGGGACGCTTGCGCAGGACCCCTCCAGCCTGCCCCCCCAGCCTCCAGCCTAAATCGGCATATTCCAGATCTGCTGGTAAGCCTCGACGACCTTGTCCCGGACGCTCGCCATCGCGCGCAGTCCGATGTTGGCTTCTTCGAGCGCGATCATCATCCCCGCGAGGTCGGCGTCCTGTCCGCTGGCCACGCGATACACCGACTGGTCGGCCTCGGCCTGCTGGTTCTCTACCGCCTGCACGGCGCTGGTGAGCGTGCTGCCGAAGTCTGCACTGGGCACGCCCTCCGTGCCGCGGGCCTTCTGGTTCTTGGCGGCCTGTGCGAGCGCCTCCTCGAGGCCGCCGACGCCGCTACCGATGCCCTTGATCATCGCTACCTCCCGATGCCCAGCGCAGTCATTGCCATGTCGCGGGTGGCTTCCACCACGTTGGCATTGGCCTCGTAGGCGCGCTGCGCCGTCATCAAGTCAACCATCTCCTGCAACACGTTGATGTCGGGGTAGGCCACGAAGCCGTCCGGTCCCGCGTCGGGATGGGTGGGGTCGTACACGCGCACCGGCGGCCGGTCGTCGGTCTTGACCTCGGCCACTTGCACGCGGCTGGAGGCCGCGTCGAGCGACTCGCCGAAAGGATCGATGGCCTCGGCCTGGAACACGGGAACCTGCCGCTGGTAGGGCCCGCCCTCGGGCGTGCGGGTGGTCCGCGCGTTGGCCATGTTCGAGGCTATGGACTGCAAGCGGACGCGCTCCGCAGCGAGGCCGCTGGATGCGATCGAGAAGGTGTCGAGGATGTCAGCCATTAGATCTTACCATCGGAAGCGGCGAAGCGAAGCATGGCCAGCCGCCGGGACAGTCCCCCAGCCACCGCCTCGTACATCACCCGGTTTTCCATCAGTCGCGTGGCCTCGGTCTCGGCATTCACCGAGTTACCGTCGAGCGACGACTCCGGAGCGGCCACCTCGGTCATCGTTTCCATGACCCGCGCCTCGGGCGACACGGACTCGCCGGCGAGCGGCCGGTCCATCACCTCCAGCAAGAGGGCGTCGAAGGGAGCCTCCTTCGCCAGGTAGCCTGGAGTGTTCGCGTTCGCGAGGTTCGACGCGCCCACGGCGTGCTGGGCGCGGCGCAGGTCGAGCACGTTCTCGAGCCCGGTGTACAGGCCGTCGAAGAGCTTGAGTCCGCCGGTAGGTGACATGGAGAAGACCTCCACTTCACTCTTCGGTCAGCCCCGCCGTAGGTTTAGCGACTCGCCAATCTTTTCTTCGCGAGCACAGACTCGATCGCGGCCTGCGCCTCGGTGTCCCGCGCAAGGGCAGCGCACACCGAAGAGCGCTCCAGGTCCACCCCGGCACAGCCGGTGGCCGCCGTCACCTGGCCGGGCGCCTCGCCGCGGGCAGCCCGCTCGAGGACGTCGAGTTCGACCGAGTGGGTCCGGCCGTACGGGCGCTGACGCAACCAGCGGACGCTGTCCAGCGCGTCGCCCGAGGCGCCGGTGGCGACGTAGAGCCTCGCCAGATGGTGCACGGCGAGGGAACTGTCGAGACCCCGTGCCTCCTCGGTGGTGGCGACCGTCTTCCACGCCGCGAGCGCCCGGTCTAAAAAGCCCCCTGAGGCGTACTGCTCGGCCACGGCGGCAATGGGCGACAGGTCGTCGAGGTGGGCCACGAGCCCGTCGTGCCAGGCGCCGCAATGCAGCGCCATCGCCTCGTCCCCGTCCCCAGCCGCGAGGAGCAAGGCGCTGCGCTTGACCCAGGAGCGCGCGAGACGGGAACCGGCCTCGCCGCGAACGAGTGCCTCGTCACGACGCACTAGCTCCGCCCAAGCGCCGATGGCATCGCGCTCCTCGCCCGTGGCAAGGTACACCTGCGCGAGAAGGTGGAGGGCGTCGGCCCCGGCGGCCCCCGGGAGGGCCGCGTCTCGACGCATATCAGGAACGTAGGCGGTCCATGCCGTGGGGGGCTGCGCCGCGATCGCCCCTAGCCCCCCGCGCTGGGCATGCACGGCGCGCAGTTCGGGGTCGAGGCCACCGGTGGCCACCTCGCCGAGAACCGATGAGGACGCGAGGAACTCGCCGTGGCGATACAGGAGGTCCGAGAGGAAAAGTAGTCTCTCGTCGAGGAGATCTGGAGAACCCAGCTTGACCACCGGGCGCAACAACTCGAGTGCCTCGGCGGTGCACCCACTGCCCCCGATCACCACGGCCGCGAGCACGCGCGATTCCACCGTGGTTGCCGAGCCCGCAAGCGCCCACCCCAGACCCGGCGCCGCATCCTCGCGCCCTCGCCAGGCCGCGAGGGTGACCAGGTGCAGCACCATCTCGGGCGGGGCGCCGCTGTGGGCCGCCAGCCGAGCGGCGTCGCTCGCCGGCGCGTTCGCGCCCACGGCGAGGAGCGCCCGGGAGCGCTGCATCAGCGCCGCCGCCACGTCGGGCGCCGCCACGTCCGGGGCAGTGGCGGCCTCGCCGAAGTACCACGCCGCCTCGCGCGCGTGGCCAAGCTCGCGATGCAGCGCGCCGAGCCGGTAGAGCAACTCGCCCCGGGGAGCGCCGTTCCGAGCCAGCGCGTTCCGCGTCTCGCTGACCATGGCCCAGCTCGCCCCGGAAACCTCGGCCGCGTTCCAGACGGGCACGCGCGGCGCGGACGCCAGCGCCGCGTCGGCCCAGCGCGTCTGCCCGGTGGGCAGGGGAGCCAGGGCCACCTCGTCTGGACGGCAGGCGGGTGGCTCGGGCGCCTGGGCGAGCGCGGCGGAGGCGTCGGAGGGCGCCAAGATCGTGTCCGGCCTTGCCGTGGGCACCGGCACCAGGACCAAGTTGCCCGGGGCCCCGGCGAGCTCGAAGGTCATGGCCTCGTCGAGCATGAAGAAGCTGAGCACCCAGTCACCGCCGGTGTCGACGGCGCGGGCGTCACGCACGGCCGCGTTCCGCAGCGTGCGCAACTGCGCGCGAAGGTCTTCGGTGTTGTCGTGTACGAGCACGTCGACCCGGCCGTGCCGGGCGGGCAGGACTTCCACCACGGCGGTGCTCGATGTGGCCAGGCGGATCGGCTCCGCCCCAGCGGCGGACGCGGCGAGGCCCGCCACGAGCAAAAGGCCGCCGCCGAGAGCCACTAGAGCCTCAGTGCCAGGCCGGCGGAGACGCGCGCCGCCGACATGTCGATGCCGCAGGGGGCTTCCATGCAGGTGTTCGCCTCGCGCGCCGCGTCGTTGACGTCGCTGTAGCGGTAGCCGAGCGACACGAACACGTCGAGACCGCGAGGCCCCTGGTCGGGGTGGTGGAGCGTGGGACGCACCCAGCCGGTGTGCCAGCGTCCGCTCACCTCGAGCAACAGGCCCGGCCGCGCGCCGCTGTCGGATCGCTCCGTCTCGAGCACCTGGCCCGTGCTCTCGCCGTAGAGCACCCAGGACGGCCCCGCGCCCGCGAGGAGCGCCACCTGGCCGGCGTCGTAGCGGGCCGAGAGCAGAGCGCTCACCGGCGCGTACCACAGGGCGGTGCCGGCGGTGCCCTCGGCGCGGGTGCCTGCCAACTCTCGGAACCCGGCCTCGAACGTGACCTCCATCGGCCATCGCGTGCGCGCCGACACGACCAGCTCGGCGCCGAGGCTGCCGCCGATGTCCTCGTACACCCGCTTGAGGCCGTCCTGGAACACGGCCTCGCCGCTCGCGGCGAGACCTACCGCCACCTCGGTGATGGCGGGCTCGGCGGCCATGGCAAAGGCGAACAGCAACATGAGTTCCCCCTAGGCTCGCTTTCGCAGGCGGGTGCCGGGCGCGACGAATTTCGGCTGGAGCTGGGCTCGGATCGCCCGGCGACGAGCCGGGAGGGCGGCGAGCTCGCTCTCAGCGTGCGCGCGCGCGCGGACCAGCGCGTCGGACAGGTGACGGATGCGGCCGAGGAGCCGCGCCACGACGTCGGGCGGCGAGGACGCCGCGACGAGGTGGACCTCCTCCACCAGCCGCTGGAGCTCGGCGGGTCGCACACGCGCCCCCTGGGTCCACGACCATGCAAGGTGGTCCATGCGGGCGGCCAGGCTCTCGACGGCGTCGCTCACGGCGTGCCCTCGGCCTCGGCCCCCGCGATCACCACCTGGCGAAACGCGTCGAGCAGCGTGTTGTTCACCCGGAGCAAGGCCTCGGTGCCCCCCACGTCACCAGTCCTCCCCACCTCGCCGAGGCGCTGGATGGCCCAGGTGTAGGTACCATGCAGGTTTCTCGTTAGCTCCGGCGCCGTCGCGTGGTCGAGGGCGAGCATCAGCTCGAGGTAGATGGGGCGCACCCTGGCCAGCTCGGCGATCCAGGCCATGCGGCGGCCGGCCTCCATGTGCTCTCGCGCGGCGACGAGGCGCGTGTCGGCCGTCTCGAGGAGCAGGACCACCAGCTCACCCGGGGTGGCGCCGTGCACTCGGTTGCTGCGGTACTGGTCGATTGCGCTCATCGTTGCCTCCCCTAATCATCGTCATCGCTGTTGCTCGAAGACAGCAGCGCCTCGAGCTGCGCGGTCGCGTCCTGCATCTTGGCCATCGCCAGTTCCATGGCGAGGAATTGCTTCGCGAGCCGCTCCTCGTACGCTGCCATCCGCTCCTCGAAGCCCTCGATGTCCTCCTCAAGCACGTCGATCTGCTCGTTGATCGCCTCTTGTCGCGTGGCGATGAAGCCCTCGTCCTCGTCGGTGTAACTCTCCACCAGCGCCTTGAAGGCATCGCCGAATCCGCCACTGCCGGTCTGAAACAGCTGGCCCACCTCGCCGGGCGCGGCCTCCAGCGCTTCCTCGAGCGCCTCCGTGTCCAGCTCGATGGTCCCGTCCTGCTGCGTCTCGAAGCCGATGGAAGCCAGCGAGGCGTAGGTGCTGCCTGTCGTGTACGCGCTGGAAATGGCCGCCTGCATCGAGCGCATCATGTTCACGACGAGGCTCTCGCCCACGAACTCGCCCTTGATGCTGTTCTCGCTGTCGAAGGCGCGGTGCGTGTTGATGTACTTGCGCATCGCGTTGTAGGCATCGACGAAACTCTGGATGTTCGCCACCGTGGTGTCGATGTCGGTGTCCACGTCGATGGTCACCGCCGAGGTGGTGACCTCCTTGACGTTGAAGGTGATGCCCTCGACCACGCCATCGACGTCGTTGTCGGGATGGGTGATGGTGATGCCGTTGACGGTGAGCGTCGCGTCGGTGGCCGTGCTCGTCTCGGTAAAGCCGGGGACGGTGCCCGACGCGCCGGTCAGCCCGCTGGTGTCGACGGTGATGGTGTTGTCGGCGCCGGTGTCGAGTCCGGCGATCACCAGTCGATACGGCGAGGTGGCGTCGCCGGTGTTCATGATGTACGCCGCCACGCCGCTGATGCTATCGTTGATGAGGTCGGCCAGGTCGGACAGCGACGAGTTGGTGCTGTCGATGGTCAGCGACGTGGTGGTGCCGGCGTAGGTGATCGACAGGGTGCCCTCGGGGATCACCCCGCTGCTGTCCTTGTCGCTGTAGCCCTGTGACACTTCGGTCTCGGAGGCAGCAAGCTGGCTCACCTCGATGCTGTAGCGTCCAGTCACCGCGGTGCCGTCGGTGGTCACCGCCACCGCGCCCTCGTCGGAGCTGGTCCCGGTCGCGGCCCTCATGTCGGCGGTGCTGTCGATGGCCTCGAGCGCCGACTTCGCCGCTTCGACGAGCGTCGTCAGCTCGTCGTAGGCGTCGTCGAGCTCCTCGAGATCGTCGAGGTCCTCCTCCATCACCGTCATCGGCACGCTCGCCGCATCGACAAGCTTGTCGATCAACGCGTCGGTGTCGATGCCGGAGACGATGCCGCCAACGGTGATGGGCACGGCGGAAAACCTCGGTCTGTGGATCGGCTGGCGGTCGCGAAAACTGTAGGTAAACTAGGCCATCGATCCAGTCACCACCACTAGAGAAACGCGCCCGCCTCCACGGCGAGCCGTGAAGGCGGGACGGTTGGCCGACGGGGGTCGAACTAGCTCTGGAGGAGCTGGATGACCGACTGCGGCAGGTTCTTGGCCTGGGCGAGGACCGCCACGCCCGCCTGTTGCAGCACCTGCATCTTGGCCAGCTCGGCCGATTCCTCGCCGAAATCCGCGTCGCGGATCTGGCTCTCGGCGGCCTTGGTGTTCTCGATGAAGACCTCGAGGTTGTTCAGCGCGTTGTTGAGGCGGTTTTCACCGGCGCCCATCAGCGAGCGGTAGGCCGAGACGGAATCCACGGCGGCGTCGATCACGTCGAGGGCGACGGCCGCCCCGCCGGAGGTGCTCAGATCGAGCACACCGCTGTCAATGCCCAGCGTGGTGGCGCGCAGGTCGGCCATGGCGAGATCGACCACGTCGTTGGCGGTGGCGCGGATGCCCACCTGCACCGAGACGGTGGGCAAGCTGCCGTCAGCGAGCATGGCACCATTGAACTCGGTGACACTCGCGATGCGATCCACCTCCAGGGCGAGGGCGACGTACTCGTCCTGGATGTAGGCGCGCTCGTCGTCGCCGAGCGTCTCCGAGGCGCTCTGCACGGCGAGTTCGCGCATGCGGCCGAGGATGCTGGCCACCTCGCTGGTGGCGCCTTCCGCCACCGAGATCATCGAGATGCCGTCGCCGATGTTGCGGGCGGCCACCTTCGCCGAGGACGCGGCGACCTTGAGATTCTCCGCGACGCCGAGTCCGGCAGCGTCGTCCGCGGCGCGGGCGATGCGGAGACCGGACGAGATGCGCTCGAAGGACTTGTTCAGGCGCCGGGACGTGTCACTAAGCCTGGTGAGCGCCCCGTTGGCCGCCGTGTTGGTGTTGACGGTGATTGCCATTTGATCTCTCCGAGGCTGACGGCGTCCTGTTCGGCAACCCGAGGAGTCGTTTGAGGGATTTCAGCGACCGGCCCAAAAAAAGAAACCCGGCGGCCCTCGCGGACCGCCGGGGAAGTCAGGCTCTCGCTACTGGATCAGCGACAGCACGCTCTGGCTCATGCTCTTGGCCTGGGCGAGGACGGCCACGCCGGCCTGCTGGAGCACCTGGTTCTTGGCGAGTTCCGCGGACTCGTAGCCGAAGTCGGCGTCGCGGATCGCGCTCTCGGCCGCCGCCGTGTTCTCGGCGAAGGACTCGAGGCTGTTCAGCGCACCGCTCAGGCGGTTCTCCGCGGCACCGTAGTCGGAGCGGTAGCCGCTGACCGTCTCGATGGCCGAGTCGATGGCGGTGAGGGCGGTCGACGCGCCGGCCGAGGTGCTCATGTCGACGCTGGCGCTGTCGATGCCGAGGGTGGCCGCAGTGAGGTCGCCCATGGTGATGTCCACCTGGTCGTTCGCCGTGTTGTGGATGCCCACCTGCACGCCGAAGGTGGAGGCCCCCGCGGTGAGGGACTGGCCGTTGAACTCGGTGACATTGGCGATGCGATCGACTTCCGACGCCAGCGCCAGGTACTCGTCCTGGATGTAGGCGCGCTCGTCGTCGTCGAGCGTCTCCGACGCGCTCTGCACGGCGAGTTCGCGCATGCGGCCGAGGATGCTGGCCACCTCGCTGGTGGCGCCTTCCGCCACCGAGATCATCGAGATGCCGTCGCCGACGTTGCGCTGCGCCACCTTGGCCGACCTGAAGGCGACCTTGAGGTTCTCGGCCACGCCGAGTCCGGCCGCGTCGTCAGCAGCCTTGCTGATGCGGAGACCGCTCGAGATGCGAGAGAAGGAGCCGGCGAGGGCACGCCCAGTCTTTCCGAGCTGGGTCATCGCCCGGTTGGCGGATTGGTTGGAGTTGACGGTCATTGCCATGATGTTGCTCCCATTGGGTTATGCAGGTTTAGCTGCCTTGATATCTGGCCGCGGACCGCGGTCCCATTTCTGGAGACGGATCTTGGCGCGACGTTCATTAGGCCCCGCGTAATCTTTTTTCGATCGCCCGATCGCGGGGACCAAAAAAGCTAGCGCCGCGGCCAAGAACTTACAACGGGGCGCCGAGCTACATCAGGTCGAAGAGGCTTTGCTTCTTGCCACTGGCGGCCACCTGCAGAGCCGTGCTGTAGGCGCTGCGGAGCTCGCTGAGCTTGGTGTAGGTCTCCGCCGGGTCGGCCCCGCGTAATCTTTTTTCGATCGCCCGATCGCGGGGACCAAAAAAGCGAGCGCCCCGGCCAAGAACTGGCAACGGGGCGCCGAGCTACATCAGGTCGAAGAGGCTTTGCTTCTTGCCACTGGCGGCCACCTGCAGAGCCGTGCTGTAGGCGCTGCGGAGCTCGCTGAGCTTGGTGTAGGTCTCCGCCGGATCGGCGGCGGCGAGATCGTCGAGCCGAGTCTGGAACTCGGCGCTGAGCGACTCAGAGAGCGCGAGCGCGTCTTCGGCCACGTTGGTGGTGTTGCCGATCTCGCCGCGCGCCGTCACCAGCTGATCGAGGCCGGTGTCGATGGCGGTGATGCCGTCGGACACGCCGACGTCGTCGTCGTTCTCCAGCGCGACCTGCAGGTCGGCCAGCGCCGCGAAGACGTCGATGCCCCCAGTGAAGACCGCCGACCCGTCGCGACCGGTGGCCACCCACGTGTTCTCGCCCACGCGCGCGGAGGGCTCGTCAGTGCTCCCGGCGTAGTTGCCACTCTCGTCGAAGGGCAGCGCGTCGTAGGCGGTGCCCGCGAAGAGGTAGCGCCCGCCGTAGTCCGAGTTGGCCGCGTCGATGAGCGTGGAGCGCAGCGCCTCGATCTCCGCGGCAGCCAGGCTCCGCTCGTCGGCTGACACGGTGTCGCCCGCCATCTGCACGGCGATCTCCCTCGCACGCGTGAGCGCGTCGTGCGCGCGTGAAAGAGCACTGTCCATCGTATCGAGCGCCGACATCGCCTGGGTGGCGTTGCGCTCGTAAACCGACTGGTCCGCCACGGCGGCGGAAAGCGCGTCGACCTGCGCGCGCAGTTCCGGCGCGTCGGAGGCACGGTTGACGAGCAGCCCGGTGACGGCCTGCTCTTCCGCCTTGCGGGTCTCGGCGAGGATGGAGCTCAGGTTGGCACGGACCATCGTCCAGGTGCCGGACTGGGTGACGCGCATCCCTAGCCTCCGATGGCCAGGAGCTGCCGGAGCAGCTCGTCAGCGGCGCTCACCACGCGCGCGGCGGCGCGGTAGGCAGCCTGGTATTCCAGCAGGTGCGTGGCCTCCTCGTCGGTGTCGACGCCGGAGATCGACTCGCGCAGGGTCTCGAGGTCGGCACAGCGGGCAGACTCGGCCTCGGCCTCGGCCTGGGCCCCGGCCACCGCCGAGCCCACGTCGGCCACGAGGCCCGACAGCACCGCGCGGGCCGTTCGCCCGCCAAAGCCGGTGGTGTCGTCTTCGAGATCGAGCATGGCCTCGAGGTTGTCGCCGTCGCCGGCGAGCGCGGTGGCCGCGCCGGCGAAGGCGAGCAGGTCGGCGTCGTCCGCCACGCCAGGGTCGACGGCCATCCCCATCGCCGCCCCGGCGATGGCGGTCGGCGCAAGGAAGACATCGCCACCGGCGTTGCCGCTGGTGTCGAAGCCGAGCGCATGCTGGGTGTTGACCGCGGTGGCGAAGTTGTAGGCGAAGTCGTCGAGGTCGTCGATCCAGCCCTCTGCCAGTTCCCGGGCGCTCACGAGGCCTCCCATCTGCCCGCCGAGGACCGACGTGACGTCGAGCTCGCCCTCGTCGACGGTGACGTGCACCGCCACGCGACCCTCGTCGTCGGTGGCCGCGACGAGCGCCCGCGCCTCGGGACCGGACACCACGGCGTGGCCGCCGACCATGACCACCGCCTGGCCGTCGGCGCGCAGCTCGGCGGTGGCACCGCAGCGGCTCGCCAGCTCCACGAGGAGCTGGTCGCGACGGTCGAGCAGGTCGCCCGGGCCGGTCGTGGCGCCCGACTTGCCGATGGCGGCGTTGAGCGAGGCTACCTCGGCGAGCATGCTGTTCACCTCGTCGATGCCGCTACCGAGCTGCTCCTCGAAGGTGCTGACGCTCTCATCGAGGCCCGTCGCGATGCGCGACACCACGTTGGCCAGCCCCTCGGCGGCGGCCACGACCGAGCGCCGCAGCGCGGTGTCGGAGGGGTCGGCGGTGGCCTGTCCCAGCGCGTCGAACCAGCCGTCGAGGGCCTCGGCAAGCCCCGTGGTCGCCCCGGTTCCGAACCAGCTCTCGACAACTCTCAGGCTGTCGTTGAGCGTGGTCGCGGCGCCCTCGGCGCCCGTGGCCTCCACCAGCCGCACGCCAAGCAGCCGATCCGCGCTTCGCGCGACCGACGAGGCCGTGGCTCCCTGCCCGATCCACAGCCCCCGCTGGTTGACCGGGTCGAGCTGCGAGGTGCGCAGGCTGCGGCGGGAGTAGCCCTCGATGCCTGCACCCGTCACGTTCTGCGTGGTGACGTTGATGCCTGCGCTCGCGACGGCGAGGCCGCGTGCGCCGGTGTTCAGCGCATCGAGGAGGCCCACCTAGGGCCCCCGGTACTGGCCGCGGCGGCCGTAGGTGCCTGGCGCGGCATTGCCGTCGACGCTGCCGAAGGCCGCGAGCACGGTCTCGCCGCAGGCGCGCAGGCGCAGGTCGAGGGTGCGCACCTTGCGGACCACGACCGCCGCAGCCTGCCGGGCGACGGGGTCGCGCCAGATGGCATCGACGTCGAGAGCCGCCATCGCGGCCACGCGAGCCTCGGTGGCAGCGGCCAGCGCGCCGGCGTTGGCGGTCCGGGCGGCGGCCACCTGAGCCTCGGCGGCCGCGAGCAGCGCGTCGAGGGGGTTCACCCGAGTTCCATGAGGAAGCCGTCGATGGTGCGCTCGATGTCCTCGGCGCCGCCGAGGCGGCCGGCGGCGATGTCGGCCTT
>Ga0194131_10002854_pt1 | contig 27997 bp, 20 predicted proteins | sample TA2KigO120mmetaG_FD_148631 | JGI IMG/M metagenome (GOLD analysis project Ga0194131, IMG submission 148631) | Freshwater microbial communities from Lake Tanganyika, Tanzania - TA2015053 Kigoma Offshore 120m | ecosystem: Environmental > Aquatic > Freshwater > Lake | place: Tanzania: Lake...
GAGCTTGAACTCGCGGTTGAACTTTCTTCGTGACACGGACATGACTCAAATTCTCCTTTGGGAATTTTTGTGTGTCTAGACTCGTGTCTCAGATTTGGGGACAACTCCAGCCCACACGAATCCCAGGAGTTCGCGGCCCAACGCCGTTACGATCTGGTTCTTGTTCTTGCCTCGGGCCGACAGTGCCTTATACCGCTTGTGCAAACGATGTTGCGCTTTCCATGCCATCTGTTTGACTTCCTCCGGGATCGCCAACGACTTCTGTCTCCGCAGCGGAAAGCCCGTGACGTTGGGCCGGTGTTGGTACGCCCAAGCGGCTTCGATAAGAACCCGTCGCAGATGCGCGTTGCCGGTCTTGGTGATCGCGCCGCGTTGGATCTTGCCGCCGCTGGAGTGTTCGCGCGAAACCAGCTCGCTATAACCCATCAGTTGCCGCGGGTTTTCAAATCGCGACAGATTGCCCAGTTCGCACACGATCGGCGCCGCCGTCGTCTGCGCCACTCCGCGCAGCGATTGCAGGGCTTCGATCACGGCGCGGGTCGCGGGGCTGGCTTGGCGCACCGCTTCGTCAATGGCTTGCTCGAGTTCGGCGATTCGCGCCGCCACGTGATCGACTTCGTCCAGGTAGTCCTGCAATGTGGCTTCCAGCGCCGCCTGTGGAAACTTCGCGTGCGTCTTGATCCACTCCACGTATTTCTTTGTCCACGCCTTGCCCGCGTCGACGGGCCGCTTGCCGTGGCGCAACAGAAACTTACCCAACCGGTGCCTGGCGCGGAGCTGATCTTTCTTGGCCGCTTCGCGCGCCCGCACCAAGTCCCGCAACGCTTCGTGCTCGGCATCGGGAACCCAGACCGGCGTCGATTCGCCGGCGCGATAGCGGCGCGCCAGCTTCTCGGCGTCGCGGCGATCCGTCTTCACGCGGTCGCCGGCCTTCACCGCTACCAGCGTCGGCGCGATCACCTCACACGTCATGTCCAGTTTCGTTAACTGCCAATACAATACGTAGCCGGTCGGTCCGGCTTCGTAGCAGCACTTCAGGCTCTTCATGTCGCCCAGCTTGCCGAGCAGTTTCCGGATCGGCTTGAGTCGATTTGGAATGATTCCAAAGCTTCGGACTTCTCCGTCCCGTTCGGCAACTGCCACTGCTATCGTCTCGGCGTGGACATCGAGTCCTACAAATCGTATCTTGGTCATTGCGGCCAACTCCTTTCGTATGCGGCTCTGCGCCGTTTGGTTTTCACCTACCTCGCAGCGTAACCCGCGCTTCTGCGATTCGGCGGTTGGTCGCTCCATTGTGACTAACGATCCCCAGCGGGCCGGGGGCGCGCCTGGGCGTCTCAACGCCTCACGCGGAGCACGATGTCCATCTTGGATGTATCCTAAGCGAGGACGTTGGTGATCCGCATCTCTCCGATGCCCGTCTTCGGCTCCACGTAGCCCTCGATTTGGTCTACCAACTGCTCTCGCGTCGACTTCCAGACCACCTTTCCGTCCGGGTTGATTTCGGTCTATGCCCTCTCGCGCAAAAACTCGATCCGGCTCTTGAGGTCTTATTGGTGCACGGGTAGTCGCATAGGAGAGTTCGCGAGGAGCGATGCTTCTGTTCGCCCCAGATGAGAAACACGTCAGCCGCCCTGTGATCGATTTTCCGCGCATTGGCGCGGTTGGCATGTATGGCCTGCACAGCGTGCCGGGCGCGGCCGATATGACGATGCTGCCGCCGGCGCGCGATACAACTGTTGGCTGAGAGCCATCTGGCGCGCCGGTGGTTCGGGAATATGGTGCTGCGGATCGAAGCGCTTCCGGCGGGGTGAAGATCGGCCGGGAGAGCTGTCGAGAGAACTGCTGGAAACAGGCATGTTGCCGGTTTTCGTTTTTGCGCGATGGTCCGACGTCGTGATCACATCGGGAATGCGCGCGGGCAGCGGTCCGGCGGGCGGCGGCGGAGCGGCGCGTGCGCGCCGAAAGGGCATGACACAGGCCAGTTGCAATCCGAGCGCGAGCAGCAGCAGATAGATCTTCATCGGATCTTCTCCGTTACCGGAACCGCAACGGACTCCGGCGTTTCGGGCAGATCGTCCGCCGCCTCCGTATTAGCCACCGTCTCGGGAGTTTCTACTTTTGGGACGCCCGGCAGGCCGACGCGGAACAGAGTTCCGAATCCAGGCTGAGAGCGCATGACCAGCACGCCGCCCATTAACTGCACGGCCTGATACGCCACGGCGAGTCCGATACCGCTGCCTTTTTCCTTGGTCGTAAAATAGAGATGGAACACCTTCTCCTGCGCGGCTTCCGGGATGCCGGCGCCGCGGTCCTCGAGCTCGACGAACACATCGGGGCCTTCTCGGAGCAAACGCAAATAGAGCGGCCCGCCGCCCGGCATCGCTTCGATTCCGTTGACGACGATGTTCAGCAAAGCCTGTTTGAGCAAGTCGGTGTCGGCCCACGCCTCAACCTCGTCGTCGGGAGCGAGCACGGTGACGGCGACCTTGTTCCGGTTGGCTTGCACTTCGACAAGCTGAGCGATTTCACGAACCATTCCGGCCACGTCCAGCGTGGTCAACTTTACTTCGACGGGCCGTGTGAAATTGAGGAACGTCTTGACGACGCGATCAAGGCGAGCGATCTCTTTCGCGATGATGTCGACTTCGGATTCGAGCGCGGAGTTATCGCCGGTCAGACGCGCTTTGAGCACTTCCAGGTTGATGGCGATGGCGTTGAGCGGGTTCTTAATCTCATGGGCGACGCCGCTGGTGAGGCGGCTGATGGAGGCCAAGCGCGAGGAGAGATCGAGGTGCGAGGCCAGCGCGCGGCGCGATTCGGCATCGCGCAGAGTGACCAGCATCTGATCGGAGTTCCAGTCGACGCTCAGAAGAAAGTTCATCTCTTCGCCGCGCGGCATGCGGTAGCGCACCAACATGTCGGCGAGCGGTTTGCGGAATTGGACGGCTGTCCGGATCGACGCGCCCAGCGGCGTGGAATCGGGGAACAACTCGCGGATGTTCATGCCGATGAGTTCGACGCGGGCGAGTTGGAATAGCCGCTCGGCGGGGCGGCCGGCCATGACGAGGGTCTCGCGCTCATCGAAGAGTAGAACGACTTCTTCCATGCGCTGCAAGAGCTGGTCGATCTTGCCACGCAGTTGGTCGGCGTCTTCCCGGGCGCCTTGGACTTGTTTGCCGAGAACGCCGAGTTTGGATTGCAGGTCGGCGAACTCGCGGGACTCCGCGGTTTGGCGGCGCGGGTCGCCGGAGAACTCGCCGGCGGCCATGCGGTCAATAGTTTTTCCAATGCGCGCGAGGGGCCGCAGCATCAGGTTCGAAAAGACGAAGGCGTAAACCAGGGATAGGCCAATAGCCATTGCCGAAAGATAGGCAATGCTCTACAACTCCGGACGGATGGCGTCTTTGAGCAGGGGCGAACTGGTGATGATGCGGATGGAAAAAATTTCCTGGCCGTCCTCGATAGCGCCGAGAGGAATGCGGATCACATAGTCCTGATTGTTGGTAAAAATTTCCATCACTCGTTCGGCGAGTGGTCTTTTTTGCCAGGCCAGATAGTCGGGCAGATTGGGCGCGGCGCCGCCCGCGTGGGCGGGATTGGAAGCCGTGAGGACGCTGCCGTCCTGCGAGGTGATGAGGATGTCGGCGACCAGGTGGGAGTTTGCGAGCGCCTGCTGGAGCAGCTTGGGTATGAGCGCATCGTCGCGGAGAATTTGCGACCACATCACCTTGCTTTCTTCAAGGTCTTTAGGACGCGGCCGCCAGTTGGCCGCGCGGTCTTCGATGCGTTGGAGGAGGAAGTCGCGGAGCTGATACGCGTTCGATTGGGCGCGCTCCTGGACGGTTTGAAATGTCTGCTCCAGAGAGCGGTGGAGATTGAGCCCCGCAAGAACAAAGACCAGCGACAACACGAGCGCGACAGTGGCCGTGTGGAGCCGGGCTTTTAGTGATAACTTGCGAGACATCGGCGGACAGCGTTCCCAAAATGTTGCACGTCGGTCACCAATCCGCGCGGGCTAAAGTCCCTGCTGGCTGGCTTCCTCGTAGCGATTGAGTTTGTTCATGAGGGCCTTCAACGTAATGCCGAGGATTTCGGCCGCGCGCGTTTTGTTCCCCTTCGTTAACTGTACCGTGCGGAGGATGAGGGCGCGCTCGGCGTCGTCGATGGTGGTGCCAGGACGGATGAGGACGAAGTCGTCGCTGACTGGCGCGGGAGGGGCATCGGGCTACGGCGCAGCGGGAAGAAGAGAAGGCGGGAGATGACGCGCTTGGATAGCGCCTTCGCCGGCGAGAATGACGGCGCGTTCGAGGGCGTTGCGCAGTTCGCGGACGTTGCCGGGCCATTGATGTCGCTTGAGAAGATCGAGGGCCTCGGCGGCGATTTCGGCGACCTGCGAAGCGTGCTTGTGATTCAGCTCTTCCAGCAGCGCGCCGCACAGCACGGGAATGTCGTCCATGCGTTCGCGCAGCGGCGGCAACTGCATTTCGAAGACGTTGAGGCGGTAGTAAAGATCTTCGCGGAACTGGCCTTTGCGGATAGCCTCGGCAAGGTTCTTGTTCGTCGACGCGACGACGCGGACATCGACGAGCATCTCGGTCTTGCCGCCCAGGCGGCGGACGCGGGAGTCTTCGAGAACGCGAAGCAGCTTGGCCTGTGTGTTGACCGGCATGTCGCCAATTTCATCGAGCAGCAGCGTGCCTTGTTGCGCGAGTTCGAAACAACCGGCGCGCTGTTCGACGGCGCCGGTGAAGGCGCCTTTCTCGTGGCCGAACAGTTCGCTTTCGATCAGCGATTCCGGCATCGCGGCGCAGTTGAGGGCGACGAACGGGCCGGCGCGGCGGGGCGAAAGCGCGTGGAGGGCCCGGGCGACGAGCTCCTTGCCGGTGCCGGATTCGCCGGTGATGAGCACGGCGGCCTTCGACGGCGCGACTTGTTCGATCAAGGCGAACGCGCGGCGCATGACCGGCGACTGGCCGGCCATCTGGCCCATCGAGCCGCTCTGGCTGAGTTGGCGCTGCAATCGCTGTGTCTCCTCGGCGAGGCGGGCGTGAGCGATGGCGCGGTCGAGCAGCACGCGGAGCACGCTGGGCTGGATCGGCTTTTCGAGGAACCAGAAAGCGCCAAGTTCGTGCATCGTGGAGACGGCGGTTTCGATGTTGCCGAAGGCGGTGAGGACGATTGCTGGAATGTTGATGTTTTCGGCCGGCAAACGGCGGAGGAGTTCGAAGCCATCCATACGCGGCATTTTGAGGTCGGTGATGAGAACCGAGGCGGGATCGGCGAGGAGTTTTTCAAGGGCTTCCTGGCCGTCGGCGGCGGTGTCGGCCGCGAAGCCCCAGGCGCGGACCATGCTGGCGAGGCCGTTGCGCTGGGCCTCTTCGTCGTCGGCGATGAGGACCCGGGCGATGGGCAGGATTGCGGTGACAGCCATTCGGTTATTAGGATCGCACGGGGCTAGATAAACCTTAGTGCCGACTCGTTGATACAGTAGCGGAGACCGGACGGCGCCGGGCCGTCGTCGAAGACATGGCCCAGGTGGGCGGCGCAACGGGCGCAGGATACTTCCGTGCGCTCCAGCAGCAACTCGCGGTCGACGCGTTTGACGACGTTGCGCGGATCGATGGGCGCCGAGAAACTGGGCCAGCCTGTGCCGGAGTCGAACTTATCGGAGGAGCGGAAGAGCGCCGTGCCGCAGCCGATGCACACGTAGAGGCCGGCGTCTTTCTTCGAGTGGTACGTACCCGTAAACGGCGAGTCGGTGCTGCCGTGACGCGTCACGTAATACTGCTGTGCGGTCAGCTTGGCGCGCCATTCGGCGTTGGTCATCACGATGCGCGGCAGGTTCCGCGAGCCGCCTGTCGCGGGGTCGAAGATTTCGACATCGCCCGGAATGTGCGGCGGGGACTGGCCGCGTCTCGATGTAACGGCGACAAGCCCGCCGAATGCGGCCGTCGCGACGATCCAAACGCGCCGGTTCACATTACCTCGCAGAAAAAAGCGCGGCGCCGGCGCAGCATCGGTAGAGTGCCGTAGGACGAGGCCGTCTCGACCGCGAAGCCCAGCTTTTGCAGTTCTTCGATGACGTCGTTGCGGTCGAAGAGATAGACGCGATGGCGCTCCTCGCTGCGCCGCCATTTATCGCCGACGCGGCGCGAGGTGGAGATTAGGCGGTCCAGTTCGCCGTCGCGCTCGACGGTCTCGACTACGACCGACCAGCCGTCGCCTTCGATGTGCCCGTTGGCCGATAACGTTTCGCGGCCGGTTTCGATCACATCGAAGATCAACAGCCCGCCTCGCGGCAGCGCTCGGCGCACCTGTTCGAAATAGTTGAAGACGCGCTCGCGGCCCTCTTCCGGGTAACGGTGATAGTTGAATACCTCGCCCACGCCGATCACGGCGTCGCACGCGGGCAGTTCGACATCGTAGACCGAGGAGTGAATGAAGCGGCCTTCGGGCGCGTTGGCGCGCGCGTAACCCAACAACGCCGCCGATTGTTCGATGGCGGTGACATCGAACCCTTCGCTTGTAAGCGCCGCGGTCAAAGGCCCGGCGCCGCAACCCACTTCGACGACATGGCGCGCGCCGGCCGCGCGCAGGCGCCGAATGACATCGGTCGCCGCGCGCGCGGCCATTTCGCTGAAGCCTGCGGCTTGCACATAGGCCAGATCGTCTTGATACAACGAGCTCATTTCTTCGGGCGTTTAGCCATCGTGGCTTTCGTCTCGACAGAGTAGAGCGACTTCCGAGCCATGAGATACAACGTCTTCAGGCCGAACGTCAGATTGGCCGCGGACTCCGGCAACAAGATGCGCGCGATGAGGTGGCCGTCGGCGGCGAAGATCTGCGCGCCGTCACCGGAACTCGACCACACGCGCCCGCCCGTGTCGCAACGAATGCCGTCGGGTCCGCCTTTGTCGATGGTTGCGAAGACTGAGCCGCCGGTGACCGAGCCGTCTTTGGCGACATTGAACACACGAATGTGCCGCGGCTTGCCGGAGTCGGCTACATAGAGCTTCGATTCGTCGGGAGAGAAACAGAGGCCGTTGGGCTTGTCGAAGTCCTTGACGACGGCGGTCAACGATTTCGTCTTCTCATCGAAGCGGTAGACGTTGTTCGAAGCCTGTTCCTTCTTGCGGCCGCTGAGCCCGTAGTCGGGATCGGTGAACCAGATCGTGCCGTCGGATTTGATGACGACATCGTTGGGCGAGTTCAGGTTCTTGCCTTCGAACTGCTCGACCAGCGGCACGACGGTTCCGTCTTTTTCGGTCCGCGAGATGCGGTGCGAAAAGTGCTCGGCCGAGACGAGGCGGCCTTCGCGGTCGATGGTGTTGCCGTTGGTGTTGTTTGACGGTTTGCGAAACGTGGCGAGGCCGGCCTTGGCGTCGTAACGCTTGAGTTCGTTGGCGGGGATGTCGCTGAAAACGAGAAACCCGCCTGGGGTCCAGGCGGGTCCTTCGATGAACTGCATGTCGGTGGCGAGGCGGGCGACCTTCGCGCCGGCGGGGAACAGTTTCTTGAATTCGGCGGCGTCCTTGATTTCAAAGTCGGCGCCGTTTAGAACGGCGCCAGCCGCGAGAAGGAGGTAGGCATGTCGGTACATGCCTACTAGGTTAGAACGACAAGCGCAACGCGAACTGCATCTGGCGCGGAGTGCCGACCAGCGAGGTGATGATGCCGGCGTTCGGGTTGCCGATCGCGGTGTTCGGCAGGTCGAACTGTGCGTGGTTGAACAGGTTAAACATTTCCGTACGGAATTGGAGTTTGAACCGTTCGGTGAGCGCGAAGTTCTTGAACACCGAGTAGTCGAAGTTCACGCGGCCGGGACCGTAGAGCGGGTTGCGCGCGCCATTGCCGAAGGTGAACTGCGCGGGCGCCCCCCACGCAGCGCCGGAGGCCGCCGTGCCAAACGAGGTGTCGAACCAGCGGGCGATGGTCGGGTTATCGAGCTTGCCGTCTTTGTAGCGGTCCGGACGGCTGCCGCCGGCGTTGGAGACGGAGTTAGCGAGCACCGGCGTAAACGGAAGGCCGGTCTGGAACGTCGCGATGAGATTCATGTCCCAGCCGCCGATGATGGCGTCGACCGCGCGGCTCGACGAGCCCGCGAATTTGCGGCCCTTGCCGAAGGGCATCTCGTAGTTCATGGAATGTACGAGCCGATGCCGCATGTCGTAGCCGGAATTACCGCGCTCGGCACGCCGGAAACGGCGGTCTTGCGGGAAAGGGCCGTTGTCGCCGCCGCCGAATTGGTTGGCGACGTTGTCGATGCCGTGTGCCCAGGTGTAGGCGGTCAAGAAGCCGATACCGTTGGAGAAGCGGCGCTCGATTGTGGACTGCAACGAGTGGTAGGCCGAGAGACCGTCGCTGACGTTGTAGTCGGCGTTGATGACGTTCGGCGCGATGAGACGCAGCGGGCGGCGAAGGGCCGGGGCCGCGGAGCCGGGTTCGGGTTGGTTGAAGTTGTACTGCGTATCCAGACGCCGCCCCATGTTGCCGACGTAGCCGATCTTGAAGACCAGATCCTTCGGCAGACTCTGTTGAATCTGGAAGTTGTACTGCTGGATGACGCCGGAGCGGAACTTCGGATCGATCGCGATCAACGAACCAACCGGGTTGTTGGCCACGGTGTTGGGATCAAGATTCGGAATCGGATCCAGGCCCTGCGAGACGCGGCGCGGAGCGGCGACAAACTGATTGATGTCGACCGTGCTGATCGGCCCAAACGGCAACTGGCGGTGGCGGCGCATGAGCAGGCCTTCGCTGCCGGCGGGGTTATAGAAGATGCCGCCGCCGCCGCGAATAACGGTGCCCGGCCGCAGGCGATAGGCGAAGCCTAGGCGCGGGGCGAAGTTGTTCATGTCGCGTGTAACACCCGTGTACTCATTCGTGTTAAACCCGGCGATCAGGAGTTTGCCGGTCACAATGTCGAAGTTCGTCCACTTGTTGTTCAACTCGCGAGTCGGCGTGTCGAACTCGTAGCGAAGGCCGGCGTTGATGGTCAGCTTATCGGAGACGCGCCAGTCGTCCTGCACGTAGAAGTTCCACTCCCATTGAATGATGCGCGGTACAAAGAGAGTGAAGTCCTGCTCGATGAAGCTGGCGGTGCCCAGAAGCAGCGCGGCCATTGCGTCGCCGGTTGCTCCGGCGTTGTTGGGATTGTCCGTGAAGGTGCGGCCGAAGTTGAAACGGCCGTTGCCGCGGTTGGTCTGATACTGCGTGAGGCGGCGCTGGCGCCAGTCGGTGCCAAACTTGATGTTGTGTTTACCGCGCAGGTTGGTGAACGCAAACGCAGGATTGATCGTGTCTTCAAAACGAATAATCGGCAGCGAGCGGGTCTGGCCAATGCCTGTGTAGCCGGCGGGGCTAAAGATGGGGAGGCCGTCTGAGTTGGGGCCTTGATTGGCTCTGGCGATACCGAGCTTTTCGCCGAGCTTGGCGCCCGGAGCGGCGCCCTCTTGGAGGAAGAGAAGGTCGAACCGATTGAAGCCGACCTTGGCTTCCATGATGAACGTCGGCGACCAGGTGCGAATCCAGTTGGCGACTGTGTGCCAGGCTTTGAGGGACGAGTCGCCGGCGAAGGTGTCTTCGTTGCCGAGGCCGAACTTGCCGTCGAGGCCCGGGATAGTTGCATTGACAAATGTCGACGGACGAGTGGTCACCGTGTTCTGCTGCGAATAGCGCGCGAAGAAATTGTTTTTCTCGTTGATGTTCCAGTCGTAGCGGCCGTCGACCTGGTTCCACCGCTGCTTCTCCTTCGGAGTCGACGTGTGGTTGTTGATGATGCCGCCACGGGTCGGCTGCGGATAGGCCTGGATCATACGCGCCATGATCGGATCGAAACGGTTGGCTGGAATCGTGCGGCTCGGGAAAGGATCGCGGGTGAAGCCCGAGGTCGTGCCGGGCGCCGCGCGGAGCGTGGAGGGATCGAAGATGTCGCGAACTTCGCCGTAGTTGCCGGTGCGCATCAGGGGCGTGGGGACGGAGTTCACGAACGCGCGCTCATTGCGGCGCTGGAAACCTTCATAGTTCGTGAAGAAGAACATCTTGTCTTTGACGATCTTGCCGCCGAAGCTGGCGCCGAACTGATTCTGGCGCAGGACGGGTTTGTTTGGCAGGAAGAAGTTGCGCGCGTCGGCCTTGTCGTTGCGAAGGAAGTCGTACGCGCTGCCGTGCCATTCGTTGGAGCCGGACTTCGAGATGATGTTCACCGTTGCGCCGGAGTTGCGGCCTTGGTCGGCGCTGAACAGACTCGTTTGAATCTTGAATTCGCGCACTGCTTCGACGCTCGGACGAAGCACGATGGCAAGGGTGAGGCGCTCGTTGTTGTCGATGCCGTCAAATAGGAAGTTATTCGAACCTTCGCGATTGCCGTTGGCGAAAATCTCGCTGCCGGGGCGGAGGTCGTCGGGGCGATTGCCGCTCATGATGGTCATTCTGGCGCCGAAGCCGACGCCGGTGACGCCTGGTCCGAGCGTCGCGAGTTGTACGAAGTTGCGGCCGTTCAAGGGGAGTTCCGCGACGGCCTTCTGCTCGATGACCTGGCCAATGGCGGAGTTGTCGCTTTCCAGCAGCGGCGCGGACGCTCTCACTTCGACGGTCTCGGTCACCTGGCCGACTTCGAGTTGGAAGTTGAGGCGCGCGGTCTGGTTCACTTCGAGCGAGACGTTGTCCTGCACGGCTTGGCGGAAGCCGGTCTTCTGCACATTGATGCGGTAGCGGCCCGGGGGCAGCAGCGGCAGCGTGTAGAGGCCGCCGTCATCGGCGGTGGCTTCGCGCGAAACCTGCGTGTCGAGGCTGGTGGCGGTGATTTTCGCACCGGATGCGCCGGCGCCGGACTTGTCGGTCACCGTTCCGGTGACTGTGGCAAAGTTCTGAGCGGACAGCGTGCCGATGGCGAACGCTGCCAAAGCGATTAGAAGCTTGAGGTTTCTCATAAGCCTTCCATTATGTCATCACTAGAAACCGACGCGGACTACCGCTTGGATCTGACGTGGATAGTTGGCGGCGCCGGTGATTTGACCGAAGGCTGTGTTGAACTGGTCGGTGACGGGGTTCTGAAACTGCACGCGGTTGAAGCCGTTAAGGCCCTCGCCGTGCAGTTGGATGTCGGCGCCTTTTTCCGTCAGTTTCCAGCGCTTGTTGATCGACCAGTCGACGTTGTTCATGGCGGGGCCGCGAATGTTGGCGAAGCGGAAGGGCCAGGTGCGATAGTGCGATGTCGCCGGGCGAGTGGCGACGTTGCGCGTAAAACCGGCGTTGATGTTGAACCATTGCTCGGCGGTTTTCGGGCCTTTGGGGATGTCGCGGCCGTCGCCGAAGAAGACGGCGTCGCCCCAGCCAAGCGGAATGCCGGATTGGAAGATCCAGATCACGGATAACTGCCAGCCGCCGATGACTGCGTTGACGGCCTTCGGCGCTTTGCCGAAGAACCGGCGTTTCCTGCCGAAAGGCATTTCATAGATCGTGGCTAGTGTGATTCGATGGCGGCGGTCCGCCCCGGAAAGCGTTTCATAGGGCATGTCGTCGGCGGGATTGAGATAGCCCAGCGCCTCCATATTTTTGGCCCATGTGTATGATCCGTTCAGACCGAGGCTGGTGTTGAAGCGGCGCGACCAGCGCATCTGCATCGAGTGATACCAGGAGTAGCCTTGGAAGTTACTCGTGTTGACGGAGGCAAAATGCGGAAACGGTTTTAATAGATTTTCGCGCGTGATGTTGTTGTTCGTGCCGATCGCACCGTTCATGCCTGGAGCACCGCGGAACGGATTGGGAACGTTCGCGCCGAGATAGTTGACGCGCTCGGGATCGAAGAAGGGACTTCGCGATAACAGATCGTTGCCCACGACGTTCAGATCGCGCGCGACCTCCAGGTTCGTTCCGCGATTGCCGACATAGGCGACTTCGAGAACGGTCGACTTACCGAACTGGCGCTGCACCGACCCCTGCCAGCGTTGATTGTAGCCGGCTTTCGGATTCGGCAAGAAGTAAGTAATTCCATTGCCGACATCGGTGGCCAAGCCAAGCGTATTGCCGACCGGTTCGAGAATACCGTCAGGGAACGGGTTGGACAGCGTGCCGACGAAGCTCAAGCCGGTATCGCGCGTCGGTACAACGTTGGTGGATCGCTCGAAGCCGTTCTGCAATACGTCGAAGCGGCGCAGGCCCATGCCGGAGTAATAAATGCCGTAGCCGCCGCGAAGTACCGTCGACTTACTCAACGAATAGGCAACGCCGAAGCGCGGCATGATGTTATTGCGGTCCCGGACCCATAACTCGCGCGATTGGCCGCCGACGCCGGCGAACAACAGGCCGCCGCGGACGCGGAACTGATCCGGCGGAAGTTCGGCCGTAGGATTGTCGGCGTAGGAGGCAGCGTAGGCGGCTCTGGCGCGCGCTTCGAACGCCTGCGGCGCATCGGCGGCGAAATCCCGGATACTGCGGTCGAAACGCTCGGTCAGCGGGCCTTCCAGTTCGTAGCGAACACCGAGAGTCATCGTCAAATTCCGCCGAATGCGCCAGGTATCCTGGGCGTAACCGGCCCAGAGCGTGGACTGTTCGGCCAGATCGGCGTTACGGGTTATCAGGCTCGACGCTTCGGGCAGACCAAGTAGGAATGCCGCGAATCCCTGGCCGATGGGCGCGGGCTGCGAGTTATCGAGCGGGCCGCGCGTCCAGGTTGTGGAGAAATTGAATCGGCCGCTGCGCGTCGCATTACCGCTGTAGCGGCTCTGGCGATAGGCGCGGGTTTCGCCGCCGAATTCGAAGCTATGCGCACCGTGCAACTTCGTCAAAGCGGCGACGGCCGAATGTGTATCCATGAACCGGGCTTCACCGGCGTTGACGGTGGCGAAATATCCGTTGATGTCGAAGACGGGGAATTCCCGAAGGTCAGGACTTATCAGGTCGTTGTAGGCTTTGGGAAGGCCGAGTTCGGTGAGGTCGAAATTACGGCCGCGAAGGGGAGAGGTTTCGCGAGTGAACCGCGAGTAGCCGTAGCGAAGATTGAGCATCAGCGTCGGCGAGAAGGCGTGAACCTCGTCGAAAGACGCGCCCTTTGGCAGATAGATCTCCTGCAGGCCGGTCGCGCGGGTTTCGAAGAAATCGTTCCGGCGCGTATGCCGCTTGTAGCCGTTGCCTCGAATGAACATTCGATTGTTCGCCGTCAGGTTGTGATCGATTCGGACGGTGTGTGTGAAGTAGTCGGCAATTTCTGGGCTTGTAGGGCGGGGAAGATTGTTCCGATGGTCCGCGGTGGTTCCGGCGTTAAAGGGCAGTGCGAAGTAAGTAAGCACCTTCGTTGAGACGGGATTAATCATGCTGGCGGGAATGATATTGCCGGGGAAGCGATCCTGCTGATAACGGGTCGTACTGTTCTCCAAGCGGCGGCGAGTAAAAGGGTTGTACACCTGGAAGGTCGGACCAATGTTGAGGAGTGTGGAAAAATCGCCTTTGCGCATGTCGGCGGTCGGAACGGTGAGCGTGGTGCCGCCGCGCGGGCGACTGTCTTTCAACTGCTCGTAAGCCCACATGAAAAACGTCCTGTTGCGGCCATCGTAGACCTTGGGGATTCGCACGGGGCCGGAGAGAGAGCCACTCCAGCGGTCGTATTCGAAATCGCCGCGGCCGATGCCGGCCCGGTTCGCGAAGAAGTCGTTCGCCATCCACTCCGGGCGCATTTTCGTGTAAGTACCATTTCCATGTAACTTATTCGTTCCCGATTTCAGACTAATATTGACTAACCCGCCCGAGGTTTGTCCGGTGCGGGCGTCGAACGAACTGGTTGCGACGCGCACCTCGCCGATGGCGTCGACGGGCGGCACATAACCGGCGGCGACGCGGCCGTTGGCGCCCTTCGAATGTATTCGACACGCCGTCGAGTGTGATGTCGGTAGTGCCGCTGGTGCTGCCGCTCATGGAGTAGTCGACGATGTGCGTTGGTTCGTAGGGGCGGTTAAGTTTCGGATCGCCTTCGAAGGTGGTGCCCGGCGCGAGGGCGATCAAGGCATACGGATTGCCGTGGGCGATAGGCAGTTCGGTCAGTTCCTTGTTGCTGATGGCGAGGCCAAGCGAGCCGTTGGCGGCTCCGACAAGCGGCGCCGAATCGGTGACATCTACCGACTGCGTGACGTCGCCCAGCTCCAATTTCAGGTCGATCTGCAGATTGTCGTTGATGCTCACGGTGATGCCGCGGCGCGTCGTTTTTTTAAAGCCCTGGTGTTCGGCGGTGATTTGGTAGGAGCCCGGAATTAACAGCGGCGCAACGTAGGCGCCCGTGTCGTTCGATCTCAGCGTGGTCGCGATGCCGGTGTCGACATTCGTGATCACGACGCGCGCGCCTGCAATGCCGCCGCCCTGCGGGTCGTTTACCCGTCCGGCGATCGTCCCGCGCGACTCCTGGGCGTACGCGCACGCGGACAGAAAGAGCAACAACCGAAGACCCATGCGCGTGAGGGTACCATAATTAAACGCTTGCTAGAATAAACGGAGGACAATCCGCTGGTGACCACGAAAGCAAAAGCAAAGACCTCCGACTGGCCGGAGAAGCGCAACCCCGCAACTCCTCTCGCCTCCAACAAACACCTCCTCAAATGGGTTGAAAAGATGGCCCGGCTTACGAAGCCGGCCCGTATTCACTGGGTGAGCGGGACCGCCGAAGAGAATCAGGCTCTGCTGGATCAGATGACCGCCTCCGGCACACTGACCAAGCTCAATGAGAAGTTATGGCCCGGCTGTTACTACGCGCGCTCGGACGCCTCCGACGTCGCTCGCGTGGAAGACCGCACCTATATCTGTTCGCTGTCCAAGGATAGCGCCGGCCCGACCAACAATTGGGAAGATCCGTTCAAAATGCGGCGTAAGTTGAAGTCGCTTTTCAACGGCGTCATGCAAGGCCGAACGATGTATGTGCTGGCGTATTCGATGGGCCCGGTCGGGTCTCCGATGGCGCGAATCGGCGTACAACTTACCGACTCGCCGTACGCCGTAGTCAATATGCGAATCATGGCGCGCATCGGCGCACCGGTGTTTGGCGAGATCGACAAGGACACGCAGCGCGTGGTGCCGTGTGTCCATACCGTCGGTATGCCGCTTGGCCGGGGGAGGAAAGACGTCGCCTGGCCCTGCAATAAAGAGAAGTGCATCGTCCACTTCCCCGAAACGCGCGAGATCTGGTCGCACGGCTCCGGCTACGGCGGCAATGCGCTGCTCGGCAAGAAGTGCTTTGCGCTGCGAATCGCCTCGAATATCGCCCGCGACGAGGGCTGGATGGCCGAGCACATGCTCATACTTGGCGTTGAAGATCCGAAGGGCGAAAAGACATACGTCGCCGCGGCCTTCCCGAGCGCTTGCGGCAAGACTAACTTTGCGATGTTGATTCCGCCCGCGAGCTTCAAGGGTTGGAAGGTTTGGACGGTGGGCGACGATATCGCCTGGATTAAGCCCGACGCCACCGGTAACTTACGCGCGATTAATCCCGAAGCCGGATTCTTCGGCGTCGCGCCGGGTACGTCGAACGCAACGAATCCGAATGCAATGGCGGCGCTGGCGAAAAATAGTATCTTCACGAACGTCGCACTTACTCCCGATGGCGGGGTTTGGTGGGAGGGCATGACCGACACGCCGCCCGCCGAGTGCACCGACTGGCAGGGGAATCACTGGACGCCGGAAATCGCGAAACAGACCGGGGCGAAGGCGGCGCATCCGAACGCGCGGTTTACCGCGCCCGCGAGCCAGTGCCCGACGATCGACCCGGCCTGGGAAGATCCGAACGGCGTTCCGATTAGCGCAATTATCTTTGGCGGCCGCCGCGCGACGACGATGCCTCTGGTTTTTCAAGCGTTCAACTGGTCGACGGGCGTGTACGTCGGCGCGACGATGGGTTCCGAGACAACGGCCGCGGCGGCGGGTGCGACGGGCAAAGTCCGGCGCGATCCGATGGCGATGCTGCCTTTCTGCGGCTATCATATGGCCGACTACTTCCGCCACTGGCTGAAGATGCAGCGTAGCTTGAGCGAAACACCACGCGTTTTCCACGTCAACTGGTTCCGGCGGGGACCGGACGGCAAATTCCTGTGGCCCGGCTATAGCGAAAACATGCGGGTGCTGAAGTGGATTGTCGACCGCGTCCGCGGGCGGGCGCTCGGGAAGGAGTCGCCGATCGGCTGGGTTCCGCGGTACGAGGACCTGGATTGGCGCGGGCTGAAATTTACGAGCGCGCAATTTGACGTGTTACAGAACTTCGATCGCTCGGAATGGCGCCAGGAAGTGATCGGGCATGAGGAGCTTTTCCTCGATCTCCACGATCACCTGCCGCCGGAGATGATTTACGAGCGGGAACTTCTCATCTGCCGTCTTTAGTCAATGATAGGCGAGATCGAACAGATTAGCATTTCGAAAGGCGGCGTTCCCAAGTACGCGGTCCTTCAAGCCGAGGCAGGGCCGCATGGATTGGCCGGTGACGTTCAGAAGCACCCGGAGATTCACGGCGGTCCGCGGCAAGCCCTGTTGTGGATTACCTCCGAAGGGTTGGCCGAACTGCGCTCGCAAGGCTACGATCTGAACCCTGGCTCTCTCGGCGAGAACATTACAACTAACGGGATCGATCGCCGCCAGCTGCGCGTCGGCCAGCGCTGGCGTTTCGGCGAAATCGAAATCGAAATCACCAAACGCCGCGCGCCCTGCAAGCAGTTGTTGCATTACGGCGAGGACATTCACAAGGCCATCTTTGACGAGCGTGTCAAGGCCAACGACCCGGCTTCGCCGCTGTGGGGTCTATCGGGTGTGTACTGCGCGGTCGTGCAAAGCGGCACGATCCGGCCGGGAGATCCGGTCACTCTTCTGACCACCGAAGCATGAAGACGGCCCACGCGCTTGAACTCGTCCACGCCCACTCCCGGTTCCTGACCGAAGAGGTCGAGCGGCATCCGGAACTGCTGCGGGCGTTGTGCGCCGGAGCCGTGCTGCACCGGGCGGTGTCGTATGAGGATGTACGAGAGCGTTTGGAGCGGTCTCTGTTGCCAGGGCCGCCGGCGGCCCGGGAACTGGCGCGATTCCGGCGGCGTGAGATGCTCGGCATCCTGCTGCGCGATTTGCGCGGACTGGCGGATCTGGCGGAGATTACGGGCGCGTTGTCCACGGTCGCCGATGCGATTCTTGACGTCGTGTACACGCGCCTGCGCACATCGCTCGAAGCGCGCCACGGCGCGCCGGTGTACAACGGCAAGGCTTGCGGATTCTCGATTGTCGCGCTCGGAAAACTGGGCGGCGAAGAGCTCAACTACTCGTCCGATATCGACTTGATGTTCGTCTATGACGGGCCTGGCGAGACAAGCGGCCACGACTCGATTTCGAATCACGAATTCTTCAAGAGTCTTTCGACGCAACTGGCCGAGTTGTTGTCCAGCTACACGCCCGAGGGTCTGGCGTATCGCGTCGATCTGCGGCTGCGGCCGGACGGACGGACCGGCGAGATCTGTTTATCGGTCGACGCCGCCACGCGTTACTACGAAACCCGAGCGCGGGATTGGGAACTGCAGATGTTGATCAAGGCCCGCGCGGCGGCGGGCGATCGTGGTCCGGCGCGAAGGCTGCTTGATGCGGTCGAACCGCGTATCTACGATACGTCCCTCGACTTCAACGCCATCGAAAGCGTCTCGCAAACACGCGAGCGCATCCACGAACGGCTTGCGTCGAAACGGACGGGCGGCAACGAAATTAACGTGAAGTTGTGTCAGGGTGGCATTCGCGACGTCGAGTTTCTGGTGCAGTGTTTGCAGCGGTTGCACGGCGGGCGCGAGCGCTGGCTTCGGCACGGCGGCACGCTGCTGTCGTTGTTCCGGCTGCGCGACAAGGGGCTTCTATCACCGACCGAATACGCGCGGCTCGCAGGCGCGTATCAGTTCTTCCGTACGCTGGAGCACCGGCTACAGATCGCCGACGATTTGCAGACGCATTCGCTGTCGCTCGACCCGGATGTGCTCAACCAGTTCTCGCGCCGGATGCCGCCGCCGGCGGGTGGAACGGAGATGACGGGCAACACGCTGCTCGAGCAACTGCATGTTCATCGCGAAGAAGTAGTCGAAATTTACGAACGCGTGATTCACGCGAATCAGCCCGATGCGCCGGCGCAGCCGCAGTCGAACCTTGTGCGGTCGCTCGATCAGCGCGCGCCCGGGCTTGCCGCGTCGATGGCGCAACGCACGCCCAGCCGGGGCGCGGCGCGGTTCGAACATTTTCTGGAGCGCGAGCGGCAGATGCCGGAGTTGATGCAACTGCTCGATGGCGATGCAACACTCGCGGCGCGAGTCATCGATCTTTTCGACGCCAGTCCGTACCTGTCGGAGCAGTTGCTGCGGGCGCCCGAGTTGCTGAACGAGTTCACGGTGTTTGGCGCGGGGCCGGGTAATCCGCCGCATGGGGCGACGCCGGCGGATCTCCGGCGCTGGTATCGCCGGGAGATGTTCCGCACGTTGTGCGAGAGCGTGTGTTTGTCGAAGCCGGTGTTCGACACGCTGGAGGAAACGTCGCGGCTCGGAGAGTTGGCGATCGCGGCGGCCTACGACATCGCGGTGCGAGAACAGCCGCGGCGCACTCAGATGATGGTGATCGCGCTGGGGCGGCTTGGCATGCGGGAGTTCGATCTTGGCTCGGATGCCGACCTGATTTTCGTGGTCCCGAACCGGGAGGCCGCGGAACTGGAATACTGGACGAAGGTCGCGGAGAAGATTATCGATGTCCTGACGTCCTACACGGGCGAGGGCGTTATCTTTTCGGTCGATACGCGCCTGCGGCCGGACGGGCGCGAAGGTGCGCTCGTGCAAACCGAGCAGGCCTATAAGAGTTACTTCGAATCGCGCGCGGAAGCGTGGGAGGGCATGGCGTTCATGAAATCACATGCGGTGGCGGGCGATATCAACCGCGCCACGGATTTCCTGAACGAGTTGCAAGAGTTGGATTGGCGGAGGTACGGACAGGACGGGCGATCGATCGACGACTTGCGGAGGATGCGTATGCGCCTGGAGAAAGAATTGGGCGAGGCGAATCCACTGAAGGCTGGGCCCGGCGGGTATTACGACACCGACTTCACACTGATGTATCTGCGGCTGCGCAGCGCGGGAATTTTCTTCAAGCATTTGAGCACGCCGAGGCGGATCGACATTGTCGAAAAGATGGGTCACCTCGACCGCGACGCCGCCGCGTTTTTGCGGGAAGCCGCCGCGTTTTACCGTGCCATCGATCACGGGCTGCGGTTGATTCACGGTCATGCCGAGGGCGCGCTGCCGACCTCGCCGATGGAACTTGAAATTCTCGGCGATTTGGTTCATCGCTGGACGGGCCGGAACGATCCACTGCCGGAAAAGCTGGAGGGTATCCGTACCCAAACCCGTGCCGTTTTCGATAGGCTGTTCAGATGCGAATAACGCGGCGGACATTGCTCGCCTCTTTGACGCTTCGAGCGGCCGAAGATTTGCGGACCGCCTTTGCACGCATGTACGACTTCGATTTCCCGGCCGCGCATGCGATCGTCGACCGCTATATCGCAGCCACGCCGAACGATCCGATGGGCTATGCCGCGCGCGGCGCCGCGCATCTGTTTAGCGAACTGGACCGGTTGGGGATTCTGGCGACCGAGTTTTTCACCGACGACAAGCGGATCGCCGATAAGAAGAAGCTGCGACCCGACCCGAACATTCGCAACGCTTTTTATTGGGCTACGACGCAGGCGCGGGAGCGTGTCGATAAGATTCTCGCGGGCGATCCCCACGACAAGAACGCATTGATGGCGGCGTCGGCGACCTACGGGATGCTGACCGATTACGCCGCGTTCGTCGAGAAGAAGCAGCTTTCGTCGCTCACCACGGCCAAGCAGGCGCAGGCCTATGCGGTGCGGTTGCTGGCCATCGATTCGAGCTACGGCGACGCGTATCTGACGACCGGAATTACCGAGTACCTGCTGGGCAGCCTGCCGTTTTTCATCAAATGGTTCGTGAAGTTTGAACAGGCGAAGGGGTCGAAGGAGCAGGCGGTTACGAACCTCAAGATCGTGGCGTCGAAGGGGCGCTACTTCGGCCCATTTGCGCGGATACTGCTCGCTGTTGTCGCGCTGCGTGAAAAGCGGAAATCGGAAGCGCGGGTGTGGCTGGAGGGCCTAGTCAAGGACTACCCCGCCAATCCGTTGCTGCGGAAAGAACTGGAGAAACTCCAGAAAGGGAAACATTGACGGGGCCGGCGAGCGTCATAATGTAGGTTGCCCATGATCCGTATGCTCGTCGCCATCGCGGCCGCCATGTGTTCGGCGCAAGTCATCGACTTCGAGTCGGGCGGATTGCATTACCAGACGCTGACACGCAACGGCGTGACGATCATGTTCGCGCATCTGCCGGCGCAGGTCCGCGAGTACGCGACGATTCAGGTGGCGGTGTCGAACGGTTCCAGCCAGCCGGTGACGATTAAGCCGGAAGAGTTTATGTGGGACATGGGACTCTCGTCGCTGCGGCCGGTGCCGGCGCGGCGGGTGGTGGGAGAAATGTTGGAAAAGGGCGGGCGGAATGAGGTCGTTGGGCTGGTCACGGCGTACGAAACCGGAATCTACGGAATGACGCAATTGCGGTCGACAGCGGGTTACGAATCTCGGCGGCGGGCGGCGCTGGCGGAGGTGAACTCGACCAAGCTCAAGGCGGCCGCGGCGGCGAGTGCGATCGTTTTCGTCGCGGTAAAACTTGCGCCCGGTGAAAGCACTGACGGCGCGCTGTTTTTCTCGACCGCCTCCAAACCGCTGCCGAAAGGGGTGCTTCGGGTGAAGACTGCGGGGGAGACTTTTGAGTACCAGCCGTCGGAAGGCTTGTCCGCGAAATAGTCAATCCATACTATCCTGATAGAGAACAGGGACATTCATGGACCGGCCCGCAGAAATGGTCTTGCAATGGGCAGTTGCGACCTTCGCCCATCGCTTTGCCATCGTAACCAGCTTTCAAAAAGAAGGCACAATTCTTATCGACATGGCCGCGCGGCTTGGGTTGACGCCGCGGGTTGTGACGATCGACACGGGCCGTTTGCCGGCCGAGACGCTACGGATGATCGATAGCGTGGAAGCGCGGTACGGGTTGCGGGTCGACGTGATGCGGCCGGCCGAATCCGAAGTCGAGACGATGGTCACTCGTTTCGGCCCCGAACTGTTCCGCGAGTCGGTGGCAGAGCGCAAACTCTGCTGCCAGGTGCGGAAGGTGCGGACGCTCGACCGTTTCTTACCCGAAGTAGACGCCTATGCCGTGGGCTTGCGGCGCGGGCAATCGGAATCGCGAGAAAACGTCGAACAGATCGATGGCGCGAAGATCTCGCCGCTGGCCGCTTGGAACGCAAGCGATGTCGAGGAGTACCTCGTCAGGCACAATGTGCCCGTTCATCCGTTGTACGCGCAAGGCTACACGACGATCGGTTGCGCGCCGTGCTCGCGCGCGGTCCGAGATGGCGAGCAGTTGCGCGCGGGCCGCTGGTGGTGGGAGGTCGAAGGCGATAAGGAGTGCGGCTTGCACTTTTCGCCGGAAGGAAAGATGGAGCGCACGGTCGACGTGCTGCTACGCGACGTGATAGGAACGAATGCATAAGGGATTTGCGCTGTGGTTCACCGGGCTGTCGGGCTCCGGGAAGTCGACGTTGTCGGAACGGATTCACAAACGGCTGGTTCGGGCCGGCGCGCGCGTGGAGTTGCTTGACGGCGACGAAGTACGCACGCACTTGTCGAAGGGTCTGGGCTTTTCGAAGGAGGATCGCGACACCAACGTGCGGCGCATCGGCTTCGTGGCCGAGTTGCTGGCGCGGAATGGCGTGATCGCGATTACGGCGGCGATCAGCCCGTATAAAGAGACACGCGACATCGTTCGGTCGCGGATCGGCGAGTTTGTCGAGATCTTCATGGACTGCCCGATTTCCGTGCTCGCCGAGCGCGACGTGAAGGGGCTGTACAAGAAGGCGCTGGCGGGTGAGATTCCGCACTTCACCGGTGTGTCCGATCCCTACGAGGCGCCCGTGAATCCAGAGCTGCGCGTCGATTCCTCGAGCGAAAAAATCGCCGTCAGTGAAGAACGCGTGTGGCAGTTATTGAAAGACCGCGGACTGATTCCGCTATCCTGGTAATTGGTAGATTTACACTCGCACACTGACGCCTCCGACGGCACCGATACGCCCGAACAGATAGTCGACAACGCGCTGGCCGCCGGGCTGCATGCACTTGCGATTACCGATCATGACACGCTGGCCGGCCACGACGCCGCGCTGCCCTATGCCAAGGAGCGGGGGCTCGATCTGCTCTGCGGCATCGAACTAAGCACAAAGTTCAAGAACAAGACGGTGCATCTACTCGGTTACTTTCCATTGCGCGATCCCGGCCCCTCATTTCGCGAATGGTTGACGAGCTTGCAGGCGAAGCGCAGGGATCGAAACGTTCGCCTGGCGGCGCGGCTGCAGTCGATGAACGTCGACGTCACGATTGAAGAGGTCGAAGCGATTGGAAGGAGCATGGCCGGGCGGCCGCACTTCGCGCGCATCCTGGTGCGGAAGGGTTACGTCGCGACGTCGCAGGAGGCCTTCGACCGTTACATCGCCGAAAGCGGCGCGGCGTTCGTCGAGCGCGATGAAGTGCCGCTGGACGAGGGTATCGCCCGTATGCGCGCGGCCGGCGGCAAACCCGTTTTGGCGCATCCGGTGCGGCTCGGCAAGCGTGTCGAGATGGAAGAACGCGCGTGGATCACCGAAGCCGCGGCGCTTGGACTTGCCGGGATGGAAGTTCAGCACTCCGACCACAACGCCGCGGCGGCCGCCAAGTACGGAGCGCTGGCGGCGACGCTTGGCCTGCTGCCGACGGGCGGCTCCGATTACCACGGCACGTTCAAGCCGAATATTCGGCTGGGCTCGGGGATCAACGGGAATGTGCGCGTGCCGCTTGCGTGGTTGGAAAGCCTGCGGCGGTAATTTGATCCACATCGGCCGCCGATGCGCTAGCATACATAACGGCGCGGGTAATCCGCCCGAGGAGAGATATGTCCCACGCAAAACCGAATCGCCGCCAGATGCTGGAGCTTTGCATTTCGCGCGGTCTGCTTGCCGGCGGCGCCGCGATGTCGCAGGCGCAACTGCTCGCATTCTGGCAAAACGCCGAAGCGCAGTCGCATAAGCCGACCTCCGCCGAGGTGCTCGGACCCTTCTATCGGAAAGGTGCGCCCGACGTCAAGAACCTGCGCGCGGCGGGTGATCCCGGTCTTCCCCTCAAGGTCTCCGGCCATGTGATGAATACGAAGGGCCAACTTGTTGAAGGCGCCAAGGTCGACCTCTGGCACGCCGATCACAACGGCCTCTATGACACGCGAGGCTACAAGTATCGTACGCAGCTTAAGCCCGACGCCAAGGGCGTTTACGCGGTCGATACGGTGATGCCGGGCCACTACTCGGACCGCCCGGCGCAGCATATCCACTACTTGATTTCCGCGCCCGGCCACAAGACGCTCATCACACAGGTCTACTTCGCCACCGATCCGTTCTTTGAAGGAAACCCGGAGAAAAATTGGAACAAGCGCGGCATCGCGGCGAACAAGGAACTGGTGCTTCCGGTCAAGCTGTTCGAAACCGGCCCCAGCACGGAAGTGACCTTCGACATCATTCTCGAAAAGGCCTAGTCATGCGCAAATTACTCATCGCCGCCGCGGCGCTTTCGCTTGCGGCGCAGAACTCCTTTGATCGCACGATCGCGGCCGACGCCGCGCCCGGCGAACTCTTCTTCTCCGCCGACGGCAAGACGATCACCGCGCTGTGCCGCGACAGCCACGTGCGGACGTGGGATGTGGCCACCGGCAAGGTTGCCGTCGATAAAGCCGTCACCGCGGGCACGACGCTGGTTTCGGCGACGCGCGCGATTGAACGCGCCGACCGCACCACCGTGCGTGTCTGGGACCTCACCTCCGACACGCAGCTGCGGCTCATCAACGGCGCTCCGCAGGGCCGCACCGTGATTTCGGCCAATGGCAAGTCGCTGGCGGTGGCCTCGGTCGCCGACCGCAAAGTCCGAATCATCGACGTGGCCAGCGGGAAGGAAAAACACGCTCTGGCAGACGGCATCGGCGGCGCGGCCGAGGTCGTCTTTTCGCCGGACGGCGAACTGCTTGTCAGCGCGAATTACGACAACGATGTGCGCGTGTGGAAGACTGGTTCCGGCGAACTCGTGAAGAAGGTGGAAGAGTTGACCGGCGCGATGTTTGCAGGTGAGTTCACGCCCGACGGCAAACAGCTTGTGATGGCGGGCCTGGACGAGACGGTCTATTTCTGGGACGCGAAAACGTTTCAGCCGGCGCGGTCGCTAAAGGGGCATGGCGAAACGATTTCGGCGCTGGCGATTTCGCCCGACGGCAAGATGCTGGTGACGGGCGGGTTCGATGTCGTGACCACGCGGAACCCGGTGAAGGTGGCGCTGTGGGACCTGACTTCGGGCAAGGTCGTTAAGACGATGCGCTCGCCGCACCGTGTTGTTTCGCTGGCGTTTTCGCCCGACGGAAAGTGGATTGCGATGACATCTGGCGAGAAGGAAATCAATTTGTGGAAGACGGGGAACTGAGCCGCGTCTAAACCGTGATTCTCTCGCTGACATCAAAGGTTCGGCCTGCCACCGACCTCGGTTTCCTGCTGCACAAAAACCCGGCCAATACGCATCGCGCCGAATTGTCGTTCGGCGCCGCCACCGTCTTTTATTCCGAAGTGTCGGAGGAGAAGTGTACCGCGTGTTTGTTGCTCGAGATCAGTCCCGTCGAACTTGTACGCGGCGCGCGGCAACTTGAAGACTACGTCAATGATCGCCCGTACGTCGCTTCGTCCTACATGAGCGTGGCGATCGGGCGGGTTTTCGGCACGGCGCTCGCCGGTAACTGCGCGAAGCGGCCTGAATTGGTCGACCTTAAAATGCCGCTGACCGCCCGGCTTCCCGTCGTACGGGCACGCGGCCCTGAACTCCTTACACGCATTTTCGAGCCGCTCGGATATGTCGTTACCGCTGAGCCGATACCGCTCGACGAGACCAATCCGGCTTGGGGTCTCAGTCCCTATTTCCGTCTCACGCTTGAAACGACGGCCACCGTGCACGATGTGCTCTCGCACCTTTATGTACTTTTGCCCGTCATTGATGAAGAGAAGCACTACTTCATCGGCGCCGACGAAGTCGCCAAGCTGCTCCGTCACGGCGAAGGCTGGCTGGCGACTCACCCCGAACGCGAACTGATCGTCAAGCGATACTTGCGCAGAAGCGCCTCCTTGGTGAGTCAGGCGCTTGAGCAGTTCGAAGGCGAATCGAATACCGAGAAGGAGCTTGAGCGCCCGATTACGCTGCATACGGAGAGGGTCTCGATTGTTGGCGAACGGTTGAGGGCGCTCGGCGCGAAGTCGGTAATCGACCTTGGCTGCGGCGAGGGCAAGCTGCTGCGTCGCCTGCTGGCCGACCGTGCTTTTGACCGCGTCGCCGGAATGGATGTAAGCCACCGCTCGCTGGAACTGGCGGCGGAGCGCCTTCGACTGGACCGCATGAACGACCGGCAGCGCGAGCGCATTCAGCTCTTTCAGGGATCTCTGCTCTACCGCGACAAACGGCTCGAAGGCTTTGATGCCGCCGCGCTGGTCGAAGTGATCGAACACATGGATGTTCCGCGTCTCGCCGCGATGGAGCGTGTGGTCTTCGAGTTCGCCCGGCCTCGGCATGTGCTCGTCACAACGCCAAACAAAGAGTACAACGTTCTCTTTCCGACCCTGCCACCAGACCGCATGCGGCACAACGATCACCGCTTCGAATGGACGTGCGCCGAGTTCGCCACCTGGGCCGATCGAACCGCGACGCGCTTTGGATACCGCGTGACCGTCGAGCCGCTCGGACCTCTGCACGAGACACATGGCGCGCCCTCGCAACTGGCGGTGTTCTCGTTATGAGAAGAATCGAAGTCCCGGAACTCGCCGTGGTCGCGATGGTCGGCGTTTCTGGCTCCGGTAAGTCGACGTTCGCGCGGGCTCACTTCAAGGCGACCGAAATTCTCTCTTCGGATCACTACCGGGGTATCGTCAGCGATGATGAGACCGATCAATCGGCCTCGGGCGACGCCTTCGACGCGCTCTACTTCTTTCTTGGAAAAAGGTTGACGCGTGCGAAGCTCACCGTAGTCGATGCCACGAACGTGCGGTTCGAAGACCGTAAGAAGCTGATCGAATACGCGCGAAAGTTCCACTGCTTCGCTGTCGCGATTGTCGTCGACGCACCTGAACGGATCTGCCACGAGCGCAACGCCACCCGGCCCGACCGGCAGTTCGGACCGCAAGTCATTCATCGCCAGCACGCCGAGTTGCGGCGGAGCATCCGTAATCTTGAGCGCGAGGGATTCCGATACGTCCACATCGTGAAACCGGAAGACGAGATCGAAATCGTCCGAACGCCTTCGTGGAACAACAAAAGACACGCGAGCGGGCCTTTCGACATCATCGGCGATGTCCACGGCTGCGCGCCCGAACTGCGGCAACTGCTTGCCACACTCGGCTACGAGCGCTCCGCGGCGGCGCAGGCCGAATCTCCTTGGGGCGACGAATTCTGGCGGCATCCAGAGGGCCGCCGTGCGGTTTTCGTAGGCGATCTTGTCGACCGCGGCCCCGCGATCCTAGACGCGGTTCGCATCGTCCGCAACATGATGCGTGACGGTGCGGCGTTCTGTGTTGCGGGAAACCACGACGTCAAACTCGTGCGCTGGCTGCGCGGCAAAAAGTTGCAAATTAAGCACGGTTTGCAGCGGTCGATCGATGAGATCGAAACGCTCGATGCCGCCGATCGCGTCCGGCTCGCCTCGTTCCTCGATTCGCTCTTGAGTCACTACGTTTTCGATGGCGGGAAGCTGGTCGTCGCGCATGCCGGGTTGCGCGAAGAGATGCACGGACGCACCAGCGGAGGTGTGCGGGAGTTCTGCCTGTACGGCGAAACCACGGGCGAGACCGACGAGTTCGGCCTGCCCGTCCGCTACAACTGGGCCGCCGAGTATCGAGGCCGCGCGACGGTTGTCTACGGGCACACGCCGGTCCCTGAGCCGCAGTGGCTGAACAATACCGCCAACATCGATACGGGCGCTGTTTTCGGCGGCGCGCTGACTGCGCTTCGATACCCGGAACGCGAGTTCGTCTCAGTCCCCGCCGCGCGAGTCTACGCCGAACCGGTGCGCGCTATCAAGCCGATTGAGCCCGATCGCGGCGATGTGCTCGATCTCGCCGACGTTACGGGGAAACGCTTTGTCGAAACGCGTTTGGCGCGCAATGTCACGATCCGCGAAGAGAACTCGATCGACGCTCTCGAAGTGATGAGCCGGTTCGCCACCGATCCGCACTGGCTGATCTATCTGCCGCCAACAATGTCGCCTTGCGAAACGTCGACGCGGCCGGACTATCTGGAGTATCCCACCGAGGCGTTCGAGTATTTCCGCCGTAACGAAGTGCGCCGCGTGATTTGCGAAGAGAAGCACATGGGATCGCGCGCCGTGGTTGTCGTGTGCCGCGATGCCGACGCCGCGCGCCGGCGATTTGGCGTGATCGACGGCAAGCACGGTGTTTGCTACACCCGGACCGGGCGGCCCTTTTTCCCGGCGGACAACGATGAGAGCGGGCTTGTCGCCCGTGTGCAATCGGCGCTGACGAAGGCCGGTTTCTGGGAGGAATTTCAGTCCGACTGGTTTTGTCTCGACTGTGAGTTAATGCCGTGGTCGGCCAAGGCGCGCGAGTTGATTCTCCAACAATACGCGGCCGTTGGAGAGGCCGGCGAGGCCGCGCTTTCAGAGGTGGCGGGTCTGCGGCCCGAATTCGCCCGGCGTCTCCAACTTGTGCGGCAGTATCGCGAAGCGTACCGCCGCTACTGCTGGCCGGTGACATCTCTTGACGACTACAAACTCGCGCCGTTTCATCTGCTGGCGAGCGAGGGTCGTGTGCACGTCGACAAAACGAATCT
>Ga0194131_10002856_pt1 | contig 27984 bp, 24 predicted proteins | sample TA2KigO120mmetaG_FD_148631 | JGI IMG/M metagenome (GOLD analysis project Ga0194131, IMG submission 148631) | Freshwater microbial communities from Lake Tanganyika, Tanzania - TA2015053 Kigoma Offshore 120m | ecosystem: Environmental > Aquatic > Freshwater > Lake | place: Tanzania: Lake...
CAAGCCGGCCGCAGCTGCGGTCGGTGCTGCGGCGGGTGCGCCGGCGGCGGCGGCCAAGCCCGCGGCGCCGCGGCCGAAGGTGCAGCTGGTGTGGGAGCCGAAGGAGCTCCACCGCCGCGACTGGCTGCTGGTCTTCAGCTGGTCGCTGTTCGCGCTCTCGTCGCTGGTCGGCGTGGTCTTCTACATCGTCCGCTTCCTCTTCCCGAACGTGACCTACGAGCCGCCGCTGCAGTTCAAGGCCGGCCTGCCGACCGAGTTCGCGCCCGGCCGCGTCGACGAGCGGTTCAAGGCGGCGTTCGGCACCTGGGTCGTGCGCGACGAGCGCGGGCTCTACGCGCTGTCGACGGTCTGCACGCACCTCGGCTGCACGCCGAACTGGCTCGACGGCGAGCAGAAGTTCAAGTGCCCGTGCCACGGCTCGGGCTTCCGCAAGACGGGCGTGAACTTCGAGGGGCCGGCGCCGCGCCCGCTCGAGCGCTACCGCATCACGCTCGCCGACGACGGTCAGGTGGTCGTCGACAAGAGCGTGAAGTTCCAGGGCGAGAAGGGCGAGTGGGCCAATCCGGAGGCGTTCCTCTTCGTGTGATCACGCCGCCGGCGCGAGCGCGGGAGCGCTGACGCCGATTCGGCTCGCAGTTCAGGTACGACTCGACTCAGGTACGACTCGACGCGGGCGCTTGCCGCGACCGCGCTGCAGAGGCAGGGAGGGCCGAGATGGCCGACCAGAATCCGACTCCGCCGCCGACGGGCGGTGCACCGCAGCCGCCGCCGCGTCCGCCGGCCGGACCTCCGGCCGCACCGACCGCCGCGGCGGGTGGCGCAGCGGCGGCCGCGCCGGCGGCCAAGCCGGCGGCGAAGAAGGATGAAGGACGGATCGCGCCGCCGGGCAAGACGTACGTGCCGCGGCCGGGTCTGATGGACCAGATCAAGGACAGCCAGATCTGGCGCTCGATCTTCCGTCACGGCTACCCGAACACCGTCCGCAACCGCTCGCTCGCGGTGTTGTCGAACGTCTTCCTGCACCTTCACCCGGTGAACGTGCGGACGTCGGGATTGCGGTTGTCGTTCACCTGGTGCATGGGCGGCCTGACCTTCTTCCTGTTCCTGGTCGAGGTCATCACCGGCGTCCTGCTGATGTTCTATTACCGGCCGACCGGCGAGTACGCCTACCGCGACATCATCGCGATGGGTGAGCACGTGCCGATGGGGATCATGCGCGAGATCCATCGCTGGGCCGCGCACGCGATGGTGATCACCGTCTGGCTGCACATGTTCCGCGTGTTCATGACCGGGTCGTACAAGCCGCCCCGCGAGTTCAACTGGAACATCGGCGTCATCCTGCTGGTGCTGACCCTGCTGCTGTCGTTCACCGGCTACCTGCTGCCGTGGGACCAGCTCGCGATCTGGGCCATCACGGTCGGCGCGAACATGGCGCGCGCCACCCCGATCGCCGGCTACGAAGGCCCGCTCGCGGCGCTGATCACGATCGACGACGTGAAGCTGGTGCACGCGGGCGACGACGCGCGGTTCGCCCTGCTGGGCGGACGGTTCGTCGGCGAAGCGACGCTGCTGCGTTTCTACGTGCTCCACTGCATCTTCATCCCGCTGGTGGCGACCATCCTGATGGCCGTCCACTTCTGGCGCATCCGCAAGGACGGCGGGATCTCGGGACCGCTGTGAATGCGGGCGGTGGCAGCGGCGGGAAGACGGAACGTGACGTTCGGGGCGATGGATCGGGGCACGCGGCTCCGGCTGGCTGGTGAGGGACAGGCGTGAAGGACTTCTTCAACTATCTCGCTGACCCGAAGCTCTTCTTCCTGATCTTCACGGTCACGGTCTTCGCGATGCTGAAGTGGCGCGAGTTCTTCACCGCGCCCAAGGTCGCGCTGACGATCTTCGTCGCCGCCGTGGTCTTCTTCGTCTGGGCGGTGAAGGACCCCGGCTTCAAGGCCAACATCTCGAAGCCGGACAACATCCCGATCATCTTCATGCTGTTCCTGGTCGGGTACTTCTCCTGGCTGTCGCTCTATCGCGCGGTGAAGAACGACCGCCGCATCGACCGAGGCGAGCCGCCTGAGGAGGCGGTCGAGAGCCCGAAGAAGGTGCTCACCTGGCCCGACCTCGTCTACTCCGAGTTCATCTGCATGCTGGTCGGCACGGCCGTGCTGCTGATCTGGGCGCTGGTGCTCAAGGCGCCGCTCGAGGAGCCGGCCAACCCGAACAAGACGCCCAACCCGTCGAAGGCGCCGTGGTACTTCCTCGGGCTGCAGGAGATGCTGGTCTACTTCGACCCGTGGCTGGCCGGCGTGATCCTGCCGGGCCTGATCGTCAACGGGCTCATGGCGATCCCCTACGTCGACACCAATCCGAAGGGCAACGGCTACTACACCTTCAAGGAGCGGCCCTTCGCCATCACCTCGTTCTTCTTCGGGTTCGTCGTCCTCTGGGTCTCGATGATCGTCCTGATGACGTTCCTGCGCGGTCCGAACCAGGCGTTCTTCGGTCCCTTCGAGCCGTGGAACCTGCACAAGGTCGAGCCGACGGTGAATTACCAGTTCAGCCAGATCTTCTGGGAGGACTGGCTCGGAACCAGTCGCCCGACCGGCTGGCTGCTGCGCGAGCTGCCGGGGATCCTGCTGGTGCTCGGCTACCTGGCGGTCACGCCGATGCTGCTGGCGAAGACGGTGTGCCGCAAGCTGGTGGTGCAGATGGGCAACCCGCGGTACCTGACCATGATGATCATGTTCCTGATCATGGTCGCGATGCCCATCAAGATGGTGTTGCGCTGGACCTGCAACCTGCAGTTCATCGTCAACATCCAGGAACTGGCGCTGAACATCTGAGCGCGAGACGGCGGACGCGGGACTCTCGGGTCACACGGGCGCGAGCAGGAGCGGAGACGTGGCGGAAGAGGGCATCAAGGACGCGGGCGCGACGTTCTTCAGCGTCAAGCTGCTGAACCGCTGGTTCTTCGTATCGGTGCTGGTGCTGACGGTCGCGTACTTCGGTTCGGCCGTGCAGGACCACAACCGCGAGTTCAAGAGCTACCAGACGCGCTTCTTCGAGATGGAACGCCAGCTCGCGGTGACGCAGGGCACGGCGGCGTTCAACCAGGCCGGCGGCGCCAAGGTGATCGGCGACGGCGCCGAGAACCCGGGTGCGCTGCGCGCCGAGATCGAGCGCCTCACCGCGATGGTGGCGACCGACGAGTCCGAGCGGCCGCGGCTGACGAAAGAGCTCGCCGACGCCGAGTTCGAGTACGTCACCACGAACGCGCGGATGAAGCAGGCGAAGGCCAACTTCGAGGCCGAGCGCTTCATCTACGAGGAACTCGCCCACCACCTCGGCGAGTCCGAGATCGAGGCGCCGAAGAGCGAGGGCGGGATCGAGGCGCACAAGAAGTACGGGAAGCTGCGCAGCGAGTACCACGTGCTCGACGAGGCCGACAAGGTCGCCGAGGCGCGCCGCAACGCGGCGCAGGTCGCGCTGGAGCGATTCGAGGCGCTGGCCGGCGACGTGGCGACGCAGCTCGAGGCGCTCGAGCGCGAGGTCTCGCGCCAGGAGAAGCGCGCCGACTCGCTCGACAACGAGCGAGTCTTCACCAAGTTCCGCAACTCGCTGCTGTTCAACTTCATGGCGCCGACCGTGACGCCGCGGAAGTTCGTCATCAACGAGATCTTCGACGACCTGAACTTCCTCTCGGTGCCGAAGGTCGACATGTGCGGGTCGTGCCATCTCGCGACCGACCGCTTCAAGGACTATCCGTCGGGCAACGCGCGGATCTCGTGGGGCGAGGAGGGCAACCCGGTCCTGAGCGAGGACGACAGCCCGGCGTTCCGCTCGCACAGCCGCCCGGAGCTCTTCTGCAGTTCGATCTCGCCCCACGGACAGGACCGATTCGGCTGCTCCGGCTGCCACGGTGGCGGCAACCAGCGCCTCTCGTTCCAGAAGACCTTCCATACGCCGAGCAACACCGCTGAACGCGAACTGTGGAAGCACGACTACCACTGGCACCCGGTGCACGAGTGGGAGTATCCGATGCTCCAGTCGAAGTTCCTCGACGCATCGTGCTACAAGTGCCACACGCAGGAAACGCACATCCCGGGCGCCGACGAGTGGAATCGCGGCCGCGAACTGGTCGCGAAGCTCGGTTGCTACGGCTGCCACAAGATGGCGCCGTTCGACGACGCGCGCCGGGTCGGGCCGCCGCTGGAGCACGTGAGCAGCAAGTTCAGTGACCTCGACTTCATGCTGAAGTGGGTCGATGACCCGCACGCCTTCCGGCCGTCCACGCGGATGCCGGCGTTCTTCCATCGCCCCAACCGGGCCAACGAGCCCGGTCGCGACCAGGCCGAGATCACCGCGCTGGTCACCTACCTCTACAACCTGACCACGCCGCAGGCGCTGAAGAGCTATCCGGGCAACGGCGACGTCGAGCGCGGCAGGAAGCTGTTCGGCGAGAACGGCGGCGTCGGCTGCCTCGCCTGCCACTCGATCGACGAATTCCAGGCGAAACCGACCGGCAACCAGGCCGCCCTCGACGACCTGCGCCACGGTCCGGACCTCTCGGCGATCGGCAGCAAGGTGAAGCCCGACTGGCTCTACACCTGGCTGCTCGACCCGCACTCGCTGTGGGCCGAGACCAACATGCCGAACCTGCGCCTCACCGAGCAGGAGGCGGCCGACCTGGTCGCCTACCTGATGGCGAAGCGCGATCCGGCCTTCGAGCAGGCGGTGTTCACCAAGCCCGCCGACGACCGGATCTACGAGGAGATCCTGGTCGAGAAGCTCAAGGAGCGGATGAGCGAGGCGCGCGCCACCACCGAGATCGAGGCGATGAGCGGCTTCGAGAAGCGGCGCAAGGCGGGCGAGTACCTGCTCGACCATTACGGCTGCTTCGGCTGCCACGACATCCCTGGCTACCTGGACGCCAAGCCGATCGGCACCGAGCTGAACGGCTGGGGCAGCAAGCACGCCGACCGGCTCGACTTCGGCATCGTCGAGATGGATTGGAAGCGCGCCGGCCACTTCAACCGCGACGACTGGCTCGAGCAGAAGCTGAAGGAGACGCGCTTCTACGATCAGCTGAAGGACAAGAAGCCGTTCGAGAAGCTGAAGATGCCGCAGTTCCGGCAGCTCGAAGGGCCGGTGGCGGCCTGGCAGCACGCGCTCGGCCATGGCGCGGACCACGGCGCAGACCATGGCGAGGGACACGACGCCGTCGAGGCGGCGAACGAGGCGCCCGATCCGAATCGCGCCGCTCGCGACGCGGTGATGACGTTCGTCCTGTCGCTGACCAAGGACAACACGGCGTCCTCGATCAAGCGGACGCTGACGGCGGACGAGCAGGCGGTGGAGCGCGGCCGCAAGCTCGCGCGCGAGAAGAACTGCATCGGCTGCCACCTCATGTACGGCGAGGGCGGCGAGATCCGCCAGTTCCAGCACGGCGAGGGCGGCGTCGCCTACTACCCGCCGCTGCTCGACGGGCAGGGCGCGCGCACGCAGCACGACTGGCTCGACCGCTTCCTGGTCGATCCGGTGATGGGTGGCGGACGCGGCGCGAAGGCGCTGCTGCGGCCGTGGATGGTCGCACGCATGCCGTCGTTCGGCTTCACCCAGCAGGAACGCAACGACCTCGTGGCGTACTTCGCGCACGAGAAGGTGTGGCACACCAGCACGGATCGCGGGCTGTGGGACGCGATCGCCACCAAGTTCAAGGCCGACTTCCCCGCCTACGACGACGCGAAGATGCGCAAGGCCGGCTTCGAGCGGATCACGCTGCACCACGACCTGATCGCACGGACCTACCAGCAGCAGGGCGGCAGCTTCCTGTTCAAGACCGAGTTCCCGCGCCAGGAGCCGGCGAAGGCGCTCTCCGACGCCGACCATGCGCTGGCCAAGGGCTTGTTCGAGAAACTGCAGTGCGTCCTCTGCCACATGCCGGGCGGCGTGGTCCCGACCGGCAAGAGCGCCGCCGACATGGCGCCCGACCTGACCTACGCCCGCGAGCGGTTGTCACCGAATTGGGTGGCGCACTGGCTCGACACCCCGGAGAAGTACCAGCCGGGAACGCGCATGCCGCCGTTCTGGAAGCCGGAGGCGGGCGTCCGACCGAGCGCCGATCCGAACGGAATCAACGACCCGGACCGCGAGATCTCCCTGCTGCGCGACTATCTCTTCTCGGAGAAGTTCGCGGACGAGTACCAGGAACTGGCCCGCAAGGCCGGAGGCCAGTGATTTGCAGGGGTCGAGAGTTCCCCCCCCTGATCCCTCGAGGAAACGACATGCGATACCTTCCCAGTCGATGGCTCTCGATCGTCACCGCCGCCACCTGCGTTGCCGCGCTGGTGGTCGCGTGTGGTGGCGGTGATTCGCGCAGCCGCAAGTCGATCCGCGGTCGCGCCCCGGAAGCGGCCTCGACGGGCAGTCAGGGTGGCGGTGCCCAGGCAAGCGGCGTGAAGACGATCGATCCGGCGAACTCCGGCACCATCACGGGCGTGGTGCGCTGGGCCGGCGCCGCGATCAAGCCGATCGCGCTCGACCTGTCGGGCAACCCCGACTGCGCGCGGGTCGCGAAGGAGACGGTGTACGACGAGACCCTCGTCGTCAACGCCGACGACACGGTGTGCAACGCGCTGGTGTCGATCGACACGGCGGACGTCTACGCCCCGCCGGCGGAACCGGCCATCGTCGACCAGGTCGGCTGCAAGTACGTGCCGCACGTGTTCGCCCTGATGGCGGGCCAATCGCTCAAGATCAAGAGCTCCGACGCCACGCTGCACAACGTCCACTACATCCCGCTGGGCGACGTCAACCAGGAGGACAACTTCGCGATGCCGGCCCCCGGCGTCCGCGAGCGCGTCTTCGAGTCGAACGACTGGATCAAGTTCAAGTGCGACGTGCACCCGTGGATGGTCGCGTGGTGCGCGGTGCGGACCCACCCGTTCTTCGCGGTGACCGGGACCGACGGCAAGTTCACCCTCAACAACGTGCCGGCCGGCACCCACAAGCTGGTGCTGAAGCACGAGTCGCTGGGCGAGCAGTCGGTCTCGATCACGGTCGAGGTCGGCAAGGTCGCGACGCAGGAATTCACGCTCAAGAAGTGATCGATCGGAAGGACCGGACGACCGGCGGCGCCGAACGCCAGGCGCCGCCGAGCGACCGGCAGCACGGAACGACAGGCGGTGACGCGCATCCGGGCGCCGGCGGCTTCGAGGCCACCGGCGCCGGTCGCGTTCCGCGGGCCCGGAGGCGCTCATGCAGGTACGACCTGATGGTTTCGATGTGACGTGGAAGTGGTGGCTGCCGCCGGCCCACTCCTCGTTCGGCGATGACGTCGACTTGCTCTTCTACTGGATCTTCTGGATCACGATGCTCACGTTCGTCGGCGTCGAAGGGCTGATGCTGTACTTCTGCTTCAAGTACCGGCGCAACCCCGCCCGCAAGACGATCTACACCAAGGGCAGTCACTCGCTCGAGGTGGCGTGGACGGTGATCCCGGCAGTGATCCTGGTGGCGCTCGGCGTCGCCAGCGCGAAGACCTGGGCCACCACGAAGGATCCGGCCAATCCGAGCTTCCCGCAGGAGTTCCAGACGACGGTGAAGATCATCGCCGAGCAGTTCGCCTGGAAGGTGACCTACCCGGGCAACGACAAGGAGTTCGGCACCGACGACGACTTCACGGAGACGAACATCCTGAACGTCCCGTTCGAGCCGACGAACGCCGACGGCGAAGTCATCACCGAAGAGAACGTCCGGGTGCTGCTCAGCTCGAAGGACGTGATCCACTCGCTGTTCATCCCGGTGCTCCGGGTGAAGCAGGATGCCGTGCCGGGCTTCCTCGGCAACGTCTGGTTCGACTGCCAGCGCGCCACCTACGCCGGCCCCGACGGGAAGCACCTCACGGCCGACAGCAAGTACAGCGAGGATGGGCGCACGCTGGTGGATTGGGAGGAGAGCTACGAGATCGCGTGCGCGGAGCTCTGCGGCCTCGGCCATTCGCAGATGCGCATGCAGTTGAAGGCGGTTCCGCGCGCCGACTGGGAGGCGTGGGTCAAGGTGAAGTCGGACGCCGCCAAGGCGCGCGCCGCCGGCGGCTGATGCCGACGACCGCGCCGACTCCGTCCAGCGCCCGCGCTCGCGCCGGCGCCCTGACCGCAGACCAAGAGCAGAAGAACGAACGGCTGGAGCCGAAACGATGAGCACGACCGCCGCCGCACCGGCCCCCGGGGCCGCCACCCACGCCGACCACGGTGCTGGCCATGGCCACCATGAGATGAGCTTCCTGCGCAAGTGGGTCTTCTCGACCGACCACAAGGTGATCGGCCTGCAGTACCTCTTCGCGTGCATCTTCACGCTGCTCCTCGGCGGCCTGCTGGCGCTCATGGTGCGCTGGCAGATCGCCTACCCGGCCGGCGCCAAGCCGAGCGCGGAGCAGGTGCAGGAGTGGAAGTCGCAGGGGTTGTCCGGCGCGAAGCTCGACGAGGCGATCGCCAACTTCGACGGCGACAAGCCGTTCCCGATCCTCGGCGAGCTGCTCTGGGGCGAGGAGCTCAGCAAGGCCGACGTCAACGCGGGCATGGTCGGCGAGCCGGGCCTGTTCGGCAACTCGAACGGGATGATGCCGGCCGAGTGGTACAACGTCGCCTTCACCATGCACGCGTCGGTGATGATCTTCCTGGTCATCATCCCGATGCTGACCGGCGCCTTCGGCAACTGGGTCATCCCGCTGCAGATCGGCGCCAAGGACATGGCGTTCCCGTTCCTGAACGGCTTGTCGTTCTGGACCTGGCTGTCGGCCGCGCTGATCCTCTGCCTCAGCTTCTTCATCGACCCGGCCGGCATCAGCGCCGGCGCCGGCTGGACCAGCTACCCGCCGTTGTCAGGCGTCGTCACGCCGACCGCCGGTCCCGGCCAGACGCTCTGGTGCATCGGCGTGATCCTCGGCGGCACCTCGTCGATCATGGGGTCGCTGAACTACATCACCACGATCGTCAACCTGCGCGCACCCGGAATGTCGCTGTTCCGCATGCCGTTGACCACGTGGTCGGCCTTCATCACGTCGATCCTGCAGTTGTTCGCCACGCCGGTGCTCTCCTCGGCGATGGCGATGCTGCTGTTCGACCGCCACATGGGTACCAGCTTCTTCCTGCCGGAAGGGCTGAACTTCTCCGGTGTCGACATTCCCAATGCGGGCGGCGGCCAGGTCATCCTCTGGCAGCACATCTTCTGGTTCTATTCGCACCCCGCCGTCTACATCATGATCCTGCCCGCGATGGGCATCGTCTCCGACATCATCGCCGTCTGGTCGCGCAAGCCGATCTTCGGCTACCGGCCGATGGTCTACTCGATGTCGGCCATCGCCGGCCTCGGCTTCGTGGTGTGGGGCCACCACATGTTCCAGGCCGGGATGAACCCGGTGCTCGGGACCACCTTCATGATCTCGACGATCATGATCGCGCTGCCGAGCGCGGTGAAGGTGTTCAACTGGCTCGGCACGCTGTGGGGCGGCCAGATCACCTTCTCGCCGCCGCTGCTGTTCGCGCTCGGGTTCGTGTCGATGTTCGTGATCGGCGGCCTCTCCGGCATCTACATGGCGAACGCGCCGTTCGACATCTTCATCCACGACACCTACTTCATCGTCGCGCACATCCACTACGTGCTGTTCACCGGCTCGGTGATGGGCATCTTCGCCGGCATCTACCACTGGTACCCGAAGATGTTCGGGCGCCACATGAGCGATGGCCTCGGCAAGCTGCACTTCTGGCTGACGTTCGTGTTCATGAACGGCGTCTTCTTCCCGATGCACATCATCGGCCTCGGCGGCTACCCGCGCCGTTACGCCAGCTTCCGCGGCTACGACTTCCTCGCGCCCTACGAAGGCATGAACGTGTTCATGACCATCTGCGCGATGGCGCTCGGCCTGTGCCAGATCGTCTTCCTGTTCAACTTCTTCTGGTCGCTGCTGGCCGGGAAGAAGGTGACCAGCGACAACCCGTGGCACGCCAACTCGCTCGAGTGGTCGACGACGACGCCGCCGCCGCACGGCAACTGGATCGGTCCGGTGCCGACGGCCTACCACGGTCCGTACGAGTACAGCCACCCGAACTGCAAGGAGGACTACGCGCCGCAGTGGATGCCGATGCAGCGCGTCTACGCCGACGCCGCGGCCCCGGCGACCGCTGCCCCGGGTGCTTCGGGCGCCGTCGGCGCGCCGCCCCCGGCGCCGGCGCACTGAGGCAACGTCGCGGGACGGATCGTGTTTTCGTCGACGGCGCCGTGCGCGTCGTCGCAGGGTCCGGCTCGAGAAGTTGGCCATGACTGTGCCGTCCGATTCCTCCTCGATCCGCCTCGAAGCAAACGCTCCGGGTGGAGCTGCCGCGGCCCCGGCGGCGGCGGTGGGCGCCGGGCGCGGCCTGCACCATCTGGCCTGCTGGCACGTGCTGGCGACGTTCTGCCTCATCGCCTTCGGCGCGTCGGTGACCAGCAACGACGCCGGCCTCGCCGTTCCTGACTGGCCGGCGACCTACGGCCACCTGAATCCGCTGGCGCCCTACCTGCGCGGACTGGTGAGCGGCCTGATCGCGCTCGAGCACAACCATCGCGTCTTCGCGATGGGGGTGGGACTCCTGACCATCGCGCTGCTGATCGCGGTGGTGCGGCAACCCGCGACTCCCACGGTCCGGCGTCTCGCCTGGGTGCTGCTGGTCGGCGTCAGCGTCCAGGGCGGGTTCGGCGGCCTCACCGTGCTGTTCAAGTTGCCGGCGGCGGTGTCGATCCTCCACGGCATGGTCGCGCAGCTGTTCTTCTGCGGTTCGATCGCCATCACCTACCTGCTGTCCGCGGAGTGGCGTGAGCGGCAGGTCGCCTGCTCCCGCGCATTGACCCACGAGGCGGCGGCGATCCGCGCCGCGTCGCGCGGCTTCGTGGTCGCCTGCGTCGTGCAACTCTTCCTCGGCGCGCTGGTCCGCCATACCGTGGCGAAGTCGCGCGTGCCGACCTTCGGCGATCTCCCGGTCGTCCTGCACATGCTCTTCGCGCTCTTCGTGTTGCTGGCGCTCGGCTACCTCGTCGCGCGTGTCACCGTGTCCGCGGCCGTCGATGCGCGGCTGCGCCGGACGGTGCTCTTCGCCGGCGCGGCAGTGATGGTGCAGCTCCTGCTCGGCCTGCTGGCGGTGGCGACGCGCACCGATCCGCTGGTCACGGTCCTCCACGTCATCACCGGTGCCGCGATCCTCGGCACCGCCGCCCTCGCCGCGCTTCGCGCCGACCGCCTCGGCGAGCGTGCGCCGTGAAGCTCCCCGCGCCTCGCGACCTGCTGGTGCTGACCAAGCCGCGCATCGTCGCCGCCGGCGCGATGACGGCCGCTGCCGGCTACCTCGCCGCAGGCGGCGTGGTCGAGCCCGGCCGCCTGTTCTCGGCGCTGCTGGCGATCGGCGGCGTGACGGCGGCAGCGGGGATCCTGAACCAGGTCCTCGAGCGCGACGTCGATGCGCTCATGCCGCGGACCGCCGATCGACCGTTGCCGGCGGGGCGGGTGTCCGTGGCGTTCGCCACCATCCTCGGCAGCGTCCTCGCGGTCGCCTCGCTCGGGTGGTGCGCCTGGCGGGTCAACGGGCTGACCACCGCGTTCGCGCTCTTCGCGCTGGTCTCCTACCTGTTCGTCTACACGCCGCTGAAGCGGGTCACGACGCTCAACACCTTCGTCGGCGCCGTGCCCGGCGCGCTGCCGCCGGTGCTTGGTTGGACCGCGGCCACCGGCACCCTCGGCCCCGGCGCCTACGCCCTGTTCGCGATTCTCTTCCTCTGGCAGCTCCCGCACTTCCTCGCCATCGCCTGGCTCTACCGCCGCGACTACGAACTGGGCGGACTCAAGATGCTGCCGTCGCGCGATCCCGACGGCTTGATGGTGGGCGGCCAGATCTGCGTGCACGCCCTCTCGCTCTGCCTCGTCGCCCTGCTGCCCTTCGTCTGGGGCCTCGCCGGGCCGGTCTACCTGATCGGTTCGATCGTCTTCGGCGTGCTGTTCGTCGTTCCGGCGATCGGCTTCTGGCGCGAGCGCAGCGAGCCTTCGGCGCGCCGGGTGATGCTGGCGTCGCTGGTCTACCTGCCGGGCCTCTTCTGCCTGCTGGCGTTGCGAGCGTGACGATGACCCCGCGCGGACCCGCAGAATCCCGCGCTGGCGGAATGCGCCCGGCGCCTCCCTCCCCGGCGCCACACTTCTCGGCGCCGGCCGAGGCGCCGGCGGAGCGCTTCGCCGGCGCCGAGCGCGCCCGCGTGCGCCGCTTCGGCCTCCTGCTTGCAGGCGTGATCGTCGCGCTGGTGCTGGCGGCGGTCGGTTACGTGGTGCTGTTCGATCGCGTGCTCGCCGATCCGTCGCTGCCGCCGACCGCCGGCACGCTCAATCCGCGCGTGCTGATCGTGGAGCTTCTGGTGCTGGCGCTCGTGGCCGTCGCCGTGACGGCGGCCATCGTGCGGGCACGGCGGAGAGGGTGATGGCTGGCGCGGAACGCGATACGACGGCTTCTGCGTCAGGCGCCCCGCCCGGCGCGCCGCCCGCCGCTTCCGCTGCGGCCGGGAAGAAGCCCGGGTCGTTCGCGCCGCTCGCCCTGGGCATCGCGCTGACCATCCTGCTGGTGGTGGCGGTGAAGCGGCTGCAGCGCGACGGCGGCGAGACGGCGGGGGGATCGGGACCGGCCGATCGCAGCGCCGGCTTCGGCCGCAAGCTGGCCAACTGGGGCCCGGTGCCCGACCTCGAGCTGACCGACCGCTTGGGCCGCCCGTTCCGCTTCGATTCCCACCGTGACAAGGTCCTGGTGGTGAACTTCTTCTTCACCAGCTGCCCGACCATCTGCGTCGGCCTCACGCGCAACGTGCGGACCCTGGTCGCGCAACTGCGCGGCCGCGACGAAGTCGAGTTCGTCAGCATCACCGTCGACCCCGAGGCCGACACGCCCGACCAGCTCACGACGTTCGCGCGCACGCAGGGCGGCGAGACGCCGCGCTGGCACTGGCTGACCGGTACGCGCGAGCTGATCACCGCGACGACCTACGCGTTCTACGCGCCGTTCGGCGACAAGGACGACGCCGGCGACATCGTCCACTCGACCAAGCTCTACGTGGTCGACCGCGCCGGGCGCATCCGCTCGATGATCAACACGCAGGACGACGCGAAGTGGTTCGAGCGCTGCCTGAACGACGTCGGCTTGCTGCTGGCGGAGACGGCCGCGACCGACGCGGGTCCCGCGCCCGAACGGTCGGCGCCGCCGTCTCCGATCGAGCCCGCCGCGGCGCCGGCCGACCCGGCCGCCGGCGGGTCGCACTGACCGGCGCGCGATGATCCTCGCCACGTTCCACCTGCCGACGCTCAACGCGGCGCTCAACGCGCTGGCCGCGCTGCTGCTGCTTGCCGGTTTCGTCGCCATCCGGCGGCGCCGCAAGGAGCTCCATCGCCGCTGCATGCTGGCGGCGCTCACGACCTCGGCGCTGTTCCTCGTCAGCTACGTCACCCACAAGGCGATCGTGGCGATCCACACGCCGTTCCCGGGCATCGGCGTGGCGCGCACCGTCTACTTCGTGATCCTCATCACGCACACGGTGCTGGCGGCCGCCGTCGTCCCGCTGGCGCTGCGGGTCGTGGTGCACGCGCGGCGCGAACGGTGGGTGCAGCACCGCCGTCTCGCCCGCATCACCTTCCCGATCTGGGTCTACGTCTCGGTCACCGGCGTCGTGATCTGGTGGATGCTCTATTCCGGGACCTTCGCGCCGAGCGAGCCGCTGCCGACCCCGGCGGGCGGCTGAACTGTCCGTATCCTCCAGCGCATGCCGCTCCCCGCTCCCGCCCCGCTCGTCGCCCGCTCAGCGCGCGCTCGTCGCGTGGTCGGCGGGCTCGTGTTCGGGCTCGCCTGCTGGCTCGCCACGCCGTTGCCGCGCGCCGCAGCGCAATGCGCGATGTGAAAGAGCGCGGCCTACGATCAGGTCGATCGTGATCAGGCGGACCAGCTCGGGCGTGCGTTCAACGGCAGCGTCGGCGTGATGCTGGGCGGCGTGGCGCTGCTCTTCGGCGGGCTCGCGCTGCTGGTGGTCCGCAGCGTCCGCGCCCGCGAGGCGGCGGGTGAGGACGATCCGGCAGCGCCGACCGGCTCCGGTCAGGAGGCCTAGGCGTTGTCTCGCCTCCCGTTCGTGAAGCTGCACGGCTGCGCCAACGACTACGTGCTGGTCGACGCCACGGCGAGCGACGTCGGCGACGTCGCCGCGCTGGCGCGCGCGGTGTGTGCGCGGCGGACCGGCGTCGGCGCCGACGGCCTGCTGGTGGTCCGTCCGCCGTCGACGCCTCCGGCCGTCGCCCGGATGCAGATGGTGAATCCCGACGGCAGCGAGGCGGAGATGTGCGGCAACGGGCTGCGCTGCCTCGCCAAGTACCTGTTCGACCGCGGCCGCGCCGGCCGCGAGTTCGTGCTCGAGACGCTGGCGGGGCCGGTGGCGACGCGGATCGACGCGACCGACGCCGCCGGTCGCGCGACGCAGCTCACGGTGGCGATCGGGATCCCCGACTTCGAGCGGCGGCACGTCCCCATGGCCGGCCCGCCGGGCGTCGCGCTCGACGAGCCGTTCGCGCTGGCCAGCCGCGAACTGCGGCTCACCGCGCTCCGCCTCGGCAACCCGCACGCCGTCGTGTTCGTCGACGACGTCGAGCGCTTCCCGGTGCAGTCGGTCGGCCCGGCCATCGAGCGCGACCCGCGCTTCCCGCAGCGCATCAACGTCGAGTTCGTGCAGGTGCTCGGCCCCGCGCGGCTGCGGCAGCGCACCTGGGAGCGGGGGGCCGGGGAGACGCTCGCCTGCGGCAGCGGCGCCACCGCCGCCGCGATCGTCGCCCGCAAGGTCCGCGGGTTCCCGCCCCGCGTCTCGATCGAGCTGCGCGGTGGCGTGCTCGAGGTGGAGTGGCCGGGCGACGGCGCGGTCGCGCGCCTTTGCGGGCCGGCGGTGGAGAGCTGCTCCGGCGAGGTCGATCCGGCAGGGCTATGCTCCGACCCCGGTGGTCGGGAGGCGTGACGTGAAGCGCGGCAAGGGTGGCGCGAACGGCAGTGGGCTCGCGGTGGCGCCGGCGCTCGACCCGGTCGAAGCGCGCGCCGAGGCGGACGGCTGGTTCACGGTGAGCCGGGCCGCCTGGCTGCTCGATTGGCCGCTGCCTCGCGTCTTCGACGCCATCCGTGATGCGCGTCTCCAGGTTCGCTTCGAGCCCGGTCGGCCGGGCGAACCGGACAAGCCGCGGGTGACCTCGGCCGAACTGGTGGCGCGCGCGGCAAAGGCGATCGGGCGGGGTGAGGCGAGCATGATCGCAGTGGCGGGCAGCGGGGCGGGCGAACGATCGACGGGCAGCGAGCGCACGGGGGTCGCTGCGGCGGCTGCGGCGGTGGCCGTGCCGGGAGCGGCGCCAGCGGCTGCGGTGGCGGCGGCGCCCGCCCCGAACGAGGAACTCGTCGCCGTCCGCAGTCAGCTGGTCGAGTCGGAGGAATTGCTCGAGCAGGCGGAGCAGCGGCTCGACGCGTCGCTCAAGGCGGTCTACGAGCGGGACGTCCGCATCGCGCGGCTCGAGGCGGAGGTCGCGGCGCACCAGAAGATGCGCGAGGAGAGCGACGGGTTCATCCGCCATCTCGAGGCGCGACTCGACAAGACCGAGGATCGTTCCGAGGAGAAGGAGAAGGAGATCCGCCGGCTCGCGGTCGGGCTCGGCGAGGCGCGCGGCGAGATCCGCCTGCTCAAGCCGCCGGAGGCGCCGCCCGCCGTCTGGAAGCAGCGCGTCGAAGCGGTCGCGATCGCGGGCATCGGCGCGGTGCTGGGCGCGGCGCTCGGCTGGTTCAGCTGGCGGCTGGCGACCGAGAAGCTCTCGCTGGAGGCGGGGCTGGCGGCCGGGATCGGCGTCGCCATCGCATGGATCGCCGGCGCGATGACCGATCGGTTGCGGCGGGGGAAGTGAACGTGGCGCGCAGCGCCGCGGCGCGCGCCGCCGGGATCGCGCTGCTGCTCGTCGTCGGTGCGCTGGTGCCGCCCGGTTGCGGTGGCGACCCGTCTTCGGCGCCCGTGTGCGACGGGGCGCGACCCTTCGCGATCCCCGGTCTCGCCGCGGGCAGCACGCCGACGCTGACTGAAGTCGAACAGCTCATCGAACGGCTGGTGGAGGTCTACGGCGGCGCCGATCGACTGTCGCGCCTCGCGTTCCGCCGCATCGAGGATCTCTACCTCGTCCGCACCGGCAATCCGCTCGGCAACGAGCTGATCGGAACGCTCTGGACGCGCCCCGACCAGTCGGTGCGGACGCTGCTGCAGTACAGCTCGGGCGAGACCGAGGAGCGGGTGCTGAAGCGCGGCGAGCCGTGGGTGCGGCCGCGATTCGGGTCGCTGGTCCGGGCGACCGGCGCTTCAGTGCAGCATGTGACGTGGGACTGGGAGGTGGCGCGGCTGCCGGCGATCCTGCTCGAGGCCGAGGCGCTGCGGCCGCTGGCGGCGGAGGTCGTCGACGAGCGGCTGCTCGTGGGGGTCGCGGTCGAGCTGCCGCAGCTGAAGCCGCCGTTCGAGGTGTGGATCGACCCGGCCGGGCCGCTGCTGATCGAGACCCGCGTCGTGCTGCCGATCACGGCCGATCTCGCCATGCGCACGTCGGCGCACCAGCGCCAGCGATTCGGCGACTGGCGGCGCGTGGACGGCCTGCTGTTCCCGCATCGCCGCGAGACCATCGTCGACGGCGAACGGATCGGCCTCGGCGAGGCGCGCTCGTTCACCGTCGACGGCCAGGTCACCGACGCCGACCTCGAACCACTCGCCCGCTGACGCCCCGTAGAAACGTCGCTGCGACGGATTCTCGGGGTCAGCGCGGGGTGGTGCCGGCGATGCAGTTGGTGAAGGCGACGCCGTACCACTCGATCGCGCCGACTTCGAGCTCGTGGCGCGGGCCGTAGGTCGCGCACAGGCCGTCGGCGGGCGGTCCGACGATCAGACCCATGCGGTCGATGCGGACCGAGTAGTCGCCGTTGCTGATCGTGCCGCCCTGGGCGGCGGCAGCGGTGGCGAGGCCGGCGAGCGCGAGCGCCGCGGCCGCCGCGGATCGGACCCCTTCGTGCGTCATGATGAACTGCTGGAGACGACTCGGGAGCGACACGGGTTGCCAGCGATTCGCCCATCAGTCAAGGGGCTCCGGCGCTTGCGGGCTGAGACCGCGCTTCAGCGTGACCGTCCCGTGCAGCGGCGGCGCCAGCCCGCGGCCGTCCGCCGCGATCGCCACGACCACCAGCGCCGCCCCGCCCGCCGCCGCGATCGCCGTTCGCTCGTCGTTCGTGAACTCGATCGTGCCGCCGCTCGCCGCGACCACGCACCTGCGGATGTGCCGTGGCGAGCCGTCATGCAGCTGGCATTCGAGCTGGAGTCCATGGACCGGCACGTTCGCGTGCCAGACAAGGCGGTGCGGCGGTTCGACCAGCGCGCCACGTGGCGCGAGCCAGCGGAGCTGCACCGTTTTCGGCGAGGCGTCGTACCACGCGTGCCGGGTGGCCGCGGCGACGCCGAGCAGCAGCGCGAGGGCGAACTCCACGAGTCGAATCGGTGTCGATTCGTGGCGGCTGCGCTTCCTTGTCGCGCTGTTCGACCCCCGTACAATGTCCGGCCCTTTCACTCGTCGTTCCTTTCGAGGCCACCGCATGAAGATGAATGGTCGGCCGGGTCGGCTGCTGCCCCTGCTCTTGAGCGCCGCCGTCGTCCTCGGGTCATCGGTGACCGCCTCGGCGCAGTTCGGTCCGCCCCGCCCGCCGGTGGTGATCCGCGGAGGGACGATCCACGTCGGCAACGGTGACGTGCTGAAGGACGGCACGCTCATCCTGCGCGGGCGGGAGATCGAGGCGGTCGGAAACGGCCTGCCGATCCCCGACGGCGCGGTCGTGGTCGAAGCGGCGGGCAAGCACGTCTACCCCGGGTTGATCGACTGCGAGTCGACCCTGCTGCTGGATGAGGCGAGTCGGGGCCAGGGCGAGGGGAACCCGGCCAATGCCGTCGCCGACTCGCTCGACTGGTTCGATCGCCACGCGTTCGCGCAGGCGTGGGCCGGCGGCGTGACGACGGTCGGCGTGCCGAGCCGCCGCAGTCTGCTCGACGGGTCGCGCGCCGTGGTGAAGATGCGCCGTGCCCGCGCCGACGACGCCCTGCTGCGGAACGACGGCGACTTCGCCCTCACCTTCGGCCTGAACGGCAGCCGGCCGTCGATGGTCCTGCGCGACTGGAAGACGGTCCGCGAGCAGTTCGACGCCACCCGGAAGTACGTCGAAGCGTGGGACGAGTACGCCGAGAAGATCGAGGAGTACAAGAAGGCGCTCGAGAAGTGGGGCAAGGACGGCGACAAGCGTCCGCCCGGGGAGAAGAAGGACGAGGCCGCGCCGAACGCCCCGGGCGGCGGGGCGCCGGGCGGGCCGCCCGGCGAGGGGGGCCGGCGCGGCGAAGGGCGCCGGCGGCCGCCCGGTCGCAATCACGACGACCACCACCACGACACGCCGTTCATGCGCTGGCTGCTGGACACGCTCGGCTGGATGTGCGACTGCGGCCTGCCGGAGCGGCCGCGCATCGGCCCCGGCCATGAGGACCACGATCACGGCAAGCTGACGCTGGTCGATGGCGTCTCCTACGCGGAGGAGCCGCCGAAGCCGGGCGGCGAGCCGGCGAAGGAAGGCGAGGGGGCGAAGGCCGAGGAGCCGAAGAAGCCGGCGCGCCCGGCCAAGGAGGCGCTGCGCGAGGCGCTGCGCCTCGCGCTCGCCGGCAAGCGCGGCGTCAACGTCTACGTGAGTTCGGCGGCCGACATCGAGAACCTGGTCGAGCTGCTCGGCACGTTCCCGCTGCGGGTGACCGTGACCGGCGCCGCGGGGCTGGTCGAGCAGGCGAGCGCGCTCGCGGCGGCCCGCCTGCCGGTGGTGCTGGTCCAGCCGCACGACCTTGGCGACGACGCCGTCGCAGCGGCGGCCGAGCTCGATGCGGCCGGCGTGCGCGTGGCGCTGACCACGGCCGGTCGTTCGCCGGGGGCGACGCGCTGGTTGTCGCTGTCCGCGGCGGCTGCCGTCGCCGGTGGCCTCGATCGCGAGAAGGCGCTCGCCGCCATCACGTCGCGGGCGGCGGAGGTGCTCGGGGTCGCCGATCGCGTCGGCACGCTGGCCGCCGGCAAGAACGCCGACGTGCTGATCACCAGCGGCGACCTGTTCGCCACGACCACCGTCGTCGAGCGTCTCTACGTCGACGGGCAGAACGTCCTCGAGCGCCGCTGATCGCGCGTTCCGCGTGATCGGGAGGGAATCCATGCAGCCATTGGTCCACTTCGCGCTGGCGCTCGCGCTGCCTCCGGGCGGAGCGGCGCCGGCGGCAGCGTCGGCGGCGGCCGGAGCACGCGTCGCCGCGCTGCAGCCGCCGCCCCTGGCGCTGCGCGTCGACTCGATCGTGCAACCCGACGGCGCGATCGGCCCGGGCGGGTGGATCGTCGTCCGCAACGGCCGCATCGAGTCGGTCGGCGGCGGCGCGCCGCCGGCGGGGGCGGCCGCGCTCGAGTTCGCGGGCGGCGTGGCGATGGCCGGCTTCGTCGATGTCGCGACGGTGCTCGGCGCCGGCGGGCAGCTGTCGGAACCGGCGCGCGCGTTCACGCCGGAGATCGCGGCGGCGGACGCATTCGATGGCGACCACTCCGACTTCCTCGCGGCGGCCCGCACCGGCGTGACGACGGTCGGCCTCGTGCCCGGCGCCAGCAACGTCGTCGGCGGGCGCATCGGCATCGTGCGCACCAGCGATGACGACGGACGCGGCGCCGCCGTGGCCGGCCACGGTCCGCTGCGCTTCACGCTGACCGAGGAGCCCTTCGGCGGATTGCGGGCGCCGACGTCGCGGATGGGCGCGCTGCCGATCCTGCGCGAGATGCTGGCGAACCAGAAGATGGCGCTCGCCGGCAGCAGCCTGGTCGCGGCCGACACCGCCGACCAGATCCGCATCGCGGTCGAGACCTTCGGCGCCGCCGGCCGTCCGTTCGCGCTGCTGCAGCCGGCGCGGATCGACGAGGCGATCGAGCTGGTGACGGGGAAGACCGCCGGCGCGGTGCTCGGCCCGTTCGACCTCGACAGCAGCGAGCGTGACCTGCGCGTCTCGTCGCTGCTCGCCGCGGCGCAGATCCCGATCACCTTCACGGCGAATGGCGATGGCAACGCGCTGCGCCTGACGGCGGCGCTGGCCACGCGCTCGGGACTCGAGGCACGGCTGGCACGGGCGGCGCTGTCCGCGACCGGCGCCCGACTGCTCGGCATCGACGGCGATGCGGGAACGCTCGAACCGGGTCGCCGCGGCGATCTGGTGGTGTTCGACGGCGATCCGCTCGATCTTGCGGCGCAGGTGCAGTTGGTCCTGGTCGGCGGTGCGGCGGTCGCGACCGAGGAGGAGGCGCGATGAGCGCAGCATCGATCGCCGTGGCGGCGCTCCTGGCGCTGGCGCGGACCGGCAGCGAGACCGCGCCCGCCGTGGCGCCCGACCTGGCCGCATGGCAGGGCGGCGAGCTGGTGGCGCTGCAGGCGGCCGAGGTGCACCTCGGCGACGGCACCGTGCACCGGCCGGGCATCGTGCTGCTGCAGGACGGCAAGGTCGTGGCGGCGGGGCAGGGGTTGCCGCTGCCCGCCGGCGGCCGGGTGATCGACTGCGGCGAGGCGGTGATCACGCCCGGCCTCGTCGACGCCGCTTGCCAGCTCGGGACGACGTCCCTGTTCGGTTCGGCCGAGCAGGCTTCCGAGGTGATCCCGCATCTCGACACGGCCGACGCGATCGACTTCTTCTCGCGCGATTTCATCGAGCTGGCCGCGGGTGGCGTCACCACGGTCTACGTCACCGGCGAGGCGTCCGCGGTGATCTCGGCGCGCGGCGCCGCGGTGAAGACCGCCGGCCCGCTCGCGGAGCGGCGGCTGGCGGCGAAGCCCTGCGTCAAAGTCACGCTCGGTCCCGAGTCGTCGGGCCGCGGCGTGTTCAACCGGCAGCCGAGCCGTTTCGGCGGCGGCGCCTCGTTCGCGAACCGCCGGCCGACCACCCGCATGGGCGCGGCGTGGGTCTTCCGCAAGGCGTTCCACGACACCATCGCCTGGCGCGACAGCGGCCGCCCGAGCAACGATGGCCTCGAGCCGGCGGCGATGGCCGCGCTTGGCGAGGTCCTCGCGGGCGCGACCGCGCTGCGCATGCAGGTGCGCGAGGCGATGGACTTCGACACGACCGCGCGGCTGGCCGACGAGTTCGGCCTCAAGTACTCGATCGAATACGGCACCGAGGCGGCGCAGCGGCTCGACCTGCTGGCGCGGCGCGCGGTGCCGGTGATCTTCGGCCCGGTGCGCGCCTCCGACTCGAATTTCGAGTCGTTCGAGTCGGCGGCTCCGGCGCTGGAGACGCCGAAGCTCCTGGCGGAGAAGGGCATCCCCTTCTGCCTCACCGCCTCCGACGGCAGCGGCGACGGCGGGCTCGCCCGCCAGGCCGGTCTCGCCATCCGCTTCGGCCTCGATCGGGCGCGCGCGCTGCGTGCCGTGACCGTCGACGCGGCCGCGATCTGCGGGCTCGATCAGCGCGTCGGCCGCCTCGCCCCCGGTCTCGACGCCGACCTCGTCGTCTGGAACGGCGCGCCGTTCGACGACGCGAGCAAGCCCGTCCTCGTCCTGATCCATGGCCGCCCCGTCGTCGATCCGCAGGGCCGCTTCCGCAAGGAGAACTCGTGATGGTCCTCTCGTCGCTCCTCGCCCCGACTCTGCTCGGCGCGCTGGCCGTGGCCGCCGACAGTGCGGCGGTCCGCGGCGGCACCGTGGTCAACCCGGACGGCACCCGCATCGAGAAGGGCGTGGTGGTGATCCAGGACGGTCGCATCAGCGCGGTCGGCGGCCCCGACACGCCGATCCCGGGCGACGCCGTCGTGCACGAGGCCGAGGGCCGGGTGGTCTTCCCGGCGCTCGTGCTGGCGCACACGCAGATCGGGCTCGACATCACCAACGAGAACGTCCCGGTCGCGCCGTTCGTGAACGTCTACGACGCGATCGAGCCCAACTCGGCCGAGTACGAGGATTGCCTGCGCACCGGGATCGGCACGGTGCACGTCATCCAGGGCAACAACACGGTGATCGGCGGCCTGTCGCGGATCATCCGGCCGCTCGGCGACATGATCGACGCGATGACCGTGCGCGCCGACGCCGGGCTGAAGGTCTCGATCTCGCCGCGCAGCGGCTTCAACCGCATGACCCAGCTGGCCGAGCTGCGGCGCGCCTTCGCCGAGCTCGCGGCGCACGTCGATGCGGTGGCGGAGAAGCGCTTCGAGGAGGAGAAGAAGAAGAAGGACGAGAAGGTTCTGGTCCTCCCCGACGAGGCGGCGCGGCAGGGGCTGGCGCTGGTCACGATCGACGACCTCGACGCGCGCTGGCGCACGCTGTGGCGCGTCAGCAAGGGCGAGGTGCCGCTGTTCGTCCATTGCGACCGCGCGATGGACGTGATGCGCGGCATCGATTGGCTGAAGGAGATGAAGCTGCTCGAGAAGACCACGTTCGTGGTCGGCAGCGAGGCGTTCAAGGCGGTCGAGGCGCTGAAGGCGGCCGGGCGTCCGCTGGTGCTGTCGGGCATCCTGGTGCACCGCGAGACCGATCCGGTCACCGGCGAGATCAAGGAGACCTTCGTGCCGAAGGTCTTCGCCGACGCGGGCGTGCCGTTCGTGCTGCAGCCCAACGGCTTCGGCTTCTCCGCGGACGGGATGCTCTGGTACCAGGCCGCGCGCTGCGTGCGCGAGGGCGTCGCCCGCGACGTCGCGGTCAAGGCGATCACGCAGTCCGCTGCCGACGCCATCGGCATGGGCGGCGAGCTCGGTTCGCTCGCGGCCGGCAAGTGGGGCAACGTCGCGATCCTGTCGGGCGACCCGCTCGACCAGGCGACCTTCGTCGACCGGATGCTGATCGAGGGGCGGCTCGCCTACGAGCGCGCGACCGACCGCCGGCTGAAGGAACTGACCACCGGCCAGGAGTCGCCGCCGGCGGCGGCCGCGAAGACCGAGGCGCCGGCGGCCCCGGCCGAGGCGCCGGCGCCCGCGCCGGCCGGCGATGCGAAGCCGGACGAGTCGAAGCCGGCCGGCGACGGCAGCGGCGAGCAGAACTGAATCGCGCGAAGCGACCGAGGAGCCCTGATCCATGGTGCACCGCACCGCTCCCTTGCTGGCTGCCACGTGCGCGCTGATCGGCGCCGCGCTGCTGCCGGTCCACGGCCGCGCCGCCACGCTCGGTGATGAGGCGCCGCCGGCCAAGCTGTTCCTCCGCGCCGCCGGCATCTGGACCGGTGCGCCGGAGGGCGGCAAGGTGCCGCCCTACGTCGCTCCCGGCGCGATGCTGATCGTCGACGGCAAGGTCGCGGAGATCGCCGCGACGCTGCAGCCGCCCGCCGACGCCAAGGTGATCGATCTCGGCGCGGCGGTGCTGATGCCGGGCCTGGTGGATGCGACGACGACGCTCGCCGGCAGTTCCGACTACCTGCAGAACGCGGTCTGGAAGGATGAGGCGGTCGCGGCGCACTTCGATCCGGCTGACGCCTTCGACCCGTGGGGCGATTGGCGGCCGGCGCTGCTCGGCGGCGTCACGACCGTCTACCTGTCGTGCGGCGAGCGCCGGCTGGTCAGCGGTCAGGGTGCGGTGGCGAAGCTCGCTTCGCAGGGCGGGGGGGCGACGCTGCTGGCGCGGCAGTCGGCGCTCGAGATCAATCTCGGCGCGTCGAGCCTGGCGCCGCCGCAGTTGGTCGATCCGCCGATGCCACCGGCGGCGGACCGGCCGATCGTGCCGGGCGTGACGCAGTTGCCTTCCACGCGCGTCGCCCAGTTGCTGGCGGTGCGCGAGGCGTTCGAGGGCGCGCGCGCGAACGGCGGGGCCGGCGGCGTCGCGCAGAGCGCGCTGGCGGCGGCCGTGCAGGCGCGCCGTCCGCTGCGGATCAGCGCCGATGAGTCGGCGGACCTCCTGCGCGCGACGCAGCTCGCCCGCGAACTCGGCCACCCGGCCGTGCTGGTGGGCGGCGCCGAGGCGATGCTGGTCGCCGATCAGCTGGCGGCCGCGCGCTACCCGGTCGTGCTCGAGGTCGGCCTGTCGCTCAGCCGACCGCCGACCGACCGGCTGCCGGGGCCCGATGAAGCGCTGCTGCGCGCGGAAACGGCGTCCGAACTGGTGCGCCGCGGCATCAAGGTGGCGTTGGCCACCGCGCCCGGGAACGATCCGGCCGAACTGCTGATGGCGGGAGCGCTGGCGCTGCGCGGCGGGCTCACCACCGAGCAGGCGGTCGCCGCGGTCACCCGCGTGCCGGCCGAGCTGCTCGGTGTCGGCCACCGCGTCGGCTGCCTGATGCCGGGCAAGGACGCCGACTTCGTCGCGCTGTCGGGCGCGCCGTTCCTGCGCAGTTCGCACGTCCAGAAGGTCTGGGTCGAGGGGCGCCTGGTCGCCGACGCGACGGCCGCGAGCGCGGAGCACTCGGCGCGCGGCGGGACGGTGGTCCTGAAGGCCGGCACCGTGCTGACCGCGACCGGTGCGCCGATCCGCGATGGCGGCGTCGCCATCGCCGACGGCCGCATCGTGTCGGTGGGCGCCGACGTCGCCGTGCCGCCCGGAGCGACGGTGATCGACCTCGGCCGCAACGCGGTGCTGACGCCCGGCTTCCTCGACTGCAACTCGCACCTCGAGCTCGGCGAGGACCGCACCAACCTGAGCCTCGACTTCGACCTGGTGCAGGCGGTCGCTGGCGCCGGGGAGGAGGCGCTGGCGGTGGCGCGCGGCGGGGTGACCACGGCGCTGGTGCAGACCTGGCAGGCGCATCAGAACGGCTCCCGCGTGGTCGCCCTGAAGACCGCGGGGGCGAGCCGCTCGGAGCGGCTGGTCGACGGGCTGGCGGCGGTCAAGTGGTACTGGCGCGGGCCGTTCGATCCGATCGTCACTGCCGACCGGCTGCGCGGCGCGCTGGCCGAGGGCAAGCGCTACAGCGACGCCTGGAACAAGTACCGCGATGACCTCGCCAAGTGGACGGCCGAGCAGAAGGCGAAGGGGCCGGCGCCGGTCGAGGCGGCGAAGCCCGCCGCAGAGTCGAAAGAGGCGACCGAGACCGAGAAGGAGAAGAAGGCCGATGCGCTCACCGGCAAGTGGGACATCACGGTGTCGGGCGGGCCGATCCCCGAGCCGCAGACCGGCACGATGCGCCTCAATCTCGACGGCGAGAAAGTGTCCGGGCAGTTCGCCGCGCTGTTCGGTGATGAAGAGAACCCGCGCGAAGTCTCGGGGTCGTTCGTCGGCAAGACGCTCAAGCTCGAGATCGACGTCGAGATCCCGGTCGGCAAGCCGGTGATCGAGGCCGAGCTCGACGCCGACGACCACCTCGCCGGCAAGCTCCGCCTCGGCGATCGCTTCGCCTTCGACTTCTCGGGGCAACGCACCGACAAGGTCTTCACCGAGGTCGTCTCGGTGAAGAAGGTGAAGAAGGAGAAGGGCGCCGACGGCAAGCCGGTCGCGCCCGAGCTGAAGGCCGAACTCGAGCCGTGGCGGCGCGTCTTCGCTGGCGAGCTCCCGGTGCTGCTCGAGTGCGACACCGCCATCGGCATCCGCCATGCACTCAAGGTGCTGGCCGAGGCGAAGGTCGAGGTGGTGCTGCTCGGCGCCGCCGAGCTGCTGGCGCTGCCGCGGGAGGAGTGGAAGGGCCTGGTGAAGGGCGTCGTCGTCGCCGAGCAGGTCGACGGCGTGCGCCTCGCCGCCGACGGGACGACGCGCCAGCGCTTCGTGCCGGCGATCGAGTTCGCCGCGGCCGGTCTGCCGGTCGGGTTCCAGAGCCACGGCATCACCGCCGGGCGCGGCCTCGCGCTGAACGCCGCGTGGGCGGTGCGCCAGGGAATGGACCCGGGCGCGGCGCTGCGCGCCCTGACCATCGACGCCGCGCGGCTGTTCCATGTCGACGACCAGGTCGGTTCGCTCGAACCCGGCAAGCAGGGCGACGTGCTCGCCTTCTCCGGTGATCCGTTCGAGCTGTCGAGCCGCCTGCTCAAGGTGTTCGTGGCGGGCCGTGAGGTCGCCCTGGAGACCAAGCCATGACTCTCGCGTCCTGCGCGCTCTGGTCGCTCTGCACCCTCGCGGCCGCCGAGACGACGCCTCCTGCGACGCCGGTGGCGCCGGCGGCGGTGGCCGTGGCGGCCGGTCCCGCCCGCAGCGAGGGGGAGCCGGTGGTGAATCCGCCGGCGCCGAAGCCGACCCGCCCGTCCGGGCTGCCGGTCGCCGAGGCTCCGCGCTACGCCATCGTCTGCCAGAAGGTCTTCACTGCGTCGATGACCGACGAGGTGGTCCACAACGCGGTCATCCTGGTGAAGGATGGCCGGATCGAGAAGGTGGGGCGGCAGTCGGAGGTGGCGATCCCCGCCGGCTATCAGGTGATCGACGCCAAGTCGCTCTGGGCGGTGCCGGGCCTCGTCGATTGCCACGATCACGTCGGTGGCGGCCTGCAGGACCTGAACGACGGCGTCTACCTCAGCAACCCCGGCCTCGACTCGCTGAACACGATCGATCCGGAGAACGCGAACGTCCGCAACGCGCTGGCCGGCGGCGTGACGACCGTGCTGGTGATCCCCGGCTCCGGCAACAACATGTCGGGCTTCGGGACGATCATCAAGACGTGGGGGCGGACGCTGGACGAGGTGCTGGTGCGCTCGCCCGGCTCGCTCAAGATCGCGCAGTCGGGCAACCCCGAGCGCTACTGGTACGGCATCGGCCGTTCATTCATGAACTGGAACACGCGCGACACGCTGCAGCGCGCGCGCGACTACCACCACGCGATGACCGCGTTCGAGCAGGGGCGCGGGCCGAAGCCCGACTTCAACCCCTACTTCGAGAAGTTCCGCGGGCTGCTCGATCGCGAGTTCCCGGTGACGGTGCACACGCAGATCTATCAGGTCGTCGCCGAGACGATCCAGATGCTGAACGACGAGATGAAGCTCTGGACCGTGCTCGACCACTCCGAGTTCGATGCGTGCGAGCTCGGCGCCGAGACCGGCAAGCGCGACATGTACGTGATCGTCGGCCCGCGCTCGATCCACTACGACCGGCGCGACCGCGAGATCGTCGGGCTGTGCGCCGAGTGGCTGCGGACCGGTTCCGACATCGACAAGATCGGCGTCAACACCGACGCGCCGGTGCAGCCGCAGGAGGCGCTGTCGATGCAGGCGACCTACGCGGTGCGCTTCGGCCTGCCGCGCGATCGCGGCATCCCGGCGCTGACGCGGGTGCCGGCGCTGGCGCTCGGCATCTATGACCGGGTCGGTTCGATCGAGGCGGGCAAGGACGCCGACCTCGGACTGTGGACCGGCGACCCGGTCGATCCGGCCAGTGCCTGCCTGGTGACGCTGGTCAACGGGCGGGTCGCCTACGACGCGAAGACGATGGGTCGGCGCTTCTGAGCCGCGCACCGGACATGCGAGGGACCTCCATGGGAATCGTGAGCTCGAGGCTGCCGCTGGCGCTGCTGCTGGCGGCGGCGGCCGGCGCGACCGCGCGCGCCGCGGACGGCGACGATCGCTATGTCGCCATCCGCTGCGGCAAGCTGATCACCGGCACCGGCGACGAGAAGAGCGGCGTCACCCTGCTGGTGAAGAACGGCAAGGTCGAGCTGATCGGCGAGAAGATCGAGCTGCCGCACCCGTGCGAGGTGATCGACGCCGGCGGGATGGTGGTCATGCCGGGCCACATCCACGCCCACAGCCGCCTGTCGCTGGTCGACTTCCAGCGCCCCGGGATGCGCGCCGACCTCAAGGTGGCCGACGAGTTCCTGCCGGCGCCCGGCGCGTTCACGCCGGCGCTCGCCGCCGGCTTCACCACGCTGCAACTGGTGGCGCCCGGCTCGTCGGGGATCCCCGGACGGTGCATGGTGGTGCGCACCGCCGACGGCGGTGACGGGCTGGTGATCGAC
>Ga0194131_10002862_pt1 | contig 27963 bp, 22 predicted proteins | sample TA2KigO120mmetaG_FD_148631 | JGI IMG/M metagenome (GOLD analysis project Ga0194131, IMG submission 148631) | Freshwater microbial communities from Lake Tanganyika, Tanzania - TA2015053 Kigoma Offshore 120m | ecosystem: Environmental > Aquatic > Freshwater > Lake | place: Tanzania: Lake...
ATTGCGACATTTACTACAACGGAGGCCAGTACGAATTGATTTATCCCCGATTGGCCGGCTGCCGGGGGATCCCCAACAAGCCCGCTACGGGGTATTAGCACTCCTACCCCACTCTATTGAATAAAAATCAGTGATTTTTTAGAACACTTTTACTCTATAAAAAGAGGTGGTTTTTACCCTCTTTTTGCATTCATTTTGTATGAATAAAATATCGAAAAATAGCGAGCATTGAACAACAACATCAGGCTTGGCGGTCACACAATTGAGAATCAGTCCGTTTTGAAAAAACACTGTTTTTACAAAAATGGATAGCTAAATTAAGCCCTCTTACTTCTTGATAACTTGGGCGACTCATTGACCGCAATATCAATAACTTCTTGCTTTTTGCGCCACTCGATTTGCTTGCGAAGTTCATCCAAAGTTTTAAAGTAAGCGCGGTCTAAATCATCTGCCACTCGTTGCGAGCGATTAAGATTTAAATACTCCACCAATCGCTTATCCCGAATTTGCTGACGCACTTTCAGTAAATGATCTTGATTTTGAATGGCCCAAATCTCGCCTTGTAGCTCCTCCATCAACTTATCAGCCATATCTTCTATTGGCCGAGTCTCTGCACCATGGTGATAGCGTGTACCGACCATACTCGAAACTGAAAAATCTTTGACGCCAAGAGAACCCAGTAAATCTTGTAAACGCTTAAAGACTAACGGCGCGTCTTTTTGAAAAGACTCCATCTCCTCTTCATCAAAACGATGTTTCTTGAGCGCCTTTAGCGACCAATAACCACCCTGCGCAAGCTCTAAATTGAGCGAAGAAATCAATTCTGGATTATTGACCCACCCCTGAGCTGCGATGGGATAGTCATCAAAACCCACAGCACTAAACTCAGAATGCTTTGGAAAGCGATTTAACAGATCATGAATGTGCCGAGACTCTAGCTTTTCGAGGCGAAGTTTTTTCCAAACAATGACTGCTAGCGAATGCACTAACGCCGCCTCAGAAATACCAACTGGCGCAAAATCGTCGATAAAGAGCTGCTCTAGCTCTCGAAACTCTTGCTCACTCTCACCTGGCAATAAAGCTTGAACTGCATAAACTCCAGTCTTAATAGCATTTCGAGAAGAAGCCAATTTACCCTCAGCCGTTTTGGGACCGCCAGAGCGAACCTTGCGTTGGGTTTTTGGCAGAATTGCCATTTTATTTTGTTGGCGTATTGAGGCGAACGCCAGGTCGATCTTCGGGGGTGCCGATGAATTCGACCCCCATCAAATTCAAAGCCTTTTGAATTTCCTCTAGTGTTCTCGTGTGAACTGCAGGAACCCCTCTTCCAGCCTCTAATCGCTTAATTGTGGCAATCCCTACCCCTGATTTTTCCGACAACTCTACAACTGTTATACGCAAAATTGCTCGGGCAGCCCTGATTTGTTCTGTTGTAATCAATTCTAAAAGTATATATTATGATACTATAAGTATCGTTTAAGGGACTGATGGATAAATGAATCATACGCTAAATCCACTAACAATTCTCCGCAAAACCATTGAAAAGATCGATGGGGCATATGCACCTTCAACCATTAGAGCCTACGGAGCTAACTTTGAAAGATTTATTCAGTTTTGCGAAAAATACAATCTAGCTGCCCTACCAGCCAACGCATCAGATGTCGCTCTCTACATAGCTCAACTGACAAAAAGTGGCCTGAAATCTTCTAGCATCAGAATTGCAGTAGCTAGCATTTCAAGCATTCAGAAGCTCAACGAACTGACTGACCCCACACAATACTCCGATGTGAAAATTGAATTAAGACGCATGCACCGTACCCTTGGAAGATCGTGCAAACAAGCCTATGGAATTACAGCCCCAATACTTGAAAAAATGCTTGGTGGGACTGATGACAGTTTAAGAGGAATTCGGGATCGAGCTTTACTACTACTTGCATATGACAGCATGTGTCGACGTAGCGAACTTGTATCACTAAGAGTAACTGACATCTACTTACATCAGACAGAAAATATCAGCGAAATGAAAATCCGCTTACGCAAAAGTAAAACCGATCAGGAATTACAAGGCAGATGGATTTTCTTAAGCAAAAGATCTGCAGATGCCATTGCTCTTTGGGTTGAACAAGGAAAACTCATGGATGGCTTCTTATTCAGAGGAATTAATAATGCAATTGATATCACCCAAGAACTAAAGAGCAGTCAAATAAACCGTATTTATAAACGTTTAGCAAAAAACGGGAATCTCCCTAAAGAGATAATTGACCGCATTAGTGGACATTCGATGCGTGTTGGAGCGGCCCAGGTTCTTTTAAGGTCAGGAGCTAGCATGCCCATGATTATGAACAAGGGCCGGTGGTCTAAAACAGATACTGTAATGCGATATTTAGAGCAGGCGAATTAAATTGATAGTGAATTTAGTTTGCTTGGAACACCCCAGAATTCAAGAGGCTCGTATTCAGGCAGGGGAAAATGCCCCAAATTTAAATGAATATCGGAGCGACGCATTTTGCACCTTTTGCGAACTAAGTCGAGTACAGAAATTGGTGATCCACTTGAGCAATTTATAACGCCATTGATGTCAGAATTGTCCATAACAGCGCATATTTTTTCAGCCACTAACTCAATAGGCAAATAATCCCTAAGCTGAGTTCCTATCGACATGTCAAAAGACTGTCTTTTTTCATCAATAGCAACATCCAGTTGAGACAGGAGGCTTTTTGGGTTCTGTCCTTCTCCATACATATAAAACAATCGCATCCACTGCAAAGTAAAATTATGCTCTTTCTGAAAAAACTGCAAAGCCTTGCGTAAAGAATCTTTCGCAAGGCCATAAGGGGTTATAGGATGAGTGTCCATATCCTCGGTGAGTGCCCCTGATTGCAATCCATACTCGAGGCATGTACCAGCTACAACTAGATGCGATAAGCCCGACTCTATAGAGGACTTAAGAAAGGCCAGATCCGCTGTAAGATTCTGGAATATGTGGAAGCTTCCTTGATAATTAGGCAGTCCAGGCCAGGCCAAGTGGACCAGGGCATCCACCTCACTCATTTTCCTAACTACTGGACGATAGTCAAGGTGCAAATCCACCTCAAGGAAAGCGACATCACCAAACCATTCAAACTTCTTGGCTCGCCCAAGATCTCGAGCAACAGCAATCACTTGGTGCCCATTATTAAGCAGTCTACTAACCAAGTGCCTGCCGACAAAACCTGTTGCCCCTGTAACTATAAACCTCAATTCAAAATCCTTAACTCAGGCACTGCAACCACAAACTTACCGCCCCACCCCGCTACGTTAATCTGATCCCGAACCTCTTGTGCGATATTCCACGGAAAGATCACAACCCAATCGGGTTTCTGCTTTTCAAGCTCCGATGGATGAAGAATTGGTATATGGCTACTTGGCATATATTTATTTTGTTTTGAGGGTGCAGCATCACAAACATAATCAATTAAATCATTTTTAAGGCCAGCGTAGTTCATCAAAGTATTGCCCTTTGCCGCAGCACCATAGCCGGCTATAGATTTTCCCAATCTCTTTTGTTCGATCAAAAAGAATAGGAAATCATTTTTTACTTTATTGGCCTTATCTTGAAAAGATTGATATATACCCAAATCCTTCAAACCAAAATCAACTTCTCTTGCCATCAAGGCAAAGACTGCATTTGTAGTTGATCTTATATCTTCAGCATGGCAACCATAGACACGCAAACTACCGCCATGAGTAGGCAACTCCTCGACATCAAAAATTCTCAGCCCTACAGAAGAAAAAATTTCCGCCACCGTAACTAAAGAAAGGTATGAGAAATGCTCATGATAAACAGTGTCAAATTGATTGTTATCAATTAATTGCATCAAATGAGGAAATTCAAGAGTTATAACCCCACTATTTTTTAGGGCAATTTTTAAACCCTTAGTAAAATCGTTAATGTCAGGAACGTGGGCATAAACGTTGTTGCCGCAAATTAGATCTGCTTTTTTGCCTGAGTTAGTCAACTCTCTAGCAACATCAACCCCAAAAAACCTTCGAAGGACAGGCACTCCATTTTTTTCAGCAACATCAGCCGTGCTATCTGTGGGCTCAATCCCCAAACATGGAACTCCAGCCCGAACAAAATTTTTCAATAGATAACCATCATTTGATGCAACTTCAATTACAAAACTATTGCCAGACAACTTTAATTCATTGCTAATTTTCTCCACATATCTAGCTGCATGCTCAAGCCAGCTTTTGGATGTTGATGAAAAATAGGCGTAATCCTTAGAAAATAATTCACTAGCCTGCGAATAATCCTCAGTCTGAACCAGCCAGCAATTATCACAAACATACAACTTCAAAGGATATGTCTTTTCGATGGCGCGCAAATCATTTTGACTTAAATAATCATTTGATGGGGGGGCAAACCCTAAATCCAAGAATATGTGCTTTAAATTATTTTTACAATGTCGGCATTTCACTATTAAATTCCTCTAAATTTAGAATCTTTTATCATGGGGTGAGCAGAATCCCTCAATGAAATTGTGCTTATGTGTAGCGGCCAATTTATCGCCAAGCATGGATCGCGTGGATTTAGTGCATCCTCTGCACTCGGCAAATGAGCCGTTGAATGGAGGTATAGCAACTCACACCCATCAGACAAAGCCTGAAAACCATGGGCAAAACCTTCTGGAATTAAAAGTGCAGTATTGTTTTTTTCGGAAAGTTCAACTGCGTACCATTTTAGAAATGTAGGCGAGTTGGCTCGAACATCAACAACGACATCCCATACCATTCCCCGGAGACAGCTAACAAGCTTAATCTCACAATTAGGTGGATGCTGGAAGTGAAGACCCCTTACAGTTCCTTTTTTTTGAGTAAGAGTTTGATTAATTTGAGAAATTGGCTTTTGCCAGCCCACCTGAGCCAATTCAGCTTCGCAGAAAATGCGGCATAAGAAACCTCTCTCATCTTCAATAGGCTTTCTTTCTATAGCTTTAAGCCCCGAAAGAGGTAAATCTTTGACCAAAAATCGACTCAAAATATTCTCTATCAAAAATCAGTTAGACCAACGCAAATCTTCTTTTAGAATCCCCATCTTCATATGTCTGCGTAAGGTATTTAGTCGCATGTATGGTGAGTCTCTAAAATTTTTATTAGTAAATGACATTCGATCAAAGCCAGCCCTAAGGCGCTCAATTGAATCTTCAAGCGTGATCAACGGCAAATAGCCAGGGGCAAGTGAGTGAAATAAAGAAAAATCAACCTTGTAAGAACGCAAGTCAGGAGGAGCTTTTGTATTAAAGGTTACATTTGTTCCGGGAATCAGTTTCGAGACTGCAATAGCCAAATCTCTTACTTGATAGTTGTTTTCATTGCGGCCAGCATTTATAGCTAAATACTGGCCCCCTTGATTTTCGGGACGATTCATGGCCCAATCTATTGCACGAGACATGTCCTCAACATCAATAAGAGGCCTCCAAGGTGACCCATCACTCAAAACAGTAATTTGCTTTGAGGTTACAGCGCACGCAACAAAATCATTTAAGACTAAATCCAACCTAAGACGATCCGACATTCCGCATGCAGTAGCAAAACGCAAACAAGTTACAACCATTCGCCCTAAATTAAGTCCTTTTAAATCAGACTCTGTACCAATTTTTGACCTTGCATAAGCCGTCAAAGGGTTTACGGGATCAGCCTCCGATCGAGGGCCGCCAGCTGCCTGACCATACATTGAACAACTAGATGCAAACACAAAATTTCTAACGCCTGAATCACTTGCCATTTTTGCAAGACGTATGCTGGCTTTATGGTTTATTTCCTCAGTAATAGCCTCAAATTCATTCCCCATAGGGTCATTAGAAACAGCAGCTAAATGAACTACTGCATTAACCCCCTTCAAATGCTTAAAGTCTATATCTCTAATATCCCCAAAATATTGACATTCGTACATTAATTCAGGCAATGCCTCCACTCCAGTTAAGGAGTGTCCAAAAAATCCAGTGTCATAGCCAATCAAGCTAATTTCTGGATAATTTTTCTTGAGATACCTAGCCAGAACAGGACCTAAATATCCCATGTTACCCGTTATCAAAATCCGCATTATGGCCTCTTAAATAAAAGTTAACATGCATTTTTACTCACCCGAATCGAAAACGGTCATCACCAAAGTTTCCAAGGGGCAATATTTTTTGACCATAGGCTCTCTAGGTGATTCTTATCTCGCAACGTGTCCATTGCTTGCCAAAATCCAGTGATGCGAGACATGCCCTACTTAACACAGATGCCGGACAGCAGTAAACATGCCATTAGCGTTTGCGGACGCAGGCCCGCCTTGCTATCATGCGCCGCGAAGGAGCACTCGATGGGATTCAAACCGCACTACATTGTCGCAGAGAGCCAGATCTTTGACAAAAACAAGCTGGCTCTGGAGAACCACGCCTACAAGAACTGCCAGATTGACGATTGCGACATTTACTACAACGGAGGCCAGTACGAATTGATTTATCCCCGATTGGCCGGCTGCCGGGGGATCCCCAACAAGCCCGCTACGTGGCGTTATCGCTTATTGAGAAAGTAACATCAGATATGTGGAGGAAATAATTAGAGAAATACTCCTTTATTACATAACCCTTGTAACCAAGGCAAATAATAAAATCATTAATTCCGTAATGGGAGTACATTTTCATAATGTGCCAAAGAATAGGCTTTCCACCAATCTCAATCATAGGTTTCGGCCTCAAATGAGATTCCTCACTTATCCTCGTGCCCAAACCACCGGCTAAAATTACAGCTTTCATAAAACTCCACACAAATAAACTAAAGATTAGTATAATCTACAAAATGGATGGCCAAATAATGCCTAATAAAATTACCCGCACAGCCGCAGCAGTACTTTTCGAACTAAACAAGCCACTTCAAATACTGAATAACCTTAGATTACCAGAACTTAAGCCTGGACAAGTTCTTGTCAAGCTATCCTACAGCGGTGTATGCCACAGCCAAATTATGGAATCGAGAGGGCGGCGCGGCGAAGATATATGGCTACCTCACCTTTTGGGTCATGAAGGATCAGGACAAGTGATTGCTATTGGGGATGGTGTAACAAAAATAAAATGTGGTCAGAACGTCATTCTGACTTGGATTAAATGTGATGGAATCGAGGCTGGCGGCTCTCAATACTCTCACGGAGAGTCATGCGAAATTAATGCGGGGGCTGTTACCACATTCAATCAGTACGCGGTTGTATCTGAAAATAGGCTAGTGCAAGCCCCTGAAGGTTTGCCCCTTGATATAGCAGCTCTTTATGGCTGCGCAATTCCAACCGGGGCTGGAATAATAATCAATGAATTAAAACCCCAAAATAACAAAGATTATATTTTTGTAGGCGCCGGAGGCATTGGATTAAGTGCGTTAATGGCTTCATGCATTTACTCTCCCAATTTAGTCATTGTCATCGATATTTCACAAAAAAAACTAGATCTAGCAAAAACCTTTGGTGCAACCCATACCATAAACGCTTCCTTAGTTAATCCAATGGAAGCGATAAGGAAAATTGCACCTAATGGCGTTGACTATGGAATAGATGCCTCAGGAACTACGAACGGAATTGAGCTCGCATTCAATTCAGTAAAGCGCAAGGGAGGAATTTGTACTTTCGCATCACATCCAAAACATGGCGATATGATCTCCATAGATCCATACGAACTTATTTGCGGCAAGCAACTTCGCGGAAGCTGGGGTGGCAGCGTTCAGCCCGATAGAGATATTCCAATATTTACCAAGATGTTTAAAGAAAATAATATTCCAATAGAAAAATTAATCTCCAAAAGATATTCTCTAAATGAAATTAATCAAGCTCTGGATGATTTGGAGAGTGGAGCGGCTTGCCGCCCTTTAATATATTTCTAAAATATATTAAAGAAATAAATGCCTGTATTTTTTAACAAAGGCCTGACCAATAGAGCCTCCAGCGCCATATCCATAATTTTTTTTTGTAAGCAGGGTGGAGTAAAGTACTTTTAATTGCTTATCTGACTCTGTAAGCAAAATGGATCCAAAGACTCGCCCATGCATTTCCTCGACTAAGCCCAAAATCTCATTTGGCGTATTTTCAACTGGGATAACTCCAGCATCTTTATATTGAGTCGGATTCCTATAATCCGCCATCTGCCCAGAAAATATATAAGGAAATTTTAAATATTTTCCCGATGACTTTTCTCTTAGCAATTTAGGAATGCTTAAGTCTAATGGAGAATATCCGAGCGAAGACACTGGGATCATATTGGCTAAGGCACATGGCACCCCAAAAATGCTAGAAAGAATCCATATGCCGGAAGAGTTGCCAACAAAATACTTAGCCCCAGCAGCCAAAACAACATCACCTCTATCTGATCGAAGAGGGGAATGAGCATAGTCTATTACCCCTTGTATTGTGGGCCCCTTAGACATGCTCGGGTCGCCCATGCGAATACACCATCCCCCGCGTTGAACTACATACTGCATAGCTAAGACCATAGCCTCAATTTTAGTATTACGATGGGAGTGAATAACTTCATCTATTGGCGAATAGCCCGCCTCGCGATTATGAAAGCAAACATACCAAGCACCCTCAGGAATGCCAAGCTCCCGCAGCAATTCATCTAAATAAATTCTGTCAGCCTCTCTCAGAGACAATACCGATTCACGATCACCCCATGCAGAATTAACTTGATAGTATTTAGCAGCCCCTCGATCTGTCAAAATAAAATCATCTATGCAATAGACCATAAAATATCTAAGGCTAAGAATTTTCAAGAACGCGCACAAATATGGATTCACAAATATTTGAAAATGCTCCTGCCAATATGATAAAAGATGATGATTGGCCACCCTTTTTCTGGGCGCCAAAAAAAACCACCTTTTCCTGGGTAACATCCCTTGCAACTCCATTTTCTTAAAGCAATCAAATTCCGCCGCAAGATGCCCAATTCTGTCAGTGAAGATAGTTACACGCCTAAAACCCAGCAAATGACCAAAGATCGCCATGGGGACAAGAAAAACCCATAGGATATTTATAGAAACTAGCTTGAATACCTTTAAAATAGACCCGCAAAATCCGAAAGATCGATATTTCGCTAAAGCAATTTGAAGGCAGGGATGGTAAGCATTTCTCATTAAATAAAATCCAAACTCTATCTATTAGCTACCAGAAATTTATTTTCACACATTGCCAACCATTCTTTATTAAGCATTGAAAGTTCTTATTATATGAATACGAATCAAACTTCAAGCGTGCCTTCCAATATTGACAAGGCAGTAATGGAAATACAATCCAAACTAACTCCTGGCGCAAAAGTTTCTTTAGTAACTGGTAACTTTAATGTTATACACCCGGGACACTTGAGACTCTTAAATTTTGCAGCAGACTGTTCGGATTTTCTCGTGGTTGGTGTAAATGAAGATAGTCATGACGGCGTATTCATCCCCGCAAATTTGCGACTTGAGGGGATGATGGCTTTATCATCCGTCGTAAATCATGTGATTTACCTTAACAATAATATTGCTGAGTTAATCCAAAAACTTAAACCTGATTTCATTATTAAGGGTAATGAGCATGAAAATACATTTAATGCAGAACTTGAAGTCATTAATAGCTATGGCGGGAAATTACTTTTTTGCTCTGGGGAGGTAAGATTTTCTTCGCTTGATCTTTTACAAAAAGAGCTGCAAAAATCAAATATCTCCTCCATTCAAAAGCCCTCTGACTTTCCAAAGAGGCATGGATTTACACCGTCAAATCTTTCAAGGTACATTGATAAATTTAAGACATTAAAAGTGGTCGTAGTCGGAGACTTAATAATTGACGAATATATTTCTTGCGATACACTTGGGCTTTCTCAAGAAGACCCAACTATTGTAGTCACCCCCCTTAAAAGAGATTTTTTTATTGGGGGCGCAGGAATTGTGGCTGCCCATGCTCAAAGCCTAGGTGCTAAAGTCGAGTTTTTTAGCATCACGGGCGATGATGAGGTTGCAAATTTTGCAAACGATAAATTACTGTCCATGAAAGTTTGCCCTAATTTATTTTCAGATTCAAGCAGACCAACAACTCTCAAGCAACGATACAGAGTGCAAAATAAAACCCTTTTAAGAGTAAGCCATCTCAAGCAACACGACATTGCCCCATCTTTATCCAATGAAATCTTACATAAAATTAAAATTGCTATGAAGGACGCCGACCTGCTTGTCTTTTCGGATTTTAATTATGGATGCCTACCTCAGAATCTCGTAGATTCAATAATAAAAGAAGGACAATCAATAGGTTTATTTATGGTTGCAGATAGCCAATCCTCATCTCAGATGGGAGATATCTCTAGATTTCAAAATATGCAACTCATTACGCCTACAGAGCATGAGGCTCGGCTAGCCTTACATGGAACAAAGATTGGACTTGCAGTGCTTGCTGAAAGGCTACATGAAAAAGCAAAAACAAGTCATTTAATTATTACCCTTGGCGCAGAGGGCCTGCTCATTTACTCCCCAGAAAGTAAGAGTAATAATTTAGAAACAGATCTGCTTCCGGCCTTTAACTCAAGCCCGAAAGACGTTTCGGGGGCTGGAGACTCTTTCTTAATTTGTAGCTCGATGGCTCTCTCGCTGGGCGCGAATATATGGGAAAGCGCATATCTTGGCTCAATTGCCTCTGCATGCCAAGTATCAAGGATTGGCAATACACCCCTAGATACTGATGAAATCCTTAGAGGATTGACCGAATAATGAATGCCATACTTCTGGCAGGTGGGTGTGGGACTCGTCTTAAGCCAATAACAAACACAATTCCAAAATGTATGGTATCAATTAATGGCAAACCTTTAATTGACTACTGGCTTGAAACTCTTCTTGAGAACCCAAAGCCACTTATACATAAGGTACTCATAAATACACACCACCTTCCCGAAATTGTGCGTGAGCATATCCATAAATCAAAATGGAAAAGATTCATATCCCTTGTACACGAGGAAGTATTGCTTGGAACCGGAGGTACTATCTTGAAGAATAGAGACTTTTTTTTAAATCAAGCTTTCTTCGTGGCACATGCCGATAATTTAACTAAATTTAGTCTTGAAGACTTTATTAAGGCTCATAAAAATAGGGCAAGTAAAGTTGAGATAACGGCCATGACCTTCAACACAGATTCTCCAAAGTCTTGTGGAATTATAGTAATTAATAAGAATAATTTAGTTACATCCTTCATTGAAAAACCAAATAACCCAAAAAGTAATCTAGCAAATGGGGCGGTATATATTTTTGAACCCTCAGTAATTACTTTTATCGCCTCATTAAAAAAAGATGAGATTGATATCAGCAGAGATATTCTGCCTAATTATGTCGGCAAGATGGATACTTTTCATAATGAAACATATCATAGAGATATAGGCACTCTAGAAAGTCTCCTTCTAGCAGAGCAAGACTGTCGCAATAAAGTATTTTATTAATAATTCGTCATCTTGCTACCTCATTTAAGGAAGTGCGCGCAGTAAATTCTGATCACCCTCATTGAAAACATGCATTATTATTGGAGCTGAATTCATTTAATTGGCATTTCTTATGAAAATATTTGGTGAAATAAAAAACTATAGAGCAAATACTGGGTTTATCACCATAATTGGATGTTTAACTCTTCACTACTTAATTTTTGATAGGTACTTTCTAAATGGGCAGTCCACCTTGTCTGGGGATACGCAGATTTATTGGTCATTAGAATACTTAGTTTTTTATTCGATAAAACATTACGGTGAGTTTTTATGGTGGGACCCTACAGGTCTTAATGGTTATCAAGCATATTTAATACTATTTAATAACTTAAACTATTCAAATATATTTCAAGTTTCATACTTACTATTTTTCAAATTTATAAGTTTTTTTATCGATACAAATATTAATTTGTGGCTTGTATTTCAGAAAACTACTTATTATTTTTCATTAAATCTAATATTAATTTACTTAATTTCTAGAAAAATTTTAAAGTCTAATTATGCGATCGCATTTGTATGCATAACTTTTACCTTATGCCAATATCAATTTTTATCCATGAGGGACTCGTATTTAGTTCAACAACTTCCAGCCGCTCTTTTATTTTTATATACATTCATTAGTTTCTTTAAACTAAGTACAAAAGAAAATTACATCTATCTTGGTTTGGCGCTTTCTATTTTGATCTCAAGTACTTCTTATTCTATGGTTTTGGGTCCATTTTATTGGCTAGGAATTTTTATCTTGTCTTATTTTATTTTTTATCCTGATTCCATTAACAAGATAATTTCTGTAACAAAAGTAAATGGTTCAAAAAAATGGCTTATCGTACAAGTTTTTTTATTATTTCTCATTATTATGGCTTTATGCCTAGCCATCAGCCCCATCCTAATTGATGAGCAAAACATGCTCCGCGTTCCCGGCGCAGGCCCAATTGACTTCGCAAAAAAGGAGTTTTGGGGAGGACCATCTTATGGCTCACCAATGTTTCTGCCTTGGTCAAATCTAATGAACTGGGCACCTTTCTCTGATATACATGACAGTAATTTAAAGTTTGATCCTTGGGGCGCTGGCCTTGATCACAAATATATTGGTATAGCCACCTTACCTCTTGTAGCTTTTAGCTTTCTGTTTTTAGGCAAAGACAAATTAATTGCGCCACTTTTTGTAGCCTTTTTTATCTGCAGTTTTATTATCCCATACACTTTTCAAAATGGTTTATTTTCTATTTTGATGGAAAAATATTTCCTCTTTAAAAATTCTAGATCAATGCCCTGGCTACTCCCTCGGGATGGCCCAAGTATATTTTTAATATTAATATCAGGCATAGCATTCGATCAAATTATCTCTATTAATAATTTCAATAGAGATAAACTGTATAAATATTTTCTACTAATAATATCAATTACATTACTAATAGCTATTTTTTCAATATCAATTTTAATACTATTTGATAAATCTACAATGCGGTTAAGTCTTACTCATATTGGGGTTTATTTAATAGTTTATGCATTAATATTAATTTATATTTTTAATGAAGGTTCTATACGAAAGCGTATAGCATGTAGTCTATTTTTAATAATTGTTACCTGTGATTTATTAACCTCTGCCGGAAGTTACTGGAACCGGAAAATTGTGTGGAATCCAACAGGGGCCGTACCTCAACACACTTACCCAAATCCACTCAACCTTAACCCACTACTAAATCCCAATTGGGCAGGAGCATATAGAGGAATTTTTCATAACGTTTACACCTCAAATCCATTTTACGGAAAAAGAGAGTGGCTATTTTTAGCTCTTAATCCCAAGGTCTCTAATCTTTTAACAAATTGGAACCCAACAACTTCAACTGAAATTTCAATTCCATCAGTAAAATTCTATGATTTTGGAGTTTTCCAACAATTTGAAAGCGTCAATAATCCTTCTAGAATACCCACCTACCAAAATATGAAAGGCTGCCTTTTAAACGAACAATCTTTTGTGGCCAACGGAGTTGAGTACAAAATTGAAAAAGGGTTTTCAGGTTTTGTTGAAACTGTATCAAATGGCCCTGATATTGTAAATTTTTATGGATGGGCTACTGATAAAGATTTACCAGCTGTAGGCGTAGCAACTTTTGTTAATAATCAGTTATGGGGGGGGAACATTTCTCCGATTACAGTTCCAAGACCTGATGTTGCTGGTGATAATAAGCACCTTCTTTATAGTGGATTCAATTATTCCACAAATCTAACAAACCCTATCGTAGGGATTGCCGACCGAAAAAATGTAAGGGTCTTCGCTATATTAAGAAATAATAAGGCAATAGAACTGAACTACTCAAATAGCTATCCATTTAAGAATAATCAATCTCAGCGATCGTTTGAAAATAAATCCAATTGCTCGATTGAAGACTATTTTCTTGTGCATGATCAAAAAATTGCCTCTGCAGCAGGAGCATACCCAAAGAGGCTTAATGTAAACTATACGATTGAAGATCTAACTTTCAATCATCTGAAAATTTCGTTTGAAATGCCCCAAAAGGGAATACTAGTATACGAAGATAATTTCCATCCCCTATGGCAAGCTTATGTTAACGGTATACCAGAACAGATTACTAGGGCAAACTTTACCTATAAAGCTATATCTGTTCCACAAGGAATGAATACTGTTGAATTCAGTTTTGAACCTAAAGAAACAAAAGCATTTTTATATATTTTTTATGCAATGCTACTATTTAGCTTTATTATGACCTTCATAATAAATAAGAAAAGATTATGAACTTAGCAATAGTTATTCCAACATATAATGAGTCTAAAAATATAATTTTTCTCATACAGGGAATATTTTCTATCCTTGAAAACACTAAGGATGTTCATACTCATCTTTATATAGTAGATGATTCATCTCCTGATAACACCTCTGGCATTGCTCTTTCTCTTAGCAAACAATTCAACAGAGATAATTTTGACATTACTGTTTTCAATAGATCAAAAAAAGAAGGACTTGGTGCAGCTTATATTGACGCAATTAGTAGGCTAAATAATTCAGTCATTAAGTTCGATTACATTTTACAAATGGATGCCGACCTTTCACACAACCCCGCATACATCCCCATTTTCTTAGAAAAGGCAAAGGATAATTTTGATTTTGTAATTGGAAGTAGATATGTTAAAGGTGGAGATACTCCAGATTGGATATGGTATAGAAAACTAATTAGCTTACTAGGCAATTTTTATGCAAGAATAATGCTTGACAGCAGAATTACTGACTACACGGGTGGCTTCAACCTATACGCTTCATATTTACTTAACAGCGATACCCTTAGCAAGGTAAATACAAATGGCTATGGTTTTCTTATTAGCTTAAAATATTTTTGCGCAAAAAATTCTAAAAATTTATGTCAAATCCCAATCATCTTTACGGATCGCAGAATGGGAGTTTCTAAAATGCCAGTAAGTACATTTTTAAATAATTTTATTCTAGTACTTAAAATTAGATTGGATCGTACGAAATAAGCATTTCATGAGTTGAACCCATTGGTTCAGCTTAATTCAACTTAGATATTTTACTCCATCTCCAAGAATAACTTTGAACTCAACGCGACTTCCGCTGAAATATTATCTCTTTATATTTAACTATGTTCCACAAAGAAATTTACTACATAATTTATTATTTGCGAAACCCTATAGAAATAGATCAAATATTAACCTTAGATTGCTAAAATGTTTGAATTTACTTTTTTTTAAACTAAGTTCGGTAACGCAGCGATAGGTATTCCTCTTTTACTAATCACAGAAATCTGTCTGGCTTTAGCAGGCAAAATTTCTGATACTCCCTTTGTACTAAATGAATACGTTGTGTGAATTGAACTGCTTTCCATTTTAATCAGTTTAATAAAGCAAGATTGCTAAGATCCTCTTCCAAAGATATTATGGATACACTGAAAAGTCTTGCTATAAAGATTAAATCTGATCTTTGAATCTTACCTCCATCATACGGTCATACAACATACGGTCACACAACCACACTTTGCCGCTTTTACTTAAATCCCTGAAAGGGCGAATCTTTAATTCTTTGCTATAACCCAAAAATATTCTTTTATCCTCTACGTTAGAAAAATTAAAGCCAAAATTCTTATAATCATCATCGTCAGGAATCCCAATGAAATATTTTTGTAAGATAGTATGCACATAATTGTCTAATTCTGAATTCATAAATTGTTTACATGCATTGTATGAATAAAGCCAACCTTCAGTAAATTCTGCAAGAAATCGACAGTAAAAATGCAGTTGATCTTTTGACATTTCTTGGAATGAGTTTTGATTAATTGATAAATCAAAACTCATATTTTTTATTAAATTTTTAATTTTAAAATTGGGGATAAGAATAAATTTATATTCTTCAGAGAGCTTAACAAGATTAATATCATTATCATCTCCGGATGGTATGTAGATACCATCTTCATCATTATTTACACATAAAAATATGGCAGACCAAAACAATGTTTCTGGATAATCAACGCAAATAAATGTTGTTTTGTTATCCATAATTTTTGACAATTGGTAAATAAGCTGTCCATATCCAGGCCCAATTTCTAAAATATATTTTTTCTTTTTATCATCATTTAGCAAACCCAAAGAATACAAATTATGTATGCATGCCTGCTCCTTAACAATATCAGAGTTAACAAGTCTCCCCTTATATCTGATGCCAATTTGCGATACTACCTCATTAGTCTCCGGCTCGCTACACCACAATTTTTCGGGCAGGATGGAGATGTATTTTTCATATTTTTGGATTATTGGAATTTCAAGCGCCTCACGATCAGTTAAAACCGAATGTCCGCTATAAAAATCCTTATTCCATGGATTTCCAATAAAAAAACCCATTCCTATGTGACATCTAATTTTTTCAAGTTCATTAGCCGGGAGAGTCCTAATATAACTCAAGAATTTATTTATATTTTTCCAAAATTTGCTTGGTGAAAAAATATCTCCGTCACAACAACCATCTCTAAATTTGTTTAAGGAAATTATTTTCTCTCTTATTTGTTCTATTCTTTTGATCCTTGTAATTTTTGACATGAATTCTTATACCCGGGCAGAATATGTGTCACGTGTGTTTATTAATAGGCCTATTTTTTAAAAAGAGTAGAAACGAGCACCCTTGATTGATGAATAGTTTTATTGACTAGTACCCGTGTTTTATATGCAAATTTTCGTCCCAATATCCAAAAAAATATTTTTGAGGGGTTTATAAAATAAAAAATTTGTGGTGCAGTTTTCCAGATAAAAATCGCTATACCATACCTATACAAACACATATTAGACCATATGAAATTATATATATTAGGAGATAGTGCCGATAGGATTACTGGGTATCGTAAAAAATCTTTTTTTAAATCCTTGTTTCCTTTCTCATTTAATAATCTAAATACCTCCTTAAAAACTAATTTTTGCTTCTTACTATTACTCATGCCTTGAGCAGAATATGATGTATTAAGAACCCTCAACGCTCCAAGAGGCTCCGGAACAATACAAATACCCCGCCTTAATGCAATAGCCTGATTAACAAACCAGTCCGCATGCCAAGCCAAATTTTTGTTATACCCACCCATCAGAACAATATCATCTCTTCTTACTAACGCGCCATTTGTGGAGAGCCAAACAATTTCCTCTTTTAGCCACTCCTTATATCGCCATGGCGGCATATGCGTTGGCATTCGTTGAAAATTGAAAACCTCACTCACCTCTTTCTGCGCATGAAATTTGCCAAAATTTTTATAAAACAAAGCGTATTCAGATTGCACGACACCCACACCAGGAAATTTTTTGATGCACTCCTCTGACTTCTTCAAAAAATCAGGTGCCATCCGATCGTCTGCCGCCGCCCAGTTTATATAATCCCCGCGAGCTGAATCCAAGGCCAATTTTATGCTTTCCAGTTGCCCCCTATTTTTATTATTTTTAATTAAGGTGATAAATTTATATCTACTGTAGTATTCTTCCAATATAGAAATGCTATCGTCTGTTGAGCCATCATCCACGATGATTAGCTCATCTGGAAGACGAGTCTGAGAGCAAATCGCTGAGAGCGACTCTCTTAAGTACTGAGCATGATTGTAGTTAGCCATAATCACACTAATCCTTAGATTATTTATGTGGCCCTCAATAAGATCACCACTTTTAACCAATAAATCCTGCCTCTCAATACCTTTATTTTTAATATAAGCCTCAGCCAATAAGTCTGCATGCAGTGGGATTACTGCATTGATACAGTATTGCGAAAAGCTTCGAATATAAGCCCAACTTAATATAGGATGCCTTACAAAAGTATTAAGGACTTCACGATCAAGGGGGGTGAAAAGAACGGGATGGCGTGAAAACACAAATGCCACATCCCAATAACTAGGTTTAGCTAGAATTATAAGCAAATTTTTAATCACTTCTTGCTGCGCTTTTATATTTCTATAGGCCTCAGCAGAATATGAACTTGAGTTGCGAGTCGATATTACCCCCAAAACTTCCGGAATAACACATGCGCCATACCTAAGAGCAATTACTACATTTACAAACCAATCGGAATACCATCTGAGCGCCTTTTGAAAGCCCCCACATTTCAAAAGATATTTTGTTCTGTACAAAATAGTATTTGATGACATCCAGATGTTCCCACCTCCAAGCTGAGCTCTAAAAAGGGTGGGAGATAAATATCGCGGATACTTTCTTAAATCAAATGCTCCATTACTTGAGGGGTCCAAGCTAAAATCTTTAATAATTCCACTAGACGGATCATAGGTTGCGTAACTAGAAAATGAAAGGCCAGCATTAGGACACCCATCCAGGGCACTGATAGACCTTTCTAAAAAATGGGGCATCAAAAAATCATTAGCAGAAATAACAGCTAGATATTCAGTGTCTACATAATTAAATGCCTTCTTTAGTGATGCGAAAATGCCCACGTTTTCAATATTCCGTAACGAATAAATGAAGGGATATTGTGCGGCATACTCTTCAATGATTTTGGGCGTCAAATCAGAGGAGCCATCATCAACAAGAATTAATTTATGAGGTAAAACTGTTTGAGTTACTACCCCTTCAAGCGCTCTCCTCAAGGTTGATTCTTCGTTAAAGATGGAAATTATGATGGTTGCCGAGCTCATATAATTAGACAGTTTATATAAAATTAAGGCAATTAAAAAGACTTATCTATTACTAAAAACCAAATAGCAACTGGATGCCCCTAATTGATTTGCCTTATGTTTAGCAAAATACTTCTAATAAATATACAACTTCACTCGGGGTGCTAAAAATATCAACCCCTATGAGTAGCTATTGACTAATTTAATAAATTAATTTGGCAGGATTAAGCTTATTAGAATAGCTAACGAATATAACAACACTCAAAAATTTATGCTAAGTATGGAACGAGAAAATAGGCCAATAGCCTCATATAAAATCCAATTTTTCGTGGCCTAGAGAATAAATTCTCCAATAAATATTAACCTTCAAATAGGTACCAATTTTACAATAATACTTCTTGCTCGTTCTAATTGCTGAAAAAAATTTATAAACCATAACTTTACATTGAGCAGAAAGCACCCAAATGGCTGTGATGTGCTTTAGAATATTTATTAAATAAAGCCATGAAATAGAGCAATGAACCTTAAAATATAATTTTTATTTCACAATATTCAGTCGTTAAAATATATTTAATATTTAATTTGGCACTTATGAAATAAATAAAATTAATTGTATCTTTCAAGAATTTTATAAATGGCTATGGTCGCATATTTCTCGGAAATACCATCATTTTTAATTTTCTCTAAAACCACATTATTAAATTGAACATTTATCTTACCCTTAACATTAAATTTTTGCTTGTCAGATTTAGAAATCAATCTTGTAATTGAAAGAATTTTTTTTGCAATTTTTTTACTCCATTGCGGAAAAATTTTAAGAGCTCTTGCCTTAAAAACGCATGGAGTTTTGCTTAACCCCTCATTAAACGTGGCAAATGCCCTGTTAATAATCTCAACTTCATCACAAAGATTTATTTGAGCATTAATGGCAGACTGTAAGCCGCCTAGCCCCAAAGAACCAAATGTATATTTGGCATGTATTAAATCAACAATATTTTCTATTTTTAAATCATCATATTTTAAGGCAATATTTTTTTTTATTATTGATATCAAATTATTTCGATAATTTAAATAGGCAATGAAATAATTATTGATATCTGCTGATACCCATTCAACTGGATGCCATTGTCTGGGCACATCAATTGACGCAGTCCTACATCGCCCCGCATAAATAATTGGCAACCGTTTAACCTTACCACTGATTACGCCATATGAACTTTGCATAAGCTCAAAGAATAGAGAATTATTATTTTTAGAAGCTTCTGATAGTGCAGCAATTTGAACCTCAGTTCTAAAAACAGAATAGAAATTTGACTGGTAATTAGTGTAAAGACTATCAAGCCTTAACAATGGATTAACATCATCAATTGACTTATTGTTGTAAATAATATCGTCAACCAAGTACTTTGCTTTGCCGCCCTCAAAACCAAAATAGTATCCATGTGCACAAATATAGTCGGGATTATCCTCAAGAAACTCAACACACCTTAAGAGAGATTCTGGCGAAACAATGTCATCATCTGCACAAAATACACAATACTTTGTCTGAACTTTTTCAAGACCATCAACCAGCTTCTCTTTAAATTTAATATTTTTACTATACCTGATATGTTGAAAATTATTTTTTATATTATTAACATTTAATTCGTAAGCATCGTCATCGCTTGAATCCAGTATTAGCACATCAAAGGCATTGTTGACTCCAAAATATTTAATTAAATTTTCCAACATTATTGGTCTGTTGTATGTCGGAATGATAAGCGTTAATAAATTTACTTTTATTTGCAAAATTTAGATCCTTTATTAACTGGCAAGCCAGACCTACACTGGAATAAAAAAATATGGGCGACAATTCTTAATCTAGGTTTTTACAAATGTACTCCACTCCATTATTGGGCGTATTGGCACATCATCCCACTCCCCCGCGAATTCTGTCCGCATAACGCCAGTGTCAAAAACTGAGAACTCAGAGCAGCTAAATGTTTGAGAGTAAAACTCATTATCAACAATAAGTACTGCATTAACCGAATACAATCTGTCATTCAAAAAATTAGGCAGTATTCGACACTCCGACCTATATATCCCTGGTTTAAGTGGTTGAGATCTTACTTCTCCGCTATCTACACATGCAGAAATATAATTTGGCGTAGCAAGAAATGGATTTCCTCTGCTATCAAGCAATTGAATGGATACATTAATTTTTGAAGTTTCAAATACTTCGTATTCCAACTCAACTAAAATGTCTCGATCAATATCAACAGTTTTTTTAACTACTCCATCTTGCATCACCCTTACATCCCTCATGAGTACTTTTTTAGATGTGATGCTTACAGGATCAGACCCTTGAAGAGTGTCTGGATCTATAGATTCATCTGAGTGCTGTGTTTTATTCTCATAATTTTGACTTGTTAAGCCGATAGCGTTCTTATTAATTTGATCAATTATGTGCTCGTTGTACACTCTATATACTTCTGCTATTCTTCCGTCCGCTATTAAATTTCCACCCTCAAGAAAAATTGCGCGACTACACATTGATTTTATGGAGGAAGCGCTATGACTTACAATCACAACTGTTCTACCAGACTTAATCATCTCATTAAGTCTCTCATAAGATTTTTTTTGAAAGGCGGCATCGCCCACCGCAAAAACTTCATCAAGAAATAAAATATCGGGATTAAGATTAATTGCTATAGAAAATGCTAATCGCATAAACATGCCACTTGAGTAATACTTCACCGGCATATGTAAAAATTTTTTTTCATTGCCCGCAAATTCAACAATCTCTTCATAACGCTTTTTAACTTCTAAACGCGTCATCCCAATGATGGCGCCATTCAAGTATATATTTTCATGACCGCTGAGCTCCGGGTGAAATCCAGTTCCAATCTCCAATAAAGACCCCACTCGCCCCCAAATTTTTACCTGCCCTCTCGTGGGTCGAATAACTCTAGATAAGATCTTCAACAAAGTGCTCTTACCAGCTCCATTTGCACCTATTAACCCCACTACTTCGCCCTTTTTAATTTCAAACGAAATGTCAGATAAAGCCCAAAAATCATCCCTTTTATTTTCGCCATCCATCTCTAGTGGTGAAGGTTTATTTTTTGACGAAAATAAATTTCCAGCCAAACTCCTAAGCGTTCTTGGCGCAGAATGTACCCCAAATTTATAGCTTTTCCAAAGCCCGTCAACTTTTATCGCAAGATCATCCATTTGTTTTCTCAAATATTGTCAACAAAATCATCAGCACTTTTACCAAAGAACCACAAGCCCGTTATAAAAATAAAAATGGAAGAAAATAGTGAAGTAAGCTTACCAAGCAAAGGCCCGAATTCGGTGCCAAATAGAGCCCATCTAAAACCATCCACAATAACTAGCATGGGATTAAAGCTCAAAATAGCGACATACTCCTTAGGCCAAAAATTTGAGGTATAAATGATTGGGGTTAAGAAAAATACAATAGATAAAAAAAATGGCACGATAATGGTAAAGTCTCGATACCGCACATTAAGAGCGGAAGTCCAAAATATTATCCCCGACCCCGCTATTAAAAGAATCATTATGAATAAAGGGAGTGCCAATAGTCGAATAGAAATAAATTCGGGCAATACAATGAAATACCCGATGAGAAAGAAAACAATAAGAATAAAAAAATCAAATGCCCCTACCACCACAACAGATAATGGGACAATTATTCTTGGGAAAAATACTCTTGCTATTAAGCTCTGTTCGGAAACTATAGAAGATGTGCCCTCACCTATTATCCGAGCTAAAAACTAACCATGGCACATATGCACTAAGAATAAATAGTGGATATGGTATATTTTTTGGCGATAAGCCTGGGAGACTTTTAAAAACTACTGAGAGAATCGCCATCATTATTAATGGCTGAAGCAAAATCCAAATTAATCCCACCGCTGTTTGCTTATATCTTACCGTCAGTTGGCGCAGTACCAAGGCTCTTAATAACTCCCTAAATTGGTAAATAACTGATATATCAATACTTTGCTGCTGCAGGCCAATTAGAATAAAATTTTTATCATTTTGCCCTTGACAATATTTAATTCTATTTTTTCTAATTTCATTCATTTTTTCTTTTTAAGAGCTTCCCAATTAATGAGTTTTTGCTATTTTTTGCTACGTTACGATTATAAAAATCAGATCAAATCTACCTTTAGGTGAGGTATATGTACAGCATCATCAAAGATACCCCCTCTTTTCGCCTCTCCTTTAGGATCTCTAGATTTATTGTGACAAAAGCTGCTAAATTTGGTTTTCACCCATTGAGGGAAGAATACCAACTTACCCTCATCTTTATCATTAAAGGCACTTTCTGATAAAGAATCTAGCGTTACAATTTCAGAGCTTATTTCCCCATTAAGCAACTCGTGATAAAAAGACTGTATTGGCACCTTCAGATTTTTATTTTCAAGTTTTATATAGGCTGAAAATACAGCCAACGAATAAGGAGCTCTTAATGGCTCACGAATAATAAATGGATCAATTTCCAGAAAATGTGAGTCCTCATCACTGAAAGGTATGCCGATATAACGCAAATCTACCCGCTCAAAACCATTCAATGTATAAAAATCATTAAATATACATGCGTTAAGATTAATAAAGCCATGATTAATCATATCCACAGGAGCAAATTGAATCACCAAACCGCCAATCTTTAACATTTTTGCCATGTTAAAAAAAACATCTTTTATGGAAATAATATGCTCAATAGATCCGGAATCAAACACAACATCATAACGATTATGCAACTCCTCACTAATGGGGTAATTTAAATCATGCTCAATGTCACAGCATTCATAATTACTAACATCAAGTGATGTTATGTTCTTTCTGGCGAACCCAAGATACTCAAAGAAAGTTCGTTGATGAATGTTTTTTAGAAAATTTTTTCGACCCTCCTCGGAAAGATGCCGAAAACCAGTTGTTAGTTCAATGTCTTCACTCTCTATATTTTTATGGGGTATATTTTTTTTGTTGAATAAAGTTAGTAATTTATTACTATCAAAATAACAGTCCTGAACACCAATTGTGAGAATTTTTTTGTTGGAATTTTCTGTGGTCTTTAAAGTCCGAGAAATTAGATAGGCAAGATTCAGAGCAATTCCCATGGTTTTACTTTCTTCTTACAAACCTGAGGCCTGCAAAATTATTTCAAATGAATCGGGCGCACTTAAGCCTAAGGTATTTACAGGGCCGCCTACTGAAGATATATTGCTTAATCGGACTAACTCATCCGATGGCTTGAATGCACTCGTTGGGTTTATTAAACTCAGATCTGCGCCCAAGTGTGACGCCAAAAAAAAGGCGGCCTCTTCGTAGCTCAATATTCTATTACTCCGAATTTCATGAATGCCAGAAACCTTTTCTACCAGAGCTTTAGATATAGCCTCAATACAATAACTCATTGATATAGGTGAAAAATATTTGTCCTTGAAAGGATAGATTGGCATATCCTGAATAAGCTCCGATCGCCACCCCAAAAATAAATCGAAATTTTTATTTAGGACTTTGCTCAATCTCAATATACAAGCCTCCCGAATATTCATTAGATTTTGCTCTATTAGACTCTTCTGTATGCAATATTGTTTTTGCGACATAGTAGCATCTACCACCAAATCACTAGATAGATAAACTACAAAAATTTTTCTATCAAGTAATCTTTGAATAAACTTTGTTGTTGCCGTTACATTTGTTTCATAAGAGAGCTCTGGAAAGGTTTCACACTCAGCAATTTTAGTTATTCCAGCACAAATTACAGCGCCGTGAATTTTTTCGGGAATCTCCCATGATTCAATGTTATCAAGCAGATCCAGATAAATCTTAGAGCTATCAACCTTCCTCCTAGAAGTGCCAACAACAGAAATCCCCTTATTGTTCAAGCTATGATACAAAGATGCACCAATATTGCTATCAGCACCCACGACAAGAATGGCATCTTTCATCAATCAAACCCATTAAGAGAGGCGGAGATGGGCTTAACTAGCATATTGCTAATAAATTCTGCGCGGTCTAAAAGTGGCTCCCCATCCTCGATAGGATAGCCAAATTTAACTTGGGGGGTGACTCGAAAGTCTTCGGGTATGCAAACATCGCACAAAATTGGGCCACTACTATTGAAGACGCTATCAATAACTGGACCCACTTCTAAGTTATTTTCAATTTTGACAGAAGCAATTCCATATGCATAAGCTATGGCAGAAAAATCTGGCATTGATAAACCGCCGAAGTGAGATGAGCCGACATAATTAGAATTCAGCCATTGATCTTGGGTTTGCTTGATCATGCTATAACCTGAATTATTTACAACGAATATCTTTATATTCAATTTATGGTGGGCTATTGTTGCTAGCTCCTGAATATTTAACTGCATTGATCCATCCCCAACAATACATATTACCCTCTTACTTGGATCATGCAACGCACAAGCAATCGCGCCCGGTAGAGCGTACCCCATAGGTGTATTATTAAACGCATGAATGAATCTTTGATCTTCTTTAAACTCAAACGCCTGCATTGCCCAAGCCAGAGCACTCCCAGTGTCAGATACAAATTGATCTCCTGATTTTGACTGCCTAGAAATTGATTTCATTAATATGTAAGGATCGACTTTATTCCCACTTTCAGTTAGTGCGCCAATAGGATACTTAGCCTTCCAAGCACCAATAAGCCCTTTCCAGGAGGTGATATCAGGCAAAGTTTTTTTATCAAATTTGCTCAGAAAATCACTGATAAAATTTCCTACGCTTCCGCAATAAGCATAATCAACTTTAATGCCTATTTTTGCGAATTTATCAATTTCACATTGGTCTATATCTATAATTATTTTTTTTGCATCCCTCGCAAATGAAGATGGTGGACTTCCAGTTGCATGCGTATCTAATCTTGAACCGAGAACCAAAACTAAATCCGAATTCTGAACCGTAAAATTACCGGCTCTTGAACCATGGGTTCCGAAATTACCCACCAAATTAGACTCACTAAATGACAGCATGTCTGCCGCCGCCCAAGTAGTTAAAACTGGAAAATTAAGGCATTCTAATAATTCTTTTACTAAAACATCTGCGGCGCTAAGTCGAGCACCCCACCCAAGTATAACTACGGGTCTTTTCGCTTTAGCAAGAAATTCAAAACACTTCGATAACTCACAATTCGATATTCGCCCAGGACCATTGTCATAACTATCACTGGCACAGTAGCTTCTTAATTTTTCTGGATCAATTTTTACCCTCTGTAAATCATCTGGAATATCTATGAGGACTGGACCCTGTCTGCCCGACAGCGAAATATGAAGGCTTTTTTCTAGCTCTTCTTTTATATTGGCTGGATCTAGTAGTTTTTTAGCGTACTTTGTTATTGGCTTGCAAATTTCTACGATGTCCGTTTCCTGAAAGCCAATTTGACGAACGCCAGTATTGCCTTTCGACCGACTTGTAGAGACTTGTCCAGTAATATACATAACTGGAATTGAATCAAAAAAAGAGCAACAAATTCCAGTAATTAAATTTGTAGCCCCTGGCCCACTTGTAGCAATTGCAGCTCCAAGATTTTTTGATACCCGAGCATATGCATCGGCACACATTGCAGCAGACTGTTCGTGATGCGTAAACACCATTTCAATATCAATTCTTCTGCTAATCGCATGAATTAAATGTAGCGAAGCTCCACCAGTCATGCCAAATACGTGTTTGATTTTATTTTTTGCTAAAAAAAATGCTACGTAATCTGCAACTGTAATCACTGGGATATTTTTCTAAAATTAATTTTAAATTTTTCAGCTATCAATTCTGGGAAAATTATTGTGCAAGCGTCTCAATCTATACATATCCATATTTTCTATTAATGCATTTTCTAGATCTTTAGTTCCCCATTGGTCATCAGGAATGCTAAAATTCCTACCACCTACAATATTTTTATTTTGCTCTTCAGCCCAATCAAAAAAATTCAATATCATCCTCATATCTGTAAATTTATTTTTTTCAAAAGCCTCTATCGTTCGCCAGTAAACAGCCTCCCCACTTTCTTTTGAATTAAGGGCTTCGTTATGTATTTTTGTTCTCACCCATCCAGGACCAAAAATTAGCACTCGAAGATCGGCAATTTCTGCATCCAATATTTCAGCAAACTTTATCAATGCAATTTTTGATGTTGTATAGGAAGAAGTGCTAACTGGGGCCGACTGCACGCCGCCACCCGCGCTAAACATAATTAAAGCCTCTTGCCCATTAGGACATTCTTTTTTTCTGAGAGGAAGCAAGGAATGGACCATTCTCAGGGGATTTATGAAATTTAATTCTATGCAACTTTGCCACATGTCAATATCAGTATTTTCAAAATTTGATATTGGTGTCATGGTTCCCGGCAATACCAATAATGTGCTCCAGTCCTGCATGCAATCTAAAATTTTTTTAGATGAGGTTTCAATTGACTCAATATCTGAGAAATCACACTTAAATAATCTTGCGCCTCTTTTTTTAAGCTCCTTAATATCTGGACTGCATGTTCTATAGGTTCCCGCCACCTTAAATCCACCATCAATCCAGTGATTGGCTGCTGCGACTCCAATATCACTAGAAATCGAAAGAATTAATTTAGTCACATGAAGCCCTATATCTAAATACGATTATTTATAAACCCTTTTAAGCCAAGCGCTGGGCCATGCAGTCAAGTTTTTGGAAAGATTGCTCTCGTTAAACTTCCATGCCGGCGCTTCAATTACAAATTGCGGATTGTTTTTTGAAAAATCTTCAGCTGCATTTGCGGGATTATCATGAACCCACCCTGGCTTCCCTCTGGGCGCATCTGCAACCTCCCGCATAATTCCATCCGTAGAAACGATATATGAATTAAGCGAAACAAGTGGGGCATATGCAATCAGTTCTTTCATAACATGTGCGTAACTATGATCGGAATCTAGAATTACAAGCACCTTAGATCCAGGGGGAATCTCTGCAGAAACACACGCCAGAGTCTCAGATGAAACAGAGTCCCCCTCTATGAGCGTGATAATAGAAGACAGCTCATGTGACTCGATCGCCTCCCTGTTCGACCTTCTAATTTCAACATCTACCCCAATGACCTTCTCGCCATACCCCATAAATTTCATAAGTGATGCATAAAAAATAAGTGATCCACCATGAGCCACACCAGTTTCTACAATCACGTCAGGTTTTAAATGATAAATAACCTCTTGCAATCTCAACATATCTTCTGGATGCTGAATTATTGGACGTCCCATCCATGTAAATGTATAGGGGTATTTTTGATTCCAACTAGTTTTCATCCACAACTCTGCAATTAAACTATAGGCCTCAGGGCCATATAGA
>Ga0194131_10002864_pt1 | contig 27962 bp, 19 predicted proteins | sample TA2KigO120mmetaG_FD_148631 | JGI IMG/M metagenome (GOLD analysis project Ga0194131, IMG submission 148631) | Freshwater microbial communities from Lake Tanganyika, Tanzania - TA2015053 Kigoma Offshore 120m | ecosystem: Environmental > Aquatic > Freshwater > Lake | place: Tanzania: Lake...
GCGTCGCCGGCGCCCAGGAGCACGACGCCGAGATCGATGCGCGCGGCGACGAGGCCGGGAGCGCCGACGAGCGCGCGGGCAAGCCAGCGACGCTCGCCCTGGAGGCGGCCGAGCTCGGCCAGCGCCGGCGCCAGATCGGGGTAGAGCGCGATATCCCGCCGGCAGAGACTGGCCCCGCCGAGACTGGCCCCGCCGAGACTGGCCCCGCCGAGACTGGCGACATCGCTCACTTGAGGGCCGCCGGCGCGCCGGCCAGCGTCGCCTCGATCCAGCGGCCCCAGGTCTGGGCGCGCCTGTCCCAGGTGGCGGTCTCGAGCAGATGGCGGCGCTGATGCGCGAGCCGCGGCGCCAGCGCTTGCGGATGCGCGAGGAAGGGGATGACGCGCTCGGCGAAGCGCCTGGCGTATTCGGCCGGGTCCTCGGCCAAGGGCACGAGCTCGGCGAGGCCCTGGCTGGTCTCGGCGAGCGCGCCGAGATCGCCGAGGACGGCAAGGCAGCCCGCCGCCATCGCCTCGATCGCCGAGATGCAGAAGGTCTCGGGGAATGTCGAGGGATAGGCGAAGCAGAGCGCCTCGCCGAGCGCCTGCGCGAGCGCGGGCTGGGAGACGGCGCCGCGGTAATCGACGCCCGGCATCGCTTGAGCGCGCCGGTAGAGATCGCGATAGGCGTCCTCTGCTTCGGCGACCTGGTAGACGGCGAGGCTGGAATGGACGACGAGCCGCGCCTCGGGCACGGATGCGCGGATCAGCGGAAAGGCATCGAGCAGCACGTCGAGGCCGCGGAAGGGCGTCGAGGTGTAGATCAGCGTCGGCGCGCGCGGCGCGAGCGCCGGCCCATCATCGACCGGCCCATCATCGACCGGCCCATCATCGACCGGCCCATCATCGAAAAGCGTCTCGAAGACCGGCGCCATGGCATTGCCGATGACGATGCCCTCGGGCTCGGGCCCGAAGCGCCGGCGCCAGGCGCGGGCCTGCCACTCCGAGACGAAGACGATGCGGTCCCAGCGCCGGCGGGTCTCGGGCTCGGCGAAGGCGGCGACGGCCGGCTGGTCGACATCGTGCTGGGTCCAGAGCATGACGAGCTTCTCAGGGCCCACGACCTGGCGCAGCGCCTCGGCGACCGTCGGATCGGGATCGTTGAGGACGATGACGGCATCCGCACCTCCGAACAGCGCATAGCCGCCCTGCCGGGCCGAGAGGCAGTCGACTCCGTCGATACGCGCGGGCTCTCGCGTCATCGTCACGGTGCGGACCTCGTGGCCGGCTTTCGCCAGCGCACGCGCGAGATAGCAGAGCGCGGATTGCGAGCCGCCGAGCGGGCGACGCTCGGGCGTGTCGACCCGGTAGTCCCAGGGCATGCGGTCGAGGAAGGCGATGCGCACCATGGAGCGGGGTTTTAGCGCAATACCGAGGCCGCCCGCTCGCTCGCGCAGCGCTCGCGCCAGAGAAGGCGGAAGGCGTCCTCGAGCGTCGCCGCATGGGTCCTGCCGTCGAGGAGAGGCGAGAGGCTCAAGCGTGCCGGGATCTCGCGGCGGAGGCGCTGCAGCCCGGCGCGGTCCTGGGCCAGTGCCGCGGCGCGCTCGACATACTCGTCTTCCGTGGGCGCGATCAGCGCCTCGAGTCCGAGGGGGCCGAGGATCGCCGCGGTGGTGCGGCCGATCGCGGCGCGTGCGGCGAGCGTCACCACCGGCACGCCCATCGAGAGCGCCTCGAAGGAGGTGGTGGCGCCGGAGAAGGGAAACGGATCGAGCGCCACATCGATCTCGCCATAGCGCTCGAGATGGGCATGGCGGGGCTCGGGCGCCGAGACGAGGACGAGGCGCTCCGGATCGACGCCGGCCTCGGCGATCGTCCCCTCGATGCGCCGGGCGATGCCGGGATCGCCGTAGCAGCCGCGATATTTGAGGACGAGGCGCGCGTCCGGCACACGCTTGAGGAGCCGCGCCCAGAGGGCGAGCACATCGGGCGAGAGCTTGGACGGGTTGGAGAAGGAGCCGAAGACCACGCGCTCGGGATCGGGCTTGTAGAGCGCCGGAGCGCGGTCGGGTTTCAGGAAATTGTAGAACACCGGCAGGCGCAGCAGGCGGTCGCCGCCGGCCCGATCTCCGTCGGGGTGCAGCCAGCGATCGGTGATCCAGGCGGCGACGAGAGGATCGTCGCCATCACCGAGTCCGCTGGCGCCGCCGTCATGCATGACGACCTGCACCGGCGCCGCGCGCCAGGATGCGACCAGGGGCCGGTTGAGATCGAAGCGCCCGGCGAGCGAGACCAGCACGTCGATATGGTCGGCGCGGATGAGCTCGGCGATCCGGCGATCGGCAAATCCGGCGACATTGCGCCAGAGCGCGCTCCTGGAGCGGAACCAGCGGCTCGCCGGATCGGCGCGCGATGCCGTGTCGTAGGCGGCAATCCAGGTCTTCGCGCGGTCGCGATGCTCGAAGAGCGAGGCGAGGTTGAGGCCGACCGGATGATCGCCGAGATCGGAGGAGAGAAGCCCGACCCTCAAAACCCGCTCGGGCTCGAGGCGCGCGGCGGGCAGGTCGAGCGGCGGCGGCCCCCGGTCATACATCGAGAGCGGCCCGAAGCGGCGCATGAAGGCGCGCGCCTTGTCGCCGGCGAGGCTCTCGTCATTGTCGAGATAGAGGGCGAAGGCGAGAAGGTTGCGCGCCGCATCGGCGAAGCCGGGATCGCGTGTCAGCGCGCGCCCGTAGGCGGCGAGCGCCTCCTGCATGCGTCCCTGGGCTGCGAGCGCATTGCCGAGATTGTTCTCGCCCGCGGCGAGGCCCGGCGTCAGCGCGGCAGAGAGCGCGATCTGGCGCCGGGCACAGCGCTCGGCCTCGCTTGCCGCCCCCTCGCGCTGGACCCAGACGCCGAGGCTGAGCCAGGCATCCCCAAGCGCCGGATCGAGGGCGAGCGCCTGGCGGAAGGCGCTGCGCCCGCCCGCCCGGCCGAGCCGGCCGAGGATGATGCCGAGGTTGAGGCGCAGCAGCGCCTGGCCGGGATCGAGGGCGATGGCGCGAAGGACCGCCTCGGCCGCCGGCGGGCCGGCCGCCGATGCATCGAGCACCACCGCGAGATGCGCCTGCGCCGGGGCGAGGCCGGGCGCCAGCGCCAGGGCTTTTCTGTAGTCCCTCGCCGCCTCGGCAAGGCGCCCCTGCCCGCGCGCGGTCTCGGCCTCTGCCCGGAGGCTTTCCGCGGTCTCGCTCACGGGACGCGCCTGGCGCAGCGTTCGCGCCAGAGACGCCGGAGCATCTGCGTCAGCGCCTGCGCCTGCGCCTTGCCGTCGACCAGGGGCGAGGCGCGGAGGCGCCGGGGGATCTCCGCGCGCAAGGCGGCAAGGCGCTGGCGATCGCCGGCGAGAGCTGTGGCGCGCTCGACATAATCGGCCGGCGAGGAGGCGATCAGCTCATCGAGCCCGAGAGGTCCCAGGATCGCCGTGCTGGTGCGGCCGATGGCGGCTCGGGCGGCGAGCGTGATCACCGGCACGCCCATCGAGAGCGCCTCGAAGGTGGTGGTGGCGCCGGAGAAGGGAAAGGGATCGAGCGCGATATCGATTTCGGCGTAGCGCTCGAGATGGGTCCTGGTGCCGTCGAGCGCGGCGATGAGGCGGATACGCGGCTCCAGCGCATTTCCGAAGTGCTCGACGATCCGCCTCATGATCGCGGGATCGCCGTAGAAGCTTCGGTATTTGAGGACGAGATGCGCCTCGGGCAGGCGCTCGAGGATCGCTTTCCAGGCGGCGAGCGTGGCGGGCGAGAGCTTGGCCGGGTTGGAGAAGGAGCCGAAGACCGTGCGCCCGGGATCCGGCCGGTATGTCCCCGCCGCGCCCTCGAGCGCGATGAAATTGTAGCAGGCCGGCAGCCTGAGCAAACGGTCGCCGCCGGCATGGGTGCCCTCGGGATGCAGCCAGCGATCGGTGATCCAGCCGGCGATGGGCGGATCCCCGCTCTCCTCCGCCATGCCCGCGTCCATCATGCCGTGTCCCATGCCGGAGGCGCCGCCGTCATACATCGCGACCTGCACCGGCGCGGCGCGCCAGGATGCCACCAGCGGCCGGTTGCGGTCGAAGCGCCCGGCGAGCGAAACGAGAATGTCGATGCCGTCGGCGCGGATCTGCCCGGCGATCCGCTCGTCGGAAAGGCTTGCGACGCTGCGCCAGAGATCGGTGCGGGCGCGGAACCAGGCCTGGAGCGGATCGCTGCCGGCGCCGGTGTCGTAGACGGCGATGCGGATCTCGTGCGGATCGCGATGCTCGATCAGGCCGGCGAGGTTGCGTCCGACCGGATGGTCGCGGAGATCGGAGGAGAGAAGGCCGATGGCGAGAAGACGATCGGGATCGCAAGAGCGACCCGATGGATCGCAAGAGCGACCCGATGGATCGGCATCGCTGAGCGGCGCCGGCGTGCGCGCACCGAAGCGGCGGACGAAATCGTGCGCCGCCTCGCCCGATTTCTCCTCGTCGTCGTCGAGATAGAGACGGGCGCCGAGGCGGTTGCGCGCGGCATCGGCATAGGAGGGCTCGAGCGCGAGCGCCTGATCGTAGGCGGCGAGCGCGTCCTCGATGCGTCCCTGGCTCTGCCGCGCAGTGCCGAGATTGTTCCAGGCCTCGGCATAGGCGGGGGCAAGCGCCAGCGTGCGGGTGATCGCCGCCTCCGCCGCGCTCGCCGCGCCGTCGCGAAGCCGCGCGGTGCCGAGCGCGAGCCAGGCCGGCGCCATCGCCGGATCGAGCGCCAGCGCAGAGCGATATGCCGCGGTGCCGCCGGGCAGGCGCGCGGCGGCGAGGAGATTGCCGAGGTTGAAGGGAAGCTGGGGGTGGCCGGGGGCGATATGCCGGGCGCGCCTCGTCTCGGCCAGCGCCGCCTCGAGCCGCGCCTCGGCTTCGAGCATGAGCGCGAGATTGGCATGCGCCGCCATGAAGCCCGGCACCAGCGCCAGGGTCCGGCGATAACCCGTCGCGGCCTCGCCCGGGCGCCCGCCCTGACGCGCCGCCTCGGCTTCCGTCCAGCAGGTCTCGGCGCTGCCGCTCACGACGCGATGTTCCGCGACGCGATGGCGCTCCGCCACATCGTGCGGTAGGCGGCCTCGATCTCGCGCGCGAATTTTTTTCCGTCGCAGAGCCGGGACGCGCTCATGCGCGCACGCAGGCTCGCGCGCAGCTGCGCGAGACGCCGGGGATCGCAAGCGAGAGCGACCGCGGCCTCGACATAGGCGCTCGTATCGGATGCCGCGAGATCGGCGAGGCCCAGCGTCCGGAGGAAGGCTGCGCCGTAGCGGCCGAGCACGCGATCGCCTTCGAGGCCGATCACCGGGGTGCCCATCCACAGGGCCTCGCAGCTGGTGATGACGCCGCCATAGGGAAAGGGATCGAGCGCGATGTCGATGTCGCGATACGCCTCGAGATAATCGGCACCGGCCCAGCTCCGGAGCTCCAGCCTGGACGAGGCGATGCCGTGCGCGGCGAAGGTTTTTTCCACGCGCCCGGCGACGGCGGCATCGGCGTAGCTGCGCGCGCGCAGCACCAGGCGCGACCCGGGCAGGCGCGCGAGGATGCGCGCCCATGTCGCGATGCAGCGCGGCGAGAGCTTGGCGGCCTGGTTGAAGCTGCCGAAGACGACGGGGCCGGGAGACCGCTCGCCCACATCCGGCGCCGCCAGCAGCGGCTCGTAGACGAAGGCGAGATCGATCCGCAGCAGCTGCTCGCTGAAAGCCGCTTCCATGCCCGGCGGCGTCAGCACATCGTCGCCGATGGCGAAGCCGACCGCATCGAGGCCGAAGGAGCCCATCAGCAGCAGATTGACCTGGACCGGCGCCGGCCGCTCGGCCAGCGCCAGCAGACGCGATCCCCTCGGATATCCGATGACGTCGACGAGGATGTCGACCCCGTCGGCACGGATGCGCCGGGCGAGATCGCGATGGGAGAGACCCGCTGTCGGCACCAGCGATGCGGCCCGGGAAAAACGCTGCGTCACATGATCGGCGGCGTCATGCGGCACATCGGAATAGCAGACGATCTCGACCTGCGCCGGGTCATGAGCCTCGACGAGCGGCAGCAGCGAGGTCGCCGCGGTGTGCAGGCGGAACGCATCGGCGCCGACATATCCCACCTTGAGCCGGCGCTCGGGATCGGGATCGCGCCGCGGCGCGGCCGGCACAGGCGGCGCGTGAAGGGCGGCAAAACGCCGGCACTCCGAAAGCTCGTCTTCGGCGCCGATGCCGTCGACGAGACGCAGCGCGCCGATCAGATTGGCATGCGCCTCCGGCGAACGCCCCCGGTCGACGGCATGCCGGAAAGCCGACAGCGCACCCTCCGCCTCGCCGGCCTCGAGCCGGAACAGGCCGAGATTGCTCCACGCCCCGGCATGACGAGGATCGAGGCTGAGCGCGCGCGCCGTGGCCGCCGCCGCCTCGGCGAGACGCACGCTTGCCTGCCGCACGGCACCGAGATTGAGCCAGGCCGGGACCATCGCCGGGTCGAGCGCCAGCGCGCGGCGGAAAGCAGCCTCGGCCCCGCCGGCGCCGAGACCCAGAAGCACGCCGCCGAGATTGCACGCGATCAGCGCATGGCCGGGATCGAGCGCCGCCGCGCGCCGGAGCGGCGCCAGCGCCACCGGCAGCGCGCCCAGGAGCTGCAGCACCAGCGAGAGATTGGCATGGCCGGCGGCGAAGCCCGGCACCAGCGCCAGGGTCTGGCAATAGGATGCGATCGCCTCGCCGAAGCGTCCCCCCTCGCGCGCCGCCTCGGCCTTGGCCCAGCATGCCTCTGCCGTCTCCATCAGGAGAGAAGCTTAGATCAGCGTCACGCCCGGCGCTTCGACGGCAGAGCGCGCAGCTTCGGGGCCAGGTTGGTCTTGCCGAGAAAAACCCGGTTCGACGGCACCGCCGGCGGCGAAGGCTGGATCATCAGCCCGCGGGTCGAGGCCTCGACCCTGGCACCGTCATAGACCGCCAGCACATCGGGAAGGATCGCCTTCATGCGATAGGCGAACGCCGCGGTCGAGCGGTACGCCGCCCCGAACTGCTGCATCAAGACCGCCCACGGAATCTCCAGCGGACGCTCGAGCCTCGGCAGCCGATGCGCCAGCCACACATACACGTCCAGGCACAGCGGCGAACCTTTCAGGTATGCGATCGCCCGCGGGTCGAGCGGCACCGCGTGATCGCGCAGATGATTGTAGAACTGATCCGTCAGCGTGATCGCCTTGGGAAAGATCCCGCCCTCCTCAACCGCCCACAGATGCAGGCCGCCCTCGACCAGATGCTGGTCCTGGATCAGGCTCTCCTGCGCCTCGACATCGTCCCACTGGAAGGTGAACTGGCAGCGCGAGATCCGGAGCGCCTGCTCGCGGATGTGACGGATCGAGCCCCTCGGGCCCCCCGTCACCGGCATCCCCAAGCTCCGGATCCACGCCGTCATCGATTTTCCCAGCGACACCTGCCGCGACTTCACCCCCTCGCTCATCAGGTAGACGAGAATGAGCCTGGCTTTCGCGCCATACGGCACGCCGACGACTTTCACCTTGCCGTCGGTGACGACAGCGCCCGGCGTGATGATCAGATGGAACTTGCCGTTCGACCTCACCCACCTGGACTCGTCGTTCTCGGGGCGCATATGCGGCAGACCCGCCAGGCAGAAACCCGCATGCAGATACGAAATATCGTCCTCATAGGCCGACATGATCGAGCGCGCCGCGCCCAGTCGCTTGAGCTCCTGGCGCGACGCATTGCGCAGACGCGCCTCCTCCGCCATCCGATCGAAACCCTGCAGCAACAACTGCTCGTGTATCCGCGCCACGAAAATCCTCGATAACCTGAAAACCCGTTTCGCCGGTCACCCTAGACAGCCCCGGGCCCCCCTTCCAAGCGCCGATCCCACAGCCTCGGACCTCATCCCCGATAAACTCACTTGTCCACGCTGAGTCTGTGATGCGTGACTCCGTGATGCGTGACTCCGTGGCGGCGGACCTCGCTTGGATGAAAACCACGGACGCGCCGTGCGAGCGCTCGGCTCAAGCGTGATCGCTGGCGCGATCCCGTACGCCTCGCGCGCCGACGCGAACTCCAACGACCCGTAGCCCTGCAGCCCAGCGCCGGTAAACCATCCCCGAAAATCCACGCTGAATCGCTGATCGGGTCGAACCCTCCGATACAGGAGATACAGGTCTTCTTATAGGACCATGATCACACAGGCAGCGTGCATAACCACGCCCCCATCACCGATGCAGCGCAATCCCCTCACATATGCAGCGTGGCTACCCAGCCGGACCCTCACCGATGCAGCGTGCACCGGCCTCGGGAGACCGCCCAGCCTCACCGATACAGCGTGGATGTCTCGGAATCCCGGGGACTTTTCCCCCGATATCGGCCAAACCAGCCCAACCCAAGCCTCGAACTTTATTCATGCATCACAGATGCAGCGTGAGAATCCCGGTGGCCCAACCAAAGAACCCCCGAAAGCAAACCAGAAATATCGTAACTATATGACAAACAACAATAATTACCCTAACCTAACCACCCAGATCAACCAACCAAGCACCTAACCTCAAATTCAACGCGTCGAGGCTACCTATCACAGATGCAGCGTGAAAAGTCCGGTCATCAAAGCCCGCCGGGAAGGGTTGCGACACCCTGGCAGAGCAATTCGGGGGAGCAATCGCGGAGAGGTCTGGGCTAGGCTGAGCGCCCCCGGAGAGCCACTTGCCCACGCGACGCAAATCGAGCCCACAGCTCGCCCTTCCTCTGGCCGGCTTGGCGGAGCTCGCCGTTCCGCTGCCGCCGAAAGGCGACAAGACCTTCGTCGTCCCGGCCGCCTGGATCGGCTCGCCGATCGACCGGCGGCTCAAGCACGCCATCGCGGCGATCAGGCGATCGGAGACCGAGACCCAGACGCAGGAGCAATGGGCCGCGGCCATCCGCGCCGGGATCGCAGCCGACCATGACGCGGTGGCGCAGCTCGTCGGCGCCGTGATCGCGCGTCGTCTCGGCGTCGCCGTGCGCTCCTCGGGATCGCGCGCGAGCCTGAGCGAGGGGTGTCTCGCCGTCGGACAAAGGCTCGCCGAGAACTTTCTCGCCGAGGCGGCGGCGATCGACAAGGTCGCGCGCTGGATCGCGGTCTCGGTCTCGGCCTGGGCGGCCGAGGACAAGGCGCAGAGCGAGGAGATCCTGGCGCGCCGGCTCGCCTATCTGCTGACCACCCATGCCGAGGACACCGCCGCGGCGCTGGTCGAGCTGCTGCTGCCGCCGCATCGCCCCGAGGGCTATCTCGGGGAGCTGCTGCGCCATCCCGATGCGGCGATGCAGGCACTGCCGCAGATCCCGCCCGGCACCATGATCGTGCTCGCTTCCGGGCATTTCCACGACATCCGCGAAGCGCTCTACAAGAATACTTTCCGCAAGGTCGAAGGCACGCCCTGGCCGACCGCGCCGCTCAGGCGCAACGGCGCCAGCGGCTATGCGCAGCTTCGCCCCGCCGTCATGGATTCCGAGCCGCTGCTGCCCGAGCAGCGCCTGCAGGCCTGGGTCACAACGATGTGGCGCCAGCAGAGCGAGCTCTCCGATCTCGATGCCGACGGGCTCGATGCGCTCTGCGCGATCTATCTCAACCAGGCGCGCGCCGCCGACGATGCCGCCGTCGCCGATGTCGACGAGATCCTGGCGATGCGCGGCCTCAAGCCGAAGCGCGGCGGCCAGGGACGCCGCGGCGGCTACGAGCCGGAGCAGCGCGCCGAGATGCTGAAGGCGCTCTCGCATATCCAGAACCTCTGGATCGATATCGGCGAAGTCCGCGTCTACGAAGGCGCGGCCGACGGGCGCCGCCAGCGCTCATCGACGATCAAGAGCCTGCAGAGCCGCCCCTTCGTGATCACCGATCGCATGGGGCAGATCCGCCTCGACGGCTATCTCGACGTCGAGCGCTTCATCTTCCGGCCGGGTAAGGCCTTCGCCGCCTTCCTCTTCGGCGCCGGGCGCCAGACCGGCCTGCTCTTCCAGCGCGCGCTTCAGTACGATCCGGTGCGCCGCAAATGGGAGAAGCGGCTGACGCGCTACACCAGCTGGCAATGGCAGGCGCATGCGCGCAGCGGCCAGTTCACGCAGCGCTTCAGCGTGCGCACGCTCCTGGATGCGGTCGGCGAGGAGCTCAACAGGCGCTATCCGGCAAAGAGCCGTTCGCGTCTGGAGAAGGCGCTGTCGACCATGGCAGAGGATGGCGTGATCTCGGCCTGGCGCTACGTCGGCGATGCCGCCGACAACGGCAATCGCCATGGCTGGGCGTCGACCTGGCTCGATGCCGAGATCGCGATCGAGGCGCCCGACATGATCAGGACCTACTACCTACGCTCGACCGAGACGGCGCCCGTCGCCGCCGCCGACTCCGCGCAGGCAGCCGAGATCGCCGAACGGGTCCGGCACCATCGCCGCATGCTGGGCGTCTCCCAGGAAGAGGCGGCGCGGCGGCTCGGCATCCGCCAAGGCCATTTCAGCAAGGTCGAGCGCGGCCGGGTCCATCCTTCCGAGAAGCTTCGAACCGAGATCGAAGCCTGGCTCGGAGAGTGAGGTATTCCTGAGGAGGCATAACGTCGGGGTCCGGGGTCACAAATGAGCTCGACCTTCGACGCGAATGCCGCGCTCGCCGCCGCCGATGCCCGTCAGCTCGCCGGCGACCTCGCCGGCGCGATCCGGCTCTACAGCCGCCTGATCGAGGGCGCCTCCGGCTTCTGGCCGGCCTACGCCAATCGCGGCCTGGCCCTGCAGGTCGCGGGCGACGCGACCGCCGCGCGTGGCGATTTCCGCCGCGCGCTCGCGATCGAGCCCGGCGCGGCGCCGCCTCTGCGCAACCTCGTCGACAGCCTGCAGGGCGAGACGGCTGCGTCTGCGGCGCTTGCGGCGAGGGCGCTCGTCGCGATCGCTCCGGCCGCCTGGGAATCCTGGCTCAGCCTGGGCGGCGTCGAGCTGAGCGCGCATCGGTATCGCGCCGCCGCACATGCCCTGCGCCGGGCGACGGCGCTTGCCCCCGATGTCGTCGACTCCCTGACGGGCCTCGGGATCGCCGATGACGCGCAGCCTCGCCGCTGGCTCGAGCGCGCGTTGGCGATCGGCGCGACGCCGGCCTCGCTGCTCGCGTTCGCGCGCCATCTTCGGGAGCGCAACGAGCCGCACGAGGCAGGGCGCGCCGTCCGCCGCCTGCTCGCGCTGGCGCCGGGCGGCATCGAAGCGCTGGTCGAAGCCGTCGCGATCATCGACGGCGCGCGCGCGACCGACGCGCTTTACCGCTGGGCGCGGCGCGCGCGTCTTCTGGCACCGGACTCGGTCGTCGTGCTGAACAACCTCGGCATGGCGGCGCTCGCTCTCGGCGCGCTTGCGGAGGCGGAACGCCGCTTCGCCGACGCCATCGCGCTGCAGCCGGATTCCGCCGAGGCGCATTTCAACCGGGCGACACCGCTGTTCCTGCTGGGCCGGGACGCCGAGGCATGGTCGGAGTACGAGTGGCGCTGGCGCGTCGGCCGCTTCGAGAAGGCGCCCGGCACGGCGCCGCGATGGTCCGGCGAGCCTCTCGGCGAGCGGCGGCTTCTCGTTCACGAGGAGCAGGGGCTGGGCGACGCTCTCCAGTTCGCGCGATACCTGCCGATGATGAAGGAGCGGCATCGGAACCTCGTCTTCTTCGGCCACTCCCGGCTCGCGAACCTCTTCCGCGCCTCGTTTCCCGACATCGAGATCGCGTCGCAGCCCGACATCCCTTCCCATGATGTCGCAGCGCCTCTGCTGAACCTGCCGCGCCTGCTCGACCAGATCGGCCGCCCACCGCCGGCACCGCCCTACCTCAAGGGTCCGGCGGCGCATCGGATCGAGGCGCAGGATCGGCTGCGCGTCGGGCTGGTATGGGGCGGCAATCCCGGTCATCCGCGCGACCACGAGCGATCGATCCCGCTCGCGATGCTCGCGCCCTGGCTCGAGATCCCGGGCATCGCCTGGGTCGGGCTGATGGTGGCCCCGGGGAACGGCGACATAGAGCGGTGCGGCTTCGAGCCGAAGATCGCCGACCTCGCGCCGGCGCTGCGCGATCCCGACAATGCGGCGGCATGTATTGCCGGCCTCGATCTCCTGGTCTCGGTCGACACCGCCTATTGCCACCTGGCAGGCGCTCTCGGATTGCCGGTCTGGACCCTGCTCACCTGGATTCCGGACTGGCGCTGGCGCCTGTCGGGAAGCACGACCGAGTGGTATCCCTCGATGCGACTCTTCCGTCAGCCGGCGCGCGGCGCCTGGGCGCCCGTCATCGCGGAAGTCGGCAACGCGCTGCGTCGGTTGCGACGGCCTTGAACACGCCGCTTCCTCCGAATATCTACGTCGTCAGCCAATCGAATTCGGACTCGTGATGATCAGGACAATACTTCTCGCGCTCGTGCTTGCAGGCTTCGCGACCACCGGCGCGTCCGTCGCCGCGACGGTCAAGGATGCCGAGGCGGCGATGGCCGGAGGCCGGCACGCCGACGCCGTGTCGATACTGAAGCCGCTCGCCGCCAGCGGCGATGCCGATGCGCAGACGCTGATGGGCGGAATTCTGCTCGCCGGGCTCGGCGTGCCGCGCGACACCGTCGCAGCGCATGACATGCTCATCCTGGCGGCGAAGCAGGGACAGCCCTTCGCTCAATACAATCTTGCGGTGATGTATCACCACGGCGATGCCGGCCGGGTCGACGTCGGCCAGGCGCGGCAATGGTACTCGCTGGCCGCCGAAGGCGGCGTCCCGCCGGCAATGGCGCAATGGGCGTTCTTCCTGCTCGAGGGCCGCGGCGGAGCGCCGGACCCGGTGGAAGGCCGGCGTTGGGCGGAGCGTGCGGCGAATTTCGGCGAGCCCGCCGGGCAGTACCTCATGGGGGTTCTCACCGCCAACGGCGCCCCCGGCACGCCGCCCGATCTCCAGCAGGCCTATGTTTGGCTCTTGCTCGCCGAACGGTCCGGCTTTAAGCCTGCTGCGGAGAATATCGGGATCTTGAAGCATCGCCTGACGGCCGAGGAGCGAACGAAGGCCGAACAGTCGGCTGACGCGTGGCGGCCTACCGCGAACGCGACGGATAAGCGATGATCCCCGCCCGCCTCGATGACCATCGGGGCGGTGCTAAGGATCCGGTGCAACGGAGAAGAATCGATGACCGAACAAAAAGTCAGGACCGCTTGGGACGATGTCGAGGACGCTTGGCAGCTCTGCGACCAGGTGAACAACGACGAGGAGACCTACAAGGACGGCAACCCGCCGCTCGCTTGGGGCCGGGTCTTCAGTCTCTCGCCCCTGATCGACTTCGAGCGCACCCAGCGCGAGGGCGGCGGCAATCCGCCGATGCGGATCTTCCTCAAGACCGCCTACGGGATCGAGTTCCGTCCCGACACCAAGAAGTGGATCGTGTTCCGGCACGGCCCGGTCGACATTTCCAACATCACCTGAGGCTCTGCTTCCGCCGGCGCCCCGCCGCCTTCGGCGGGCGCGCCTGGCGGCGTCGTGGTTGACTCCGGATCGTCGGCGCCCTCAGTCCTGGCCGCAATAGCGGCGCCACATCCGGCGGTAGGCGTCTTCCAGCGCCGCCGTCTGCGTCGGGTAATCCATCATCACCGATCCTGAAAGGCGCTCGCGCAGACGCTGCGGCCTTTCCTTCCGGCCGGCCAGCGCGATGGCGCGCTCGACGTAATCCTCGACATCGGCGGCGATGAGTTCCTCCGCTCCGATGCACCGGCATATCGCCGCGCCGACGCGACCGACGAAGCGATCGCCGTTCAACGTGATCACCGGCACGTCGGCCCACAGCGCCTCGAAGGTCGAGGTGTTGCCGCCGAAGGGGAAGGTGTCGAGGATCAGATCGACCTCCGCGAGGCGCGCGAAGTGCTCGGCCGCGCTTTCGGCGCGAGGCAGGAAGTCGACGCGGGATGCGACGCCCGGAAGCGCGAGGCGGATCCGCTGCTGCAGCGCCGGATCCTCGAAGAAGCCGTGATAGCCGAGGCGGAGCCGCGCCGCGGGCAGGCGCTCCAGGATCCGCCGCCACGCCGCGAGGACCGCGCCGTTGAGCTTTCCCGGATTGTTGAAGGAGCCGAGAACAGGAATCGCGCGGTCCCTCGATCCGCTCGGCTGCAAGGAAATCGCGGGCGCCTGGAAGGTGTACATGACCGGCAGCCGATACAGGCGCTCGACGAAGCGATCCTCCCATCCGGCGGGCGTCAGCTCGGCATCGGACAGCCACCAGTCGATCTCGGCCAAGCCCGTCGTCGACGGTGCGTGGAAGCTCGCCTGCACCGGCGCCGGCCGCCAGGCCGCGATCGCCGGCCGGTTGGAGGCGGTGTGGCCGCCGAGAACGACGAGGATGTCGACGGCGTCGCGCCGGATCGCGGCGGCGATGTCGACGTCTCTCTGGCCGCCGATCGGGACCCAGCGATCCGACAGCGCGCGGAAGCGTTCCGTCATCGCATCGGGGCGATGGATCTCGGCATAGCATTTCACGCGGAAGCGGCGGCGGTCGTGCCGTGCCAGCAGCTCGACGACGTTGCCGGCGACCGGATGCTGACGGAAATCGGCGGAGAGATAGCCGATGACGAGCGGCTTCTCCGGATCGTCGCCACGCGGCGGATGGGCCCATCGCCAACCCTGGACCGCGGCGGAGATTCCGCTGCCCCATCGCCGGGCTTCGGCCAGCAAGGCGTGGTCCGACGTGTCCGGATCGGACGACATCGCAAACAGCAGGTTGCTGTGCAGCACCGGCGTCGAGCGAAGCGCGAGGCCGCGCTTCTGCAGTCTCACGGCGCCGCCGGGCCGGCCGAGACCGAGCTCGATCGAGCCGTAATTGACCAGCGCCTCGCCCGTGCTCGGCGCGAGCGCGAGGGCCCGGCGATTTGCACGCGCCGCGGCGCCCAGCTTCGCATCGCGCAGCAGCATGGCACCGAAATTGATCCAGGGCATCGCGTCGTCCGGCGACACGCTCGCCGCACGCGCGAGCTCGCTTACCGTCTCGTCCGACAGGCCGAGCGCGGTCAGGGCGCGCGCATGCGAGGGGATCGCCGCCACGGCGAGCCGCGCTTCGCGCCGCGCCTCGTCGGTGGCACCCGACTCCCGCAGCAGGAACGAGAGCGACACACGGCTGTCGACGAGGTCCGGCTGCCCGGCGAGCGCCAGCCGATAGGCGGCGATGGCGGCCGCGGTATCGCCGACGGCCCAGGCGGACTCGCCGAAATTATGCATGAGAACCGGCTCAGGCCCGACGACCGACAAGGCTCGCTTGAGCCAGCGCAGCGCTTCCGCCGGGTGACCCAGCTGATGAAAGGCGACACCGATCAGCTGCAGCAGTAGCCCTTCCGCCGCGTGATGGCAGAGAAGCTGGGCATAGCCGCGCAAGGCGGAAGCCGCGTCGCCGGCGCGATGCCGGGCCGCCACGGACTCGAATGTCGGCAGCGTCATCCCCGTTACCGGCGCCGGCGCTGCACGAGGTCGATCACGGCATCCTCGAAGGCTCGGGCGAAACGGTCGGGCGCCATCAGATCGGAGCCCTGGACTGCCGCCCGCAGCGTCCGGCGGAGCGCGGCGCGCCGCGACGGATCTCCGGCGAGAGCGACGGCGATCGCGACATACGCCTCGACGCTCCTCGCCACGAGATCCGCATGGCCGATCTTCGTCAGGAGATCCGTTCCCATCCGGCCGACGAAGCGCGTGCCCGCGAGGCTCACCACCGGCACGCCCATCCACAGGGCTTCCATGGTCGCCGTGTTGCCGTTGTACGGAAAGGGATCGAGAACGACGTCCGTGGCCGCGACCCTGTCCAGGTGCTCGTCGCGCGCGAGCGTTCCGGCCTCGAAGACGATCCTGGACTCATCGATGCCCCGCCCGGCCATCACCCGCCTTACGCGAAGAGACACGGCCGGATCCCGGTAGAGGGTCCGATAGGCGAGCAGGAGCGAGGCGGACGGCACGAGGCGGAGGATCTCGGCCCAGGCCTCGAGCGCCGGGACCGAAAGCTTGGCCGGGTTGTTGAACGATGCGAAGCGGACAGCCCCCGACCTCGCCGCCGCCGGCCGCTCGGCGAGCGGCGGAGCGAGAAACAGGGACGGGAGGCGGATCAGCCGCTCCGAGAACCATTCGCTCGTATCCGCCGGATGCAGAACCTCGTCGGTGATCCAGGCGTCCATCTCCTCGAAGCCGCTGGTCGCTATGTCGTGAAGGCTGATCTGCAGCGGCGCGGCGCGGCGCGCGGGAAGGTGCCGCCGCATGCCCTCTTCGTGAGGCGCGAGGAAGACCAGGGCGTCGACGGCATCGGCGCGGACCAGCTCGGCCACGGATCGGTCCGGCAGCCCCGTCGTATCGCGCCACACCTCGACCGAGGCCTCCAGACGATCGGTCAGCGCATCGCGATGACGCATATCGGCATAGGCGATGGTGCGGACGCGATCTCGTCGATGGTGGGCGAGCAGTCTCGCTACCTGCTGCGCCGTCGGATGCTCGCGCCAGGTGGCGGAGACATAGCCGATCGTGATCCGGCCATCCGCCCGCAACGGCGGCGCCGGACTCTGCGGATGATCGCCGCGCGCCTGCGCTGCTGCCGCACCGTAGAGCCGTCGACGTTGGGTTTCCGTCACCGTCGAGGCGTAGGACAACGCGCCGAGGCAGCTTGCCATCGCAGCCTGGCTGCCGGGGTCGGCCGCGAGCGCCCGCCGGAGCCAGGCGAGGCCTGCCTCGGCTTCGCCGATGGTGACGAGGACGGTTCCGAGCTCGCCGAGGAACGCCGCGTCCGACGGCGTGAGCAGCAGCGCCGGGAGGATGACGGCAAGCGCGGTCGACGGGCGTTCCAGCCGGCGCTCGACGATCGCGAGGTTGAGCCGCGCGTCGACATAGAAGGGCGATGCCGCGACGGCCCGGTGGAGAAGAGCCGCGGCCTGCCGGTTCTCGTCGAGGTCGAGATGAAGGAGCCCGCGATTGTTGAGATAGACCGGGTTGGCCGGCGCGATCGTTCCGGCGCGATCGAACCACGAGGCGGCCGCCGCGAGCTCGCCCGAGTCCTTGAGCATGACGCCGAGATTGGTAAGGGCATCGCTCGTCGCCGGATCGAGGCCGATGCCGCGACGCGCGGCGACAAGCGCCGGCGCCGGTGAGCCATGCCGGATCAGCGCCGCTGCAAGCGATGCCCACAGCTCTCCGCGATCCGGCGCCAGCACGGCGGCGCGACGGAAGGCCGCCAGCCGCGGCATGCCGCCGCCGGCGGTCGACAGGATGCTGGCGAGATGCCAGGCCGCCCAGCTTCCGGGATCGGCCGCCAGAACGGCCCGCGCCGCTCTCCGCCCCTCGTCGGGCCTGCCGGCCTGCATCGCACTTACGACGGCATCGACGGTCGGCGCGTCGGCCGGCGCGGCAGGGGGGTTCGTGATCATCCGGGCGGTGGTGTACCGGCGAGGGTCATGGCGCGCAAGGCAAACGGCCCGTCGGATCCGATGCGGGGGTCGGGCTTTGCTATAGTCGAACGCGACGCACCTTCGCTCGCGCGCGACATCGGCCAGAAGCATCGAGGACAGGATGGGAAGCTTTCGTATCGGCGACAGGACGATCGGCGACGGTGCCCCCTGCTTCATCATCGCCGAGGCCGGCGTCAATCATGACGGCAATGTCGACGACGCGCATCGCCTGGTCGACGCGGCGGCGGAAGCAGGTGCCGATGCCGTCAAGTTCCAGACCTTCGACGCCGAAGCGCTGGCGACCGCGGATGCGCCGAAGGCGGCCTATCAGATAGAGACGACCGGGTCGGTCGAGACCCAGCGCGAGATGCTGAAGAGACTGGAGCTGCCGCGCGAAGCGCATGCCAAGCTCAAGGCGCATTGCGAGCAGCGCGGGCTGGTCTTCCTGTCGACGCCGTTCGATACCGGCAGCGTGGACTTCCTCGCGCGCCTCGGCGTCCTGGCGTTCAAGTCGCCGTCGCAGGAGATCATCAATCTTCCCTACCTCCGGCAGATCGCGCGGTTCCATCGGCCGATGATCGTCTCGACCGGCAACAGCACCATGGCGGAGGTCGATGCCGCAGTCGCCGTCATCGAGGCCGAGCGCGCGCCCTATGCCCTGCTGCATTGCGTCAGCCAGTATCCGGCCACCGCGGCATCGGCGAATTTGCGGGCGATGGAGACACTCAGGCGCGCCTACGATGTCCCCGTGGGCTTCTCCGATCATACGCTCGGCACGGCGGTGCCGATCGCCGCGGCGGCGCTCGGCGCGTCGATCATCGAGAAGCACTACACGCTGGACAAGACTCGCGCCGGACCGGATCACCGCGCGTCGCTGGAGCCGTCCGAGCTCACGGCGATGGTGCGCGACATACGCGCCGCGGAAGCGGCGCTGGGCGACGGCCGCAAGCGCCCGGCGACCGGCGAGCCGGAGCTCGGCAAGGCGGCGCGAAAGAGTCTCGTCGCCGCCCGCGATCTGCCGGCCGGGGCCGTGCTCGATGCGACGACGATCGCGGTGAAGAGGCCGGGCACCGGCCTCTCCCCTGCCCTCATCGATCTCGTCACTGGCCGCCGGCTGCGTACGCCGCTCGCCGAAGGCGCGTTGATCACGCTCGATGCGCTTCAGTAGGGGCTAGCGACGGCCGGCCATCGTCTCGAAGGCGGCTTCCAGGTTGCGCGCGAAGCGCGGTCCGTTCATCAGGGGCGACGACGCCATGTCCTGGCGAAGCCTGCTCCGAAGACTTCGCCGCGCCTCCGCATCGCGTCCGAGCGCGACCGCGATCCGGACATAGCGCGCCTCGTCCTCGGCGCAGAGTTCGGCATGGCCGATCGTGGTCAGGTAGCTCAGCGACTGGCGCCCGGCGAAGCGGTCGGCCTCCAGGGTGACGAGCGGGACGCCCATCCACAGGGTCTCGACGGTCGAGAGGCCGCCGCAGAAAGGGAACGGGTCGAGAGCGACATCGATCCGGCCGTAGGTATCGAGGAACTGGCCGTAAGCCGTCCAGCCTTCGAGCGCGATCCGGTCATGGTCGACGCCGTGCTCGGCGAAAGCGGCAAGCACGCTTGCCCTCGCGATCGCCGCGTCGAACGCGCCATTCTTCAGGAGGAGGCGGGCGCCCGGCACGGCCTTCAGGATGCGCGCCCATGCCGCGACGGTCGGCGGCGTGACCTTGGCGAGCGCGTTGCAGCTGCCGAAGGTGACGTAGCCCGTGCGGTCGGACGGTGGCGGCGCGACCTCTGGCGCGATCGAGGGCGGTGCATAGCAGACATAGCTGTCGGGCAGCCGCAGCACTTTCTCGCTGAACCAGCGCTCGTCGCCGTCCGGGATCAGCTGCCGGTCGGCGATCAGCCAGTCGATCGCCGACAGCCCCGTCGTGCCGAAATAGCCGATCCATGCCGCCTGCACCGGGGCCGGCTTGAGCGCGAAGAGCGAGAGACGCGATCCGCCCGTATGCCCTGAAAGGTCGACGAGGATGTCGACCTTCTCGCGCGTCACGAGATCGAAAGCCTGGTCGTCGCCGATCGTCGAGATGTCGTGCCAGCCGGTTGCCGCGGCTCTGATCGTCGCGGTCACGGCATCGCCGCCGCGAGTCGTGGCGAAGCAGATCGTCTCGGCGCGCGTCCTGTCGAGATGGGGGAGAGCGCCGCTCAGAAAATACCCGACGGCATGCGTTCTGAAGTCGCCGGAGACCAGGCCGACGCGGAGCGGACCGGTCTTGCTCGTCGATGGTGCCGACGGTCCGCGGCGCGTCGGCGCGTGCCAGCGCTCCCACTGCCGGGCTTCCACCAGCAGATCGGCCGGCGAAGCGCTGCTGGCGTAGTTCAGGCACATGATGAAGGCCGAGCGCGCATCGGCGTGGCGCGGGTTCGCCGCGACGGCGCGACGGAAGAGCCCGACCGCCGCCTCGCTCTGTCCGATATCGCGAAGCGCCATGGCGCCGACCGCCAGCATGTCGCCTTCCCGCGGATCGAGCACCACGGCACGTCGTGCCGCACGGAAGGCGTCGCCGATGCGTCCCTTGCGGCGAAGGACGAGAGCGCGCAACGCCAGCGCCGCGCCGTTCGCGGAGGCGATTGCCAGGGCTCGCCCGGCCGCGACGTCGACGAAAGCCTCGTTGCCGGTCAGGTAGGCGACCGAGGCCAGCATCTGCCACGACGCCGTGTGATCGGGCATCAGGCAGAGCGCCTGGCGCATGAGGGCGGCGCCCTGCTCCGGCGCGCCGAGATGCGTCCGCACCATCCCGAGGTTGATCCGCGCATCGATGAAGCCGGGATCCCGGGCGAGGGCGGCGGCGAAGGCCTGCGCCGCCTCCTGAAGCCGGCCGGCCATGGACAGCGAGACGCCCAGCCGGCCATGGAGCTCGGCGAGGCGGACATCCATGCCGGCGTCTCCCGGGTGCCGGCGGACGCCTTGCTCGAGGATCGCGATGGCGTCTCCGATCCGCCCCTCGCGAAGCGCGCCATCGGCCAGCGCCAGCTCGTTGGCGACGGAGGAGGTCACGCGTCCTTCAGCCTCGATCGCAGGCACTGATCCATTGACAGCCCTCGACCGTGCTTCGCATGGTGCCGCCGCCGCGGACGCGACTGTGGATCGGTGGACATTGGCCGAGCAGACCTTAGAGGCGGTGTTTAACGCGTCGGTGACGCTGCACCAAGCCGGCAATCTAGAGCAAGCCGCGCAAGGATATCGGCGCGTATTGGCCGCGGTGGCGCATCAGCCGGTCGTCCTGGGCTATCTCGGCATGGCCTTGGCGCAGGCGCAGCATCATGAAGGCGCGATCCCTCTGCTCCGTCGTGCCGCGCGCCTTGCGCCGGACGATGCGGCGATCCGCAGCAACCTTGCCACCAGCCTGACGGCGACCGGGAGAAAGGCGGATGCGCGTGCCGAGTTCCGGCGCGCCACCGCTCTCGCGCCGTCCTTCTGCTCGCCGCATTTCAGCGGCGCCTTTCTGGCGCCGAACGAGGAAAGGAAAGTTGTCGAGCTCGGGCGCGCCGCGGCCAGCGATCCTGGCTTCGTTCCCGCTCTGCTCGCGCTCGCGATAGCGAATGACGGGCTCGGCCGATCCGCGGCGGCAGCGCGGTGGAGCCGGCGCGCCTCGGCTTCGACACCGCAGGACGGCCCCGTGCTGCTCGCTTGCATCGACCACGCGCTCGCCGAGCGCGACATCGAGAGGGCGCGCCTGCTCGCCCGACGCGCCCTGGCCTGCGGCGGCGAGCCTGCCGGAGCCTGGTTTCGTCTCGGCGGCATCGCGGAGAAGACCGGCGACATCGATGGCGCCGATCGCTGCTATCGCCACTCCCTCGTGCTCGAGCCAGCTTTTCCGGCGAGCCATGTCGCCCAAGGCTCGCTCGAGCTCGGCATCGGCCGACCGCGCCAGGCGGTGAATGCCTATGATCGCGCCTCGGCGAGCGGCGGCGGTCCGGAAGCCGAAGGCAACCGCGTCTTCGCCATGACCTTTCTCGATCATGCCGATCCGCAATACGTGAACCGGGCGAACCGCACCTGGGCAGCCGCCAATGGCGCACGCGCCTCCAGCGGCGCGCTCCGCTCGCGCCGGTCTCCCCGTATCCGTGTGGGCTACGTATCTCCCGAGTTCGCCAAGCATGGGTTTCTCGCCCACCTCTTTCCTGCGCTCGACAATCACGATCGGACCAGGATCGAACTCTTTGCCTACAGCCAGACGCCGGTCTTCGACGCGTGGAGCGCCGAGGTTCGGCGACGTGTCGATCATTGGCGCGACCTGACGCGCCTCTCATTGGACGACCAGGCCGCCAGCATCCAAGGCGATGGCATCGACGTCCTGGTAAACCTCACCGGCTACCTTGCCCATCACCGGCTGCTGTTCGCGCACCGCATCGCGCCCGTTCAGGTCGCCTATATCAATCATGTCTGCACCACCGGCCTTCCGACCATCGACGCACGCATGACCGATCCCTGGCTGGAGCCGGAGGCGGCACCGTTCCTCGATCCCGACGAGAGGCTCGTTCGTCTCGCGACCGGCTATCTGAGCTACGCGCCTCCGCCGGCTCCGCCGGTAAGCGCCCTGCCGGCGCTGGCGAACGGCTTCCTCACATTCGGGGTGTTCAACAACATCGCGAAGATCTCCGGCCGCGCGGTTGAGGCGTGGTCCGAGATACTCTCGCGGATACCGCGCTCGCGTATCCTGATCAAAGGCTATGGCCTGTCCGCGACGCGCGGCCGGGCGCTGCTGATCGACCATTTTCGGCAGAACGGGATCGACGAGTCGCGGGTCGAGCTGGTCGGCCACGTGCCGGGCGACCAGGATAACCTGGCGACGGTGGCGCGCGCCGATATTGCGCTCGATCCCTTCCCGTTCAACGGCGGCATGAGCACGGGCGAGTGCCTGTGGATGGGCGTGCCGGTGGTCTCGCTCGCGGGTCCGAGCCTCGTGCACCGTGTCGGACTCACATTTCTCTCCCGGACGGGTCACTCGGACCTCGTCGCCTGGACGACGAAGGACTATGTCGACCGCGCGGTCGCGCTGGAGACGGACATAAGCGCTCTTGCGGAGCGACGCGGGCGGATGCGCGAACGGCTCTCCCGCTCCGTCCTGTTCGATGGCGCCAGCCACACGCGCGAGCTCGAAGCCGCGTTCGAGACGCTTCTCAACGAACGTCGGGCGTGACGTACCGCCGCCACATCAAGCGATAGGCTTCCTCGACGGAAGCTGCCACGGCGCGGCCATCGAGGAGCGTCGAGGTCCGCATGCGCTCGCGCAGCTCGTCGCGAAGCCGGGCCCGATAGGAGCCGTCCAAAGCCAGCCGCCGCGCTACCGCGATATAGGCGTCGTCGTCGGCGGCGACCAGATCGTGGAGGTCCAGCCGCCACAGGATGGCGGCGGATTGCCGCGACACCGGCCGGCTGCCGGCACGCGTCACCACCGGCACTCCCATCCACAGCGCTTCCACCGTCGTGAGGCAGCCCGAAAACGGGAAAGGATCGAGGGCGACATCGACATCGCCATACTCGGCCAGCATGGCGGCGTGCGGCGTGGCGCCGCGGAGGATCAGGCGATCGCCCGTGATGCCGTATCGCTTGAACCGCGCGGCGATGCTGCTCCGGACTCCGGCATCGTCGAGCGATGCCCATTTGAGCAGGAGGCGTGCGCCCGGCGTCGAGGCGAGGAGCCGCGCCCAGAGCGCGATCGTGTCCTCGCTCAGCTTGCCGAGGTTGTTGAAGCAGCCGAAGTTGATCGCGTCGCCCGCGCCGCGCTGCGCCGGCGCCGGCGCATAGCTTGGCGGATGATAGGCGAAGCGGCCGGCCGGCAGGGCGACGACCTCCTCGACGAAGCGGTCGCGGCGATCCGCCGGCACTTCCCAGGCATCGGTCAGCATGCAGTCGATCTGAGGCAGGCCGGTGCCGTCGAAATAGCCGAGCCAGGTCGCCTGCACCGGCGCCGGTCGGCGCGCGAACATCTGAAGGCGATGATGCGCGGTGTGGCCGGAGAGATCGACGAGGATGTCGATCCGATCCTCGCGGATGCGATGCGCCAGTGCGGCATCGTCCATGCGGCTCGCATCGATCCAGGCATCCGACGCGTCGCGGATCGCTTCCGTCAGCCCGTCGCCGAGATCGCGTGTGGCGTAGCAGGCGACGCTGACGCGGGCACGGTCGTGTGCCGCGAGAACGGGGAAGAGAAAGAAGCCGACGGGGTGAAGGCCGAGATCCGGCGACACATAGCCGATCGACAGCCGGCGGTCGGGCTCGCGTGAATTAACGAAAGGACGACGATCCTCCTCCTCCAGGCCCTTTGCATGCCTCGCCGCCCAGGCCCGATGCGCCGCGGCGAGCGCTTCATCGCCGATGGACGGATCGAACTGCAGGCACTGCAGCAGGTTCGACTCCGTCATCGCCGCCATCGGCGACGCCGCGAGCGCGCGGCGATAGCCGATCAGCGCCGCCGGCACCTCGGCGGTATCGCGAAGGGTCGTCGCCAGGTTGTTCCAGCCGCGAGGCTCGGCGGGCGCAAGCGCGATGGCCTGGCGATACGCGCCGATGGCGGAGGTCAGGCGCCCTTCTCCCTTGGCGATGTTGCCGAGGTTGACGAAGGGGCTCGACCAGATCCGGGACGCGAGCGACCGCCGCAAGACCGTCCCGGCACCGTCCGGCGGGAGAGCCGCGGCGAGATCCAGCAGCGCGCCGGGATCCGCAGGATCGAGAGCGAGACCCTTTCTCAGGCGCTCGCCGGCGACCTCGATGGCGCCGTCGCGCAAGGCTTGGCGCGCTTCCGCCAGAAACGCCTGGCCAAGGACGACCGGCAAGGCCGGGTCGCCCGGCTCGATGCTGCGCGCGCGCGCGAGCCAGCGATGAGCCTCATGGGCGCCGCTCGTCTGCAGCGCGATCTCGGCCATGCGGATCGCCGTCATGGCCAGCGCCGGCTCGACCGAGGCCGCGGCCTTGAGACAGACGATGATGCGAGGAACGTCCTGCCTGGATGCCGCTTCGATCGCGTCCGCGATCAGCGCCGCGGCCGAACGGGACTCGCCGGCGGTCATGCGCCGGTTCGTCCTGCCGGTCCGAGATCGGGCGACTTCAGATCGCCCCTTCGCTCTTGAGGCGGTCCTCGTTCATGCGGCGATAGGTATCCTGGAAGTTGGGGGCGACGATCAGCAGCGGCGGGATGCCGGCCTGCATCGTCACCAGGCCGATGAGCGCGCGCGCGAACGGAAACAGCTCGCGCGGCGCCTCCACCATCAGGAAGACCTCGCGAAGCTCGTGCGGAATGGCGGGGAGCCGATACGTACCGGCATAGGAGAGCTCGATGACGGCAACGACCATGTCTTCCCTCTTGGCCGATGCGGTGATCGTCAGTTGGGTCTCGAAGGTATGGGCATCGAGCTGGCGATAGGTGACCTGCACGTCGACCAGCGGCTTCGCCTCATGGGCATCCTTGAACGAGTAGGGCGCGTCCGGATGCTCGAAGGACATGTCGCGCACATAATGGTGAAGCAACACCACGGCGCCGGGAGGGGCAGGCGTATCGGACATCGGAATCTCCTCAGGGAACGGGCGCCGGGGTATCACAGATCGAGAGCCCTCGCCAGCCGCGACGATGCAGCACAGTTGCTCGCCTCGGATGGCTCCTATATGGGCATTGCGTTCCAAGGCTGCGGCCGGCGGGCGTCTCTGCGTGAAGGTGGACGATGACTGGTACAGTCAGTGTGAAGCAGTTCCTCGAGCAGCTGAACCGCGCCATGGCGGAAGGTCGGGCGAAGATCGAGATCGACTTCAACCGGATGAGCCAGGCGAACTGCCCGCTCGGCTACCAGGCCTTTAGGGGCAGGATCGCCTACATCTATCTCGGGCTGATGGCGGCGATGATCGGAGGCTCGCGCTGGGCGTTCAAGCTCGAGTGGTCCATGGTGGTCGCCGCGGCTGTCGCCTTCAGCGCCGTCTACTGGATCTTCGTGAAGGGTCGGCTGGAAGCGCGTGCCGTCCGGAAGATCGTCAGCCAGATCACGACGGACAGCGATGCGTGGGAGAAGATCTGGCCCTTCGGCGGCGTGACCTTGAAGGTCACCAGCGGCGGCGCCGAGGCTGTGTGGAACGCGCCCAAGGACAGATGGAAGGACGCCTACGAGCAGCTGCTCGGCTAGGCATCCTCAGGTTCTTCGTCGATCGCCGAGGACAGGGCACGACGATCGCGGTCGATTCGTTCGCGCGCCCGGTCGACGGCGGCCCGAACGCGGAGGATCGCCTCGTCGGCATCGGAAAGCAGCGGCGAAAGATCGGGCTGCTGCTGCGGCGGCTGTCGCGGGCCGGGCATCCGACTGCGATCCTGCGCGGCCCCGCCCGTCGCGGCGACATAAGTCTTCCAGCTCTGCCGGCCGGTGATCTCCGAGACGATCCCGAGCCGGGCCAGTTCTTCCAGCATCACCGAGGCGCCGCGCACGCTGAGACCCAGCCGCCGGGCGACGGTGCTGGGAGTCGTGACGGGCATGCCCGCGAGATCGACGACGAGGGCATCGAGCCGCGACTGGCGTCGTCGCTTGCCCAGGCGCTGGCGCCAGCCTTCGATAGTCTGCCGAAGCGCGATCAGGTCGTGTCTGCCGCCGACGGCTGCATCCGCAAGGCTGGTCACGGCCCTCTCCGTCCAGGTCGCCGGCGAGGCGCGGACGAGGCCGGCGGGACGGATCAGGGCGCTGAGGGGAGCCGGCGTCACGCCGCGCCGGGCCAGCTCGCGTATCAGCGCCAGGTAGCCGACGGAAGGGCGCCCGCCCTCCGCCAGCCATCGATGAAGGGCGCGAAGCAGGGTCGTGAGGTCGAGAGGGTGGCCTTCGTCCCGGAAGGTCCCTTCCGCGATGGCGAGCTCCGAACGCCACGGATCGCGGGACTCTTCCCCCTCGCCTTCCGCCGCGAGCGGCAGGGCGAGCAGGCCGAGGATCTGCGTGACGGCCGCATCGCCCAGATCGCCCAGCTCCCGGCGGACCGGCAGGTCGTGAGCGAGGCGGAAGACCCGGTCCGGATCGAAGCCCAGGCCATCCGCCGCGGCCAGCCGCGCCGCCGCCCCTGCCCGCTCGCGCGCCTCCCAGGCCAGGGCGAAGGGGCTGGCTTCATAGGCCTCGGCGAGACGACCGAGCGCGAGCAGGGCGCTCCGCTCTCCAGCATCCATGGCTGATTATAAAACGTTTGGCGAGTTCACTTCACTATCGAAAGCCCGGCCACGCCCGTCGTGTGGCGGCCGCCCGACCGGCGGCAGATCTGGATGCCGATAGACCGTTGATTAAATACGAAGAACGAAAGACGGAAATCCGTCTATACGCCTTACGTGAAATCGACGCGATACCGGGGCTTCGAGCAGCCTGGATGCCCCACGAGCGGCACCCCGCTGCCGCTTCGCGGTCTCCGGAGAGCCTCGGATCATGCGGCGATCCCGAGTCCCGAAAACCGTCTTTCGTTATTTCCGTATCGGACGGTACCGGTCGTTGCCGGGTCCGCTTTCTATAATTCATTATTTCGTCCGACCACAAACGAGGTGTCGAGCGGGTTTGAGCGTCGGCTTGGCGAAACGACCACACGGGCGCCGCAGTGGACCTGCACAGCGGAAGGAGAAAAGGCGAAATCGTTAATTAGCGATCTGCTTGCTTGCGGCGCACGTTAAATAACGAAATTCTGTTTTAACGCGATCGTGCCCGCTACTTCGGCGTCGAGACGACGATCAGATGCCCGATGAGATCGGCGAAGCGCCGAACCTCGGTCGTCAGGGAGCCCTCGTAGATGTCGATCCCGAAGGAGAGTTCGGCCCCGTCGACGAAGCTGGCGGCCACCTGCTCGCCCCGCAGCTCGCGGGCAATGCACTTCATCCCCTCGCGGCAGAAGAAATGCGCCTGGCCGGCGAGCGTCTTGCCTTTGATCTGGATGCGAATGCCGCCCGCGCCGGGCGCGAAACGCATGCGTGTCCGGTCCATCCGATCGAGGCGCGCCCTCAGCTCGCCGATCTGGACCGGCGCGCTCTTGTTCGAACTCTCCACCTCCTCGCGGAAGACCAGCCACTTCCCGTCCTTGTCATAGGTCACGGTGAAGGGCGTGATCTTGGCGGTCAGCTCCGTCAGCTCCTGCACGACCTCCTCGGTCGTCATCGGTTCGTCGCTACGGGCCGTCGTGGCGGGCGCGATCGTGCCGGCGATGACGGCCGCCGCCGCGGCCAGCGCGACGCCTCTTCTCCGCAGCGCGGAAATAAAACGCTCTTTCGTCATTTCAATCTTTCCCTTAAGGACGCGGAAGCGCTTATATCCAAATCGCGTCTCGCCTTCCACGCCGACTCGTCCGCCGGCGCACGACGCCGAGTCGTCCGGGGCTAGCGCGCGGACCCGCCCGCGGACCGGTCCCGCCACATCATCCGATAGAGGGCCTCGACGTCGCGGGCATACCCGACGGCATCGAGCAGCGGCGACCGCTTGAGGCGGGCGCGAAGCTCGCCACGCAGCTGCCGGCGTCGCTCTGCCGCCATCGCCAGGCGGACTGCCGTCTCGACATAGGCCTCC
>Ga0194131_10002866_pt1 | contig 27953 bp, 25 predicted proteins | sample TA2KigO120mmetaG_FD_148631 | JGI IMG/M metagenome (GOLD analysis project Ga0194131, IMG submission 148631) | Freshwater microbial communities from Lake Tanganyika, Tanzania - TA2015053 Kigoma Offshore 120m | ecosystem: Environmental > Aquatic > Freshwater > Lake | place: Tanzania: Lake...
TACGGTCGCAAGGCTGAAACTCAAAGGAATTGACGGGGGCCCGCACAAGCGGTGGAGCATGTGGTTCAATTCGACGCAACGCGAAGAACCTTACCCAGGCTTGAACTGCAGATGACATCCTACGAAAGTAGGCTTCCGCAAGGACATCTGTAGAGGTGCTGCATGGCTGTCGTCAGCTCGTGTCGTGAGATGTTGGGTTAAGTCCCGCAACGAGCGCAACCCTTGTCTTCTGTTGCCATCGGGTCATGCCGGGCACTCTGAAGAGACTGCCGGTGACAAACCGGAGGAAGGTGGGGATGACGTCAAGTCAGCATGGCCTTTATGTCTGGGGCCACACACGTGCTACAATGGCCGGTACAAACCGTCGCGAGCCCGCGAGGGGGAGCTAATCGGAGAAAGCCGGTCTCAGTTCGGATTGTAGGCTGCAACTCGCCTGCATGAAGTTGGAATCGCTAGTAATCGCGGATCAGCACGCCGCGGTGAATACGTTCCCGGGCCTTGTACACACCGCCCGTCACATCACGAAAGCTGGCTGTACTAGAAGTCGTCGAGCTAACCCGCAAGGGAGGCAGACGCCTAAGGTATGGTCAGTGATTGGGGTGAAGTCGTAACAAGGTAGCTGTAGGAGAACCTGTGGCTGGATCACCTCCTTTCTAGAGCTGCTTCTTCGGAAGCAAATCTCAGATCGATCTGGCACACGACGGCTGGCAAACGCACGCCTATCTAGTTTTGAGAGAATCGGGCCTCATGGCAAAACGCCTCGACGGCGTTTCGCGACCGGTTCTTTGACAGTTTGTGGAGCGGGCTTGGAGTGAGACATACGAGGGCCTGTAGCTCAGCTGGTTAGAGCACACGCTTGATAAGCGTGGGGTCAGTAGTTCAAATCTACTCAGGCCCACCATAACCCGAAGGAGCGCTGATTGGTGAATGCGTAGTGCGGGGTGAGTTCGGTAGCGGAATCCTTCCTCATCGACCCCACCAACGCACGGATCACAGAGCAGGTCACAATTAGAGATTCGGGGAATTAGCTCAGCTGGGAGAGCGCCTGGTTTGCAACCAGGAGGTCACCGGTTCGAGCCCGGTATTCTCCACCAGTATCCGGCAAGACCGCTGACGCGGTTTCGCGAGCGGATCTTTGACAACTGAATATCCTGCAAACGGTAGTTCTTTTCGAACACACGCAGTGTGAGAAGAGATCGAACTGACGCTCGATGGTTCGCCATCGTGCGTGAGTTCGAAGACACTTGTGGTCAAGCTACTAAGGGCGTACGGTGAATGCCTTGGCGCTAGAAGTCGATGAAGGACGCGGTAAGCTGCGATAAGCCCCGGTGAGCTGCAAACAAGCTTTGACCCGGGGATTTCCGAATGGGGAAACCCCTTCCGGCTAATACCGGGAGATCACGTGCTGAATCCATAGGCGCGTGAGGGCAACGGAGGGAAGTGAACCATCTCAGTACCTCCAGGAAGAGAAAACAAGTCAGTGATTCCGCTAGTAGCGGCGAGCGAACGCGGAGGAGCCCAAACCGTCGTGCATGCACGGCGGGGTTGTAGGGCCCGTCACACGGAGTTACAAATCAGCAGGGTAGTTGAAAGGCCTGGAATGGCCTGCCAGAGAGGGTGACAGCCCCGTAAGCGACATCTTGCTGACTCCGACGGGTACCCTGAGTACCGCGGGACACGTGAAATCCCGTGGGAATCTACGAGGACCATCTCGTAAGGCTAAACACTCTCTAGCGACCGATAGTGAACCAGTACCGTGAGGGAAAGGTGAAAAGCACCCCTGTGAGGGGAGTGAAAGAGTTCCTGAAACCGTATGCCTACAAGCAGTGGGAGGGCTATGCCGATCTTCGGATCGGAATGCCTGACCGCGTGCCTTTTGCATAATGAGCCGGCTAGTTATTCTCAGTGGCGAGGTTAAGCGAAAGCGAGCCGCAGCGAAAGCGAGTCCGAAACGGGCGTGCAGTCGCTGGGAATAGACGCGAAGCGAGGTGATCTACCCTTGGCCAGGATGAAGTACGGGTAACACCGTATGGAGGTCCGAACCAGTGTTGGTTGAAAACAGCTTGGATGAGCTGAGGGTAGGGGTGAAAGGCTAATCAAACTTCGTGATTGCCCGTTCTCCTCGAAATGCCTTTAGGGGCAGCCTCGGGTGGTCGGCGCTGGTGGTAGAGAACTGAATGGACTAAGGGGCTTACCAGCTTACTGAATCCAATCAAACTGCGAATGCCAGCGACACGTAGCCCGGGAGTGAGACGGTGGGGGCTAAGCTTCATCGTCGAAAGGAAAACAGTCCAGACTACCGGCTAAGGTCCCTAACTCTATGCTAAGTGGTAAAGGATCTGAAGATGCTCAGACAACCAGGAGGTTGGCTTAGAAGCAGCCATCCTTTAAAGAAAGCGTAATAGCTCACTGGTCAAGCGTCTTTGGGCCGACAATACAACGGGGCTCAAGCATAGGACCGAAGCCGTAGAATGCAACGTCCCGCGGGATGTTGTTTTGGTAGAGGAGCGTTCTCTCAGCCGTGAAGCCAGATCGAAAGAACTGGTGGAGTGGAGAGAAGTGACCCTGCCGGCATAAGTAGCGAGAAGGGAAGTGAGAATCTTCCCCGCCGTAAGCCTAAGGTTTCCTGAGGTAGGTTCGTCCGCTCAGGGTTAGTCGGGAGCTAACGCGAGGCCGAAAGGCGTAGCGGATGCACATCCGGTTAATATTCCGGAACTACCTATTCCACGTTATCACGATGGGGGGACGCAGGAGGCTAGCCAGGCCCGCGATTGGTCGTGCGGGTTGAGGGTCGTAGGGAGATCTGCCAGGTAAATCCGGCAGGTCGCTAATCCTGAGGGCCCGGAGCGAGAGCCGCAAGGCTCATAAAGCTGGCGACGCCACGCTGCCGAGAAAAGCCTCTAAGGAGTGGAGTGGGTACCCGTACCGCAAACCGACACAGGTAGGCGAGGAGAACATCCTCAGGCGCAAGTGTGATCCCTCGTTTAGGAACTCGGCAAACTGGCCCCGTAACTTCGGAAGAAGGGGTGCTCCGTTATCGTCAGGTGACTTGCTCACCGAAGCGAGAGGGAGTTGCAGTAAAGAGGCTCAGGCGACTGTTTACTAAAAACACAGGGCTCTGCAAAGTCGAATACGACGTATAGGGTCTGACGCCTGCCCGGTGCCGGAAGGTTAAAGGGAGAGGTTAGCCGCAAGGCGACGCTTCGAACTGAAGCCCCGGTAAACGGCGGCCGTAACTATAACGGTCCTAAGGTAGCGAAATTCCTTGTCGGGTAAGTTCCGACCTGCACGAATGGCGTAACGATCTGAGCGCTGTCTCAACGAGGAGCACTGCGAATTTGTGGTACCGGTGAAGACGCCGGTTGCCCGTCACAAGACGAAAAGACCCCGTGCACCTTTACTACATCCTAGTAGTGAATGCTGGCGCAATATGCGCAGGATAGGTGGGAGGCTGTGAACCCGGGATTTCGGTCTCGGGGGAGCCAACGGTGAGATACCACCCTTATTGCTCCGGCGTTCTAACCTCGGTCTGTCATCCAGGCCAGGGACACTGCTAGGTGGGTAGTTTGACTGGGGCGGTCGCCTCCTAAACTGTAACGGAGGCGCTCGAAGGTTCGCTCAGGCTGTTTGGAAATCAGCCTTAGAGTGCAAAGGCATAAGCGAGCTTGACTGCGAGACTTACAAGTCGAGCAGGTGGGAAACCAGGACTTAGTGATCCGGTGGTTCCGCATGGAAGGGCCATCGCTCAACGGATAAAAGGTACGCCGGGGATAACAGGCTGATCTGAGCCAAGAGTTCACATCGACGCTCAGGTTTGGCACCTCGATGTCGGCTCATCGCATCCTGGAGCTGTAGCAGGTTCCAAGGGTCCGGCTGTTCGCCGGTTAAAGCGGTACGTGAGCTGGGTTTAGAACGTCGCGAGACAGTTCGGTCTCTATCTGTGATGGGCGCAGGAGATTTGAGTGGGGCTGACCTTAGTACGAGAGGACCGGGTTGGACGGACCTCTAGTGTATCGGTTGTCGCGCCAGCGGCAGCGCCGAGTAGCTACGTCCGGAAGGGAGAAACGCTGAAGGCATCTAAGCGTGAAACCCTCCACAAGATGAGATCTCCCGAGCCGTAAGGCTCCTGAAGGCTCCTGGTAGACGACCAGGTTGATAGGCCAGGTGTGGAAGCGCAGCGATGCGTTAAGCTAACTGGTACTAATGAGCCGTGCGGCTTGACCATAACTTTCTACCGCAACGCCCTGAACGGCGTTGCTTGGTACTCTTCTCACGAGAAAACGGTGTGAGAGAGAGGAACTACCGTTTGCAGGGTATTCAGTTGTCGGCGGGTTCTTTGAGATAGTTCGGGACGATCGTTAAGGCGATGAGGCGTGGCTGAGAGCTGCGTTCCGCCTTAACGGACCCCGAACACCGAGTTTCCCGGTGGTCATAGGGGCAGGGTTCCACCCGTTCCCATTCCGAACACGGTAGTTAAGCCTGCCACCGCCGATGGTACTGCATGCGCAGGTGTGTGGGAGAGTAGGTCACTGCCGGGATTGTTCATCGACAGAAGCCCGCTGATTCGTCAGCGGGCTTTTTCTTTTTCCAGCTGCTCGAGCGCCAGCGCGCGACCCTCGCGCGCCTCCGCGGACGCCGGATTCAACCGCAGCACCTCGTCGTACCGGCGCAGCGATTCCTCGCCGCGTCCATTCAGCCGCAGCACGTCGGCCAGCACGAGCAGCGCCTCGACGTAGGTCGGGCTGTAGCGGACCGCCGCCGTCAGGTGGTCGATGGATTCGCGGCTCCGCCCTTCCGACGCGCGAATCACGCCCAGGCTGTAATGCGCCTTGGCCGTCGATTCGTCGAGGCCGTCCTTCGGCGCCAGACTGACCGTCTCCTCGAACCGCTTCACTGCGGCCGGCACGTCGCCGCTCAGATACAGGGCCGTCCCCAGCTTGTGCCGCAGCGATCGCCCGAGCGCGGTCGTCCCGGGCGTGCGCTCCACGCCCTGCGCGAACAACTGCGCCGCCGTCTTGAAGTCGCGCGCCTCGAGCGCGCGCACGCCGCGCAGCTCGTACGACAGTCCGCCCTCGAGCGCGAGGTCGAGCTCCTGCCGCATCGGGTCCGGCACGAGAATCTCGGTGTTGCGCCACTGCTTCAGGTGCGCTTCGGCACGCGCCGTGTCGCCGAGTCCGCGATAGGCCATTGCCAGCGGCGAGTGGACGCTTGCCGCGGACGGGTCCAGCGCGAGCGCCTGTTCCAGCGTCGCTGCCGCGCGGGAGAACTCCCTGCGGGCAAGTGCGGTCTGTCCGAGGCCGACGAGCGCCGCCACCGTGTGGGGGGCCGCGGCCTGTGCGCGCGCGAACAGCGCGTCGGCCTGCTCCGCCTCGCCCTGCTCGAGATGCGCACGGCCAAGCCAGACGAGCGCCGCCACGTGATCCGGCATCAGCTCGAGCACCCGGCGCAGCGACGTCATGGAGGACGCAGTATCACCGCGGCTCCTGTAGAGAAACGACAAGTAGTACGGCCATCGCGGCTCCGTCGGCATCAGCGCCTGCGCGTTCAGGTAGCCGGGCTCCGCCGCGTCGTAGTACTCGGCCGCGTGCAGCAGCACCGCCATGCGCCCGTACGCCATGCCGCGATCGTGATCCGTGGCGCCCGGCCGGGCGAGAGTCGCCGTCAGCTCGCCATGACGTTCGCGCACCTGCTCCTGGACGGACGGGTCGATCCGCGACAGGTCCGGAATCGATACCTCGCGAAGCGCTGGACGAGCCACCGCGGCAGGCGTCGTGCCGTTGGACGACCCGCACGCCGGCGCGACGACGAGCAGCGCGATCCCCGCGGCGCGCCAGTTCACCGTCCCTCGCCTTCCCTCAGCGTCATCCACCGGTCGACGGCGACGTTCGTCCACTCGTCGGTGTCTCCATTCGTCCATTGAACGCGGACCATCACGGGGCCCGCGTCGCCGCCCAGGCCGACGATCACGCGCGGGTCGTTGGCGGAGGCGTAGCTGCCGTCGGCACGCGCCCGGCGCCAGAGCACGGGACCGCTCGCGCGCACGACGGCGACACGCGCGCCCAGCCCGTGACGGCCCTCGAGGCGCAGCCCGAGCCAGCGGTTGCGATTGCCCGCGTTGTTGATCAACACGCGGGCTGGTCCGCTCGCCGTCCCCACGACGACGTCGATGTCGCCGTCGTTGTCGAGATCGCCGAAGGCCGCGCCGCGGCTGACGTCGGCCAGCTCGAGGCCGCTCCCCGCGCGCGCGGTGACGTCCTCGAAGCGTCCGTTGCCGAGATTCCGGTAGAGCGTGTTTCGCATCTTCAAGGGGAACGGGTCCTTCGCGCGCGCCTGTGCTTCGATCGTGGAGACGCTGCCGTTGACCGCGAGCAGATCGAGCCAGGTGTCGTTGTCGTAGTCGAACCACGCGGTGCCGAAGCCGGTCTTGGCCAGGCTTGGCGGCCCGAGTCCTGAGACGGCCTTGCGATCCTCGAAGAGGCCTCCACCGAGGTTGACGTAGAGGATGTTCATCTGCGCCAGCCAGTTGGTGACGAAGAGGTCGTCGTCGCCGTCGTTGTCGAAGTCGCCTGCGTCGATGCCCATGCTGGCTTCGGCGTTGCCGGCGGCGTTCACGGCCGCGCCGGCGAGGAGCGCCGCGTCCTTGAACGTGCCGTTCCGCTGGTTGATCCAGAGCTGGTTCGCGGTGCCGTCGTTGCCGACGTAGATGTCCATCCAGCCGTCGCCGTCGAAGTCCGCCGTCGACACGCCGAGCGCCGGGCCGTCGGCCCCGCCGGTCAGCGCCGCGCGCGTGACGTCGGCGAACGTGCCGTCGCCGCGGTTGCGATAGAGCCGATCCGGCTGCGGGCGATAGCTGTTGGGCGGGCAGTAGTCGGGTTGTCCGCTGGCGGCCAGGCAATCGAGGTCGCCGTCGAGGCTGTAGAAGAGATAGTTGCCGACGTAGAGATCGAGCCACCCGTCGCGGTCGATGTCGACGAAGGACGCCGACACGCCCCACCCCCCGGCGTTCGCCGTGCCGCTCCGCGCGGTGACGTCGCTGAACCGGCCGTTGCCGTCGTTGTGCAGCAGCACGCTGCGATCGAGCCCGGTGCGATAGAGATCGACGCGTCCGTCGTTGTCGAAATCGCCCGTGGCCACGCCCATGCCGTAGGACCGCACGTCGATGCCGCTGGCGTCGGTGACGTCGGTGAACCGCAGCAGGGGCGTCCCGTCCGCCGCGGGCGCGAGATCGTTCCGGAAGAGACGGTCGCGCGGAACTCCGCGCGGCGGAAACATCGCCTGCTCGGCGGTCTTGCCCGCGCCAAGCATCTGGCCCTGGACGAGATACACGTCCAGATCTCCGTCGTTGTCGTAGTCGAACAGGCCGACACCGGGCCCCATGATCTCCGGGTAGTAGAGCTCGCCGGACATGCCGTTGAAGTGCACGAAGTCGAGCCCCGTCGCGGCGGCCCGCTCGACGAACCATTCGGTTGGCGGAGGCGGTGAAGACTCGCTGCCGCCCCGGCCACAGGCGGCGATCGAGACGACGACGATGAACGCGGCCGCGAGGCGGAACACGGCGGAATGATACGCGGAGAGTAAAGCAAAAGGGCCGGCGCGGGCCGGCCCTCCTGCTGACTGCCGACTGCCGACTAGAAATCGACCGTCGCGTTGAACCGCATGAAGCGCGGCAGCAGCACCTGCGTCGGCCGCGGCCAGTTCGCGGCGAAGTTCTGGTTGTAGTTGAGCGCCGGGTTGGCGTTGAGGAGGTTGTAGAAGTCGACCCCCACCAGCGTGCGCGTGCGCCCGAACCGCAGAATCTTCCCGATGCGCAGGTCCACCTGATCGACGCGGTCGCCGTACAGCTGGCCCGGCAGGAGCACGTTCACCGCGGTATTCGCGGTCGCGAGCCCGCCCGTCGGCAGGCGGCCGAGCGACTGCGCGATGGAGGCGTTGCTCTGCGGGACGACGGCGGAGAGCGCCTGGCCGTTGGTGGCCGAGTCGTTGCCGCCGATGCCGAGCGTGCCCGGCTTGATCTGCACGCCCGCGCTGAACTGGACGTCGATCTTCGGGATGGTGTACGAGGCGAGGCCGCGCAGCTGCGTCAGCCATCGCTCGGTGACGGCGCAATAGCCGGTCGACTGCCGGGCGGCGAGCGGCCCGATCACGAGCGTGTTGTAGAGCTCGGGCACCTGCCGTGCGACGTCGCACCAGTCCTGGACGCCGCGGCCGGTGCTCGTGCCGCCCTGGACGACGAGTCCGTTGGTCATGCGGGCGTTCACGTTGACGTCGAAGCCGTGCCAGTACGCGGTGCGCGCCTTGCCGTAGTCGGTCTCGAACGTGATGTAGTTCCTGACGGCCAGACTGCGCGGATCGTAGAACGTCAGCGGATAACCGCCGCCGCCCGGCAGGGCCGCGTGCTGCGGCGCGTTGACCGTGAACTGGTCGAAGTCGCTCGCCGAGACCGCGAGGTTGTCGGTGACGAGGAAGTTCCCGAACCAGCGGCGGTGGTAGCCGACTTCCAGGGACACGCGCGGCAGCAGCTCGTGCTGCAGCGACGCGCCGAACTGCCAGTCGTACGGCCTGATGCCCCACCCCTCGAGGACCTCGGGATTGATCGTGACCGGCGCCTGCGGGTTGCCGAACGTCGGACTGAGCCAGGGTCCGCATTCGCCGTTGGCGGCCGGGTTCATCAGGTCGCAGTCGGGCGTGTAGTCGCGGTTGGCGTCGTTCCACTGCCGGTTGGTCGTGCGCTGGAAGCGGGCCGCCTGCGCCGGGTTCAGCAGCACGTAGCGGTCCTGGTTGTTCGCGCTCTGCAGGTACTTGCCGAGATTGACCTTCAGCGAGGTCTTCCCGGTCCCGAATACGTCGTAGGCGCCGCCAAAGCGGGCGGTGATGTCGTCGTAGCCGGGGACGCCTTCGGTGCGCGGGAACGTGATCGGCTGCGCGTGAAAGCGGTCGGGGCCGTTCCAGCCGTTGCCCTCGGCCGGGAACCAGCTCCACGCGTGGTCGTACCGGATCGCGCCCTGCACCGTGAGGCGGTTCAGCGTCCACTGATCCTGCGCGTAGAACGCATAGAGGGACGTGCGGTCGGACGTTTCCCAGTTGCCGATGTCCATCGTCAGCTGGTTCGGCACGCCGTTCAGGAAGCGGTAGTTGACGCGGTTCTGGTTCCTGAACTCGGTGACGTCGGCGATGTGCAGCGCGCCCTGGTAGCCGAACTTCATGTTGTGCGAGCCGGTGACGTACGACGCCGAGCCGCGCCACACCGTCGGGCTCTGCCAGTTGTTGAAGTTGCGGTCGAGCGCGCGATAGATCAGCCCCGCCGGCGCGCCGTTGATGCTCGCCTGCTCCTGCACCTGCACGAGGTTGGTGATGGCTCCCGGCGGCTCCATCCATCCCCAGCGGCTGACGTAGGTCGACCAGCCGGCCTCGAGCAGCAGCTTGTTGGTGAGGGTCGACGTATACGTCGCCTGCGTCACGCGCTGGTAGCTGTCGGCAAACCCGAAGGCGCCGCCCTGCGTGCCCTGCGCGCCGCTGGCGGCCTCGGGCGACACGGTAGCCGTGCCGTTGGCCGTCCAGCCGTCCCCGGCCGACCGGCAGACGCCGGCGTTCTGGATCTGCGCCGAGCCGTCGCAGGCGAGCTGGTTGTCGTAGTACACGCCGATCTTGTTGCGCGGCGAGATCTGCGCGGTGAGGCGGAGCGCGGTGATCGTGCGTGACACCGCGTTGCGCGCCTTCAGCCGGTCGTCCCGCTCGTAGGTCCACTTCGTCGCGTCGCCCGCGTGCTTGTTGCCGTACATCCCGAGGATGTCGTCGTGCGAGCCGAAGTCCCGGTAGGTGCCGAAGAACCACATCCGATCGCGGAAGATGGGCCCGCCGACCGACGCGCTGTAGTCCCAGTTGTTGTACAGCTCGGGCGGCTCGCGGATGCCGAAGCCGCGCAGGCGATCGTCGATGTTCTTCCCGACCGACCATTCGCCCGCGGTGCTGCCGAAGAACGACCCGCTGAACGTGTTGCCGCCGGTCTTCGGGATGATATTCACGTTGGTGCCGCCGACCTCGGCCTCGCCGAGGCCGCCGGACAGCGTCATCGCGATCTCCTGTGAGTTCGACGTGTCCATCACGTAGCCCGACACGCCGCCGCCGTTGAACGCCGCGCCGACGTTGAGGCCGTCCACCTGCACGCGCCCTTCGTTGCCGCGGCCGCCGTGGCTGTAGAAGATGCGCATCGCGGGCATCGTGTCGATCTGGTTGGTGCCGCCGGTGACCGAGGGCACCAGGAACACCAGCGCGTTGTACCCCCGCGTCGCCGGCAGCGCTTTGATCACGTCGTCGTCCAGCACCTGCCCGCGGCGCGCGCTCTGCACGTCGACGATGGGCGTCTCGCCGGTGACGGTGATGGTTTCTTCGATGGCGCCGACGCGCAGCTCGCCGTTGATGGTCACGACGCGGACGCCGCTCAGCTCGACCGAGTCGCGCTTGACCGTGCTGAAGCCGGGCAGCGTCATCGTGACCGTATAGGTGCCGGGCGGCAGCTCGGCGATGGTGTATTGTCCGGCCGCGTCGCTCGTGGCGGTCCTGACTTTCTCGATGAGCACCGCGCTGGCGGCTTCCACGGTCACGCCGGGAAGCACAGCGCCGGATGCGTCGCGAACGGTGCCTGCGAGGGTGGTCTGGGCGTTCGCGGTGACGGGGCAGAGGATCGCCGCGGCCACTACGGCCCAGGCGACACGACTGCAACGGCGGGGACCCGGTAAGTGCATTGCCACACGCTCCTCCGGTTGGGTGGTTACCGCCCTGTGGGTGATTGCGTTATAGCGCCGTAGGGGCGACAGGTCAACGAAACTCATACGCAAAGCGGTTTCATGTCGCCGATTGATGCGTCGACCGGAATACCGACCGCGACTACTCCTCGACGATGTCCGCCGTGATCGCGATCGGGATGCAGCCGCGGACGCTGGTCGCCGCAGGGCACTTCGCTTCGTGCGTGGCGACGGCGCGCTCAGCCGCCTCTCGCGTCCCCGTGGGAATGCGGATGGAGTAGTGCACGCGCATGCGCGCGATGCGCAGCACGCGGTCGACCGCCTCCACGTCCCCTTCGACCTGCGCTGAGACTTTTTTCGGTTCCGTCGGAATCTGGCGAACCGCCAGCGCGCCCGCGAGGGTGCCGAGCAGTCAACCGCCGACGGCGGCGATCATGTGGTCGAGCGTGGCGGGAATCTCTTCGTCGGGCTCGACGCCGTAGAACTGTTTGATGGCCCCGTGCACGCCGAAGCGGATCGGCTCGGAGAACGGCTCGACGAACGCGTGGCGGATCGGACCCTTGATGCGCTCGATGCGGATGCGGCTGGTGTAGACCTGGTCGGCCATCCGGCCGACGATATCACGGCGTCGAGGTCGCGGGCGTGAACGACGGAGACGGCGCCTCGGGAATGACGAGCCAGGCAACCGCATAGGCGATCACGCCGCAGATGATCGCGCCGGGCCAGATCGACAGCACCACCCACGCGAGGCGGACGATCGTGGGGTCGATGTTCATGTAATCGGCGATGCCGCCGCACACGCCGGCGATGCGCCGGTCGGTGACCGAACGCATGAGCCGGCGGCGCTCGCCGGCCGCCGCCGCCGCGCCGCAGAACCGGCAGTACTGCGAATCCGCTTCGATTTCCCGGGTACACCGACGGCACGTCATGGCCCACCTCCGGCGGCACGAGGCCGCCTGTGAAGATAGACGAAGGTATAGCCCGCGGCGTTCACGGCCACCACGGCCGCGCCGATGGCCAACTGCGCCTCCCGGGTAAGCCCTTCCGGGTACAGGACGGGGAAGAGATACCGCGCCACGAAGTCGCCGGTGTAGGCCTCCAGGCCGGCCCTGGCGCGCAGCCACTGCTCGAGCGGCGCCAGCGGGCAGATCCGGCCGGAGAACTCGATGAAGGCGCCCCACGCGGCCGCCGGGACGTGGACCCACGCCAGCGCCCGCCACCGCACGACGAGCAGGACGCCGCCGGCGACGAAGACGACGAAGGCGAGGTGGGCGAGTACGACGAGCCCGGCAGCAATTTTTGTAGCTTCCAGCGACATTTGACGATCACAAAGGGTCAGAGACTGTGTTTGCCGCGCGCGTACGCGCACTCACTCGGACGAGAACGGACACGGGCACACGGAGGGCGGGTCCCCGGCGCTGGTGGCGACTTTGCACTACGGCCGGACGCGAACGACCATGATGACGCATTCGGATCCCCCCTCCGAACTGCGTCCGGACGACGAACGCCGCCGCGCGGCGCGCGTGCGCCCGGGCCCCCTTCGAATTCGTCTCCACCGGACGTGTGAAGGCATCCTGATCGACATCAGCGAGACCGGCGCGCTGGTGCAGGTGCCCACGTCGATGCCCGCGGAGCGGGCGGTCACGCTCAGCCTCGAGAGCCACGACACGCTGCTGCGGTTGCCTGGCCGCGTCGTGCGATCGAGCCCCCACCAGGTCGAGCTCGCCTCTGCCACGCTCGCCCGCAACGAATACAAGGTCGCGGTCCAGTTCAGCGACATCCCGCAGGACCAGGCCGACGCGCTTCGACGGCTGATCAAGGTCAAAAGCGAGTAGTGAGATCGAGGAGGTCGCGGAGCCTCCGCTCGATCTCGTTGCCGACGGCGCGCCGTACGGCCGCGCCGGTGTCGAAGCGGACCTGCGGCCGTCCCAGCGTGCCCGCGATCGCCGCCGGCAGCACGATCCGGTTTCCTGTCTGCGCGTAGCGGAACACCGCCGTACCCGCCTGTGCCGAGAGCGCCTCCGACACCACGACCTGCGCCCGCCCGTCCAGCGCTTCGGTGTCGAACCGCAGCGTCCCGCTGGCGAAGATGTCGAAGTCGGCGGAGTGCAGCGTCAGGTCGTCGCTGCGCACGCGCCCGTCGCCCATCGCGAAGTTGCCGGCGATGCGGTCGAACGGCGTCCCCGCCTCGCCCCGCGCCTGCGGAGCGCGGCCCAGAAACCTCACCACCGTTTCCACGAGATCCAGCCCGCGCACCACGCCGTCGGTCACGACCACTTCCCCGGCGCCGCGCAACGAGGAGAGGACCGTGGCCAGATCGCGGCCGCGCGCGCCCAGCCGCATGGAGGCGTCGAGCCGCCCCGTGATCGCGCCCGGCGCGCCGGCGAACACGGCAAGCCGCGCCGCATCGACGTTGCTGACGCTGGACCCGAGCCGCACCTCGAGCGCGTCGCCGATTGCCGCGTCGAACCAACCGTTGTGCCGTCCGCCGAAGGCATCGAACGTCACCGGCTCGATGCTGACGTCGCGGCCGGAGGCGCGCACGGTGGCCGCGAGCCGCGTGATGCCGACGCCCGCGACGCTTGCCGAGGGCGCCTCGACCTCCGCGAGAATCTGTGGCGCAGCCGGCGTGGACGGGGCAGCGCTGGCGGCGGGCGTGAACGCCGCGACGAGCTCCACGAGGTCCGCAGCTTCGAGATGCTCCGAGCGCGCCTTCATCGTCGCGTCCACGCGTGGCGCGAGCCGCACCGTGCCCGCCGCGTCGATTGTCGTCGTGCCCGCGACGGCGGTGAAGCTGACATCGAGCGGCGCCTCGTCGAAGCGGCGCGAGACGAGAATCTCGAGCGGCGCGGCGACATCGGCGCGCGGCAGCGAGACACGCACGGGCTCGCCGACACGCACGTCCTCGAGCCGCAGGGCCAGGCGGGGGTAGAAGGCGACGGTGGCGTCGCCGACGCGCACCGGCCGGCCCAGCCACGCCGTGGCGTCGCGCTCGATCCGCTCCCGGATGCCGCCGCCCGCGATGAACCAGCAGAGCGCCCCCACGGCCACCGCCAGCACGAGCGCCAGCGCCGCGATTGACTTTACGATCATCGTGTCGATGCCTGAGCTGCCGGACATTCTCCTCTACCTGCGCGCGCTGGAGCCGCGGATCGTGGGCCACCGCGTGACCGGGGTCCGGCTGGCGAACCCGTTCCTGCTGCGATCGATCGATCCGCCCCTCACCGCGGTCGAAGGCCGGACGATCGCCGGCCTCGCCCGGCTCGGCAAGCGGATCGTCCTGGAAGCGGAGGGCGGGCTGTTTCTGGTCTTCCACCTGATGATTGCCGGACGCTTCCGGTGGAAGCCGGCGGGCACGAAGGTCCCCGGCAAGGTCGGCCTCTTCGCGCTCGACTTCGAGCACGGGACGCTGATCCTCACCGAGGCCGGGACGAAGCGGCAGGCGTCGCTCCACGTCGTCCAGGGACGCGAGGCGCTGGCGCAGCACGATCCCGGCGGGATCGACATCGACGCCGCGAGCCTCGCCGACTTCACGGGCGCGCTGCGGCGCGACAACCACACGTTGAAGCGTGCGCTCACCGACCCGCATCTCTTCAGCGGCATCGGCAACGCGTACTCGGACGAAATTCTGCACGCAGCCCGTCTGTCGCCGTTCAAGCAGACCGGATCGCTGACCGACGAGGAGTTGCGGCGGCTCTACGACGCCACGCGCCTGACGCTCACCCGGTGGACGACCCGGCTGCAGGAGGAAGCGGCGGGCGGGTTTCCGGAGAAGGTCACCGCGTTCCGCGAGGGGATGGCCGTGCACGGCCGCTACGGCAGGCCCTGTCCGGACTGCGGCTCCCCGGTCCAGCGCATCGTCTACGCGGCGAACAGGTCGGGTCGCAAAGCGACCCGACGAGGCAGCGCAGGTCTGGTGCCGTCCGCTGACGCGGACGGCACTTTCTACTGCGCGGCGTGCCAGACGGGCGGGCGCCTGCTCGCCGACCGCTCGCTGTCGCGGCTGCTGCGCGAGGACTGGCCGCGGACGCTCGACGAGCTCGAACGCCGGCGGCGCGGTTAAGGCATGATCGTGCGCATGCGATCGGCGATCGTCGCGCTGTGCGCGCTGTGGCTGTCTGCGTCCGCCGCATGGGCGCAGGCGCCACGGGAGCTCCGCTGGGGCGGCGATGCGGAAGGCGGCGCGCCGTTCGTCGAGGCGGATCCGAACGATCCCGCGCGCGTGGTCGGCTTCGACGTCGAGGTCGCGGGCGCGATCGCGCAAGGGCTCGGGCGCGTGCCGCGCTTCATTCAGGTCGGCTTCACGAGCCTCGACCCGGCGGCCGCGCGCGGCGACTTCGACATCGGGCTGAGCGGCATCGAGGACAGCCCCGCGCGGCGGGCCCGCCTTGCGGTCACGATTCCCTACTACGAGTTCCGCGAGCTCCTGACCGTCCGCGACACGGATCGCGATCGCTTCCGCACGCTCGCCGATCTGCGCGGCCGCCGCGTCGCGACGCTCGGCGCCACGCTGGCGTACGACCTGCTCGTCGCCGCGCAGGCGGAGCACGGCGTCATTCCCGTCACCTACGAAGACGACGTGCATCCGTACAGCGATCTGGCGCTGGGCCGGGTGGATGCGGTGCTGCTCGACTACGTGCTCGCGGAGCGCGGCGTCCGGCGGAACACGGGGCTCGTGAATCAGCCGGCCGACATGGGGAAGGGGTACTACGTCGGCATCCTGTCGGCGGACCAGGCTGCGCTGCGCGACCGCATCGACGAGATCCTGCGCGAGGCGATGCGCGACGGGCGGCTCGAGGCGATCTTCCGCCGCTGGGACATGTGGAACGAGGACCAGCCGCGTCTCTACGCGCGCATCCTCTCGGGACGCGCCACGGAGCTGGTGCCCGCGGCGGGCGCGCCCGTGCCGGACACGTGGGAAGCGGCACGGCGGTACCTGCCCGCGCTGCTGCGCGCCGCCGTCATCACGCTCGTGCTCTCATGCGTGGCGATGGCCCTGGCGATCGCGATCGGCATCCTCATCGCGAGCGGGCGCATCTACGGCAGCAGGCCGTTGCAGGTGGTGCTCACGGGCTACGTGGAGGTGATCCGCGGCACGCCGCTTCTGCTGCAGCTGTTCGTCCTCTATTTCGGCCTCGCCGCGGTCGTGCAGCTGCCGGCGTTCGTGGCCGCGCTGATTGGCCTGGGGCTGAACTATGCCGCGTACGAGAGCGAGATCTACCGGAGCGCGCTGCGGGCGGTGCCGCAGGGTCAGCTCGATGCGGCGCGGACGCTGGGGCTGACGAACCGGCAGACGCTGACGCTGGTACGCGGCCCGCAGGCGCTGCGCCTCGCGCTCGCGCCGATGACCAACGACTTCGTCGCGCTGCTCAAGGACAGCTCGCTGGTGTCGGTCATCACGGTCGTGGAGCTGACGAAGCAGACGCAGATCTTCGCGGCGAACATCGGGAGCTGGGTGGTGCCCGGCGCGCTGTGCGCCGCGATCTACCTGGCCATGTCGCTGCCGCTGGCGCGGCTCGCGCGGCGGATCGAGCAGCGGTGGCATCCGGCATGAACGCGCTCGATGTCCGCGGGCTGCAGATCCGGCGCGGCGGCCGCCTGCTCGTCGAGGGTCTGTCGTTCACCGCCGCGCGCGGCGAGCTGCTGGCGATCATGGGCGCATCCGGCACGGGCAAGACGTCCGTGCTGCGCGCCATTGCCGGCCTCGATCCCGTGGCCGCCGGCGTCGTCCAGGTGGACGGCCGCGTCGGCATCGTCTTTCAGTTCCATCACCTGTTCGCGAACATGACGGCGCTCGAGAACGTGTGGCTGGCGCCCGTGCACGTGCTGAAGCAGCCGCGGGCCGACGCCGAGCGCCGCGGCCGTGAGCTGCTCGACATGCTCGGCGTGGGCGGCCGCGCCGACGCCAGGCCGCACGAGCTCTCGGGCGGCGAGTCGCAGCGTGTCGCCATCGCGCGCGCGCTGGCGATGGATCCGCCCGTGCTGCTCATGGACGAGCCGACCGCCTCGCTCGACCAGGCGCGGCGCGATGAGCTGGCGGCCACGCTGCGCGCGCTGGCGGCGCAGGGCCGGACGGTGGTCGTCGCCACCCACGACGCCGAGTTCGCGCGCGCGTACGCCACGCGGACTCTCCGCTTGGATACAATGGACGCGCGTCGATGATCCGGCCTTCCGTCCAGACGGACGCGCTCTATGTGGAGTTCGATTCCGAGCGCCACATCCGCCACCGCAACAAGCTCTACTACCGCTTCAATCACTGGCCGATCTGGATCTTCGTCTTCTTCATCGCGCCCGGGCCGCTCACCTTCGATCTCTTCGAGCGCGGCTTCGACCCCCGCCTGCTGACGTGGCTCGCGGTGGTCCTCGTGGGCACCGGCATCGCCGGCCTGCGCGGGCGCCTGCCGGGCTGCGAGCCGCAGCCGTACATCATCCGCTTCACCGAGGACCGGCCGAACCCGCTCTATCGCCGCGTCTGCTACACGACCGCCTGGGGCGAGGTCGTCGCGTTCGCCGTGCTGAACAGCGCGGGGCTCGCGTGGGCGGTGATCAGCGGCGAGTGGCGCCTCGAGCAGATGTACGAGGCCGCGTATTTTCCGATCGCCGGCACGGTCTGGGCGCTGGGCGCCTTCGGGCTCCTGCCGCGCGTGAAGCCGTCCACGGCCGGCGAAGGGCACGAGCGGCGCTATTTCTACGGGTCGGTGTGGGCGGTGACCATCGCGCAGCCGATCCTCTGGCTGCTGTGGAAGGTGCTGCCCGTGTCGCGCGCGGCGGATGCGGCCAAGCTCGTGGTGTTCGTCGGCATTCTCGCGGCGGTAGCATGGATGGCCCGTCTCGGCCTCCTCCCGCGCACGCGGCCCATCGTGCCGGGCGAGCTGGCCGTCAGCGACTAGTTGATGCCCGCCACCATCGATCTGCTCACGTCCCCGACACTGAAGCACCTCCGCGAGCGGTGGTGGAACGACGACTTCACCGAGTTCCTCGCGGAGACGCTGCGCCCGCGGCCCGGCAACCGCATCCTCGACGTCGGCTGCGGCGAGGGGAACGCCCAGGTGAGGCTCGGGCGGCTGCACGTCTCGCAGCTCCGGCTGTTCGGCGTCGACCTCGTGATCGAGCGCGTGATGGTCGCGCGCCACGAGGCGGGCGCGCACAACCAGCGCGTCGGCTACGCGTGTGCCGATGCCTGTCACCTGCCGTTCCGCGACGGCGCGTTCGACTCGACGTTCTGCGTGGCGGTGCTCCAGCACATCGGCGACGTCCAGGCGGCGGTCAGGGAGTTCGCCCGCGTGACGGCCCCCACCGGGCGCGTGCTGGCGCTGGAGCCGGACAACGAGGCGCGCTACTGGTTCTCGTCCACGCCCGGCGGCGTACGGGCGTTCGAGGTCTCCACGCGCTTCTTCGGTGCGCTCGGCGCCGCGCGGGGCGATCTGACCGACGCCAAGGTGGGGCCGCGCATTCCGTCGTTGTTCACGACCCACGGCATCGACCCCATCGCCGTGCGCATGTTTCCGGTGTCCCAGACGCAGCTCGGGCCCTACGAGGAGAGCGTCTGGCAGCGCCGCCGCGACGTCGTGCAGCAGGCCATCGACCAGGCGCCGACCAACACCGTCCGCGACCTCGGGCGCGAGTACCTGCAGGTGCTCGACGCCTACGCGGCCGAGGCGACGCAGGCCGGGCCGTCGTTCGTCGAAATCCAGAACACGATGCTCTTCGCCACCGTTGGCCAAAAGCGCGAATAGCCGGCAGCCGGCAGCAGGCCGCCGGCAGCGTGAAGGCTACGAGGGGTGGGACGAGTACGCGCCGTTCTACGACTGGGAGAACGCGCGCACGCTGGGCCGCCGCGACGTCCCGTTCTGGCGCACGCTGGCCGGACGGGTGGCCGGGCCGGTGCTGGAGCTCGGCTGCGGCACCGGACGCATCGCGCTGCCGCTCGGGCGCGCCGGCGTCGATCTCGTCGGCATCGATCGCTCCGCGCCGATGCTCGCCCGCGCGCGCCAGCGCGTCCGGCGGGCGCGCCTGGCCGGCCACGTCAGGCTGATCCGCGGCGACATCCGTCACCTGCCGTTCGAGCCGTCGCGCTTCGCGATGGTGATGGCGCCGTACGGCATCCTGCAGTCGCTGCTGCGCGAGCGCGACCTCGCCGCCACGCTGGAGGCGTCCTACCGCGTGCTCGAGCCGGGCGGCGTGTTCGGCCTGGAGCTCGTCGCCGACCTGCCGGCCTGGAAGGAGTACCGCAGGCGCGTCAGCCTGACCGGCTGGCGGCGCACGCGCGGCGGCACGCACGTGACGCTGACGGAGACCGTCCGCCAGGACCCCGCGCGGCATCTCACGATCTTCGACCAGGAGTTCACCGAGCGCCGCGGCAACCAGCGCCGCATTCAGCGCTTCGCGCTGACCTTCCGGACGCTCACCGTGCCGCAGATGGTCCGCCGGCTCGAGAAGGCCGGCTTCGCGGTGAGCGCGCTGCTCGGCGATTACCGCGGCACGGCGTGGGACCCGCGGGCCGACGTCTGGGTCATCGTCGCCCGCAAACCGGGGTAAAATTCAGTCCCGTCCGTTTTTTCTGGAGTTTTTGCCCATGTCAGGCCATTCCAAGTGGCACACCATCAAGCACAAGAAGGGGGCCGCCGACGCCAAGCGCGGCAAGGTCTTCACGCGCATCATCAAGGAGCTGACGGTCGCCGCCCGTAACGGGGGCGGGGACGTGGACAGCAACCCCCGCCTGCGCACGATCGTGGCTGAAGCCAAGGCCAACAACATGCCGCGCGAGAACATCGAGCGCGCCATCCGTCGCGGGACCGGCGAAGAGCCGGGCGTCACCTACGACGAGGTCACGTACGAGGGCTACGGCCCCGGCGGCGTCGCGCTGATGATCGAGACGCTCACCGACAACAAGAACCGCACGGTCGGCGAAATCCGCCACCTGCTCGCCAAGCACGCCGGCAACCTCGCGGCCGAGAACAGCGTCGCGTGGATGTTCACGCGCAAGGGCCAGGTCGTCGTCGAGAAGGGGAAGGCCGACGAGGAGAAGCTCCTCAACGCCGCGCTCGAGGCCGGCGCCGACGACATGAACGACGACGAGAGCGGATGGGAGATCGTCTGCGCGCCCGAGTCGTTCGAGGCGGTGCGCGACGCGGTGAAGGCGCTCGGCGTGGAGCCGGCGTCCGCCGCCATCGCCATGGTCCCGCAGAACTACGTGAAGCTCGTCGGCAAGGAAGCGCAGCAGATGCTGAAGCTGATGGAAGCCATCGAGGACCACGACGACGTGCAGCACCTGTGGGCGAACTTCGACATCGAGGAGAAGGAGATCGAGGCCTCGCTGGCGTGACCCTTCGACACGCTCAGGGTCATCCCGAGCAAGGTCGAGGGATGAGGATCTTCGGCATCGACCCCGGCTCCGAGCGCACCGGCTACGGCTGCGTGGAGACGGACGGGCGCCGCCACCGCCTCGTGGCGTGCGGCGCCATCACGGTGCCCGCCGGCGATGCCTTCCCCGAGCGGCTGGCGCGCATCCATCGCGAGCTGGCCGCGCTGCTCATCACCTGCCGTCCTGATTCGGTGGCCATCGAGAACGTGTTTCATTCCAAGAGCGCCCGCAGCGCGCTCAAGCTGGGCCACGCCCGCGGCGTGGCCATGCTCGCCGCCGTCCAAGCCGGCTGCGCCGTGGTGGAGTACACGCCCGCGGAGATCAAGCGCGCCGTCGTCGGCTACGGCCGCGCGGAGAAGCAGCAGGTGCAGCAGATGATCAAGCTGCTGCTCGGCCTCGACGCGCCGCCATCGCCGCACGACGCGGCCGACGCGCTCGCGGTGGCGATCTGTCATCTGCACTCGATGCCCCCAGTCGGCGCCGACGTAGTGTCCGGCCTCAGCCGGACCAAGACTCGCAGCTGGCGGCAATACCGGCCGCCGACCACGGGATGATTGCGTTCCTCCGCGGCCGGGTCCTCGACAAGCAGCCGAACAAGATCGTCGTTGACGTGCAGGGCGTGGGGTACGAGGTCCACGTGCCGCTGTCCACGTACTACGACGTCGGCGACGAGGGGAGCGACGTGACGCTCCGCATCCACACGCACGTCCGCGAGGATGCGCTGCAGCTCTACGGCTTCCTCACCGCGCTCGAGCAGCTCGTGTTCGAGCGGCTGATCGGCATCAGCGGGATCGGCCCCAGGCTCGCGGTCGCCGTCCTCTCGGGCAGCGACACGCGCGAGCTCGTGCACGCCGTGCAGCGCGCCGACGTGGCCCGCCTCACGCGGATTCCAGGCATCGGCAAGAAGACCGCCGAGCGGATCGTCCTCGAGCTGAAGGAGCGGTTCGCCGAGCTTGCCGTCACGGCAGGCGCCGGCGCCGCGGCGGCGCCGTCCACGGGCGATCGGCTGCGCGACGATCTCCTCTCGGCGCTCCGGAACCTGGGCTATCATCGGCCGCTGGCCGAAAACGCTGTCGATGCCACGTTGAGAGCGTCGCCATCGCCGACGTTCGAGGATGCGCTGAGGGCCGCGCTCCGGGAGCTGATGCGGTGAACGACCCTTCGACAAGCTCAGGGTCGCCCCGAGCGCAGTCGAGGGGCGACCGGCTCGTTGCCGCCGCGCGCGTCGATGACGACGCGCAGTACGAAGCAGGACTCCGCCCGCGGTTCCTCGCCGAGTACATCGGGCAGGACCGCCTGCGCGACAACCTCGCGGTCTCGATCGAGGCGGCGCGCGGACGCGCGGAGGCGCTCGACCACGTCCTCCTCTACGGTCCGCCCGGACTCGGCAAGACGACGCTCGCCTACGTCATCGGCAACGAAATGGGCGTGCCCGTGCGCGCGACCGCCGGGCCGGTGATCGAGAAGCCGGGCGACCTCGCCGCCATGCTGACCAACCTGCAGCAGCACGAAGTCCTCTTCATCGACGAGATTCACCGCATGGCGCCGGCGATCGAGGAGATCCTCTATCCCGCGATGGAGGACTACGAGCTCGACATCGTCATCGGCCAGGGGCCGAGCGCGCGGTCGGTGAAGGTGCCGCTGCAGAAGTTCACCCTCATCGGCGCGACGACCCGCGCCGGGCTGCTCACGGCGCCGCTGCGCGCGCGCTTCGGCATCGTCCATCGGCTCGACTTCTACGCCGACGGCGACATCGAGGAGATCGTGCGCCGGTCCGCGCGCATCCTCGATGTGGTGGTGGACCCGGATGCCGCGACGGAGATCGCGCGGCGGTCGCGGGGCACGCCGCGCATCGCCAACCGGCTGCTGCGCCGCGTCCGCGACTACGCGCAGGTGCGCGCCGACGGGCGGATCACGGCGGAGGTCGCGCGGGCCGCGCTCGCGCTCCTCGAGGTGGACGATCACGGGTTCGACGAGGTCGACCGCAAGCTGCTGCGGACGATCATCGAGAAGTTCAGCGGCGGGCCGGTGGGCGTCAACAGCCTGGCCGCCGCGATCAACGAAGAGAAGGACGCCATCGAGGACATCTACGAGCCGTTCCTGATCCAGGCCGGGTTCCTCGACAGGACGCCGCGTGGACGCGTCGCCACGCCGCGGGCGTACCGGTATTTCGGGCTCACGGTGCCCCGGAGGGACTCCAGCCTGTGGTGACGACTGCCATGCCGCGCCGCGCGCGCATTTCCAGCATCGCGACCTACGTGCCGCCGCGCGTGCTGACCAACGCCGACCTCGAGAAGATGGTCGAGACGACCGACGAGTGGATTCTCCAGCGCGTCGGCATCCGCGAGCGCCACATCGTCGATCCCGGCGTGGCCACGTCGGATTTGGCGAAGGAGGCGTCGCTCGAGGCCATCCAGCGCGCCGGGCTGACGCCGGCGGACATCGACTTCATCCTCGTCGCCACGACGACGCCCGACACGCTGCTTCCCAGCACCGCCTGCGTGCTGCAGGACAAGATCGGCGCCAAGCGCGCGTGGGGCTTCGACCTGATGGCCGCCTGCTCGGGCTTCACCTACGGCGTGACGACGGCGGCGCACATCGTGGCGTCCGGCGGCAGCCGCCACGCGCTCGTGGTCGGCGCCGACGTCATGTCGAGCATCATCGACTACACCGACCGGGCGACGTGCGTGCTCTTCGGCGACGGCGCGGGCGCGGTCGTGATCGAGGCGAGCGACGACGAGCAGGTCGGCATCATCGACACCGAGAACTACGTCGACGGCAGCGGCGGTCCCGCGCTGTGCATGCCCGCGGGCGGGAGCCGCATGCCGCCGACGCTCGAGACGGTGGAGAAGCGGCTCCACTACGTGAAGCAGGACGGGCAGAGCGTCTTCAAGTTCGCGGTGCGCAACTTCGAGGAGGTGTGCAAACGCATCCTCGAGCGCAACAACCTGACCGGCAGCGACATCGACCTGTTCGTGCCGCACCAGGCCAACAGCCGCATCATCCTGGCCGCGGCCGAGAAGCTCGGCTTCGCGCGCGAGAAGGTGGTCATCAACATCGAGCGGTTCGGCAACACGACGGCGGGGACCATCCCGCTGGCGCTCAACGACGCGGTCTGCGACGGGCGGTTGAAGCACGGGGATCTCGTCCTGCTCGCGTCGGTCGGCGCCGGGTTCACGGTCGGAGCGGTACTGCTCAGGTGGGGGCTCAAGTAAGTCAAAGGGCAAAGGTCAAGAGTCAAAAGGCAAGAGTCCGGGTTACGCTGGTTCCATGGCGCGTCCGCGCGTCGTCCGGCTCCGGCAGAACACTCCTGCGCAGCTGCAGCGCCTGGAGGCGCTGCGCCAGGTGTCCCAGCTCCTCGATTCCGCATTCGTGCTGCCCGGCACGAACTACCGCATCGGCCTGGATCCGATCATCGGGCTCGTGCCGGTGGTCGGCGACCTGATCTCGCCGCTCTTCACGGCCGGCATCATCTGGCAGGCCCGCGACCTCGGCGTGCCGCGGGTCGTACAGCTCCGGATGATCCTCAACGTGGCCGTCGACGCGCTGCTCGGCATGGTCCCCGTCGTCGGCGACCTGTTCGACTTCGCGTGGAAGGCGAACGACATGAACATGGCGCTGCTCGAGGCGCATGCGGAGGAGGAGCGGCCGGCGTCGGGCGGCGACTGGCTGTTCGTCGTCGCGATGATCGCGCTGCTCCTGATCGTTGCGTCGATCCCGTTCTTGGTGGCGGGCGCCCTCTTCTCCGCGATTACGAGTCTGTAAGGGGGTCGGGAGTCATTTTTCGAGGACACTTCGAAGAAGCGCCGGACGAAGCGTCCTCGAAAAATGACTCCCGACCCCATTGTTCCGCCGCGGATCTTCCTCCTGTCTCCCGCGAACTGCGGCGGCATCCGCGGCCAGATGGTCATGTCGGAGCGGGCGGACTTCCCGCTGGCGCGCCAGCTGCGCAGCCGCGACGGCGCGCCGCTCGGCGACGTGTTCAGCTTCGTCAGCGGGCTCTACTTCCGCGGCAAGCTGGCGTACGCGCGCCGCTTCGCCCGGCCGGCGGACCCGGCCGATCCGGTGACCGCCGGCGGCGTGCTCGTCATCACCCCGAGCGCGGGACTGCGGGCCGCGGACACGCGCGTGACCGTCGACTCGCTCAGGGCGTTCGCCGGCGTGGACGTGGACGCTGCCAACCGCGGCTACCGCGCGCCGCTCGAGAAGGCCGCCCGTGCCGTCCTGGCGGCCGTCGGCCCCGAGTGCGAGGTGGTGTTGCTCGGAAGCGTCGCGTCGGGGAAGTATGTGGACCTGCTGCTGCCCATCTTCGGCGGACGCCTGATGTTCCCGATCCACTTCGTCGGCCGCGGCGACATGAGCCGGGGCGGGCTCATGCTGCGATGTGTCACCGCCGGACTGGAGCTGGAGTACGTGCCGATCGAAGGCGCCGTCCGGCACGGCCAGCGCCCAGCGAAGCTCGAGCCGCTGCGGTGAAGATCCCGACCGACGTCGACAACGCCTCGCTGCCGGTGGACGGACGGGAGGTGCGGCTGACGAACCTGCGCAAGCCGTTCTGGCCTGCCCCGAGCGGCGTCGAAGGGCCCGAGCGCGGCATCACGAAGGGCGACCTGATTCAGTACTACGCCGACGTCGCGCCCGTGCTGCTGCCGCACATCCGCGACCGCGCGATGGTGATGAAGCGCTACCCGCACGGCTGGGACGGCCCGTTCTTCTTCATGAAGCGGGCTCCGACGCCGCGCCCCGACTGGATCCGCACGCACGCCATCGAGCACGAGTCCGGCAACATCATCGATTTTCCCGTCATCGACGACCTGCCGTCGCTGCTCTGGGTGATCAACCTCGGGTGCATCGACCTGAACCAGTGGTACGCGAAGACCGACGACATCAACCGGCCCGACTACGTGCACTTCGACCTGGATCCCGGCGACGGCGCGACGTTCCCGCAGGTCCTCGAATCCGCGCGCATCGTCCGCCACGCGCTCGAGTCGCTCGGCATGAAGCCGCTGGGCAAGACCAGCGGCTCGAAAGGGTTCCACGTCTACGTGCCGATCGTGCGCGGTCCGCTGCAGAAGGACGTGTGGACGTTTGCCAAGGCGCTGGCGGTGGAGCTGGCGGCGCGCAATCCGGCGCTCATGACGTCCGCGTACAAGCGCGAGAAGCGGCCGCCCGGGCGCGTGCTCGTCGATTACAACCAGAACCGGTGGGGCAGTACGCTCGCCAGCGTCTACTCGGTGCGGCCGACGCGGCTGGCCACCGTCTCGACGCCGGTGACGTGGGATGAAGTGGCGTCCGGGATCGCCATGGAGGACTTCCGGCTGGACAACGTGCGGGAGCGCTTCGCGAAGACCGGCGACCTCTGGACGCCGCTCGTCTCGCCGAAGGGACGGACGGACCTGTCGACGTTCCTCACTCCCCCACCAGCTCGCCGTTCGCCGTCAGCGGCTCGATCCGGTCGCGGCACGCCTTGACCGATATCGGCGTCGGGACCGCTCGGCCATGAGCTATGTTGAAGGGCTGATGGACGTCGCGGATTTCGACTTCGAGCTGCCCGAGCAGCTGATTGCGCAGAATCCGTCCCCGATCCGCGGGGGGTCACGGCTGCTCGTGCTGCGGCGCGACGCCGCCGAGCTCGTCCATACCGAGTTCGCGAACCTTCCGGATTACCTGCGCGCCGGCGACCTGCTCGTACTCAACAACACGAAGGTGTTTCCGGCGCGCCTGCTCGGCAACCGCGTCCCGAGCGGCGGCGCCGTCGAGTGCCTGCTGCTGACGAGCCCTGAGCCCGGCGCGTCGGCCATCTGCGACGCGCTGGTGCATCCCGGGCAGAAGCTCCCGCCCGGCGCGCGCGTGGTGTTCGAGCGCGACGGCGTGCAGCTGCACGGCGACGTGCTGGCGCAGCACTTCCACGGCCGCCGGACCATTCGCCTGTGGTCGCCGGACAACCGCGACGTGGGCGGCCTCATCGACCGCATCGGACACGTCCCGCTGCCGCCGTACATCAGGCGCGACGACTCGCCGCTCGATCGCGACCGCTACCAGACCGTGTTCGCGCGCCAGCGCGGATCGGTGGCCGCGCCGACCGCCGGCCTGCACTTCACGGACCGGATGCTCGAGGCGCTGCAGCACCGCGGGATCGAGCGGACCGAGGTGACGCTGCACGTCGGCTACGGCACGTTCAAGCCCGTGCGCAGCGAGCGCGTCGAGGATCACGTCGTCGATCCCGAGCCGTTCTCGGTGTCGGCGGACGCGGCCGCGGCGCTCACGCGCGCGAAGCGCGAGGGGCGCCGCATCATCGCGGTGGGGACGACCACCGCGCGCGCGCTGGAGTCGCTGGCCGTCGGCAAGGACGGCCGCGTCGGCGAGCTGAAGGGCGTCGCGCGCATCTTCATCCACCCCGGCCACCAGTTCCGCCTCGTGAGCGGGCTGATGACCAACTTCCACCTGCCGCGCTCGTCGCTGCTGATGCTCGTGGCCGCGCTCGCTGGACGCGAAAAAGTGCTGGCTGCCTACCGCGAAGCGATCGAGCGGCGCTACAAGTTCTACAGCTACGGCGACGCGATGCTCATCGTGTAAGGCAAGGGAGGTGTGCACCGGGACCGCCTGAGTCGTTGGACTACGTCGGGCACAACAACCAGAGCTCGCCGGTCGTCAGGCGCTATGAGTGCGAGATCCAGGGCACGCAGGGCAACATGTTCATCGGCGTGGACAACGTCACGCTGCATCGGCTGACGTGAGCTGAGCCCGGACGGAACACGCGGCCGCTGCGCATCGTATCGACCGCTGTGCGACACGGGTCGCGTCATCTCCCGCGCGAACTGACCCTGCCCTCTTCTGGCGTGACGTGCTACCGTCACAGCCATGCCGTTTCCCTACGAAGAGTTCGATCTCTCCGGGGTGCGTACGTACCCGCTGGCCTCGCGCGCGAGCAAGGCGAACGCGGCGGATTTCGCGACGCCGGTCGACCGCGGCGCGAGCTTCAAGCAGTGGTTCGACTCGCTGCCGGCGATCCTCGGCGCCGAGGATCTGAGACGGGCGGCGAAGGCGATCGTTGAGGCAAAGCGGCGCGACGGTGGCGTCATCTGGGGCGTCGGCGCGCACGTGATCAAGACGGGCGTGTCGCCCGTGCTGATCGATCTGATGCGGCGCGGCTACGTGTCGGCGCTGGCGATGAACGGCGCCGGGATCATCCACGACTTCGAGATCGCGCTCTGTGGCGCAACGTCCGAAGACGTCGACGAGTCGCTCGGGCCCGGCCGGTTCGGCATGGCGGAAGAGACCGGCACGCTGCTGAACGAGGCGATTCGCACCGGCGCCGGGCGCGGCGAGGGGCTGGGACAGTCGGTCGCGGCGTTCCTCACATCGAAGAACCCGCCGCACGCGGACACGAGCCTCGCCGTCGCCGCCCACCGGCACGGCATCCCACTCACCGTCCACGTGGCCATCGGCACCGACATCATTCACATGCACCCCGCCGCGTCGGGCGCCGCGATCGGCGACGCGAGCCTGCGCGACTTCCGCTACTTCACGTCAGCGGTGGCGCGGCTGCGCGGCGGCGTCTACCTGAATTGCGGATCGGCGGTGGTACTACCGGAGGTGTTCCTGAAGGCGGTGGCGCTCGCGCGCAACCAGGGCGCGGCGCTCGACGGGCTCACCACGGTGAACATCGATTTCCTGCGGATGTACCGGCCGCAGACCAACGTCGTCACCCGGCCGGTGGCGGGGACCAGCGGGACCGGCATCTCGCTCGTGGGACATCACGAGGTGCTGATCCCGCTGCTCGCCGCGGCGATCATAGAGGGCGAGTAGGGCGGGTAGGGCGAGTAGGGCGGGTAGGCGGGTAGGGC
>Ga0194131_10002867_pt1:0-2500 | contig 27950 bp, 18 predicted proteins | sample TA2KigO120mmetaG_FD_148631 | JGI IMG/M metagenome (GOLD analysis project Ga0194131, IMG submission 148631) | Freshwater microbial communities from Lake Tanganyika, Tanzania - TA2015053 Kigoma Offshore 120m | ecosystem: Environmental > Aquatic > Freshwater > Lake | place: Tanzania: Lake...
CTGCTCGCGCACGTCGCGAGCCGCCTCGCTGGCACCCGTGCCCCGATGCGCCCGATGAACGCCGAGGCCAGCGCCGATCTGGCGGTGCTCGGCGCGGAGAAGCGCGTGAACCGGGGCATCGCCCGGGTGCACGAGCGACGCTTCCACGAGGCCCTCGACGCCTTCGACCTCGCGCTCGAACTCGCGCCCGGCCACCTGGAGGCGCTGTCGCAGGCCGCGCAGGCGAGCGCGAACGGCGTGGGCGACCTCCCGCGCGCCCGGGATTACCTGTCGCGACTGCTCGCCGCGCTCCCGCCGGGTGACCGGCGCTCGGTCGAGGTGGGCCGGGCGCTCGCTACCCTCGGGTAGCTACTCCTCGACGACAGCGGTGTCGGTGAGCTGGCCCCCGGTGCTCGCCGAGGAGAGCACGTCGTAGGTGATGCTCACCACCGCGAGGGGCTCGGGGACGAAGCTGTCGAAGGTGATGCTGTTGCGGGCAGGGTCGTAGGACCACTCGTCCTTGTCCTTCTTCTTCTCGTCGCCGTCGGTCTCCACCGTGACCTTGATGGAACTCTCCACCGGCGCCAGGGAGAGGAAGAACTCGCGCTTGAGGCCGGCGGCCTGCATGCCGAGCTCCTCGAGCACGCTCGACCAGTCGGGCTCGCAGATGGAGTAGGCGATGCCGCCGATGCCTTCAACCAGGCGGAGGTAGTCGGTGCCTTCCTCGGCGTTGCCGTTGCGCGAGTTGCAGCCGCCGTCGGGGCCGACGATCGCCGAGAACCAGGTCTGGTCGTCCGAGGCCTTGAGCGAGTTGTACCAGTTCTGGAACTCGTTCCTCGAGGGGTCGCGACTCCAGTCGCGCTCGTCGGAGATGACGATGGTGGAGATCACCGCGTCGTCACGGTAGAAACCCTTGTTGACGCCGTTGATCAGGGGCTCGGTGAGGGCGGTGTAGGCGGCCTCGCGGCCGCACTCGTCGGAGCTGCCTCGAATGCCGAGGTTCGCCCGCTCCTTGAAGCTGGCAACCGCCTCCTGCGCGCTGTAGTCGCTGGTAATGAAGCGGTCGCCCTGGCTGTCGTCCTGGATGAGTTGGCCGCTCTCGCTACGACTCTGCATGTCGGTGCTCACCACGCCCACGTGGTAGTCGAGGCCCGAGTCGGTGAAGTACCGCATGAAATCGTCGATGTTGTCGCGGACGAGGGCCTGCTCCTCCTGCATCGAGCCCGAGTTGTCGACGACCCAGAGCACGTCGACCGCCGGCACGGTGACCTGGGTGATCCGGTCGACCTGCTGCTCCACGCCCAGGTCGGGCGGGTTGTACTGTGCCTCGTAGGCGTTGGGCGAGACGAGGTTGTTCTCATTGACGCAACCGAGAAGGACGAGGGACAGGACCATCGAAACCTCCGACGGCGCCGACGCTATCACGCGACTAGGCCACCCGCGCGGCGATCTCGAGCCGAAAGGGTCAAAAATACGACCGCCCCCGGAGCCTCGAGTGCTCGACGGGGGCGGTCCACCCATGGGAGGGTGTTGGGGAGGCCGGCAGCTACCTACTCTCCCACAGCTGCGAGGCTGCAGTACCATCGGCGCGAGAGGGCTTAACTTCCGTGTTCGGGATGGGAACGGGTGGGGCCCCTCCGCTATCACCACCGGCCAGGGTGGCGCGCGAGGCTGGGGAAGGCGGGGCGCCGCGAGCGGGTGCTCGCGCGGCGCCGTGGCCCGCCGGTTGGGCGGGCGGAGAAACTCGAAAGAGGGTCAAGTCGAGCGGGCAATTAGTACGGGTTCGCTGCGCGCGTTGCCGCGCCTACACGTCCCGCCTATCGACCTGGTGGTCTACCAGGGCCCTTCAAGGGAGAGCTGGTCTCGAGGGGGGCTTCCCACTTAGATGCTTTCAGCGGTTATCCCGTCCGTCCGTGGCTACCCGGCGGTGCCGCTGGCGCGACAACCGGAACACCAGAGGGACGTCCATCCCGGTCCTCTCGTACTAAGGACAGCTCCTCTCAACTCTCCTGCGCCCACAGCAGATAGGGACCAAACTGTCTCACGACGTTTTGAACCCAGCTCGCGTACCGCTTTAATTGGCGAACAGCCAAACCCTTGGGACCTGCTCCAGCCCCAGGATGCGATGAGCCGACATCGAGGTGCCAAACCACGCCGTCGATGTGAACTCTTGGGCGTGATAAGCCTGTTATCCCCGGAGTACCTTTTATCCGATGAGCGACGGCCCTCCCACGTGGGACCGCCGGATCACTATGGCCTGCTTTCGCACCTGCTCCTCCTGTCGGAGTCGCAGTCAAGCCCCCTTGTGCCATTGCGCTCTTCGCCTGGTTTCCAATCAGGCTGAGGGGACCTTTGCGCGCCTCCGTTACTATTTGGGAGGCGACCGCCCCAGTCAAACTCCCCGCCAGGCAGTGTCCCCGCCACGAGGGCCGGGTTAGGCATCCAACACAGCCAGGGTGGTATTTCAAGGTTGGCTCCCCCTGAGCTAGCGCCCCGGGTTCACAGCCTCCCACCTATCCTA
>Ga0194131_10002867_pt1:7500-27950 | contig 27950 bp, 18 predicted proteins | sample TA2KigO120mmetaG_FD_148631 | JGI IMG/M metagenome (GOLD analysis project Ga0194131, IMG submission 148631) | Freshwater microbial communities from Lake Tanganyika, Tanzania - TA2015053 Kigoma Offshore 120m | ecosystem: Environmental > Aquatic > Freshwater > Lake | place: Tanzania...
GCCGAGCGAGAGCTCGGTGAAGCTGATGCGCACGTAGGTGCGGTAGCCCAGGACTTCGCCGTCGACCTCGGGGTAGCCGACCTCGGCCTCGCCGGTGTGGAGCGTGCTGACCTTCCACTCGAAGGTGAGCGCGGTGTCGTCGAGATCCTCGCCGTCGTCGCCGTCGTCGAAGCAGTGCTCGAAGGTCGCCAGCGACCAGAGGTCGTGCCCGCCCGGCGTGTCCTCCAGCATCTGCCCCATGCCCTCGGTGTTGTAGACCAACAGCGACTCGGGAAGCGCGAGGACCACGTCGTCCACCCCCACGTCGGGCATGTCGAGGGTCACCTGGACGGGGTCGAAACCGCTTCGTGACGACGCGAAGAAGTTCCGGTCGACGGGGTAGTCGGCCTCGTACAGGTAGTCGGGGACGCCCTCCTCGTTGAGGCGGGCGCAGAACTCCATCTCGCCCACGGCGTAGACATTGCCCGATTCACAGGCCTCCCCCTCGCCGAGCTTGGACACGTCGGGCAGGCCGCTGCCGTACACGGTGTAGGGCGCGGGCGCGTCGTCCTCGCCGCCGCCGTAGCGGTAGGAAGCCACCTGCGCCAGGTCCGCGCATACCTGGTCGTCGTCGTAGTAGCTGTTGCTGAGGCGTACCGAGCCGAGGTCGAGGTGGAAGTCGTCGATGGCGGCGCTGTAGGCCACCTCCCCGGGCCGCTGCACGCGCCACTGCGCGTCGCCGAGGTCGGTGGCGCCGAAGAAGCCCTGGTAGCCGCTCAAGAGGCGGGGGTAGGCGAACTCGAGCGCCTCCGCGTTGCCCGACGTGCCGGTGAAGCCGATGTACGCGAACTCGGTGCAGCCCACGGCTCCGTAGGTGTCGTCGATGCGAGAGGAGAGGCCGCCGTAGCAACTCTCCCAGAAGTTGTTGACGAGCACGTAGCCCACCACGTCGGCGCCATCGTAATCGCCAGCTTGCCCCTCGACACTATCCTCGCCCGCCGAGGACTCCAGCAGGTCGGGGCCCATGTCATAGACGTACTCGGCGGTGTCGAAACCGTTGGCGGTGCCCACGGTGACGGTGACGGTACCGCCCCCCATGGGACCGGCCGGCGCCGTGACCACGATCTCGCTGTCGCTCAGCGACTGGATCACCGCGTTTCGCTGAGCGAACTGGACCATGGCGCTGTCGTCGAAGTTCGAACCCGTGATGGTGACCGTGAGTCCACCGACGTTGCCGTTCTGCTGCCCTGACTCGACGCTGTCGATCGTGGGCGCGGGGCCGCTGGCGCCGTCGTAGTAGCCGGGCAGCTCGGCGGCGAGCTGCTCGCAGCCGGCGAAGATGAGCAACAAGGAAGCGTGGGCGCGCATGTTGGCTACTCCTCGAACCAGAAGCGGCCGATGTCGACGGCTCGGGTGGCCACACCGATGGGCGTGATGTCTTTGCGGTTGCCGTAGTTGTCCATCGCGGCGGGCACCTCGACCTGGGTCTCGGTGGATCGGCCGAAGTAGAACACCGCCCCCTGCGCGCCATGGGCACGGCCATAGGTCAGTGCCTCCTCGACCATCTTCGAGGTGAGCGCGAACTCGCCGTCGTCCTTCATCCGGCAGGTGACCTCGGCCATGTTGTGGAACGGGTCGCCGCGCATCGACGGCACGTAGTCCCCCTTCTCGTCGAGGTAGGCGTCGTCGAACACGTAGCTGCCCTCGTCCTCGCAGGCCGTGGGCGCGCGGCGACCGTCAGGGACCTCCGCGTCGGCGGAGATGAGATTCTCGCGCTGCGCGGCATTCCAGTCCGACGCCACCGCCCTGGGCGCGGTCTCGTACACCACTTCCTCGAGGTAGTTCGGGTCGGCCTCGTCGACCGGGCCGAGGAAACGGACGGCGAGGTGCACGTACTCGTCGGTCCGGCCCTCGTCGGGCTCCCAGCGGAAGAGCACCGTGCCGTCGTCGGTGTCCCAGGGGCCCGTGTACATCTGTCCGAGGTTGGCGGGGTCGTCCTGGTTCGGGTCCTGGTAGAGGGCGTCGGCACACTCGGCGGCGCTCTGCGGCGAGCCCACGGCCACGAGGCCCTCGGGGACATCGGCCGCCGACGGCGCCCCGACGCGATGCCCGGCGTAGGCGAGGCAGGTGCGCTGCGCGTCGCCGCCGGTGTCGAGCACGTTGCCGTAGCCGTCGTAGCGGGGGCCCGACCACTCGAGCTGGACGCCACCGGGCAGGTTCGGCAGCTTGATCTTCGTCTCGCCCACGCTGCTACTCGACACCGGCACCGAGCCGAGGGGAGCGTTGGAGGGCGCCATCCCGCCGGGGAAGCGGAAGATGACCTCCTGCCCGGCGGGGTAGCTCGCCGGGTGGATGACCTGGCGGCTCATGCTCGCCACCGAACCGTCGGGGCCGGGGACGAGTCCATACTGGGGCTGCAGGGTCCAGATGTCGATGCCCGAGTAGTAGGCGAAGGCGTCCTGGTTGTCGGCCGGGTACTGCTGCGGGTAGCGATCCATGCGCAAGCCGCCGGTGCCGTCCTCGGTGACCAGTTCCATCCACTGGCCCACGTCGATGGTCTTGAAGCTGCCGATGGGGCCGGTGGCCTCGAAGGTGGTGTAGCAAGTGTCTTCCGCCTCGGGCGGCACCGAGGTGACGCCGCCGAGGGAGTCCGCCGCCTCCAGCTTCTCCGTGAACAGGTAGGAGAAGCCATAGACCGCAGCGTAGGGCGGCGCGTAGCCCACCATCGCCGGGCCAACCTCGTCGAAGCTACCGAGTTGCATCATCGCCAGCGACAACCCTCCGCCGGCGAAGTTCACCCACGAGTACTCGACCACGCCCCCGAGCGGGGTCGGCGAGGGACCGATCTCCTCGGGGTTGTAGCCCACGCCTACGGTCTTGACGTCGACGTCGTCGTAGCTGGGCGCGCAGGAAAGCAAAGCGAGAATGAGCATCATTTACCACCCCGTCCCAAGACCGACGTAGAAGCGGAAGCCCGGCTCCTCCGTCTCGTTGGAGAGCTCGTCGCCAACCGCGCTCTCGGTCGAGTCGGAGATGTCGTCGCCGTTGACGTCGCCGTAGCCGCGGATCTCGTTGAAGCCGTACGACACGCGAACGAAGCTGTTCCAGTAGTAGTTGTCGAAGAGCGTGCTGCTCACCCGAAGCTCGGCGCCGGCGTCGTAGAGCAGGTAGTTCCCATTCTTGTGGGCCTCGTCGATGAACGGGATCTCGCGCTGGACGTCGGCGGGATCGTAGGCCACGCGCTCACCGTACTCGTTCCGGTAGAACTTCGCCGGGTCGTCGGGCGGCGTGAAGCTCCAGAGGTTGCCCGCCGTGCCCATCACCTGCCCGGTGATGGTGTGCACGTAGAGCGGCCCGACGTGCTTGTTGAGGTAGCGCCGGATGGGGAAGCGGTAGGCCAGGTTGACCATGGCCATCGTCTCGCCGGAGAGCGAGTAGGCAGGGTACCCAGAGAAAAGCGTGTTCGGCCGCAGCGAGTTGCTCCCCCAGTAGAAGGGGTGCTGGCCGCCGCCGCGGAACTCGTCGTTGCGATCGACGTTCCGGTCGATCATGCCCACGTCGAAGTCGAGCTGGATGGTGTGCTGCTTCTGGTTGGCCTCGGTCAACAGGCCACCCCACGCCGGCACCGGGATCTGCTCGACCCAGCGGATCTCCGCCTTGTTGTATGCGTAGTTGTCGAGCAGTTCGCCGTCGTCGACGGTCTTGCCGCCGAAGGGCTCGTAGACGATGTCGGTGAAGCCCCGGCTCAGCATGATGTCGAAGCTGCGACCGCCGCGGGGGTTGGCGCTCGCCGACCACTGCCCGAGGCTCGAGAAGCTCTGGGTCAGCCCCACCTCGGTGCTGAAGTTGTACTGGGCGAAGCTGGTGTCGTCGGTGCTGCGGAACCCGTACTGGATGTACGAGCCCACGAGGAAGCTCCGCCAGTAGCTGTTCCACGGGTAGTCGACTCCGCCGAAGCCGAACATGTAGTTCTGACTCTGCTTGCCCTCGTAGGTGCCCTGGTCGGCGGTGGTGCTCAGGTCGTTGTCGTCGTCGAGCAGGTAGCCGTAGGGGTACTTCGCCTCGCCGTACACGCCGCCGAGGATGAGGTTGGGGTACCACCCCTGATACATGTACTGCAACCGGGCGTTCCAGTCCTCGCCGGCGATGGCCTCGGCGTAGGCGAAGTGGTCTTCGATGAAGTCCTGGACGAAGAAGGCCGCGCCAGCCTGGAGCGAGAGGTCGTCGCGACTATCGTTTGTGATGCGGATGAGCGGCACCGCGCTCGGCGCCATCAACTGGTACCGGTAGGGCTCTTCCTTGAACATCGAGAGGTCCTCGCGGAACTCCCAGGCCTCCTTGACCGCCGCCGGGTCGGCATCGAGCACGAAGTCGGCGGTGACGTCCTTCTCGAGGAAATCGGCCCGCTGGAGGCCGCCCACCTTCTGCCCGTGCGCCGTGGTGGAGGTGAACACGAGGTTGCCGTCGGGCGTTTCCGAAGGGGTCTCCGCCGAGCCGATCAGGTTGGTGATCTGCGCGATCTTGTTCGTCTCGTGGTCCCACCGGTACACCTGCATGATGCCGGTACGATCCGAGATGAACAGCAGGTCGCCGTCGCGAGTGTACTCGGGATCGTTGTCTTCCCAGCGGTCGTACATCAGCGGGCGCCAGTTCTGCCCGTCGGCGTCGACCAGCCAGATATCTTGCTGGAAGTTGCGGAAAATGCCCACGGCAATGGTCTTGCCGTCAGGAGACCAGTCCATGCGCTGAAACGCGGTGCCGTCGTCGAATTTCGACAGGTACTTCTTGTCGGTGCCGTCGAGGTTGATGGTGACGAGGTTCATCGTGGCGTCGGTGTACTCGAAGTAGGCGATCTTCTTGCCATCGGGCGACACGGCGGGGTCGGTGCCGCGCTCGGTGTTGGGGATGGCATAGGCGCCCTTCGGCATCGGCGGGTGCTTCACGCCCAGGACGTCGACCTCCTTCCAGCCGGTGTACGTGAGGTTGCCCTCCTTGTGCTCCTTGAGCTCGAGCGGCACGTACCAGAGTTTCTTCCACTCGTAGCCGTCGGCCTCCCAGCGGGCGTTGAGCAGGACCGCGCCGGGCTTCTTGTCGTCGCCCAGGTGCTCGGCGCCGGTGATCACCACCGCGTCCTGGCCGGGTACGAAGTCCCAGTCGTGACCGGCACCGTTGGCGCCCCAGGCGCCAGTGGGCACGACCAGCGTCTGCCGGGCGAGGAGGTCGGTCTCGCCGCGGTCGGTGCCGACGGTGCCGGTGTAGGCCGAGAACAGGCTCTCGTCGACGGGGTTGATCTCGAGCGTGCCCGAGTTCTCGGAGCCGAACCACTTGCCGTCGTCCGACCACTTCGGGGTGAGGTACCAGCGACCGGTGGCTTCCTTGGCGGCCTCGCGCTCGCGACGGGCGATCTTCTCGCCGGTGACGCCCCACTTGCGCTTCCAGCGCAAGTCGTTGAACGCGTCGCGACCGTCGGGGTCGGTGTACTCCCACTCGTAGTCCTCGAGGGCCAGCTCGCGCCACGGGGTTTCACCCTCCGCCTTCATCGCGGCGTACTGCTCGGTATACTTCTTGGTCACCCACGCGCGCCAGTCCTGGTAGAGCTGCGGGCCGGGGACGCCGGTCACCTTCTCCAGGTGGTCGTTCCAGTCGAACACCCAGCCCTGCTGGTTCTCGGTCGCGAACTTGTTGTAGGTCTCGCTGCCGAAGCGCTCGCGGAGGTAGAGGCCGAAGCTGTAGCCCTGCTGGTAGCCACGCTCGCCGTCCATCCAGGTGTGGGTCTGGGCCACCGTCTTCCACTCGTCCCAGTCGAGCAGCCGGTCTTCCAGCACGCTCATGCGCACGGTGCGGTCGCGACCGGGCGTCCACCAGTTGTAGCCGGACTGGTCGCTCCAGTACTCGGCGCCGCCCTCGGTCCAGTACCAGGGCTCGTTGTTGCCGAGCAGCACCTCGCCGCCGGTCATGGTGTTGCCGACGCCCTCGTTGTAGAGCGCGCCGATGCTCACCGCCTGCACGCCCTCGGCGTAGTTGCCCTGCGCCTTGAGCGACACCACGTGCGCGTACTCGTGGACGAGCACGTCGTAGAGCCAGTCCATGCGCGAGCGCATGCGGTAGAAGTCGGAGCCCGGGTTGGCCGACACCTCGATCCAGTCCCAGGTGGGCACGGTGAAGCCCTGCAGGTCGTCGCCCTGGTTGAGGATGACGATGTGCACCTTCTCCTTGATGTAGTAGTTGAACTCCGCCGACATGCGCGGATACATTTCCTCGGCGATCTTGGCTGACTTCTGCGCCGTCCACTTCGCCGTCAGGTAGTGCTTGTTGTTCTCCTTCTTCTTGCTCTGCGGGTAGTGCACCACGAAGTGCTCGGTCTCGATGGAGTACCAGTCGAGATCGGGGTGGTTGTGGTCGAAGACGTTCTTGGCGAGGGCGGGCGCGGGCAGGAGGAGCGCGGCGGCGAGGAGGAAGTTTCGGAGCATTCTAGTACCGCAGCTCGAGGGTGGCGCCGTAGGTGTTGCCGCGGGTGGCGGAGATGCCTTCCAGTGGGAAGTAGGCGAGGTCTTCGCCGCGCAGCGGCACGCTCACCGAGGCGCCGATGTCGACCCCGCGGGTGACGTTGACGATCGCGCCGCCACCGGCGTCGAGCGACCACCCGTCGGACCCGGGGATGGGGTCGAGGTTCGCGTCGGCGTAGAAGCCGCCGGAGGTGGTGCCCACGGCGCCCTCGAACCAGCGACGCACCGTGGCATCGCCGTAGAAGGCCAGGGGGCCGAACACCTGCGCCAGCAGCTCGCCCTCGGCGCGCACCTCAGAGCCGGGCTTGAATCGGCCTGCAAACTGGTACGTTTCCGCGTCGATCACGAATTGCGTCACGCCGGAGAAGCGGTGGACATAGCCAGCGCTGAAGGTGCCCGCGAGCGGCCCAACTTGCTGCTTGAAACGCAGGAAACCGGCGAGGTCGGCCTGCCCGCTGCTCATGGCGAAGGTGGAGACGGTGTTGGGGCCGCCCACGTAGCTCCCCGGCGACTCGGAACCGGCGGGCATCTTGTACTGGAGGTCCATCACCAGGGAGGTGGTGGGCACTTGCCGCCGGAAGAGCTGGAGGCGCCAGCCGAAGCGGGGCTCGCCGAGGCCGAAGGCGCTGGTGTCGGTGCCGAGGGCGTCGTTGCTGAGGTTCACGTAGTGAAACGGCACGTCCCAGTAGAGCTCGCCGTCGCGAGTGATGCCGTATCGGATGCCGATGCGCTCGGTGGTGTAGAGCCAGCGCGCGCTCTCCCACTGCACCGCCTCGCCCTCGGCGCTCCAGGCACCGTCGGCGAGCTTGTGGTCGTAACCGAGGCTGAACTCCAGCCAGCCCTTGCCGAGGACTAGCGGACGTTCAACCTCGACAGCAGCGAAGGGCGCCCGCATCGTCTTGATCTGGAAGCCGGCGGCGAGCGCGTCCGTCGTGACGACGGACAGGAGGGGGAGAAGCCACATCCGGGGAGCCGGTGCCTCGCGAAAGGCGGCCATAGAACACGGCGCCAGGGGCACTGTCAACCACGATTTCCTCGCCCTGGCGAGATCGTCGCCTTGCCGCCTAGCTCCTCATTGAGTAGACGCCGCGCCCTCTCCCTCGGACGACGCGCCGTGCCCCTCGTTCTCCTGTTCGCGGCCTGCATCCCGGTGGCGGTCGACGGCGACGGCGCGAACATCGCCGGGTTGCCGGTGCACATGACCTTCCTGCACACCAGCGACATCCACAGCCGCCTCTTCGAGTACCACTTCGAGCCGAGCTTCACCGACGAGACGCTCGGCCTCGCCGAGGATCTCGGCCCCTACGGCGGCCTCGCCGAGATCGCCTACATCCTGCGTCGCGAGCGCGAGCAGTCGGGGCGCGTGCTGCACGTCGACAGCGGCGACTCCTTCCAGGGTGCCGTGGTCTTCAACGAGTTCGACGGCGAGGCCGAGTTCCGCGCGCTCACCGCCGCCGGGCTCAACGCGGCGGTCCTCGCCAACCACGAGTTCGACAAGGGCGCGAGCAACCTCGCCACCCAGGCCGCCACCTGGGCGGGCTTCGACCTGCTCGCCGCGAACTACGACTTCGCCGACAGCGACCTTCCCTATGCCACCGAGCTGGAAGACCTCGTCCTGCCGAGCGTGATGTTCGACGTCGACGGGCTCCGCGTCGGCATCATCGGCATGGGCAACCTGAGCTCGCTCAACAGCATCTACGACCAGTCCAACTCCATGGGCATCCGCGTGATCGAGGTGGACGACGTGATCCCCTCCGAGGCCGCCAAGCTCCGCGCCGAGGGCGCCGACATCGTCGTGCTCGTGTCGCACATGGGCCTCGACGACGACATCGAGAACGCCACGAACCACCCCGAGATCGACCTGATCCTCGGCGGCCACCACCACGTGGCGCTCGACCCGCCGCTGGTGGTGACCAACGAACAGACCGGCAAGCGCATCCCCATCGTGCACTCCGGCGCCTTCGCGAAGTTCGTGGGACGGCTCGACATCGTGGTGCAAGACGGCCAGATCCTCTCGCACGACTACCAGCTGTTCCCCGTCGACAACACCGTCCCGCAGGACCCGGAAGTCGCCGAGATCCTGGAGGAATACCAGGAGCAGCTCGACTACGAGCTGAACCTCGACCAGGTGATCGGCTACGCCGAAGAGAAGCTCCTCCGCTACGGCACCAGCGGCGGCGACTCCATGCTCGGCAACCTCACCGCCGAGGCGATGCGCTTCACGCCCGGCGTGGAGACCGAGATTGCGCTCACCAACACCCTCGGCATCCGCGCCGACATCCCTGCCGGCGACATCACCCTGGACGTGCTCTACAACTCGATGCCCTTCGACAACACCATCACCACGATGTTCCTCTCGGGAAGAGAGCTGCAGGAGCTGCTCGACTACGTCACCAGCCGCAGCACCGAGCGCGGCTGCCAGTCGCAAGCGCAAGTGGCCGGTATCCGGTTCACCATGGACTGTCGCAACGTGGTCGCGACCGACATCTACATCAACGGCGCGCCGCTGAGCGAGGACGGCACCTACGAGTTGGCCACCAACAACTACATCGCCCACGGCGGCTCGGGATTCGAGGTGCTGGAGCGCAACACCACGCAGGTCGACACCGGCGTGTCGATCCGCGACGTCGTGAAGCAGGCCATCTCCGGCTACGGCACCCTGCCGCAGGCGGGCGCCTGCGAGGAAGACGGTCGCATCCTGGCGGTGTACTAATGTGGTTCTTCCTTGCCTGTTCCGCCATCGGCACGCGGGACCGCGTGGAGCCGGCCTTCCTCGCCGTGGGCCTCGCCGAGGGTACCGAGGCCGGTAGCCCCGAGGCCCCCCTCCCCTTCTCGGCCGAGGCCAGCGCGGTGGGGATCACCATCGTCGCCCTCGACATCGACGGCAAGCCCTACCCCTGGCCCGGCACCGTCACGCTGAAGTCGCGACCGGGTCGCATCGAGCCCGACCACGTGAGCCTCGACGACAGCGGCGCCTACCAGGGCAGCGTGAACATCGAGGCCGGCTTCGGTCCCACCCGCGCCTGGGCGCTCGACGAAGACACCGACGACGACCGCGTTCCCGGCTGGGCCGCCGGGGTGAGCGAGCCCGTGTGGTGGGCCTTCCCCACCCTCGCCGAGATGCAGGCCACCGACAACCACGAGACCAACCAGCTCGCCGGGGAGTTCGCCGAGCTGCGCATCGCCGATCGGCAGGTGGTCGTCACCGCGATCGACGCCGCCGGCTTCTGGGCGAGCGACCTGCTCGACGCCGCTGCTGGCTACGCCGGCATCTACGTCTACACCTTCAACAAGCCCGACGAGAGCATCGTGATCGGCGCGCAGCTGAGCTCGCTCAACGGGCAAGACCAGGAATACCTCGGCTCCACCCAGCTCTCCTGGCCCACCTACGAAGTGGTGGAGGGCGTGTCGCTCACCCCGCCCGACGCGATGCTGCTCACCGAGGCCGCCTGCGGCGACGACAACGAGATGGAGAAGCTCGAGGCGAGCCGGGTGCGCGCGGAGTCGCCCACCATCCCCGCCAGCTTCACCACCGACAGCGAAGAGTACGCCGACTACGAGGAATATGGGCAGTGGCCCATCAGCTTCGGCAGTTGCACGCTCTACGTGGAGTCGGGCAGCTCCGTCCCCGACTACTTCCCGCCCGACCACGCGGGCGAGACCCTCGAGCACGTAGAGGGGATGATCAAGGAGGTCTACGGCAAGTGGATCTTCACCATTCTTGATGCCGATGGCATTGGCGCCACCAAGGTTTCTCCATGATCCTGTTCCTCGCCGGGGCCGCCCTCGGCTCCGACTTCGTCGACACCTGGGTGACGACCGGCCTCGAAGACACCAACGTGCGGGCCGGGCCCTCCGACTACAGCCCCGCCGCCAACTTCGTGCAGCGGGGCAACAGCACCTTCTTCGAGAACTACGAGTCGCGGTACACCGACGACATCTCGGTGACCCACCTCGTGCTCTACCGTCTCGACGACGGCTTCATCAAGGGCGTGAAGACCGAGGCCGCCTTCGTGCTGCGCATGCAACCCTACCTCGACACGGCGAACAGCCGTCCCGGGGTGACGGTGGCCGACGACGGCAGCTACGTCCGCATCATCAAGGAGTTCAGCGACACCCAGAACCTGAGCTTCACCGGCTACGCCGTCGACGCCAACCGCTTCCGCCTCGGCTACTCCTACGACATCACCTGGGGCGGTCGCGAAATCTTCGCCTTCGACCCCTACGCCGCGCCCGGCATCCGCGTGCAGTACCAGTCCGGTGACCACTACGTGTTCGCGGGCGCCAAGACGGCAGTGGGCGACTACACCGACCGGGACACCGGGCAGAAGAACATCGAGGCCTACTGGGGCGGCCTCGCCGGCGGCGGCGTGGAGATCGGCCAGCACCTGCGCGTGGAGGCGGGCCTGGGCAACTTCGAGCAGGGCCAGTTGACCAACGTGGGCGACGTGGACAGCCCTCTCTACAACGCGCCGATCAACGCGGCCGGCGTGTCCACCCAGCTGAGCGTGCGCACCAACCCCGAGCTCGACTACATCGTGAGCAACGAGCTGCGGCTCTACCGCAACGCGCCCGACATGGTGCGCGACACCTACATCTCCCATCGCGAGCTCGATGGCTTCGGGCTCCTGGTGCAGGCCGAGGGCAACTTCCTCTTCCACAACCTCATCGACCCCGAGAGTGTCGACGACACCACCGTGGAGAAGGCGATCGCCGGCGACATCCAGGCGCTCGCGGTGGCCGGCACCACCGAGATGCAGCTCGACTTCGTCTACAAGGACCTGCCATTCATCGTGTTCAACATCCCGGGCATCACCTCGGGCTACGCGCTCGACCCCGACTTCGACGCCACCCCGCAGCTGTACGTGCGCGGGCGCGTGGGGCACTGGTTCCCGAGGGCGCACCTCACGCCCTCGCTCGGCCTGGGCTGGATGTTGCCCTCCACCTACACCACCAGCGGCAACAGCTACTTCGTCCAGTACGACGAGCGAAACAAGGCACACGTGCCCGACGGGCAGGAGCCCACCGCGATCCTCTCCACGGTGGGCGGCCTCCAGTGGGACGTGTCGAACTCGATGGTGGTGGTGGGCGAGGTGCTCTACACGATTGACAACAATCGTTCGTCCTTCGAGACACAGGAGGATGGCACCAACGCCTATGTCCTGGAGTCGGAAGAGGTGCGCAACGCGCTGGGGTTCAACCTGATGGCGCGGGCGAGGTTCTAGGGGAGGCTGAGGGCTCGAGGGATGAGGCCGTGGAGAACCTGATTTTCGGCGGTGGAGGTGGCCGGGAACGCCGCCGGTCGGCGACGGGCGACGGCGAGCCACGGGGCAGCAAGGCCGGGGTCGGCCTCGCCGGCGCCGGCGACGTGGACGGCGACGGCCTCGACGACCTGCTCGTCGGGGCGTTCTCGAGCAACATGGCCGGCAGCGAGGCCGGCGCCGCGTACCTCCTGTTCGGCAGCGGCATCTGAACGGGGGCGGGCCCGGTCCGTGACCCCCGACACAAAGCGACAGCCGAGGTTCCACAGCGATGGAGGGAAACCGCGCCGGGTCGGCTACCGTGGCGATGTCGCGAGCCGTCCCCTGGAAACACCCCCATTCAACTCGCCGCCCGCCATCGAGCCAGGGTACCGGCGAGCGCTGACCCGCGCCCAGCGCCCGCGGGCTCCCGTCCTCCTCGCCCTGGCCTGCCTCGCCTGCACCAACACGGATGACTCGGAACCGCGCGACACCGGCCCGGCGGGCGACGCCCTCCGGGTGCCCGCCGAGTGGGAGCCCCAGGCCGCCATCTGGCTGCAGTGGCCGCAGCGCTGGGAGGCCAGCTACGAGCCTGCCTTCGCGCGCATCGTGGCGACGATCCTGCGCCACGAGGCGGTACACATCCTCGTGAACGACGCGAGCACCCGGCGGAGCGCGGAGGAGGCGCTGGAGGTCGAGGGCGGCCTGTCCGCCGCGGTCATCGGCGGCGCCGCCTCGTCGCAGGGCTTTCGCATCACCTGGCACGACATTCCCAACGACAACGCCTGGATGCGTGACAACGGCCCCACCTGGGTGGTCCAGGACGGCGAGGTGCGCATCCAGGACTGGGGCTTCGACGCCTGGGGCGGCGCCTTCGGCGCGGGCATCCCCTACGAGGCCGACGATGCCGTGCCCGTGGCCGTCGGCGCCGCCCTCGACGTGCCGGTCGACGGGGTGGACATCGTCCACGAGCGCGGCAACCTCGAGTTCAACGGGAGCGACGGAGTGATCCTCAACTGGTCGACCATCGGCGACGCGGGCCGCAATCCAGGCATCACCCGCGAAGACGTCGAGCGCGCCATGCGGCGTCACTTCGGCGTGTCGCGGGTGGTGATCGTGGAGGGCGCGCCCGAGGGCGACCTCACCGGCGGCCACATCGACGGTATCGCCCGTTTCATCGACGAGGAGCGCGTGGTGGTCGCCGACTGTTCCAAGTCGAGCCGCTGCGAGCCGGGCGGTCACGACGACCAGATCTACGACGACGCCGCCGAACAGATCGCCGCGCAGGGGTTCGAGGTCGTCCGCTGGCCCTTCCTTGGCGCCGTGGCCTACCGCGACACCACCTTCGACACCGACTACATGAACTGGCTCGTCGGCAACGGCTTCGTGGCCACGGTCGGCTTCGACAACCCCGCCACCGACAGCGCCGCCAAGGCCCAGATCGAGGCGTGGTTCCCGGGCCGCGAGGTCTACATCATCGAGACGCTCGAGTCGTGGTACGCCGGCGGCGGCGTGCACTGCCACACCAACGACCAGCCAGCGGGCTGAGCCGGGGGGCCGAGCCGCGGGGGAATTGCGTCAGTCGGCGGCAGCCGCGGCCAGGGCGCCGTCGATGGCCGCGAGCAGCGCGTCGGGCTCGTACTGCGTCGCGACGTAGGCGAATCGTCCCTCGTGGTCGATGATGAAGTGCCGCGGGTACTTCGCGAAGGCATCGCGATTCTCCTGCGTGATGAAATAGTCAGCGTAGAGGCTCAGGTCATCGTCCACGAGCGTCGTGTGCTGAATGCGGTACTCCTCCACGAATTCGGCGGCGTCGAGGGCCGGTCCCTCGAAGCCCCACAGCACGACGAGGCCGCTGTCGTCGGCCGCGTCGAGGAGCTGGTCGGTGTCCGGAACCTCCGAACTGCAGGTGGGTCACCAGGCGTCGAGCAGCCCGAGGAACACGACCTTGCCGGCGAGTTCCTCGAGCGACCAGGTGACGCCGTCGAGGTCGACCTCGACAAAGGTGGGGGCATCGTCGCCCACGCCGAAGCCCTGGAGGTCCCCCACCTCCAGCGCCAGCACGGGCTCGTCCGCGTCGTTGGACGGCAACTCGACGATCGTGCCCTCGGCCAGGTCGTCGGGCAGCGTCCAGCGCGGCGAGGTCGTTGCACGTTCCCCCGAGATCCACCGAGCCGAGCTCCTGGGGCTCGCCCGAGATGTCCCACTCGGCGAGGCCGTCGTAGCCGAGCGTCCACAGTCGGTCGCCCTCGACCAGCACGTCGCGGACGTCACCCCCAATCGCCACCGGGGCAAGCACCAGCCCGCCCCTTCGCCAGCACTCCGCCTACAGCCTACTCCCCACGGCCTAGAGCCCGTCCCCTACTTCTTCCGCCGCTCCTTCCCCTTCGTCGCCTCCATGATCCGCTTGTAGCCGGGGAGGCCAGTCACGTCGGGCACCATCACCACGTCGATGCGACGGTTGAGCGCGCGGCCTGTGGCGTCGCTGTTGCTCGCGGCCGGCTGCGTTTCCGCGTAGGTGGAGGCGGAGATGTTGGCGCGCGGGAACCCCGCGCCCACCATCGCCTCGAGCACGGTGATCGAGCGGGCGGAGCCAAGCCACCAGTTGTTGGGGAACTGCGCGGTGTTGATCGCCTCGCTGTCGGTGTGGCCCTCGATCTGGAAGTCATGGTCGGCGGCGCGACGGCTGAGCGCGCGCGCGAGGTCGGTCACCGATTCCTTGCCCTGCGTGGAGAGCGTGGCTGAGCCCGAGGCGAAGAGCACGTCGGAGGGCATGCCGATCGTCACCCGGCCGTCGACAACGTCGACGCTGACCAGGCCCCTCTCGATCAGCGGCTTGAGATCCTGAATCAGGTCCTGGATCTCGGCGATCTGCTTCTCGATGCGCGCGTCCATCTTCTCGACGCGCTCCTTGAGGTCCTGATTCTGCTTGAGCACCTTGTCGTACTGGTCCTGGGGCACGCAACCAGTCAGCATCGTGGACAACAAGACGAGCATGATTCGGGACTCCGTGGTTCGGCGCCCACGTATCGCGCGGAGTTGGAACCGCGTAGCACCTAGATTCGCCCGTGCCGCCGCCGACCGAGCCCCCCATCTCACTCACCCCCGCCGGCGAGGCGATTGGCACGCCCTCCTACATGTCGCCCGAGCAGCCCCGGCGCGCGCGGGCGAGCATCAAGCCCGGGCGCGAGCCCATCCCGCGGGAGCTGCGCGCGGTCCTCCTCGAGTAAGGCGGCCGCGCGCTCCGCCGCCGCCGCTACCGCCTCGTCCCCAGCCCCCGGAAGCTCTCGGTATTGGTGAGACGTCGCGACACCTTGATGTCGGCGTAGCCGGCGTCGGCGTACCAGCCTTCGACTTCCTCCCCGGTGTAATAGCCGGTGACCGGAACGCGCAGGCGATCGTAGATGTCGGCCACCACCACGTCGAAGGGCCACCGGTGATGATCGTGTACCGGCAGGTGCGACAAGAGCCAGCCGAAGGGCGGGACCGGCGACAGGAATCGATAGGGGGTGTGGGAGAAGACCCGCAGGCCGCTGGCCACCACCTGCGAGAAGCGGTGGAGCTGCTCGGGACGCATCGCCGCGGCGGCGCCGCGCAAGGCCCCGGTGACGATCCGCGTGCTTCCCTGCCGCGGGCCATACAACCAGATGGAAAGCCTGCCGTTTGGCTTGACCAGCTCGCCGAGCGTGGCGAAGGTGCCGCGGGCGCTGGGCACGTGATGGAGGACGCCGTAGCTGAAGACGAGGTCGAAGATCCCCCGCTTCAGGGGGGGACGATTGATGTCGCCCTGCACCACGTGGGCGCGCATGCCCTCGCCAAGGTTCGCGAGGCAGGAGGCCACCGCCTCGGGAGAGCTGTCGATCGCCACCACCTCGGCGCCGAAGCGGGCGGCGAAGAGCGCGTGCCGACCAAAGCCGCAGCCGGCGTCGAGCACCAGCCGTCCCATGAAGTCGCCCGGCTCCAGCGGCTGGGCGATGTCGAGGAAGTTCTTCTCGAACTCCGGCACGGCATTGGCGAACTGCGTCCAGGCATGGCCCGTGGCCGGGCCCGCTTGGGAACCGGGCCCCAGCATCCGGGGGATGCTGTCGACGATCGGGTACTTCGCGCCGCAGCCGGGACAACGCAGCTCGCCCTCGAGGATCTCCTCCACCTTGCCGTCGGCGAGGCCGGGGACGACCTCGTCGGGCTCCCAGTGGCCGGCGAAGGCCTTCCGCCGCTCCGAGCGACGCACCTCCACGTGGAGTTCACCCTCGCCGCAGGCAGGGCACGCAAGCCAGTCGAGCAGGCGACGCTTCATGCCCGCGCGGCTAACACCGGATGCCCCGCCGATGGCCGCGGGTTGAGTTTCGCGGCGCGCGTGCTACAACGCGCCGCCTTCCTCCCAGGACACCTCCGATGCATCGTCGCGCCTTCATCACCGGATCCGCCGCGCTCGCGGCCACGACTGCGCTCCCGGCGGTAGCCCAGGACGGCACCTACACGATGAAGCTCGCCACCGTGGCCCCGGAGGGCACGCCGTGGAGCGACGGGCTCGCGCAGTTCAAGAAGGCGGCGGAAGCCGCCACGGCCGGGCGCCTCAAGGTGAAGGTGTTCTTCGGCGGTATCCTCGGCGACGAGAACGAGACCGTCCAGCAAACGCAGCGGGGCCAGATCCAGGGCGTCGGCGCGTCGACGGGCGCCATCGCGTCGATCGTCCCCGAGCTCAACATCCTCGAGTTGCCCTTCCTCTTCAAGACCGCGGCCGAGGCCGACTACGTGCTCGACGGCGCGGCGCTGGCTCCGCTGGAGAAGAACTTCCGTGATCGCGGCCTGCAACTCGGCTTCTGGTCGGAAAACGGCTACCGCAGCTTCGGCACCACCTTCGGCTTCATCAAGAGCCCGGCCGACCTCAAGGGCCACAAGATGCGCTCCCAGGAAAACCCGGTACACCTCGCGATGTACCAGGCCTTCGGCGCCTCGCCGGTTCCCATCCCCACCACCGAGGTGCTCACCTCGCTGCAAACCGGCGTCATCGACGGCTACGACAACACCCCGCTCTACGCCTCGGCCGCCCAGTGGACGTCGAACACCAAGTTCTTCACGCTCACGAACCACATCTACCAGCCTGCCGCCATCGTGCTGAACAAGGCCTGGTACGACGCGCTCCCGGAAGACATCAAGAAGGTGATCCTCGCCACCCGCGCCGACCTCGCGGTGCGCATGCGCAAGGAGATCCGGGCGCTGCATCCGATCCTGGTGGCCAATTTCGCGTCGATGAAGGTGCAGACGTACGCGCCCACATCGGCTGAGCTGGCCAGCTTCGAGGGCCCCGCGAAGACCGCGCGCGACACCTACATGGGCAAGGCCAGCGCAGGCGAGAAGGCGCTCTACAAGACTGTCACCGACGCGCTCGCGAAGTACCGCTCCGGGGCGAAGTAGCTCGTCTCTGATAGGCTCCGGAGACCACCCTCAGGAGCCGCTTGATCGCAGCCCTCGATCGTCTCGATTCGACCCTCTACCGAGCGGAGCGCGCCGCCGCGGCGGCCATCCTCGCGGTGATGGGCGCCGTCGTGTTTCTCGACGTGGTGTACCGGGTGACTGCCACCACCGACAGCAAGCTGGTTCCCGACGCGCTCGAGGCCGCGCTGGGCGCGGCGGCGATGCCTGTGTGGATGGGGCTGGTGTCCGCCGGGCTCGCGGTGCTCGCCCTTCGTACCCGCGACGACGCCGCCGCCCTGCCCAGGGGCCTCGGCGCGGGCGCGGCCACCGGCGTCCTGCTCCTGGCCTACGGAAAACTCCTGCCGAACGGGCTCATCTGGAGCCAGACGCTGGCGCTCTCTTTGACCCTGTGGATGGGCATGACCGGCGCCTCCCTGGCCGCCTACCAGCGAAGGCACCTCGCCCTCGACGTGGGCAGCAAGCTCTGGCCGCCGAGCGTGGCGCCGAAGGTCGCGGCGATCGGTCACGCGGTCACGGCGGCGTTCTGCGCGCTGGTGGTCGTGCTCGGGACGAGGTCGATCTTGGGCTACGAGCAAGGAGGCGACCACATCCCCGGCCACCTCGACACCTGGACCCAGTCCGACCACGCTAGCGGCAACATGGTCACCCCGGTGGAGATCCCAGGACTTCCCAGCATCAACATCCCCAAGTGGATGGTGATGGCCTCGATCCCCGTGGGCATGTGCATCCTCGCCTTCCGCTTCGCTCTCCAGGGGCTCAAGGTGTGGACCGGCGCCGAGAGCCAGGGCGGCGACGACACCCTGCGCCAGCTCGGCATCGAGGAAGAAGCCGGGGGTGCGCGATGAACGGGATGATCCTGCTGGGCGCGATCATCGCGCTCGCACTGCTCGGCTCGCGCCTCTTCGTGGTGGTCGGCGTCGCGACAGCGCTATGCTTCATACTCTACGTCGGCGAGGGCGAGACTCTCCAGACGCTCGACCGCATGGTCGTGAAGATGGAATCGCTCACGACGAAGAACGTGTTCCTGTCGATCCCCTTCTTCATCGCCGCGGGGGCGATCATGACCAAGGGCGGCATCGCCCGGCGGCTCACCGACCTCGCCAGCGCGCTGGTGGGCTGGATGCCCGGCGGCCTGGCGGTGGCCAGCATCATCGCCTGCATCATCTTCGCGGCCATCTCGGGATCGTCCCCCGTCACGCTGGTGGCCGTGGGCGCGGTGATGTTCCCAGCGCTGGTGAAGGCCGGCTACCCCACCAACTTCAGCATCGGCCTCATCACCTCGGCCGGCTCGCTCGGATGCATGATCCCTCCCGCCATCGCGATGCTGATCTACGCGATCAGCGTGCAGGGCAGCGCCGCCGTGGACCCGGCCGACCTGTTCTTCGCGGGACTGGTCCCGGCCCTGTTCATCAGCGGCCTGCTCGCGATCTACGCGATCTGGACCGGGCTGAGCGTGCCGGGGTCGCGACAGCCCTTCTCCGCTGCGGAGGCCTGGCGCGCGCTCAAGGGGGCCGCGTGGGCGCTCACCCTCCCGGTGATCGTGCTGGGCGGTATCTACGGGGGCGTGTTCACCCCCACCGAGGCCGGCGCGGTGGCCTTCGCGGCGGCGGTGGCGATCGCCACCTTCGTGCATCGCGACGTGACGCCGCGGCAGCTCCCCGCGATCCTCGTCGAGGCGGCCACGCTGATGGGGAGCCTCATCCTCATCGTGGTGCTCGCCTTCGGGCTCAACGACTTCCTCGCGGAAATCGACGCGCCGGGCCTCATCCGCGGGTGGGTGCAGAGCGCCGACCTCAACGCCTGGCAGTTCATGCTGCTCACCAACGTGGTGCTGATCGTCCTCGGTGCGCTGATGGACAGCATCTCGGCCACGCTGGTGTTTGCGCCGATCCTCGCCCCGGTGGCCATCAACCACTACGGCATCGATCCCATCCACTTCGGCATCGTGTTCGTGGTCAACATGGAGATCGGCTACCTGGCGCCGCCGGTGGCCACCAACCTGTTCGTCGCCGCCGCGATCTTCCGGCAGCCATTCGTCCAGGTGGCGAAGGCAATCATGCCCACGCTGGCGATCATCTGCCTGGCGCTCGTCATACTCATCTACGTGCCCGCCTTCTCCTTGCTTCCGCTGAATCTACGTGACGATGGCGAGCGCCCGATGGAGTTCCCCTGGGCGGGGAGAGTCGAGGTCGAGGCGCCCGAGGAGGTCGCGCCGGTCGCCGATCCCGGGCGCCCGCTCACGCTCGAGGAGATGATGAAACAGGCCAAGGAGAACGTCGAAAAGGAAGAAGCAACGGAGCCGGCGCCTTGAAACCGCCGTCCTCCGACCACGCGCGGGTGCCCGGCATCTTCGGCATCGGCTACTTCGTGCTCTCCGGACTTGCCTTCGTGCTGGCGCCCCCGCTACCGCCCCCCGGCGGCGACCCAGCGGTGACCGCGGCCTTCCACGCCACCAACGCGTGGGCACTCCGGGCCAACGCCACCATCACCACCTTCGCCGCGCTCTGCCTCGTCGTCTTCCTCGGCGGCCTGCGGGGACGGCTCTCGGGAAACCGCACCTGGGCCGCGGCCGGCACCGCCGCCGGGGGCATGGGCGCCACGCTGGTGGTGGCCTTCGCGGGCGTGAGCGCCGCCGTGGGCCCCCGGGCCGCCTCCCCGGAGAGCATCCAGGTCGCGATTGCACTCCACGACGTGGCGTACGTGGGCGCAGCCTTGGCTGGAGGTGCGTTCGGGATCGCCGCCTTCGCGTATGCGCTTGCCATCCGCACCACGCGCGCCCTTCCCGCGGGCCTCGCGCCCGGCGGCTTCGCAGCCGCCCTCGCACTCCTCGGCGGCGTGGCCAGCGTGGGGCTCGACCGGGGCCCGATCCAGATCGGGAGCCCGCTCAGCCTGTTCGGCTACGCCATCTGGACCTTCTGGGTGGCGGCGGCGGCCACGGCGCTGTGGATCATCCCTCCGCCGACGGCGCCTAGACCACTCCCCCTGCCCGGTGCCAGTGAGTGAGGAACTCGGCGAGCACGTGCTCGTGTTCCTTGCTGATCTGCGTGATGCGCGTGCCGTAGATCCGGAGGTTCGACTGCCGCGGGAAGTCGCGGCTGTGGCGAACCTCGAGCTCGACCGCGAGGGGGATCTCGCCAGGCATGTGCACCTGGCCGTTCATCCTGTCTTCGACTTCGAAGTGGTGGCGACGCGGATCGGCCACGACGGACACGCCGCCCGAGGAGATGTCGTACAGGCCGAGGAACGGGTGGCCCGGCTGGTCGACCAGACTCAAGCAGAAGCCCGA
>Ga0194131_10002868_pt1 | contig 27940 bp, 19 predicted proteins | sample TA2KigO120mmetaG_FD_148631 | JGI IMG/M metagenome (GOLD analysis project Ga0194131, IMG submission 148631) | Freshwater microbial communities from Lake Tanganyika, Tanzania - TA2015053 Kigoma Offshore 120m | ecosystem: Environmental > Aquatic > Freshwater > Lake | place: Tanzania: Lake...
CCGAGCCCGGCCAGCGTCTCCGGCCAGCGCAGGCCGGACCCGACCAGGGCCGCGCACAGCGCCGCGCCGGCCGCGCCGACCGCGATCTTCTGCCACGGCCATGCGGCGATCTGGGCCGCCTCGACCGAGTCGTAGCAGTCGAAGACGCTGCCCAGATGCGCGACCGCGAGCGTGTCGGAGACGACGGGCGGCACGGCGGCCAGGCGAAGCGTACCGCCCAGGCGCTGCGCCGTCGTATGGCCGCGCACCAGTCCCCGGATGCCGGCGCTGTCGATAGCCGTCACGTCTGACAGATCCACGACCAGGTTGGCCTTTCCTGTTCGTAGAAGCTGCTGCAGTTGCTGCTCGAACGCTTCGGCGGCGCCTCCCGCCACCAGCGGCTCGCGCGGGGAGAGGAGGAGGCGCCCCGGCATGAAACGGCGGCCCGGCTTCATTGGTCGGAGTGCACGCACTATACAACGGAGCCGCCGCCGGAACCGATCAGGCCGGCGTGCAGAAGCGTGAAGGACGGCCCGGGCCCCGAGCCCCGGCCTCCAGACATCGATGTCTGGAGGCCCAGGGATGCTCGAACGCTGTTAGGGCTTAGAACCGAACGCCGAGCGCCAGCCGGAACGTCCGGCCGCCCGTCTCGCCGGTCGACCAGCCCGGGAAGTGGGTGTTGGCCGTCGCCTGGCCAAAAGTGGCGCCGCGGGTGAACCCGGTTGGCTGCCCCATGGCGTCGAGCGGGCTGGACAGATCGCGGGTCACTGACGTGTTCCACTTGATCTGCTTCTGGTTGTTCAGCACGTTGTAGATCTGCACCTGCAGCCACGGCTGCACGGTCTGCCACACCGGCACGCCGTAACGGACGGCCAGGTCGAGGACACCGTAGCCCTTGAACTCCTCGATGCCGCGATCGCCGAAGAACAGGCTCGCCGTCGTGGTGTTCGCGCGTGCGTATCCCGGGTTGCGGGCAATCTGAATCGGCGACATCGGGACGCCGGTGGCGAACAGACTCTCGGTCTGCCCGGAATTCACGCGCCACAGCGGCGAGACGTCAACGTTGCCGAACGCGCCCAACCGCTGGGTGTACGTCGTCCACACGCGCAGCTTGTGGCGCTGGAACTCGTCGAGCCGGCCGTACGGGAAGTAACGCTCGTAGAACATCTCGGGGTAATCGAACCAGATCGAGCCGTTGCCCGGCTGGTTGGCCGCCTCCCCCTCGAAATTCCCGTGATTCTTAATCTGCAGCGTGTAGTTCGCGAAGATCGGCAGCCGCGCGATCGCCGCGATCCGCGAATCGAACTGCAGCGCCTGGTAGTCGCGGTCCGGGCCGTCGGCGTTGCGCCACGTGACGTTGTCGAAGGTGCCGAAGTTCACCCCGTTGCGGATGACCGTCGTCTTGCCCGCAAGGGACGGGTCGTCGATGAAGTCCTCGATGACCCCGCCGGTCTCGCGCCAGATGTACGTCGCCTTGACGTGGCCGCCGCCGCCCAGCTCCCGGCCGAGCGACAGCGTGACCTCGTCGGTCTTGGCCGACGACAGGTCGGGGTCGAAGAACACGTTGGCGGTCGGGAAGTTGCCGCCGATCACGGCGTAGTTGCGCAGGTCGAGCGCCGGCGCGAAGTCGCGCCCCTGCCCGCTCGGCCCGATGTACGCGTAGTTGACGAGGCTCGGCGTGCCGACGTTCGTATTGCGCCCGAATGCGCGCTCGGAGAAGCGACCCGAGTAGCGCCCGTAGGTCGCCTGCGCGACGAGGCCGCCGCCGCCCGTCACGTCGTAGCTCACGCCGACGCGCGGCAGCCACGTCCGTGTGTCGGCGCCGACGATGTCGCCGGTCGCCTCCGACTTGACATCCTCGAACCGCAACCCGAGGTCGGCGGTCAGGCGGTCCGTGATCGTCCACCGGTCCTGAACGTACAGCGATAGCGTGCGGATCTGCAGCTCCGCCCCCGGCACCGAGATCCAGTTCTCGATCCGTGTGGCGGCGCCCGCCGGGTTGGCCGCGTTGCCGCTGAATACCGGGATCAGCCGCCCGGCCGAGTCGGTCACGGGCCGCCCGCCCGCAAGCAGGTAGTCAGTGCGGATCACGAATCCGGTCGCCGACTGCGAGTTGCCGCCGTTGCGCGACGAGGTGAAGTGCTCGCCGCCGACCTTCAGGTCGTGCCGTCCGACCGACGGACTGGTGACGTAGTACGACACGCTGCCCGCATACTGGCGGTTGTTGCGATCCTCCGGGTCATTGGCGCTGAAATACGGCGCGTTGAAGTGCCGGTTCGCCTCGGTGCCCGCGACGACGCCGCGCGAGAGGTACGGCGAGTCGATCATCTGCGCGCTCGTGCCGCCGGCGCCCCGGAAGCCGAACGTCTTGTTCGAGAACTGGAAGGTGGCGAAGGCCTGGTTGGTGAGCGCGCCGTTCCAGTTGAGGACCCACAGGCGGTTCGGCAGCTCGCGGTTGACGAGCGTCGCGGAATCCGACGAGAAGTCTGCGTTGATGGCCGGCCGGTTCGCCTGCTTCGTCGGATTGTTGAGGAACGTCCCGCTGACCATGTGGCTCACCACCGGCGTGCCCGTCAGCTTCACCTCGAGACGCTTGTTGTTGTTTCCCTCGCTGTACGACGTCCCCTGGAGCGCGAGCGCGCGGGCCGTCTGCGAGTTTTCGTAGCGGTTGGCATTGAAGAACCAGAGCCGATCGCGGACGACCGGCCCGCCGATGGTCCCTTCGAAGAACTTCGACAGCCTCTCGGCGTTCTGCTGGTTGCGCGAGCGCTGGAACGGCGTCTCCTGCGTCCACGACGGCTTCGAGAAGTTCGTTCGGAAGGAGCCGGAGAACTCGTTGCCGCCGCTCTTCGTAATCACGTTCACCACGCCACCCGCGAAGCGGCCGAACTCGGCGGATGCGCCGGACGTGATGACCTGCGTTTCCGCGATCGCGTCCTCGATGAACAGGCCGTGCGACGAGCCGAACAGGTTGTCGTTCGTGTCCACGCCGTCGACGAGGAACAGGCTGTCGAAGGCGAACGCGCCCCCGACCGCCACCTGGCCGACGTTGGGCGTGTTGTCGGTGACGCCCGGCGCCAGCTGCGCGATTTCGAACGGGCGGCGGCCCGTCGGCAGCACGTTCACGACTTCCGCCGTCAGGTTCGTCGCGGTCTGCGTCACGGCGAGCGCCGGGGGCCTGGCCTCGGCAGTGACCTGCACGGTTTCCTGCAGACCCGCGAGGCGCAGCGTCGCATCGACGTCGGCGACGCCGCCGAGCGGCACGACCGTCGTTTCCTCGACGTCGGCGGTGCCGGGAAACTGGAACCGCACCGTGTAGGTGCCCGGCGGCAGGCCGCGCACGATGTACGCGCCAATCGCGTCCGTGACCACCGTGCGCTCACCCTGGAGCGCCGGGGAGGTGACCGTCACTGTTGCGCCGGGGAGCGGCAACCCGTCAGGGTCGCTCACGGACCCCGACAGAACACCCGTCTGAACGCCCTGGGCGCTTGAGAAGACGGGCGCGGCCAGCATGGCCAGGATTACACATCCCAGCTGTAGCGTGAGTCGTCTGCTCACTGTTCCTCCTTAGAAGGATGCGCGGGACCAGACCCCTGAACACCGGGATGGGCCCCTGGTCTCCAGCCGTGAATCGCTGGATCCACGGGAGTATGACCCCGACTGTACGGAAAAGCCATACCAGGCCGACTTGATGCTGTAAGTGCCTCGAACAACTTGACTTCGCTGAAACAGCGCAAGGTGGATCCCGCGCGTGGATCCATCCGGATGGTAAAGGCCGCCAAGAATCCGGATTCGCGGTCGGTGCTATGTTTCCATGTGGAGGAGGACACACCATGATTCGCACAGCGATCAGGATTGCCGTGGCAGCGCTCCTGATGAGCGCACTGGCGGCGCCCGCGTCCGCACAGGTGACGACCGGTGAAATCACCGGCCGGATCACCGATGCCGACCGGTTGTCGGTCCCGGGCGTGACCGTTACCGCGACCAATCCCGCGACCTCGTTCTCGCGCACCGCCGTGACCAACGAGGACGGCGTCTACACGGTGACGTTGCTGCCGCCTGGACGCTATACCGTGACCGCGGAGCTCACGGGCTTCCGCAGGGCGCAGCGTGACGACGTCGACGTGGCCGTCGGCGCCCGGCCCACTGTGCTCCTGGAGCTGCAGGTCGGCCAGCTCACCGAGGCCGTGCTCGTCAGCAGCGCGGCGCCGCTCATCGAGACCACGCGCTCCGATATCAGCGGCGTCGTGACGGCGACCGACATCTCGAGCCTGCCGACGCTGAACCGGACGTTCGCGAACATCGCGGTGATGATGCCGGAGGCCCGCCCGGCCGGCGGCTTCGATCCGACGAAGACGCGCGTCGGCAACTTCGCCATGAACGGCGGCGACGGCCGTCAGCTCGACGTCAACGTGGACGGCGGCGACAACAAGGACAACGTCGTCGGCAGCCAGCTCCAGAACTTCGCGTTCGAGTCGATCCAGGAGTTCCAGGTGCTGCAGCACCGCTGGACGGCCGAGAGCGGCCGCGCGGTCGGCGGCATCCTCAACGTCATCACCAAGTCGGGCACCAACGACCTGCGCGGCTCCGCCCTCGGCACTTTCCGCAACGACTCGCTCGTGGCGAAGGACTTCTTCCAGCAGCGCGGGGCCATCAAGCCGAAGTTCGAGCGCTGGGAATACGGCGGGTCGATCGGCGGCCCGATCCGGCGCGACCGGATGTTCTTCTTCGGCGCGATCGAGCGCTTCGACGAGCCGGGCGCGGAGACGCCCATCCGCTCGAGCGCCGTCTTCAACGAGGTGGCGGCGATTCCCGGCGCCTCCGCCGTGCGCGCCATCCCGACGCCGTACGACGACACGCTGTTCACGGCGAAGATCGACCACAAGCTGACCGCGCGCCAGAACATGGTCTACCGCTACTCGCTGCAGAAGAACTCGTCGCCCAACGATCAGGTGGCCAACCCCGCGGCCACGGACCTGAAGGGCGGCAACACCAACTCCAACGACCTGCACAGCCTGATCGCCAAGCACACCTTTCAGATCGGCGACAACCGGCTGAACGATTTCACCTTCCACTTCCAGGATTTCCAGAACGAGATCCTGCAGGTGACCGACGATCCGATCCTGATCTTCCCGACGCCGGGGCTGCGCCTGGGGCCGGCGCCCAATACGCCGCAGGCCACCAGCGAGCGGAAGTTCCAGATGCGGAACGACTTCTCGTGGTTCGCCGGCGATCACGGGCTGAAGCTCGGCACCAACTACATCCACACCGACCTGGGCGGGTACTTCTACTTCGGCGCGTTCGGCTACGAGCTGACGTTCTTCGACGACCCGTCGGTCATCACGACGAACCGGACGCGCTACCCGCAGGGATTCGCCACGCCGGGCGCCGTCCGTCTGCTGAACTACTTCGCGGGCTCGGCGACGCACGACCAGGTCTTCCACCAGCTCGCCTTCTACGCGCAGGACGACTGGCGCGTGAACCGCTCGCTGACGCTGAACCTCGGGCTGCGGTGGGACGCGAACATCGGGCTGCTGCCGGACCAGGCGAGCAACCGCACCATCACGCTCCTGCGACAGCTCGACGAGCCGCGCGCCCGTGCGATCGCGGGCGATGCGGACAGGTTGTCGCGCACCACGCCGAACTGGAAGGAGTTCCAGCCCCGCCTCGGCTTCGCTTACGACCCGCGCGGCGACGCCTCGTTCGTGGTCCGCGGCGGCTACGGGCTGTTCTACGACCAGGTCTTCCAGAACCTGACCATCTTCTCCATGGCGCAGAGCGGGCCGGAGTTCTACTCGCAGATCCTCGGGTTCACGAACGCGAACGTGGGCGCCGGCCAGCTCCCGAACTTCCGCTTCGGCGTGGACCCGCTGCCGCCGCCGCCGTCGTTCACGTTCGCGGAGCTGCCGCGCGGATCGTTCGGCCGCATCAACGATCCGGCGATGGGCGACCCCTACGTGCACAAGGTCTCGGTCGGCTTCGAGCGGGCCCTGCGCGGCACCTGGGTCGTCTCGAGCGACTACGTGCACAGCCGCGGCTACGACGAGGGCCGCGTCCAGGTGATCAACCCGCAGATCCGGCACATCTGCGACCCGGCGTTCCCCGGCTCGACGCCGGCCTCGTCACGCTGCCCGGCGGGGGCGGCGTCGCGGTACTTCGACGAGGCGTTCGTGCGCGCGGGCCTCGGCGCGAACCGGCTCGGGCAGATCAACATGATCGGCACGACCAACGAGTCGCTGTTCGACTCGTGGACGACGACGCTGCGCGGCCGCACGCCGTGGGCGAACCTGTCGATCAGCTACGTGCTCGCCAACTCGCGCGCGTGGGGCGGCCAGCCGACCGCCTCGTACAGCGGCAACGGCATCGCCGTCAGCCCCGAGCACCAGTTCCGCGACGAGGAGTGGGGGCCGACCCGCCACGACGAGCGGCATCGCATCGTGGCCAGCGGCAACGTCAGCCTGCCCGGCGGGTTCCAGATCTCGCCGCTGGTCCAGTGGGCGTCGTCGCGTCCCTACACGCCGATCGTCGGGTTCGACATCAACGGCGACGGGCAGACCAACATCCTCGATCGCTTCTGCGAGGGCGCGGATCTGAACGCGGCGTTCCGCGCGCGCGGCGACCTCGCGGCCATTCGCGGGATGAACCCGAACGGCTGCCGGCCCATGCGCGTGAACTCGCGGCGCTCCGCCTTTGTCGTCAACCCGGACGGCAGCATCGAGGAGCGCAGCGGCCGGTTCTTCAACACGGACGTGCGCGTCGCGAAGAGCTTCCCGGTGCGCGGCAACGTCCTGCGCGTGTATGCCGATCTGTTCAACGTGTTCAACACGGAGAACCTGTCGTTCACGCTCCGGCCGGAGCAGAGCTCGGCGGCCTCCGCCAGCGCGTTCCTGCAGCCGGTGTCGCTGTACGGCCCGGGCTTCGGTCCGCCCGTCGGCCGGCCGTTCACCGCATCCTTCGGCGCGCGCTTCGAGTTCTAACGCACGAAGGACACGAAGAGGAAGACGAAGGACACGAAGAAGCTGTAGGGGCCGACCTTCAGGTCGGCCCCGTTTTCGTTGGCGCTCGCTTTGCTCCTGAAGAAGGCATGCGTTCACGCACGCCGTCCGCGACTCCGACCTCGGCTTCACGCAGTACGGCCGCAGCGCGCTGGTAACGGTCGGCGCCCTGTTACTTGCGGGTCCGGCTGAAGCCGGACACTACGTACGAAGCGCCGGTAGGAGATGAGGACCGGCCGGCGGCGTACAGACGAAGGATCGACCTGCCCGCCTTCGCTCAAGCTACATCGGGTCCGCCGAAGCATTGGCGGCGGAAACGTCGGCCCCTACGACCCGCTACCACCTACCACCTGCGTCGACATCCGCCGGATGTCGTCCTTGAGCTGCGGGTTGACGCGGAAGCCCGACTGTTCCGCCGCGCGCACCGCGGACTCCGCCTCGCGCTTGCGCCCGGTCAGCGCGTAGAGCGCTTGAGAAACGTTGTTGTTCCCTTTACGTAGCTTCGAACCTTTACGGAAAACGCGTACCGCGAAGTCGTTAACTTCTAAGTGACGCCATTTCAGCTAGTTACGAGAAAAGGCCGGATCGGGGTGGGACGAATAATCCATGAGGAACGCGATGACGAACCAAAATCATGGATCACTCACGATTCGCAATGCAATGATAAGCTCTCGTCCCGTTGCACAGCTTCTGGGCCCTGCAAGTGAGACAATCGCGGGGACGAACGGTCACAGTTCTCATCTCAAACGTGCAAGAATTTCGCGGCTTCAAAGGAGGAGAGTGGCTATGAGGACGGCGTACGCACGCCTCTCGGTGGTGGTACTGCTCGGGTGCCTGATCGCAGCGGCCCCGGCGGCGGGGCAATCCACCACCGGGACCATCCAGGGAACGATCAGTGACAACCAGGACGGCGTGGTGCCCGGTGCCACCGTCACGGTCCGCAACGTCGAAACCAACGTCAGCCGCTCGGTCGCGACCGACGCGGAAGGCATCTACCGCTTCCTCAACATGCCGGTCGGCAACTACGAGCTGGTGGTCGAGCTGAGCGGGTTCTCACGCTACGTGCGGTCCGGGCTGACGCTGTCGCTGAACCAGACAGCCGTCGTGGACGCGCAGATTCGTCCGGCGGCGGTCACCGAGCTCGTCGAAGTCATCGCCGACGCGCCGCTCCTCAACACGCGCAACGCGGAAGTCGGTGTGCGCTTCGACACCACGCGTGTGTCGGAGCTGCCCGTGCTCGGCAGCCGCAACATCTTCACGCTGGCCCGCTCGGCGCCGGGCGTGAGCGAGCTGGGCAGCGGCCAGCAGGGGTTTGCCTCCGGCACCATCGACGCCAACTACGCCTCCAACGGCGCGCGCCTGCGCTCGAACAACTTCATCATCGACGGCCAGGACAGCAACGACCCGAGCGTCACCGGCCGCCAGCAGGCCATCAACAACACCGATATCGTCCAGGAAGTGCGGCTGATCACGAACCAGTTCGCGGCGGAGTTCGGCCGCGCGGCGGGCTCGATCTTCAGCGTGGTGACCAAGAGCGGCACCAACGAGTTCCACGGCTCCGGCTTCTGGTTCCACAACGACAACACGATGAACTCGCGGAGCAACCTCGACAAGGCGGCCAGGCGCACGTCCGCGCCGTTCCGCGTCGAGAACCAGGTCGGCGGCACCGTGGGCGGCCCGGTGAACCGCGGGCGCACGTTCTTCTTCGGCTCGTACCAGCGCTGGACCGATCGGCGTCTCGGCACGGGCTTCACGCTGACGGGCGCGCCGACCGACGCGGGCCGCGCGGTGCTGCAGTCGGTGGCGACGGGACGGCCGCACGTGCAGGCGCTGCTCGATCACCTGCCGGCGGGCACGCCCAACGGCCGCTCGGCGACGTTCACGCTCGGCGGGCAGACGTTCGTCGTGCCGCTCGGCAACCTGACCGGCTCCGGCTCGCAGATGCTGAACAACAACCAGGGGTCGGCGCGCATCGACCACCAGGTGACGCCGAACCATCAGCTGGTCGGCCGGTATCTGTTCAGCGACACGTCCACGGACAACACCGGCCAGGTGCAGGTGACGCCTCCGGGCCTGACCTCGAACAGCCCGGCCAACACCCACTCGCTCAACGTGTGGATGACCAGCGTGTTCGGCGCGAACACGTCGAACGAGGCGCGCATCGCGTGGTCGCACCTCGGCGTCGTGACCGGGCCGGACGACGCGAAGTCGCTGCAGATCCCGTCGATCGAAATCAACGAGCTGGGGATGATCGGGTTCAACGCGGCGTCGAACCGCACGGCCATCGGGCTGGCCGTGAACCTGCCGCAGTTCCGCTACAACGACACCTACCAGGTGATGGACAACATCACGATGGTGCGTGGCAACCACCTGTTCAAGGCGGGGTTCGACCTCCGCAACCAGTGGGTGAAGAGCTTCTTCTTCCCGACCATTCGCGGGCTGCTGCGCTACACGAACCTGAACACGTTCGTGAACGACACGGCGGAGGCGGCCAACATCAACAAGCCGCTGCCGGGCGGGTCGGAGATCAACTACTACACGTGGTGGGACCAGTACTACTTCGCGCAGGACGACTGGCGGCTGGGCGACAACTTCACGCTCAACCTCGGTCTCCGCTACGAGATCCCCGGCAACAACATCCAGAGCCTCATCGACCTGAACGAGGACATCCTGCAGGTCAACAACAACAACCGGGTGTTTGCGCTGAACCCGGTCCCGAAGACCGACAAGAACAACCTCGAGCCGCGGCTCGGGTTCAACTGGTCGCCCGGCACGGCGAACGCGGCCGGCGTGCTCCGCCTGCTGACGGGGCGTGAGGGGTTCGTGGTGCGCGGCGGCTACGCGCGCACGCACGACTACGCGTTCCTCAACCTCGCGCTCAACATCGCGAGCTCGTTCCCGTACGTGGCGGCCATCAACCGGAGCAACCTGGCCAATGCGTTCGCGCAGCTGCAGTCGACGCCGGCCGGCGTCCCCGCCGGGACCGACCCGAACCTGCTGACGCGCACCGTCGTCGCCGACGACTTCCGCTCGCCGGCGTACGACCAGTTCAGCCTGGGCGTCGAGCGCCAGCTCTCGACGGACCTCGCGCTGCGCGTCGGCTACGTCGGCACGTTCGGCAACGGCCTGTTCCAGACGCTCGACGGGAACCCGCGGCAGCCGTTCGGCGGCCCGAACGGCCCGCGCGTCGACCCGACCCGCGGCGTGATCCGCCGGCGCGCCAACACCGCCGAGTCGTGGTACCACTCGATCCAGTCGCAGCTCGACAAGCGCTTCAGCAACGGGCTGAGCGCGGGGCTGCACTACACCTGGAGCCGCTTCGAGGACACGGCCTCGGAGGTCTTCAACCCGTCGAGCGGCGAGGTCGCGGTGCCGCAGGATTCGTTCAACATCGGCGCCGACAAGGGACGGTCGGCCTACGACCGGCCGCAGCGGCTCACCGGCAACTTCGTGTACGAGCTGCCGTGGATGCGCGACCAGCAGGGGGCCGCGGCGAAGGTCCTCGGCGGCTGGCAGGTGAGCTCGTTCTTCACCTTCCAGAGCGGCGCGCCGTTCACGGTGCTGAACGGGGTGGACCCGACCGGCGCGCTGGCGGGCATCGACGGCCTCGTCGGCAACGCCATCCGGCCGAACATGAACACCGACCTCGACGTCTCGAGCATGACGGTCGAGGAGCTCATCGCCGCCGGCGGCGCGCGCCTCTTCCGGCCGCTGTGCGGCATGCCGAGCGCCACCTGCGCCGGGGAGCGCGTGGGCAACGTGCCGCGCAACTCGCTGCGCGCCGACGGCATCGGCAACATGGACATCGGGATCATGAAGAACACGCGGTTCGCCAACGGCCAGAACATCCAGATCCGCATCGAGCTGTTCAACGCCACCAACACGCGCAACTTCGGCATCCCGGACGGCCGCATCAACTCGTCGAACTTCCTGAACCAGTGGGCCACCGACGGCGGCCGCCGCCGCGTCTGGGGCGCCATTCGCTACACGTTCTAGCGTCCGTCTCCCGTCCCTGAAAACGCGCGCCCGGACCCGCCGGGCGCGCGTTCCGTCACCCTTCGATTGCGGCGCCCATGGCCGAGATGCTTCGATTCGGTCCAGGAGGAGTGCATGAAGATGAAACTGGGCGTGGTGTGCGCGCTGGTACTGGCACTGGCCGGCGCGGTCGCCGCGCAGAGCACCACCGGCACGATCTCGGGCCGCGTCGTGGACGCGCAGGGACTGCCGGTGCCGGGCGTCACCGTCACCGCGACCTCGCCCAATCAGCAGGGCACGCGCGAGACGGTCACGTCCGAGAACGGGGACTACGGCCCGAACTTCGGCAGGGCGATCAGCCGGTTCGCGTACACCACGCCGCGCTCGTATCGCATCTCCTTCGGCGTGCGGTTCTAGAGCGGTTTCTGAAACGTCGTAGTGTCCGGCTTTAGCCGGACCACACACGGCGGTGCCGATCAACTTGGTCCGGCTAAAGCCGGACACTACGAAGAAGTCGAAACCGCGCTAGTCCGGCGGGTCCGTCCCGGGACGAACTCCCTTCCCGGGACGGACCCCGGCCCTGCGTACCCTCACGCACCTGACCCCGCGTGAGGAGGCCGATAACAATTTCGAATCGCGACTCAGGGTACGGTGAGCACGGCAACACTGCTGGCCGCAACGACGGCGCCGGCGAGAAGCGCCAGAACCATCGCGCGCGTCACGTCACCACCCGCCTGAAGCGGAGGATCGAGCGAATCGCCAATCCATACGTCAGTGACGAGTTCGCCTCTGAGCCAGATCGGGCCGACGAGGCGCCGCTGCAGCGCGCCTGCGGCGCCGGCCTCGCTCCATCCGGCATTGGGACCCAGGAGCACACCATGATCCCGAAGGCCGATGCTCCACGCTTTGAGTCCTGAGTAACCAGGAAGCACAGTGGCGAGACCCACCACAACGACCCATGTCAGTCGCGCGGGCACGTAATTCATCGCATCGTCGAGGCGGGCCCCGCACCAGCCGAATTCGAAATAGCGCGGCGTCTTGTAGCCGACCATCGAATCCATCGTGCTGACGACTTTGAAGAGCACGAGGCCAGGAATGCCGCCCAGCACATACCAGAACACCGGGCTCACGAAGCCATCGGCGAGGTTTTCGCTGAGACTTTCGACCGCAGCGCGGCGGCATGCCGCGTCGTCCATGCGGTCGGTGTCGCGGCCGACCAGCGCGCTCACCGCGATGCGCGCGCGCACGAGATCGCCCGCGCGGACGGCCGCCTCAATCTTCCACACATGGCGCAGCAGATCCCCAAGCGCGAGGAGACTGTAGACCAGGAAGACGGCGAGGAACCACGAAGCGATCGCGGACAGCGCGGCAGCGACGCCAAGTGCAGGGGCAACCACGACGAGTGATGTCGCCGTCAGGGCCATGAAGAGGAGAATGCCGCCGCCGTACCCATCGAGACCGGCAGCGCGCAGTGCCTGCTCGATGCGCGTCAGGGCGCGGCCGACGACGCGTATCGGATGCCAGGCGTAAACGGGATCGCCAATGACCAGGTCGAGGGCGACTGCAGCGCCGAGCACGTATGGATCGGGAGCGAGCGCTGCAAACACGTCGGCTAGCCGCTGCGCCACTTTTCCGCCCACCCCAGCGCTAGCGCGCGGAGGATCAGCGATTTCACGTCGGTGTCGGCGTGCGGCCGGAGCGTCAGGCGGAACTCCGCCCACCGGTGGATCTGCGCCGCGAGGTTGGCCGCCAGCATCGCGGCGTGTTGTGCCATCGCATCGGGCGCTGTCGCGTGAGGCAATGTGCCGTAGCGGATGCGGTCACAGACGGCGGCCAGTGCGTGTGCGGCGGCGCCGACGAGCGGTTCGTACAACGCGGCCTTGGCGTTCTTCTTCAGGAGCTCGAGGTCCGTCTCCGCGAGGAACGGCGCGATATCCTCGAAAAATGTGGGCTCCGTGATCCCGTATCGACCGAGCGCATGGAAGACACCGCGCGTGTAGCTCGCCTCCAGGCCGTTCTGCCAGCGCAGCGCCTCGATCGTCGCCTGCCTTGTCACAACGCCCACCAGCTCACCCAGCTTCATGTGGGGACTTGCCGATGTCAGCGGCGGCGAGCCCGACAGTGGGGCGGCGATGGCGTACTGATCGGTGCCCGTGCCGGTCGCAAGATCCGTCGAGCGTCTGCTCGGCACCGCCAGGCGCTGGAGCGCGACGCTCTTGCCTTCCGTCATCGTGACCACGACCCGAGCCAGTGCCGCGGGCGTCAACGGCCGGTTGATGAACAGCATGGTGTTGATCGTGCCGGCGTACGCCGGCACTCTCTGGATCCCCACATCGGTCTCACGCCAGCCGGCGGGCTCGCCTGCCGCTGTCGCATTCCCTTGAACACCGGCTGTGACTGCGGCCGTCACCGTCAGGCCTTCGTCGGCTTCTTTCGCGATCGCCACGTAATTCATGTTGGCGGCTGTTCCCATGACGGCCGTCTCGGCCGCGGGCAGCATCGCCTCCCGGCAGACCTGGTCGTGATAGGCGTCGAGACCCGCCTCCGTCATCACCCGGTGCCGTTCGTGGTGCGCCGTCCCTTCGCAACTCTGGTGATTGAGGAGATGACGCAGATAATCGACCTGCCCGCCATGTCGTACCGACGTGCAGAGGACGCGCTGGGGCGATCGGAGATCCGCCACAAGGAAACGGCCGGCTCGCCGCAACGCAATCAGCTCATCGCCGCACAGCAGCTCCCAGTGCAGCGCCGCGGTCCCGCCGTGTTCAGACAAGGCCAAGCTCTCCAAAATGTCGTTGATGCTGCTCGAACCACGCCCCCAGCTGTCGATAGTGATCCGCCTTGACGTTCACCGCCGGCGGCGTCACGCCAAAGACCTGGGCGCACACATCGGCGTGTTCGAATGCGCCATGCAGATAGGTGCCGATGACGCGCTCCATCCGGACGCCCTCGTCGCTGCCGTCGTCCAACTGCGCGAACGGCGTCATGCGTTCGGCCCCATCGAAGGTCGTGACGCCCACGTGAATCTCGTACGCGCCGCAGCGGACACCATCGGCAAGCTTCGCGGTGACCACGCGGGTGCGCTTCTCACGCGTCAGGACCGTTGTCGCAGGAAGCAGCCCGAGTCCGTCCGCCTCCCGGATTGTCGACTCGACTCCGGTCGGATCGGAAATCGACGTGCCGAGCATCTGGTAGCCGCCGCAAATCCCGATGATCGTCGCGCCGCCCCGGTGCTGCGCCGCGATCCACTCGCCGAGCCCTGTGGCGCGAAGCCAGGCGAGGTCCGCGATCGTGTTCTTGCTGCCTGGCAGCACAACGAAGTCGTACTGTCCGGGAACCGGCGAGATCAGCCAGTCTGCCCACGTGAGGAGTCGAACATCCGTGGCGTTCGACAGATGCGGAAAGCGGACGATGGCCAGACGCGCGGTGGGAGGCGCCGGCATGCGCGGTCGTATGTCGAGCGCCAGACTGTCTTCGGCATCGAGATGAATGTCGCCGGAGTAGGGAAAGACACCGAAACAGCGCGCGCCCGTTCGCTCTTCCAGGATCTGGACGCCGCTGTCGAACAGTGACGCATCGCCGCGAAACTTGTTGATCAGGAAGCCGCGGAAGAGCGCGCGCTCGTCGGCCGTGAGCAGGTGCGTCGTCCCAATCACGGACGCGAAGACGCCGCCGCGTTCGATGTCCGCGACGAGCAGCCATGGGGCGCGCACGGCCGCCGCCAGCCCGAGATTCACCAGATCGTGCTGCCGCAGATTGAGTTCGGATACGCTACCGGCGCCTTCGATGACGATGACGTCGAAGCGCCGCGCGAGCTCGTGATAGGCCTCGAGCACGAGCGGCCGCAACTCGCACGCATGTGCGTAGTACTCCCGGGCGGACAGCGTCTTCCACACGCGTCCGTGCACGACGACCTGACTCGTGCTGTTGCCGCTCGGCTTCAGCAGAATCGGATTCATCGCCGGCTCCGGTTCGAGTCCGCACGCTTCGGCCTGCGCCACCTGCGCGCGGCCGATCTCGCCGCCGCCGGTACAGGGATACGAATTGTTCGACATGTTCTGCGCCTTGAAGGGCGCCACCGACACGCCGCGGCTGCGCAGCCATGCACAGATGGCGGTCGCCATCCAACTCTTGCCGGCGTTCGAGGACGTGCCGCCGATGAACAGGGGCCGCGCGCTCATGATGACCGACTCGCGGGCGCCTTCATCGCGTCGTGCCTTTGCGGATGGCCCAGATGAGATGTGGCCCCCCGATGAATGCCGTGATCGCGCCCGCGGGTACCTCCGCGGGCGCCAGCACCACGCGACCGAGTGCATCGCACGAGGCCAGCAGCGCGCCGCCCACGAGAAAGGCGCACGGCATGACCAGGCGATCGTCGCCGCCCATCCGTGCACGGAGGAGATGTGGCACGACCAATCCGACGAACCCGATCGGGCCGGTGAGGGCGACGGTCGTGGCGGCCAGGACCGAGCCGGCCAGGTATCCCCCCACGAGCGCCCGCGTCACGCGCGCCCCTCGGGTGGCGGCCCACGCTTCGCCGACGGCCAGGAGATTCCACTGTCGAGCCTGGCGAATGGTGACGAGGCTGATCATCGAGATCACCGTCACGTAGACCGCCAGCGTCCGGAATTCGATGGCGTCGAGGCTGCCAATCAACCATCGCGAAATGGCAAATGACTGGGACACGCCCGTGAGGCCGTGCACGAGCAGGATGAGGGCGCCGCAGATGCTGTTGATGGCGATGCCAGCCAGCAGCAGGCCCGAGACAGACAGCTGCCGATCTCTGCGGGCCGCCCCCATCACGAGCAGCAGAACCAGCGCTGCGCCGGTGAGCGCGCCCGCCCACACACCTGTCACGCCCATGGTCATGTGCCAATTCCCCGCGATCGCCAGCACGGCTCCCAGCGAGGCGCCCGTCGACACCCCGAGCGTATACGGCGTCGCGAGCGCGTCACGCAGCATCGACTGAAACAAGCTGCCGGCCAACGCCAGGGCGCCGCCAGCAAACAACCCGAGCAGCGTTCGTGACGTGCGGAGCTGCGTGAGAATCGACCAATCCGGGTTCTGCCGGTTCCACACATGACCGACATCGATGCGAGACGGCCCGATAAACGGCAGGACGACGGCAGCGGTGATGAACAGCGCCGTGCACCCGCACAACCAGATGGCGAACGATCCCGGGCGATGTGCCGTCATTGATACCGCACCCAGGCAGCTGTGCCCGCGCCTCGATCCACATGGAGTCGATCGGAAAACACGCGCAGCCACGACGGATCGGCGAGGGCCGCGCCAACGAGCATGTCATAGGCGATCGAGTGCTCGGCCAGCACGATGAGGCGGGTACAAAACGTGAGCGCGAGATTGATATCGTGCGTGACCGCCAAGCATGCGGTTCCGCCGCCGGCCTCGTCCCGCAGCAACGTGAAGCAGTGGAGTTGCTGATCGACATCAAGAAACGTCGTGGGTTCGTCGAGCAGCAGGACACGCGGCTGCTGGGCGAGGCAGGCGGCGAGCAGCACCCGCTGCCGCTCGCCGCCACTCAGCGTGCCCAGAGAGCGGTCGCGGTACTGCAAACAATCGCAGCGGCGCATCGCCGTATGTGCAACCTCCCGATCGTCGTCCGACTCGAACCACTGCGCGGCGTGCGCATAGCGCCCCATGAGCACGAGTGCCTCGGCGCGCATCGTGAGGTCCGCGCGCAGATTCTGCGGCAGGTGGGCGACGACACGTGCGCGATTGGCCGGTCTCCATTCCGCTAACGGTCGATCGGCGATCGCGACCACCCCCTCGGAGGGCATCCGCAGCCCGCCGATGATGTCGAGCAGCGTGCTCTTGCCGGCGCCGTTGCGGCCCATGATGGCGACGAGCTCTCCAGGGGCCACGTCAAATCCAACGTGCTCGAGCACCGTCACCCCGCCTGTAACCCACCCGATATCCCGCACACGGACGATCGGCTCGCTCATGGAAACCGCACGCCGTGGAACCACGCCGCCATACGCTCCGCCACGTCGATCAGTCGCGGCCCCGGCACCACAAACGCATCGTCAGTCGTTACATGGACAGCGCCGTCGCGAACCGCCTTGACCAGGCGTTGACGCTGCCACAAGCCCTCGGTGATGCGCCGCCTCCGTTCGGAATCGGCCGGCGATTCTCCCATCTCGCCCACGTCGATAAGCACGTCCGGCGAGAGGCTGATGATGGTCTCCATGGAGATGCGGGGGTACTGGGTCGTTGTGTCGAGCACGTTGACGCCGCCGGCGAATGCCGCCACGTCGCTCAAGTAAGAGCCGCGTCCGACCGCGATGATGTCGGTCAGCGTGCCGGTGCGACGTCCAACGATGATCAACACGGTGCGCGGCGGACGACTCGCCACGGCGGCCTTGACGCGGCCCAGCCTGGTCTGGATGTCGGCAACGAGCCGGGTGGCACGTTCCGGAACAGCTGCCGCCGTGCCGATGGCGCGAATGGTCGAAAATACCGACGCCAGCGATCCGGGTTGGATCACCGCCGTCTTGATGCGCAACGCGGCGAGCTGTGCCGCGGTCGAGTTCGGACCCGCGTGCACGAATACGAGGTCGGGGTTGAGACGCGCGATGATCTCGGCGTCCGGCTTGAGAAACGTGCCGGCTCTGGGAAGCGTCGCGACGACTGGAGGGAAGCGGCAGAAGTTCGAGACGCCGACCACTCGGTCACCCAGCTCGAGCGCGAACAGCGATTCAGTGATGGACGGGGACGTCGACACGATGCGCGCCGGAGCGGCTTGCGCCTCCAACGACGGCCGCCCGCCCGCGAGGGCCACGGCCCACACCAGGAGAAGCAGCGCGCAGCGGCCGAGCACCGACCCCACGTGGTCACTCGAACGCGTTACCATGCGCGCGAGAAGCGATTTCCAGGCTTGCCGGTTGACGCCCGCAGCGATCCGTCTACGCCTGCGTCGCGTTCTAGCTTCCGTCCGAACAGCCACAACAGATCGGACAGACGATTCAGGTACGGCAGGATTGCTGGCTGCACGATCGTTCCTGCTTCCTGCAACCGGACGAGCGCCCGTTCCGCGCGGCGGCAGACGGTGCGCGCGACGTCGTAGGCGGCGGCTGCCGTGTGTTCGCCGGCAATCGACCAGTCGCCGAGCATCCCCTCGATGGCTTCCAGGCGATGGACTTCGGCGGTCAGTCGATCGACGAGCGCCGGATCGATCGCGACCTGCGGTTTCGGGCTCTCGGGAGGCGTCGCGAGTGACGACCCGATCCTGAACAGGTCCTGCTGGATGCCCTTGGTGAAGGCGGCCATATCGGCGTCGTTACAAATGGACCGCGCGAACCCCAACACGGCGTTCAGCTCATCCACCGTGCCGTACGTCTCGACCCGCGCCGAGGCTTTGGAGACGCGAATCCCGCCGGCGAGACCCGTTTCGCCGCCGTCGCCGCGCATGGTGCTGATGCATCTCATGAGGCCGTCGTCCTTTCAGTCGCCGATTCATCCGCTGCGACGCGGAAGCCGCGGGCGTGCCGATCGAAGTAGATGTTGGGTGTGGAAAAGGCGGCGCTGATGGCGCCGCCTGCCACCAGCTCCTCCGGCGTCCCGAGCACCATCTCACCGTCAGGCATGATGAGCCACACCGTGTGTGCGGTGCCCAGCGCAAGCTCGAGATCGTGCGTCGACACGATAACCGCCAACTCGCGCTCCCTCGTCAAACGCCGTAACAGCGCCCACAGCTCGACGCGCCCGGAGACGTCGAGGAATGCCGTGGGCTCGTCGAGCACGAACACGAGCGGCTCCTGCGCCAGCGCGCGCGCGATCATCACCCGTTGCCGCTCGCCGTCGGACAACCGGCTCACGTCGCGGTCGGCCAGATGCCGGACGCCAATTGCATCGATGGCCGCATCGACCGCCCGGCGGTCGTCTCCGGTGAGGTGTCCGAGCCAGCCTGAATAGGCATAGCGGCCAAGTTCGACCACCCGCTGCGCGGACAGCGTGTCGACGACGATGCGGTTCGTCAGCACGACTCCTACGCGCCTACCGAGTTCCGTCTGCGTCATCGACATCAGGTCGATCCCGGCGAGCTCAATGGCTCCTGCGAGCGGCGGCTGCAGCCGGACGAGCGTGCGCAGCAGCGTCGACTTGCCGATGCCGTTCGGACCAAGCACGCAGATGAGTTCCCCGGCACGTGCCGTCGCATTGATGCGCTTCAGCACGGCGCAGCGGCCGCGGCGGGAACGGTAGCCTACGGCAAGATCGCGAATCCGAAGGGGAACTGCTGTCATGCCGATAACGTGCCGCGGCGCGTGCGCAAGAGAACGATCACCACGATCGGTGCGCCGAGGAGCGCCGTCACCGCGTTGAGCGGCAGGACACCGGTAGTTCCGGGCAGCAGCGAGAGGGTCTGGGCCGACAGCGCCGCCACGCCGCCCATCAACACGACCGCTGGCACGAGCGCGCGATGGTCCGACGTGCCCAGCAGACCACGGCACACGTGCGGGACGGCGACACCCAGGAAGGCGATGGGTCCGCAGAATGCCGTCACGACGGCGGCGAGGAGCGACGCTCCGCCCATGGTGATCAGCCTGACAGGATGCACCGGCATGCCCATCGAGCGTGCATACGTCTCGCCGAGCAACAATGCGTTCAGTTGCTTGGTCGTCAATGCGGCCATCAGCAGTCCGACGACGGTCAGCGGCGCGAACAGGCGGAGCCGCTCCCACGTCACGCCGGAAAACGATCCGAAGCCCCATTGGGCCCATTGCTGCAACCGCTCGGGTTCGCTCGCGGCCACGAGCACCGTGACGAGGGCGGATCCGGCGTATCCGCACATGAGGCCGAGAATCAGGATCGTGGCCGGATTGCCGATGCGGGCGGACGCACTCAGCACGAGGCCGAGCACGCCGGCTGCCCCGACAATCGCAGCCGCCGTGATCGCCGCGTCTCCGCCGAGACCGAGCGCGGCACCAAAACCGACCGGCGCGCCCACGCCGCTGGCGAGCACGACGAGCGCGACGCCGAGACTGGCCCCCGACGAGATCCCCAGCACAAAGGGGTCGGCGAGCGGGTTCCTGAACAGCGTCTGCATCTGCAGGCCGGCGATGCCCAGCGAGGCGCCTGCCAGCATCGCCGTCAGCGACCGTGGCAGGCGAATGGTGTGCACGACGACGCCGAGAGGATCAGTGTCATCCGACACCCCGGAGAGCGCCGCGACGACGTGCCCGATCGGGACGGATGTCGACCCGAGGATCAACGACAGGACGAACATCGCCGCCAGACCGACCGCCAGCGCGGCCACCACGACGACCTCGCGTGATGGCGTCATCGCGGCGGCACGCGCATGTACCATTCGAAGGTGTGGTCCGGCAGCAGCGACGGATGAAAGATCTTGATCAGATCGGCGAGCACCAGGTCCGGCCGCGACGTGCTGCGCATCCAGTAGTCGTTGCGGCCCGTCGGCGTGAGCCGACGCTCGTACACCCACACCTGGCCGTCACGATACGCCTTGAAGGCGGGGTAGCGCGGTTCGTCCTGGCGCATCTGCGCGAGGCTGGGCCAGCCGCCGCCATTGATCCAGATGTCGGCGGCGGAGGCGCGCCGCACCTGTGCTTCGAGGTCGACGGACGGCGCGCCCGCAGACGCGTTCTCGGCCCACACGTAGCGGCCGCCGGCATCAGCGATCAGCGCGGCTACATACGACCGGCCACCGGCGATCACAAACGTGCCGTTGGTGCTTCGGCCAGTCATGACCAGCGGCTTCGGCGAGGCGGCTCGCGCGCGGGCGCTTAGCGCGCGGTACCGTGCCTTGAGCGCCGCGTAGTGCGTCTGCGCCTCCCGTTCTTCGTTCAAGAACAGCGCAACGTATTTCAGCCACTCCGCCCTCGCCAGCGCCGTCGACTCCAGCCATTCCGTGTTGGCGACGACTGGTATGCCAGCCGCGCGGATGACTGACAGTGAGGCAAGGGGACTGCCGCCGCTCATGAGCACTGAAGGTTGTCGCGAGACGACGAGCTCGGCGTCGATGACCGACGAAGGCGCGAACTCGCTCACGTGTCCCGTGGACGCGCGCCGCACGATCTCGTCGCCTGTCAGGTCCCGCAACCGGGACACGCCGCTGAGCACGTCGACCCTGCCGAGGTCGACCAATGGCGCCAGGTGCGTGGTCGATCCGGCAAACAACGACGTGATCGGAACGGTGACGATCGCAGACGCGGACTCGCCGCGCGGCAGCGGAGCGCCACATTGCACGAGCAGGTAGCGCTCTGCCGGTCCGCCGGCGAATGCCTCCCGTACGGTCACGACCTTGTACGACTTCCGGTACTCGACGCGGAAGTTAACCGCGTCCTCGATCGCCGCCTTCCCCGGGAAGTAGTCGGCCGCGGGATCGAAGCTCGTGAGGCACCCGCTCGTACGGTTGGCGGCGACCGCCTGCGACCCAGCGGTTACGACGACGGCGGCGGCCGCGAACGCCAGCGCGGCGGCCGCAAGCACGGGACGAAGCATCGCTAGAAGCCGACGCGATACGACAGCCTGAACGACGCGCCCTGTAGCGGGAACCCAATCTTTTCGTAGTAATAGGTGTCGAACAGATTGTTGACAGCCACCGACACCGAATGCGCGCCCACGAGGCGATAGGTGGCGCTCAGGTCGAGGACGGCGAAATTGTCGTAGTCGACGATAGGAAAGCCGGGAAGGTTGAAGTTGTTGTCCTTCCGGCCCGCCACGTAGCGTCCGGCGATGCGGGCACTCAGACGGGACCAATCAATATCGAGCCCGGCGCGTACCGTCGTGCGTGCGACATTCAGGATGTCCTGCTGCGCACCGCTCGTCAGTCGCTCGCGGCGGGTGAAATAGTGCGTAGTGTTGAGGAATGTGCCGAAACGCGCGCCGAGCCGCTGCTCCACCTCGGCGTCAAGGCCGCTGATGTGGGCATCGAGCCCGTTGGCCACCGACAGGATGATCGGTTCCGGCGGCGCTGGGTTGCTGAGGACGACGTTCGAGATGAAGCGATCCTTGACCACGGTCCTGAAGACCGTGAGATCGAATCGGGTCGTCCTGCCGATCCATTCCGCGCCAGCATCGACGGACGTGCTGCGCTCCGGTCTCAGATTTCGGTTTCCCTGGCTGATCTGCGTTCGTCCTGCAACCGTCGTCGTCGTGAATCCGGTCAGCATGATCGCCTCGGGCGGAATGAATGCGCGGCCCGCGGCGACATGCGCGCGCAACCCGCCGATGATCTGCTGTGTGAGGCCGACGCTCGGACTGAAGACCGTGAAGGCCGTTTCAGAGGGCGTGAAGTTCGTCTTGAACGGGGTCGAGACGGTTTCGGTGGTGATGCGATCCAGCCGCCCTCCAAGCGCCCAGACGGTTCGGCCGTTGGCCAATTTCAGCGTGTGCTCCGCATAGGCGCCGGCCGTCCGCTTGCGACCGTCGGCGGAAAACGGCGCGATGCGCTCGCCCGTCCGCGCGTACGAGCGGCTGACGCTCGTCACGGTTTCGAGGTCGAATCCGGCGACGAGGCTGCTCGCACGAGACCAGTTCCAGGCGTCCTGCACCTGAATCCCCTTCCATCCGAGCTCGCTTTCAAATGAGAGGTATGGCAGGTACGGGCGGTCGAGCGGATTGGTGGACGTGACGTTGGTCGTGTGTCCCGCCTCTTGTGCGTGATAGGCCGTGAACGTCAGCGCGTGCGCGCCCACGCGGCCGGTCAACCGGCCGTCCTGCGACGAACGTTCGAGATCCTTGCTGCCCTGCGCGTCGATGCCGCTGGCGAGATCGCCTGGCGTCATGATGTCTCGTCCGCGATACCCGTCCGCACGGACATCGAAACGCCACCGGGCGCTCATGTCGACGCCGACGCGCGCGGAGCCGTCATACGTTTTGTAGCTGGTGGCCGGCCGTACGCCGCCGTTGCCCATGCGAAAGTCGTCACGCTGGTTGAACGTATTGCCGGTCAGATCGAAATCGACGCGCGACGAGAGATTGCCGCCGCTGCGTCCGCCGAATTCGGACCCGCCAAAGCTCGCCACGCCGATGCGCGCGTTGCCGGCGATCGGGCCGCGCGATTGCCGCGTGATGACGTTGACCACACCGCCCATCGCCGACGATCCGTAGACGGCCGAGGCGGCCCCCTTCAGTACCTCGATGCGATCGACGTTGTCGAGCCGCAGCGTCGCCAGATTCGTCACGCCCGAGGCGCGGCCGTTGATGAGCAGGAGGGACCGCTTGTTGATGCCGGAGAATTGCGGACGAAATCCGCGAATGCCGATGCCAGACAGCACACCGCTGTACTGGATGACATCGACGCCCGCGTTCTTCTTCAGCACGTCGGTGATGTCCAACGCCACTGACCGTTCGATATCGGTGCTGTCCACCACCTCGACCTTCTGAGGAATGTCGGCGAGACGCGTTTCCGATCGCCGGGCGGTGACGACGACGGTGTCCGCGAATCCGCCGGCTGTGAGAACGATGCGAAGCGGGGTTGCGGATCCAGCCGCCGGTACGGTCGCGAGCTCGGTCACCGGTGAGAAGAGATCGCGCTCGACCAGCACGGAATAGGTGCCCGGTTCCAGGCCGCGCACCGTGAACGCGCCCGCGTGATCGGTGATCACGATCTGTGCGCCGGCCGCTGGACTGCTGGTTACGGTGACACGTGCCCCGACGATGGCGGAACCAGCGTCGTCGACCACCACGCCCATGAGCACCGGAACAGACTGCGCCGCAGCGCTGTGCGCGCAGAACGAAACGAGAACACCAAGAATCAGGAACCGTGCGACACGAAAGGACGCACGGGCAAGCAGGATTGGACGACGCATCGAGCCAGCCTCCGCGGGCAAAACGGCGGACTCGCGTCAGCGACCGAAGGGGAGCGTGGAGGGGAGCCAGTGCACCCTTTCTGTTCGCCGCAGAAAGTCGACCGTGAGATATCCCTGGGTAGGTCTCCTGGCTCGGAAGGATGCGAATCGTGACGTGCGATTCGCGAATCGCTTCACCTTCCCCGGCCGAAGGGCCGAGTGGTCATTGAAGCGATACGCCTTCACTCACAGTGGCGGGACCGCGCCGGATTTGCACCGGACTTCCCTGTTATGCCCTCGTGGGCACCCAAGGCAGACCGCGATACTAACACACGTGCCTCTGAACTGAGCGAGCCTTCGCCAGTGCCGAAGTGACAGTGGCCTATCTGGCGCATCTACGCGTTTCGCCGGGCCTTGGGTACGATCGACCGATGCACACGCCACCCGTCGTTGCGGTTCTCAACACCAGCCCTGACACGATTGAGCTGCTCCGGCAGGTGCTACCACGCCGGGTTCACCGTCGTCACCGGTTTCGTTCACGATGTTCGCGATGGTCGTCTCGATCTCGAGTCGTTCACGCGTCAGCACGATCCTGCAGTGATTGTCTGGGATATCGCGGTTCCGTACGACCGGCACTAGCCCCATTATTCACGAATGAATCTGTCACAGCGCCATCGCTCGCTGTGATGACCCGTTCGATGAGAAGAGTCTTCGTCGTGCTGTTGTCAGGCCGCGATGAGGCCGGTTGAGCGCCGCGCAGTGACTCGACGCAGGCCGATCGAAGACACCTCCGGTGACGACCGCAAGAGGGACGGCGATGGTGGCGTGTTCGGGGTCGTTACGCTGGCGCGCGCGCCAGGGCACGGTGGCAGGCGGTGAAGAGGTCATGCCCAGGCCAGTGGGATGCGAGATGAAACCAGAGGCGGCGGACACTGCGGACGACGCGGCCCGCGACTGTGAGCAGGTGGAGCCGGATCGTGCCGATCGTCGCCGACGCCAAGCGCGTCCCGCTGAGGACGGCGCGGCGGAAGTACGCGAGCAGCAGCAGCGCGATGCTGGGAAGCTGCAGCCGGAAGGCGTGCGCGCGGAAGCGATGACAGATGAGACGATCGGCGTGGATGTCGAGCTTGAGTTCTTTGATCCAATTCTCGGACGTCCCGCGGTCGTCGTACCACGCGACGAGATCCGCGGCACGCCCGCGTCGATTCGTGACCATGAATCGCAGAGTGAGCCCCTGGGCGGTGACATCGATCTTGACGAGGATGCGTCGCGCGTGCGGCCACGACCTACTACTTCAGGGATCGTGACGCGTTCCGCACGGAAGGGCAGAAGCGGACCGACCTCGCGGCCAACTACAACTTCCGCATCCCGGGCCTGCGCACGCTGGCGCTCTTCGGCCAGCTGCAGGTGATCAACCTGTTCGACCAGTTCCAGCTGTGCGCGTGCGGCGGCACGGCGTTCGGCACGGGCAGCTCGGGCAACGCCGGCGGCGTGAACATCCAGCGCATCGACACCGCGGTGCTGACCCCGGTGACGACGCCGGCGCGCTTTGCGGCGTTCAACCCGTTCACCACCACGCCGGTGCAGGGCGTGAACTGGGACTACGGCCCGAACTTCGGCAGGGCGATCAGCCGGTTCGCGTACACCACGCCGCGCTCGTATCGCATCTCCTTCGGCGTGCGCTTCTAAGGCAGGTGCGGCAGGTGCGGCGGGTGGGGCATGTGGGCTCTTACCCGCCCCACTAGCCTTACTCGCCCCATCCACCCACAGCATCGCGCGTCACGGCTAAGATCCCGCCGTGACGCTCCGTATCGCAGTCATCCCCGGCGACGGGATAGGGCCCGAGGTCATCGAGCAGGCGACCAGGGTCCTGACCCGCGTCGGGGGCGTCGATCTCCACCCGCTGCCCTGGAGCGCCGACCACTACCTGAAGACCGGCGAGACGCTCCCGCCGGACGGCTACGACCTCCTGCGATCCTTCGACGCCATCCTCCTGGGCGCGCTGGGCGATCCGCGCGTGCCCGACAACCGCCACGCGCGCGACGTGCTGCTCGGCACGCGCGTCGAGCTCGACCTCTACGTCAACTACCGCCCCGTGCGGCTGCTCGACGATCGCCTCTGTCCGCTGAAGCACAGGACGCGCGCCGACGTCGATTTCGCCGTCTTCCGCGAGAACACCGAAGGCGTCTACGTCGGCGTCGGCGGCCGCTTCAAGCCCGGCACCCCGGACGAGATCGCCGTGCAGGAAGAGGTGAACACGTTCAAGGGCGTGAACCGCATCGTGCGCCACGCGTTCGAGTTCGCGCGCGCGCACGGCCTGCGCAGGGTGTGCATGGCCGACAAGAGCAACGCGATGACGCACGGGCACGCGCTCTGGCAGCGCGTGTTCGCGGAGGTGACGCAGGAGTACCCGCGGATCGAGGCGACGCATCTCTACATCGACGCCCTCGCCATGTTCCTCGTCCAGAACCCGGGCCAGTTCCAGGTCATCGTCACCAACAACCTGTTCGGCGACATCGTCACGGACGTCGGCGGCGCCCTGCAGGGCGGGCTCGGCATGGCCGCCTCGGGCAACATCCACCCCTCGACTTCGCTCGGGGCAGGCCCGCGTCCTGGCATGTTCGAGCCGGTGCACGGGTCGGCGCCGCCGCTGGCGGGAAAGAACGTCGCCAACCCGATTGGCGCGATCCTCTCCGCGGCGCTGATGCTGGAGACGCTCGGCCGCGGCGACGATGCGCGCCGCATCGAGCGCGCGGTCGAAGGCGCCGTGCAGGCAGGCGAAGTGACGCGGGACGTGGGCGGGGCCCTCGGCACCCGGGAGGCGGGGGACGCTATCCTGAAACGGTTATGAAGGACGTGTTCATTCTGGGCGGCGCGCGGACCCCGATGACCGAGTACACGGGCGCGCTGAAGGATCTGTCCGCGCTCGAGCTTGGGGCGGCCGCCTCGCGTGCGGCGCTGGCGAAGAGCGGCGTCGACCCGGCGTGGGTGGATCACGTCGTCTTCGGCAACGTCATGCAGACGAGCGCCGACGCGATCTACGGCGCGCGTCACGTGGCGCTCGAGGCGGGGCTGCCGATCGAGGTGCCGGCGCTGACGGTCAACCGGTTGTGCGGCTCGGGGATACAGGCCGCGGTGAGCGGCGCGCAGCACATTCAGCTCGAGGAAGCCGACATCGTGCTTGCCGGCGGCATGGAGAGCATGAGCCAGGCGCCGCACGTCGTGCGCGGGCTGCGCACCGGGCTCGAGCTCGGACAGGGCAAGCTGGAAGACTCGCTCTACGAGGCGCTGCTCGACCCGATGTGCGGCCTCTTCATGGCGCAGACGGCGGAGCGCTGCGCGGCCAACTACGCCATCTCCCGCGAGGCGCAGGACTGCTACGCGCTGCGCAGCCAGCAGCTTGCCGGCGAGGCGTGGGAAAAGGGCCGCTTTGCGGACGAAGTTGTGCCCGTCGAGATCAAGACGCGCAAGGGGACCACGCTCGTCGAGCGCGACGATCATCTGCGTCCGGACACGACGCTCGAGGGGCTCGCGAAGCTGACGGCCGCCTTCTCGAAAGACGGGACGGTGACCGCCGGCAACGCGAGCGGGATCGTGGACGGCGGCGCGGCGCTCGTGCTGGCATCGGCGCGGGCCGTCGAGAGCCGTGGTCTGAAGCCTCTGGCGCGCCTTGCCGGCTGGGCGGCGGTCGGGGTCGAGCCGGCCACGATGGGCATGGGTCCGGCGCCGGCGATTCGGAAGCTGCTGGATCGCGTCAAGCTGTCGCTCACCGGCATCGATCTCTTCGAGATCAACGAAGCGTTCGCCGGCCAGTACCTGGCAGTGGAGAAGGAGCTCGGCCTCGACCGCGATCGCGTCAACGTCAACGGCGGCGCCATCGCGCTCGGCCATCCGCTCGGCATGACCGGCACGCGCCTGCTCCTCACGCTGACGCTCGAGCTTCGCCGCCGCGGCGCCCGCCGCGGGATTGCGTCGGCCTGCATCGGCGGCGGACAGGGGATCGCTGCGCTGATTGAGACGGTGTAGGGGCGACGCATCGCGTCGCCCCTACACCGTCGCGTCGTTACGGTCGACGCATGCGTCGCCCCTACATTGTCGCGTCGTTACGGTCGACGCATGCGTCGCCCCTACATTGTCGCGTCGTTACGGTCGACGCATGCGTCGCCCCTACATTGTCGCGTCGTTACGGTCGACGCATGCGTCGCCCCTACATTGTCGCGT
>Ga0194131_10002869_pt1 | contig 27938 bp, 19 predicted proteins | sample TA2KigO120mmetaG_FD_148631 | JGI IMG/M metagenome (GOLD analysis project Ga0194131, IMG submission 148631) | Freshwater microbial communities from Lake Tanganyika, Tanzania - TA2015053 Kigoma Offshore 120m | ecosystem: Environmental > Aquatic > Freshwater > Lake | place: Tanzania: Lake...
CCCCTTTCTCCACCATGGTTGCCAGCAGCTTCCGTACCCACCGCTCGCTCACACCCATCCGCTGGGCCGCTTCCCGCTGGGTCACCGTTCTCTGCTGCGCCTGCTTTAACCAGTGCAGTTCGTCTCGCTCCCTCTGGCTCATCGCTATTCGTTCCATCCTTCTGCCATTAAAGGCTGTCAAGAGGAACTTTCTACTTGGCTCGATTAGGAACTTTTCACGTGGCCGCGACAGTTGAACGAAGCGAACCCGGGGCCGGTGCGGGAGGAAGGACCGGGGGCGGGGGTGTGGGCAACGGGGTTGGGGCAGGATGTGCGGTTTGCGATGCGTTGGCTGCGGCGGGATTGGGGATTCGCCGCGGCGGCGATTCTGACGCTGGCGTTTGGCATTGGGGCGACCACGGCGATTTTCACAGTGGTGGACCACGTGGCTCTGAGGGGGCTGCCCTATGCGGAGCCGGCGCGGCTGGTGACGGTGGAGCAGACGCGGCCGGATCAGCCGGAGGTGGAGCCGTGGGCATCGATGGACAATCTGCTGGCGGTGCGGGCACGCTCGAAGATGCTGGAACGGGTGGCGGGTATCTCCCCGGTTTGGAGCGTTGTGATGTCGGGGGAGGGCGAGGCGGAACGGTTGGAGGCGTTGTTTGTGTCGCCGGATTTCTTCAGGATGTTGGGTGTGCGGCCGGTGGTGGGCCGTCTGTTCACGCCGGATGAGGACGACAGGATGAGGCCGGCGGCGGTGGCGGTGCTTTCGGACGGGCTTTGGAGGCGGAGGTTCGGGGCTTCGCCGGATGTGGTTGGCCGCGTGGTGCGCCTGGATGGCCACGCTGTGACGATTGTGGGCGTACTGCCAGGGGAGTTTCGCTGGCTGGGCGAGCCACTGGCGGGGACCGGCACTGCTCCTGAGCTTTGGCTGCCGCTGGCGGCGAACCCGATGGCGATGACGCCGCGCATGGTCCGCTTTCTCAAGATAGCGGGGCAGTTGCGGCCGGGTGTTACAGCGGAACAGGCCGGGCTCGAGATGCAACAGATTCGCGGAGCTCTGGCAGTGGAGTTCGCAGATGAACGGCTGTTCAGGCTGGGTGTGACGCCGTTGGAGGAGCGGACGCATGGCCGGCTGCGGCCGGCGGCGTATCTGCTGCTGGCGACGGCCGGGGTGGTGCTGCTGCTGGCGGCGGCCAACGCAGGGAGTCTGCTGCTGGCGAAGGCGGCGTCGCGGGGACGGGAACTGGCGGTGCGAATGGCGCTGGGTGCGAGCACGGGGCGGCTGCTGCGCCAACTTTTGACGGAGAGCCTGGTGCTGGCCGCTCTGGGCGGCGGCGCCGGGTTGGGCGTGGCGGCGGTGCTGTTGCGGCTGTTGGTGGCGTATGGCCCGGAAGAGATGATGCGGCGCGCGGACATCGCGATGGATGGACGGGCGGTGGCGTTTACGGCGATGGTGGTTTTGGCGTCGGCGGTGATGGCGGGTATGACGCCGGCATGGCGGGCGGTGGCGGGCTTGGCTGGGGCGGCGCGAGACGGGCGCGGCGTTTCGGCCCGGAACAGGATGGTGCGGCGAGCGTTGGCGGCGGTGCAGATTGCGATGGCGCTGGTTCTGCTGGCGGGGAGCGGGTTGATGGTGCGGAGTTTGCTGAGTGTGCTGGCCGTGGACCCTGGTTTTGAGGCTCGGGGTGTTGTGTCGATTTCGACGCAGACGCCGGCGGGTGCCGGCGGGGAGGTGCGGACGGAGGCGTACAACAGGATTCGTGCGGCGCTGCTGGCGGCGCCCGGGGTGGAGAGTGTGGGGTGCGTGAGCCGGCTTCCGCTGTTGGGGCAGAATCTGGGGAGCCAGATTCATGTGGAAGGCCGGGAGGCGGAGAGAGACGCGCCCGAGGTGGAGTTCCGGGCGGCGACGGCATCGTACTTCAGGGCGATGCGGATTCCGCTGGTGGCGGGCCGTTTGTTCGAGGATCGCGACAAGGCGCAAGGGCGGGAACTGGTGGTGGACGCGGTGACGGTGGCGCGCCACTTTCCGAGGGAGAATCCGGTGGGGAAGCGGCTGCGGCTTGGTCCGGATGGGAGTTCACCGTGGTGGACGATTGTTGGTGTGGTGGGGGCGACGAGGCATTTCGGACTGGATGCGGCTCCACGGCCGACGGTTTACCGGCATGTATCGACGAATCCTTTGAATAGTCCGATTCTGGTGATCCGTACGAGTGGGGATCCTGAGGCGATGGCTCCGGGGTTGTCGCGTCTGGTGCGGAGTGCCTATGGCGGGATGCCCGCGTACAACGTGTTTTCGATGGAGCAACTGGTGGCCCGTTCGACGGCGCAGCGGCGGTTCCTGATGTGGCTGACGACGGGGTTCGCGGGGATTGCGATGGTGCTGGCCGGGATTGGGGTGTATGGGGCGATGGCGCAGTCGGTGGCGCTGCGGCGGAAGGAGATGGGTATACGGGTGGCGCTGGGGGCGCCGGCGGGGAGTGTGGTTCGGCTGGTGCTGGCGGAGGGGTTGGGGATTGCGGGGTGGGGTGTGGTGGTGGGGCTGGGGGTGAGCGTGGCCGGGGCGTGGCTGGGGCGGGCGTTGTTGTTTGGCGTGGCGCCGTATGATCCGGTGGTGTACGCAGGGGCGGTGATCGTGGTGACGGGTGCGGCGATGGCGGCGTGCTGGGGGCCGGCGCGGCGGGCGGGGCGGCTGGATCCGGTGGTGACGCTTCGGGAGTCGTAGAGGATGGAAATGGTTAACGAAAGGGAAATGGCATATCCTTTCCTTAGGTAAACTCTAACGAAAGGATTTTTCGTTGCCATTTTCGAACTCCCGGTTGGGCCGGTACATCGAAAAGAACTACGGCGAGGAGACCGTGCGGGCGTTTGTTCCGCCGCGTCTTCGTTCTTTCTGACCGGGGTGAGGGACACGGCCGAGCAGGCAGCGGACTCCGCACGCCGGGTTCTGGCGCTGTTCGAGCAGGACCGCCGGAGGATCGAGCGGCTGGGGCGGCCGGCCAGCAGCGCTCTGCGTGTGTTCGAGCACCTGCAGCGGAACCCTATTGTTTCGATTGCCGGCACTGCCCGGGCGGTGGGGATCTCGGCGCCCACGGTGGCGAAGTCGCTGGATCACTTGGGCAGGTTGGAAATGCTGCGCGAGACAACCGGACGGCAGCGCGGGCGGCTCTTTGTTTACCACGCCTACCTTGCGATTCTCAACGAGGGGATGGATGGCGCCGGGTAGAGCCGGTTTACGGTCCGGGATGCAGTAACGTTGGACGCCTGAACTTCACTATTCTCCGGCTGTTGAGAAAGTGAGGCTGCCCATGCCATGGACCATTGCTCCCACCGATACTGAGATCGTTGCGATTCACGCGGCGCTGCTGCCCACGAGTGCGAAAGGGGAGATTCTCCTTTTCGGAGACTGGAAGGATCCGCAGGTTGGCACCACGCATACCAGGATCTACGCCATCGATCCGGAGAGCCTGTCCAATCCTCAGAATCTGCCTTCGCAGAACTTGTTTTGCGGGGGGCAGGCTTTTCTGGCGGATGGGCGGCTGCTCATCGCGGGCGGCACGGTGGCGTGGCCCGAGGTGCCTGGCGACCAGGACCTTCCGCCGGGCAAGCCTCACGGCCATCACTACAATGGCGAGCGCGCCGCTTACATCTACCTGCCGAGGCAACGGAGGTTCGTGCAGGTGGCCGATTTGGGTTTCCAGCCGGGCAGCAGCATTGGCGGCGGACGCTGGTATCCGACTCTGGTCACTTTGCCGTCGGGGCAGGTGTGGGCCGTGGCCGGGCATCCTGATATCTCGGACAACTACGAGGGGCGGCACAACAACAATACGCCTGAGTATTATTCACCATCGACGAACAAGTGGACCGTGACCACCGCAGCCAGAACGGCACCGGGCAGCTTGAACACCGACAGCTATCCGAGATTCCACCTTCTGCCGAACGGGCTGCTGCTGAGCGACACGGCGGGCCTGGGAGACGGTAAGCGGCTGTTTGATCCGTTCGCCGGGACCTGGACGGACGACAGTTTCAGTTTTCCGGTCAGTTGGGATGCAGGCTTCTATGATCGTGGAAGCTCGGCGACATCGGTGTTGCTGCCGCTGGTGCCGCCGCTGTACAAGCCTCGCGTGCTGATGACGAACGGAGGGTTGGCGTTCAAGTGCGATCCGGACGTCAAAGCGTTTTCCGGCACCGCGGCCAGGCAGGGTTCGGCTGTGGGCAAGGTGCGCAATCACGGGTGTGCGGTGATTCTGCCCACGGGGAAGGTTCTGGTGACCGGGGGCGTCAGTTATCATGCTCATCCCACGGTCGCCGACGCGAGTTTCGCCCGTGGGGTTTACGAGACAGAGATCTACGACCCGGGCGATTTTGGCGGCCCCGAGGGCTGGTCGACTTTGGGCGCGGGCGAGGAGAGTTCCGTGTTGCGCGGCTATCATTCGGTGGCCCTGCTTCTGCCCGACGGCAGGATCTGGGCGGCCGGTTCCACGGAAGGCTACGCGGAGGTGAAGGGCACATCCACGTTGACCGGCGCCGGCGGAGCCGAGCATCGAGTGGAGGTGTACTCGCCGAGTTATGTGTCGCAGGCCAACCGGCCTTCGATCTCGTCGTGCCCGGCGAACATCGGTTACAACATGGGTTTCCAGGTGGGCACGGCGCAGGCGGAGACGATCGCGAGGGTTGCGCTGATCCGCTGCGGGTCAGTGACGCACGCCTTCAACTCCGATCAGCGGTACATCGGGCTGAATTTCTCCAAAGGGAACAGCGTTCTGAACGTGACGTCGCCGCCGGATGCGAAGATCGCGCCTCCCGGCTACTACATGCTGTGGATCATCGATAACCAGGGCCGGGTGTGCCAACTGGCGAAGTTCATCCGCGTGTGCGCGCAGAAGTGCGAGATCAACCTGGATGTTTCGACGTTCTCCAAGCATGAGGCGCAGGCCGCCGGCACGCCCGCGCGCTTCACGGAGGCTGTCTATGTTGTCTACGACGGGTTCCTGCCCGGCGAAGTGGCGCAGCCCACGATCGTGCTGCGCCGCCCGGACAATTCGGCGCCGCCGGGCATGCATCTGGACCTGGTCCGCACGGAGTGGGAAGCCCGGAGCGGAGAAACCGACACGGCACAGCGAGTGGTGTATGTGTACGACGTGACGTTTGATAACAACCAGACCTTCGACCAGATTCCCGCGGCGGACTCCTTCCAGACGGTCACTCTACGGGCCGAGATGAAGCACTATGTGTGCACGGTGCCGTTGACGCTGAGCAAAAACCCCAACCCGTTCATGCGGGACGGCGACCCGCCGTGGCTGAGCGTTGATCTGCGGGTCTTCAAGACCCGCAACTATGCCACCGAGAACTGGGGCGCCGGCATTGAGCATGGCGCCGGGGGCAACGCTCCGTTTGAGTACATCAGCGCCCTGTTGACCGAGTACAACAATGCGGCGGGCCAGGCGAACCATCCGTTCGACAAGATCGACTCGACGCAGGAGGGATCGCGGCTTGCGCTGTATGGACTGGACAGCAGCGGCAAGAGGGTCTACAACTATGCCGTGGCCCGGGTCCGTTTTCGTGCGCCCGGAGGGGTGAACGCCAATGACGTGCGGATGTTCTTCCGACTCTGCACAACCGGCTGGACGGGGCTTGAGTACGACACGGCGCGCAGCTACCGGCGTCACGGCAACGGTCCGGGGGCGGTGCCGCTGCTGGGCCTGATCGGCGGCGAGATTAACACCGTGCCTTGCTTTGCGGCCCCGCGCGTCCTGAATGCTTCGATGACAACGCAGACGGATCCGTTGAATCGGCGTACCCTCAACGGCGCCGGAAACACGGAGGTGCATGCGTACTTTGGCTGCTGGCTGGATATCAACGACACGGCGAAGGCCTACCCGTTGCAGCCCGGCGATGATGGTCCGTTCCAGGAGTTGTGGCCGGGTTATCTCCGGAGGGTTCAGGAACTGATGCGCGGGTTGCATCAGTGCCTGGTGGCGGAGATTCATTACACGCTCGACCCGATTCCGCCGAACGCCACTCCGGGCACGAGCGACAATCTGGCGCAGCGGAACATCCTGCTGGATGAGAGCGATAACCCGGGCGGCTTCGGCACGCATCTGGTTCATCACACCTTCGAACTGAAGCCCACGGCGTATACCGCTGCGCATCAGCTTCCCATCCCGGCGCTTCCGCCGGGTGGGGGCGCGGCGGGGGGAGAGCTTGGTCAACCGGGACACCACCACCCTCGTGGGGCTGGTCCTGTACCTGCGCAGGCGCAGCCTGCTGTTGTGCCGGTGGTTCCCGTTCACGGGCATGTCCACGTGCACGGCGGGGCTGCACCAGCCACCACGGCCGCGCCCTCACGGGCGCCGGAGCCGGATTATCTGATGATCCACTGGGGCAACCTGCCGCGAGACACGCACGCGTCGTTCTACTTCCCGAGCATTGATACGGAGGCGCTGCTGGCGTATGAATCGCTTCGGCATGGGCCGGGTAATCTGAGCCGTGGCGAGGACCGCACGGTGAACGTCAAGGTAACTGACGTGGGGTTTGTCACGATCCCGGGATCGCCCCGGGCGATCCCCGCGCTGGTGACCCTGCAGCTTCCTCCGGGCGTTGTTTCCGGACAGCGGTTCCGCGTGGTGATGCAGCAGGTGCAGCGGCGAACGCACAAGATCATTGGGACGGTTGAGTTCTATGTGATGGTGAAACACTCCGCCGCGATTGTTCCGGAATTGAAGCGAAACTTCTCGGTGCTGAAGGGGATCGGCGCGACGATTCCGGGGGCGAACCGCTGGCATCCGGTGTGGGAGCGGTATCTGGGCCAGATGGGAACGCGGCTGCGGGCGTTCGGGGAGGATCCGGAAAAGATTGGGCCGTCCTGGTCCGGGGATGGAAAGGACGAGGGGCCCGGTGGTCCGGGTCACGATCATCCGGGTCACGATCATCCGGGCCACGATCATCCGGGCCACGGCCATCCGGGCGGGGCCGATTGCGAGACGCAGACGCTTACCGGCGTGATCGAGGCCATGGAGTACGATTGCGACGGCAAATGGTCGGGGTTCCGGCTTAAGTGTTGCGAGGGCACGCGGCGTTTCAGCGGGTGCGGGCGGGCCCTGGAGGATGTGATCCGGCGGTGCTGCGAGGAGCGGTCCACGGTGACCGTCACTGCCACGGACAAGGGTGCGGTGGTCTCGGTGAGTGTTCACTGCTGCTGAGCGGGGCGGCGGGGCGGGGCGGCGGGCCTTGCCGTGGGGCTGTAATTCTCATACATTGGTTGGCTGAGAGGTTGCGCCTCCCGTTGGATATTGCCCTTGACTAGTGTCCTTGTGATCGCACTTGCCTTTGCGGCGGAACCGGCTGTGCCGGCGCGCTGGAGCTTTGCCAGCCACATCTCGCCGATTTTGACCTTCGCCGGATGCAATCAGGCGGCTTGCCATGGGTCGCCTGTAGGGAAGAACGGGTTCAAGCTGTCGTTGTATGGCCAGCATCCGGAGAAGGATTACGCGGCTATTGCCGAGAAGCGGCTCGACAGGGCGGCGCCAGCGCGGAGTCTGTTGTATCTGAAGCCGACGATGGGCGTGGCGCATGGGGGCGGGCGGCGGTTCGCCAAGGAGTTGCCGGAAGCGCGCGTGCTGCTTGCGTGGATTGAAGCGGGTGCTCCGATGATGTCGGCGGGCGCGGCGGTGCTGAAGGGGCTGGATGTGACGCCGCCGTATCGTGTGCTTCGGAAGCCTGGCGAGACGATGAAGCTGGCGGTGAGCGCGGTGTATTCGGACGGCACGCGGGAAGACGTGACGGCCCGGTCGATTTTTTCGAGCAACGACGAAGCTGTGTTGAAGGTGGAGAGCGGGGCTGTGGCGCGGGCGGCGGGGAGCGTGGGGGAAGCGGCGATCACGGCCCGTTACGGCGGCCTGATGCAGGTGGCGACGTATGGAGCGAGCACGCTGGCCGCGGTGAAGGCGAGCGCCGCCCCGGCGGGGCTGGTGGATCGCGAGGTCTATGCGAAGCTGGCCCAGTTGAACATTGTGCCTTCCGAGCCGGCGGGTGATGAAGAGTTCATCCGGCGGCTGTATCTGGATGTGTTGGGGGTGCTGCCAACGCCGGGCGAGGTGCGGATCTTTGTCTCGTCGAAGGAGCCGGCGAAGCGGGCGTGGCTGATTGATCAGGTGCTGGAGCGGCCGGAGTATGCGGATTTGCAGACGCTGCTGTGGGCGGACCGGCTGCGGAGCGATTCGCGGTTCCATCGGGTGGGCGGTGTACGGTCCTATTACAAGTGGCTGCGGGAGGAGTTCGCGGCGAACCGGCCGTTGGACAAGTTCGCGCGGTCTCTGTTGACGGCGACGGGCGCCAATTACACGAACGGTCCGGCGAATTACTGGGGCAACTACGACAAGATTTCGACGCCGGTGGAGGTGGCGATCCAGACCGGGCAGTTGTTCCTGGGCGTGCGGGCCGGCTGCGCGCAGTGTCACGACCATCCGTTCGAGAAGTGGACGCAGGACGATTTCTATTCGCTGGCGGCGGTGTTTTCGCAGGTGGTGGAGTTCCACACGAAGAACGTGCAGGAGTTCGATCTGCGGCTGAGCGCGAACCGGGCAGTGCTGCATCCGGTGAGCAAGCAGCCGGTTGAGCCGCGCTACTTCGGGGCGGGCGTGATTGAGACGACGCCGGGCGAGGACCGGCGCGTGGCGTTCGCGAAGTGGCTTACCGCGAAGGAGAATCCGTACTTCGCGCGCGCGATGGCGAACCTGATCTGGCGCAACCTGATGGGGCGCGGGCTGATTCATCCGGTGGATGACCGGCGGGATTCGAATCCGGCAACGCATGAGGCGCTGCTGGAGGCACTGGCGGGTGAACTGGCCGGGCACGGGTTCGACCAGAAGCATCTGATGCGGCTGATTCTGAATTCGCGAACCTATCAGCATTCGAGCAAAGCGAACGAGACGAACAAGCTGGACTTCAAGTATTACTCGCGGGCTTATCCGAAGCGGCTGCCGGCCGAGGTTTACATGGACGCGGTGGCGCAGGTGACGGGCGTGCCGGACACGTTCGCGGCGTGGCCGGAGGCGAAGCGAAGCGTGCAGTTGCCGGACAACCGGATGAACCTTTATGTGCTGGAGGTGTTTCAGCGCAACACACGGCTTCAGATCTGCGACCGGGAAGAGGATGTGACGCCGAGCCAGGGATTGAACCTGATCAACGGGCAGGATTTGCAGAAGAAGCTGGCGCACGCCGATGGACGGTTGACGCAGTGGCTAGGCAGCGGCAAGACGGATTCCGAGCTGATTGAGGAGATCTATCTGGCGACGCTTTCGCGGCGGCCGACGGCTCAGGAGAAGGACCGGATGCTGACGCGCGCGGGAGCGGCGAAATCGCGGCGGGAGATTTTCGAAGACATGCTTTGGGCGGCGCTGAGCTCGCGCGAGTTTGTGTTCAATCATTGAGGGAGATGACGATGCTGCATCGCGATTGTGACGGCGCCAGACGCCGTGATTTCCTTCGTTTGGGAATGCTTGGGTTTGCCGGGCGGAGCCTGCCGGAATTGCTGGCGGCGCAGGAGGCGGCCAAGCGCGGGAAGTCGCTGATCTTCCTTTGGCTGGGTGGCGGTGCGGGGCAGTTGGATACGTATGACATGAAGCCGGATTCGGCTTCCGATATCCGGGGCGAGTTCAAGCCGATTTCGACGAGCGCGGATGGCATCCAGATGTGCGAACTGATGCCGCACACGGCGCGGGTGGCGAACCGGTTGACGATTCTGCGGAGCTTGACGTCGGCGGATCTGGGGAGCCATGAAAGGTCGAGCCGGTATCTGCAGACGGGGGTGCTGCCGGTGCCGAACATGGATTTCGCGTCGTTCGGCTCGATGTATACGAAGATGCTGGGGCTGAAGCAGGCGATGCCGCCGTTTGTCGGTGTTCAGAGGCCGATTGAGCGCGGGTATGGCGGGGGATTCCTGGGTCCGCAGTATGATCCGTTTCTGGCGGGCGACCCGAATGAGAAGGAGTACCGGGTTCGCGATCTGCTGCCGCCGGAAGGGGTTTCGCTGGACCGGCTGGAGCGGCGCCGCGAGATTCTGGATGAGTTCAACCGGACGTGGCGGGCGGTGGAGAGCGATGCGAAAGTGGCGGGCTATGCGCCGGCGCTCGAGCAGGCTTACCGCATGGTGTTCACGCCGGAGGTTCGGGATGCGTTCGACATTGAGAAGGAGCCTGCGAAGTTGCGCGACGCCTATGGGCGGACGCAGGTGGGGCAGGGTTTGCTGCTGGCGCGGCGGCTGGTGGAGCGCGGCGTGAAGGCGGTGAGCGTGTGGATGGGCGGCTGGGATACGCATGCCGACAATTTCAAGTCGCTGCGGGAGAAGCTGATGCCGCCGATGGACCAGGGGTTCGGGAACCTGATTGCGGATCTGGATGACCGTGGACTGCTGGATTCCACGCTGGTGGTGCAGGTGGGCGAGTTCGGGCGCACGCCGCGGGTGAACAAGAGCGCGGGCCGCGACCACTGGCCGAAGGCGTTCAGTGCGGTGCTGGCGGGCGGCGGCGTGAAGCGCGGCGTGATTGTGGGTGCAACGGATGCGAACGCGTCCGAGGTGAAGGACCGGCCTATCACGGTGGAGGATTTTTCGGCGACGATTTTCACTGCGCTGGGGGTGAATATCAACGCAGTGAATCACACGGCCGAAGGGCGGCCGATTTCGGTGGTGAATGGGGGGAAGCCGGTTCGTGAAGCGCTTGCTTAGCAGCTTGCTGGCGTGGACGCTGGGGGCGGCGGACGCGGGTACGGTGGCGGCGCCGGCGCTGGTGGCGATTCCGGCGGGGGAGTGCCCGATGGGCGCGGGGCAGAGCCATTTGGGCGATCATCATCCGAAGATCGCGGAGTTCCGGCTGGCGGTGCATCCGGTGACGAACGCGGAGTATCAGCGGTTCGTGCTTGAGACGGGGCACCGGCCCCCGGGTGTGGGCGCGGCGGAGGCTCGATTTCAGCTTTGGAAGGGGACGGAGTTTCCCCCGGAGATCGCGCGGCAGCCGGTGGTGGGGGTGAGTTGGGAAGATGCGGTGAAGTACTGCCAGTGGCTTTCCAAGCGCACCGGGATGAAGTTCCGGCTGCCGAGTGAGGAAGAGTGGGAGTATGCGGCGCGCGGCGGCTTGAAGGGCAAGCCGTATCCGGCGGGGGATAAACAGGACGGCGCGGCGGCATGGTTTGGCAAGAAGTGGAACGGTGCGGGCACGCTGGCGGCCGCGGATTACGGGGCGGCGAACGGGTACGGGCTGCACGGGATGTCCGGCAATGTCTGGCAGTGGACAGCCACGTGGTATGTGCCGATTTACGACGGGCGGCCGGTGGCGGAGGAGTTGAACCTCTACAAGGTGATTCGCGGCGGGGCGTGGGCGCACACCGGGGATTTTCTGCACGTGGGTTATCGCAATTGGGCGGCACCGGCGGTGCGGGATCTGTATACGGGGTTCCGTGTGGCTGAGGGTCCTGAAATGCCGCCGGCCCCGAAGCCGGACCGTTTGGGGTATCTGTAGATCGTGAAGCTTCTTGCGATTGGGTTGCTGGCGGCGGCTTGCGGGCTGCACGCCGATTTTCGCGCGGCCGCGGTGAAGGTGGACATCACGCCGGACACAGTGCAGCCGCTGCTGGGGTATGCGGCCCGGAATTCGACAGGGGTGCATGACCGGCTGTATCACCGGATTGCCGGCCTGGACGACGGGACGCGGCAGTTCTTCCTGGTGTCGACGGACATTTGCCTGGTGTCGCCGGCGTTCTATGAAGAGACGGCGGCGGAGTTGGAGCGAGCTACGGGCGTGGGGCGGATGCAGTTCTGGTGGAGCTTTTCCCATACTCATTCGGCGCCTGAGGTGGGCGGGCCGGGGCTGGCGCGGGCTTTCCTGCCGGACCGGTACAACCACAAGCACGATGAGGCTTATGCGGCCCGGGTGCGGAACACGCTGATCGAAGGAGTTCGCGAGGCGCGGGCGAAGCTGGCGCCGGCACGGCTTTCGATGGGCACGGGCATGGCGATGGCGAACATCAACCGGCGGGCGAAGGATGTGGATGGCAAGATCAAGCTGGGGTTGAACCCGTATGGCGTGGTGGACCGGCAGATCGGGCTGATCCGGGTGGAGCGGATGACGGGGGAACTGGTGACCGTGGTGTACAACTACGCGATCCATGGAACGGCGCTGGGCGGGTTGAATACGTTGATCAGTGGAGATGCGCCCGGGGTGGTGTCGGCGTATCTGGAGCAGAAGCTGGGTGTGCCGGTGCTGTTCGCAAACGGAGCGGCGGGGAACATCGCGCCGCTGTATTCGGTGGCTTCGGATTTCCGGCAGGCGCATATCACGGAGTTCAACGTGCTGCTGGGGGATCGTGTGCTGGGGGCGCTGGAGCAGATGCCGAAGGCGGTGAGCGCGGTGTCGTTGTGGTTTGGGGAGAAGGTGCTGGAGACACCGCGGAAGGCGGGCTTGGGATGGACTGAGGAACTGGCTCCGTTTGCGCGCGTGACGGCGGATGGAACGGCGATGGTACGATTGCCGGTGCGGTTCCTGCGGATCAACGATACGGCGATCTGGGCGGCTCCGCTGGAGCTGTTCTGTGAGGTGGCGCTGGATGTTCGAGCGCAATCGCAGTTCGCGAACACTTTCTATTTCGGGTATACCAATGGATGGCTTGGGTATCTGCCGACGCGGCAGGCGTTTCCCGAGGGCGGATACGAGACGACGGTGACGCCGTTCACCGATCGTGCGGCGGAGGAACTGACGGCCATGGTGTCGGGGTTCCTGGCGGGGATGCCGCGTTGATATACTTCAGGGTTTCGGAGACTTCGAACATGCGATCTCTATTCAATTCACTGCTTCCACAGGCCACGGCCGCTCAGAAGAAGGGCGCGGCGCCCGCAAAGCCCGCCGCCGCACCGGCAAAACCGGCGGCGGGGGCGGCCAAGCCCGCTGCCGGGGCAAAGCCCGCGGGTGGCGACGCCGAATCGAAGGCCGTGGCGGCCATTGAGAAGACGGGTGCGAGCGTGCGGAGCATCGCGCAGAACGATGAGCGGAAGGAAGTGAGCTTCTATCTGCAGGGCGCGGCGATCAAGGATGAACACGTGGCTCCTGTGGCGGCGCTGAAGGGCGTGTATTCAGTGCACCTGGCGCGGACGGGGATCACGGACGCGGCGCTGGCTCACCTGAAGGGATTGACGGATCTGACGCAACTGCACCTGGAAGGCACGCAGATCACGGACAAGGGCCTAGCGAACCTTAAGGGTCTCGCGAAGCTTGAGTATCTGAACATCTACGGGACGGGTGTGACGGACGCGGGGCTGGATTCCCTGAAGGGCCTGGCGGCGTTGAAGTCGCTGTATATCTGGCAGACGAAGGTGACGCCGGAGGGCGTGAAGAAGCTGAAGGCGGCGCTTCCGAAGGTGGACGTGGTGGGCGGTTGGGATACGGAGTTGAAGCCGGCGGAACCGGCGAAGGCGGCTCCCGCGGAGACGAAGAAGTAGCGCTGCGATTAGGGGTGCACCTGGTAATACTTCTGCCAGGGCCCGAGGTTGGGATAGAACTGCACGGCGCGAATGAGTTCGGCGAGCTGGCGGATGTGGCCCAGATCGTGGAAGGGAATTTCGTGAAGCAGGTCGGCCAGCACAAGGGGTCCCAGTTCGCCGTGGACGCCGGGGCGGGCCAGACTTTCCGGGGTGAGAGTGTCGAGAACGCGCAGAGTTGCGGTGCGCTCTTTGACGAATTCGGCAAGGGCTTCGGCCATGGACGGGCGCGTGAAGGCGCCTTCGGCGTTGAAACGATCGGGGTCATAGCCGGGGAGCGAGGGGTTCTCTTCGGCGAGGATGCGTTCCACGCGGCCGCGAAAGCCGATTTGCTCGACGTGTGAGAGGTGGCCGAGCACTTCATTGACGGACCAGCGGTTGGGGGCGGGTTTCCACGCCGCGTGCGCTTCCGTGACACCGTTGAGCAGGGCCTGGAGGATGGCGGGAGTGGCCTCCATTTGGGCGCGTCCGGGAATGAGGAGCATGTCCGTATTGTAGAGCGGGCGATTGCGCCATTTGGGGCGAACCCCGTATCCTCAAGGCAGATCATGAATCGCGACGAGATTGTTCTGGCGCACAAGAAGCACCTGTTCCCGGCGGTGTTTCATCTCTACGATCAGCCGCTGGTGCTGACGCACGCCAGGGATCAGTATGTTTGGGATGCGGATGGGAAGCAGTATCTGGATTTCCTGGGCGGCATCGTGACGATTTCGGTGGGGCATGGCAATGAACTGGTGAAGGCCCGGGTGGAAGAGCAGTTGAACAAGCTTTGGCATGTTTCGACGCTGTTCGCGAATGAGCCGCAGGCGGCGCTGGCGAAGAGAATCGCGGAGGTGACGCCGGACGGGCGGTTGACGAAGTCGTTTTTCACGAACAGCGGGACGGAGGCGAACGAGACGGCGATTCTGGCGGCGCGGTGTTACACGGGGGCGAGCGACATTGTGGCGCTGCGGCACTCCTATCACGGGCGGTCCGCCATGGCGATGGGGTTGACCGGGATTTCGACGTGGAAGCTGGGCGGCATGGCGCCGGGGATTGTGCATGCGCACAACGCGTACTGTTACCGGTGCCCGTTCGGGCTGACTTATCCGGATTGCGAGGTGCGCTGCGCGCGCGATGTGGAGGAGTTGATCAAGACCACGACGGGCGGCCGGGTGGCGGGATTCATCGCGGAGCCGATTCAGGGCGTGGGCGGCTACATCACGCCGCCGAAGGAGTACTTCGGGATTGTGGCTGAGATCGTGCGGCGGCATGGCGGTGTGTTCATCAGCGACGAGGTGCAGACGGGCTGGGGCCGGACCGGGGGCAAGTGGTTCGGCATTGAGCAGTGGGGCGTGACGCCGGACATCATCACCGGGGCGAAGGGGCTGGCGAACGGGCTGCCGATCGGCCTGACGGTGGCGCGGGCGGAGGTGGCCGATTCGATCAAGGGGCTGACGCTTTCGACGTTTGGCGGGAATCCCCTTTCGACCACGGCGGCGCACGCGGTGATTGACTACATCGAAGAGCAAAACCTGCGGGTGAACACGGCCGAGGTGGGCGCGCATTTGCGGATGCGGCTGCTGGAACTTCAGGAGAGGCACGCGTTGATCGGCGACGTGCGCGGGATGGGTCTGTTGCAGGCGGTGGAACTGGTGCGGGATCGCAAGACGAAGGAGCCGGCGACGGCGGAAGCGGCGCGGGTGATGGATGCGGCCCGGCGGGAGGGATTATTGATGGGCAAGGGCGGGATGGCGGGGAACGTGCTGCGGTTCGCGCCGCCGATGAACGTTTCGAAGGCGGATGTGGATCAGTTCGCGCTCGCCCTGGACGCGAGTTTCGCGGCCTGTGCACAGGAGGTGGGCCGGTAATGGATGAACGGCAGTTTTACAACGAGACGAGGACGACGCGGCCGATTCAGTTGAATTGTCCTTATTGCCGGACGCAGGCGAGCTATGAGCTGAACTGGCTTGTGAGGAAGAAGAAACCACAGTTGCCGCGGGGGGCGGACGAGCGGGCGCGGGCGATCTTCGCGAAGTCGCAGAGCTACATGGTGCTGCTGGACGACAAGGCGATGTGTTCGAACATGCGGTGCCGGAAGCGGTTTGACGTGTCGGGGATCAAGACGACGGCGTTCCTTACCGAGTAACGGCGGGCCGTGGTACACTTGCCTGTTCCATGGCACAAGGCAAGTCGACTCAACTGATTATCGCGGCGGTGCTCGCGATTTTTGTCTACGGAGTGGTGGCGGCGATGCTGGGCACGCTGCTGCCGTCGTTCAACCTTTCCGGTGAACAGAACGGATCGGTGGCGTTGTCGCAGGCGTTGGGCTTGATTCTGGCGTCGCTGGCGGCGGGTCCACTGGTGGACAACAAGGGCAAGAAGATTGCTTTGCTGCTGGCGCTGCTCCTGATCGCGCTGGCGCTGTTCGGGCTGCCGAATTCGGGCGGCGATTATGACAAGATCCGGCTGCTGATGTTCGTGCTGGGGCTGGGCGGGGGCACGCTGGTAACGGCGGCCAACATGCTGGTGAGCGACATTGATGCGTCGCGCCGCGGGTCTGTGTTGAACTTCCTCAACCTGTTCTTTGGTCTGGGCGGCATGGCGACGCCGCTCATTTCGAGCAACCTGCTGGACAACGACGCGGTGAAGCTGTGCTACCTGACGGCGGCTCTGACGGCGGTGACGCTGATTGTGCATTTCACGACGGCGGTGCCGGGGCCGACGGGTGAGCGCGGGTTCAAGATGTCGGAAGTGGGGTCCTTGTTGGGCAACCCGGCGCTGTGGCTGCTTTCGGCGTTTCTGTGCCTCTATGTGGCCTGCGAGGTGGGTGTCTGGAATTGGCTGGTGAAGTATCTGATCACGCTGGGGATGGCTGAGTCGGCGGCCAAGAACATTCTGGGCTGGGGCTTTGCGTTCGGCCTGTTGATTGGCCGCGTGGTGGTGTCGAGGATCCTGACGAAGGTGGCAGCGCCCACGGTGACCCTGTGGGCGGCCGTGCTAATGACTGTGACGACGTACGGGATGCTGCAGAGCGGGGATCCCACGGTGGCCGCCGCGGCGGTGTTTTTGGGCGGCATGGCGATGGCGCCGGTGTTTCCTACCACGCTGGCGATGGTGGGCGATACGTTTACGCGGGCTACGGCAACAGCGATGGGCATTGTGATCACGTTCGGGTGGATCGGGCTGGCGGCGAGTTCGCCGATCATCGGCGCGGTTTCAGGCGCTGACTCATCGAACCTGAAGAACGCTCTGTTGCTGCTGCCGGCCTGTTCGGCGCTGATGGTGCTGGTGAACCTGGTGCTGCGGCCGGTGCTGAGCCGGAACAGAGCCTGAGCGCCGGGCGCATGGCAAGTTAGTCCGACGGCGGGATGTCCTTGCGGCCCACCCATTCGGGGTTGCCATTGTTGTGCGGCCTTGGGGGTACGCGGGCCGAGGCCAGGTAGCGTTCGAGTGCCGTGATGGCTTTGGGGTTCGCGGCGGCCACATCGTTATCTTCGTGGGGGTCGGCTGCGAGGTCGTAGAGGGCGAGGGGTGCTCCCGGTTTGGAGCGAATGGCCTTCCAGCGGTCCTGGCGGACCGCCTGGGCGAGAGTCTCTTCCCGCAGCAAACCGGTCTTGCTATCCCACCGCGACTGTTCCCAATAGAGCGTGCGCGGTTTGACGCGGCCGCGGCCGGTGATGGCGGGCATGAGGGAAACGCCATCGACCGCGGGGGCTTTGACGCCCGCGATGGCCGCGGCTGTGGGCAGGAAGTCAGCGAAGTAGCAGGGTGTGGCATCGGTGCGGCCGGCGGGGACGCGGCCGGGCCAGCGGACGACCATGGGTACGCGCAATCCCCCTTCCCAGAGAGAGCCTTTGTAGCCGCGGAGGCCGCCGTTGGTTTCAAAGAACGGCCCTTCCGGGCCTTCCGGGCCGCCGTTGTCGCTGGTGCAGAAGACCACGGTGTTGTCCGCGATGCCGTGTTTGTCGAGCAGGGCCAACAGGCGGCCCAACTGAGCGTCGGCATCGGTGACCATGGAGGCGTAGTCGCGCTGGCGTTTGGTCCAGGGCTGGTTGTCGTAGGGCTTGTTGTCCGGGGGGTGGAAGAGGGCGTGAGGCAGCGTGGGTGAGGCGTAGAGGAAGAAGGGGCGCGCGGCGTTCTTTTCGATGAAGCGCTCCATGCGTTCGGCGATGAGCGGGGCGCTGTAGGTTCCCTTCCTGCGGCCCACGTTGGCGGGGAGCGGGAACCTGGCTTCGCCGTCGCGCAGGTATTCCGGCCAGTAGTTGTGCGCCTGGGTCTGGTGAAGGTAACCGAAGAATTCGTCGAAGCCCTGGCGGGTGGCCGCGCCCGTGGACCCGGCATCGCCCAGGCCCCACTTGCCGAAGTGGCCGGTGGCGTAGCCGGCACGCTTGAGAAGTTCGGCGACGGTGAAGTCTTCATCGCGCAGAGGGATGGTCTGGGCGTTGGCGCGCACGGGTGTGTGGCCCAGGTGCAGGCCGGTCATGAGGACGCTGCGCGATGGGGCGCAGACGCTGCCGCCGGCATAGCAGGCTGTGAGGCGGGTGCCTTCGCGGGCCAGGCGGTCTGAGTGCGGTGTGCGGATCTTCTGCTGGCCGAAGCAGCCGAGGCCGGCCGAGCCGAGGTCGTCATACATGAACCAGATGATATTGGGCGGGCGCCGGGCGGCGCGTGCGGGGCTGGCGGCCAGAGCAGCGAGAGTGCTGAAGAGTTGGCGGCGGGACGGGTTCACTCAGGTATTGTACTCTCCTGACGCCGCAGTCCCTGTTCCGAGCCGAGGAAGACAGCGCTGATGCCGCCGGCCGGGTGTTGACCGCGCAGGAAAATGCTACGCGCGGCGGGCGATGGCGACCAGGGAGAGCCCTTCCCAGGGAAGCACGGTGTCCAGGCGGCGCCAGAGCCAGACGGTTTTGTCGAATACCTTGAGGCTGAGTTTGGTCAGTTGGCTCGCGCCCAGGAGTTTGGAGTGCAGCCACCAGACGGGGCGGCCGATTTTGTTGATGGTGAAAACCGTCTCGACGGCGAAGCCGGTCCCTTCGAGCAGGCGGCGGAGGCGCGCGGAGTCGAAGCGCTGATGGTGGCCGAGCGTTCGGTCGAGGGAGCCGTGGAGGCCGGGTCCGTTCGGGGCGAGGACGATGAGGTTGCCGCCCTGGGCCAGCACCTGATGGAGGCAGTGCAGGGTTTCCTCCGGCCTCTCCAGGTACTCAAGAACATTGAGGCAGACCGCGGTGTCGAAGCCGGCGCCGGCCTGGGCGTAGTCCATGGGCACGGCGGGGTCGAGCGGTAGAACCTGGACGTTGGGTGTGCGGAGGAACCGGTTGCGAAGGGCGTGGAGGTAAAGGGGGTCGCGTTCGCAGACCAGGTAGTGGAGGCGTTTGGCCATGAGGCGGCCGGCGATGTTGCCGATGCCGGCGCCGACTTCGATGACACGGTCGCCCAGGTGCGGGCGGAGGAGCCGGGTGATCCAGTTGAGATATTGCGGGGTACCGGAGAGGTTGTTGAGATACGCGCGGCCGTAGGGTTGGGCGTAGAGGTCATCGATGAGCCAGAACTTCAGGATGACGCCGAGCGCCTTCAGGCCATCGCGCCAGCCGATCTTCTTGCCTTCCTCATAGGTGCGGCCATGGTAGCTGATGGGCACTTCGTAGATGCGCAGCTTCCGCTTGGCGCATTTCATGGTGAGCTCAGGCTCGATGCCGAAGCGGTTGGAGCGGATGGGAATGCTCTTGAGAAGGTCCGTGCGGAAGACCTTGTAGCAGGTCTCCATGTCGGTGACGTGGAGGTTGGAGAAGATGTTGGAGAGTGTGGTGAGCACGCGGTTGATGTTGGTGTGCCAGTAGGGCAGCACGCGGCGCTGGGGGCTGGCGAGGTAGCGGGAGCCGAAGACGGCATCGGCGCGGCCATCGAGCAGGGGGCGGAGCAGGGTAGGGTATTCGGAGGGGTCGTATTCGAGGTCGGCGTCCTGAATGAGGCAGAAGTCGCTTTGGGCGTGCGCGATGGCGGTGCGGACGGCGGCGCCTTTGCCCTGATTGACGGTGTGGCGGACAAGAACGATCTCCGGGTGGCGCGCGGCGAAGCGTTCGAGGATGGCGGAGGTGCCGTCGGTGGAGCAGTCATCGACGATGACGAGTTCGCGCCGCATGTTCTCCGGAAGCGGTGCGCCGAGAACCTGGCTGAGGCTGCGTTCGACGACGGCGCGCTCGTTGTAGACAGGGATGAGGATGGAGAGTTTCACCCGGAATGAACAGTATAATAAAGGCTCAAGGAGAGGGCTTTGGAGAACCATATTTCTGAGCGGCGGTCATTTCTGAAGACGTCGACGGGCGTGGCCGCGGCGGCGAGCATTTTGCGGCCGGAGACGGTGCGGGGCACACAGGCGAATTCGGCCCTGACCATCGGCCTGGTGGGATGCGGCGGCCGGGGCACCTATGTGAGCGGGCTCTTCGCGAAGAACGAGTACGCGAAGTTCACGGGCATCTGCGACATCTACGAAGACCGTCTGGACGTGGCCCAGAAGCAGTTTTCGGGCGCCAAGCGGTACAAGGCGATTCAGGAGATTCTGGCTTCGGACATCGACGCCGTCTACATCGCGACGCCGGCGGTGCTGCATCCGGAGCACTTCGAACTGGCGGTGAAGGCTCGCAAGCACATCTTCATGGAGAAGCCGGTGGGTGTGGACGCCAAGGGCTGTCTGCGCGTGATGCGCGCGGCCAAACAGGCGGACCCCGCCAAGCGCATCAGCGTGGACTTCCAGCAGCGCTACGGCAAGGATTACCGGAAAGCGCATGAACTGGTGAAGAGCGGCGCGCTTGGACAGATCAAGATGGTGCGCGCGGCGTGGCTGGGCGGGGGACCGCCGGTGCGCAAGGGGCACGCAGCGGCGGAAGAAAAGATCCGCAACTGGTTCTTCTACCGCGACATGTCCGGCGACATCATCATTGAGCAGGATTGCCACAACATCGACGTGGTGAACTGGTTTGTGGGCAACCACCCGGTGAAGTGTTCGGGTTATGGAAGCCGTCAGATCCGGCGCGATATCGGCGACATTCTGGACAACCTTTCGGTGAGTTTCCAGTTCGCCGACGGGCTGGTGTTCAGCTATTCAGCGAATCAGTTCGGGGGGCCGGTGGGCTATTCGGACGTTTCTGAGACATTCATTTGCGAGAACGGAACGGTGACCACGTCGCGGCGCGGCTTCACGGTGTTCAGGCCAGGCAAGGCGCCCGAAACGACGGAGACGAAGTACGACATCACGCTGGACGCGGTGAACGAGTTCGTGGATGGGGCGCGCACGGGCAAGATCGAGAACTTCGCGCCGGCGGCGGCCGAGAGCACTCTGACGGCGGTGATGGCGAAGGATGCGATTTACGGCGGGCGTGAGCTGACCTGGGACCGGGTGCTGAAGAGCTGATGATCCTGATTGAGACGAGCCTGCCTGGCTGGACGCTGCATTCGCGGGGCAAGGTGCGCGATATCTACGAAGTGGACGCCGGGCACCTGTTGATTGTGGCGAGTGACCGGATCTCGGCGTTCGACTACATCCTGGGCTCGGGCATTCCCGGCAAGGGACGGGTGCTGACGCAGATCTCGCTGTTCTGGTTCGACTACCTGAAGGGCCTGGTGCCGAACCATGTGGTGGCCTCGTCCGTGGATGAGTATCCGGTGGGGCTGCGGGCGTTTCGGGATCAACTGGAAGGGCGGTCCATGCTGGTGCGCCGGGCGAAGATGGTGGACGTGGAATGCGTGGCGCGCGGGTATGTGTCGGGGTCGGGTTGGAAGGATTACAAGGCGACGGGGGCCATCTGCGGGATCGCTTTGCCGGCGGGGCTGCTTGAAAGCAGCCGGCTGCCTGAACCGATTTTCACCCCCGCGACGAAGGCGCAGAGCGGGCACGATGAGAACATTCCCTTTGCGCAGGTGGTGGCGAGTGTGGGAAGCGATCTGGCGGCACGGCTGCGCGATCTGACGCTGGGGATCTATGCCCGGGCCTCTGAACACGCGGAGCGCTGCGGCATCATCCTGGCGGACACCAAGTTCGAGTTTGGTTTCGTGGACGGCGTGCTGACTCTGGCCGATGAGGTGCTGACGCCCGATTCATCGCGTTTCTGGCCGCGGGCTTCGTATCAGCCGGGTGGACCGCAACAGTCCTACGACAAGCAGTACGTCCGCGATCACCTGGAGGCCAGCGGCTGGAACAAGCAGCCGCCGGCGCCGGCGCTTCCCGAAGAGGTGCAGCGGCGGACCAGTGAGAAGTACCGCGAGGCGTACCGGGTGTTGACGGGACGCGATCTGTGAACTGGCTGGACATCGTTCTGATCGCGATTTTCGCCCTCTCGATGGGCCTGGGTGCGATGAAGGGTTTTGTACGGATCGCGATTGGGCTGTCGGCGACGGTGTTCGGAATCCTGTGCGGGTTCTGGTTCTACTCCTCGATGGGCGGCGTGGTGAAGCCGTATCTGAAATCGGATGCGGTGGCGAATGTAGCGGGGTTCGTGATCATCTGGGTGTTGTTCGTTCTGGCGGGCGCGGTGATCGGAAAGCTTTCCGCATATTTTTTCAAGAAAGCGGGACTCGGCTGGCTCGATCGCTTGCTTGGTGCGGTGTTTGGCTTTGTGCGCGCGACGCTGGCGGCGATGGCGATCATTCTTGTGCTGGTGGCGTTCAAGCCCGGCGGGACGAACCAGAGCGTGAGCGAATCGCGGGTGGCTCCCTATGTGATCGACGCCGCGCGTGTGCTGGCTTGGCTGACGCCGCGTGAGTTGAAGGAAGACTTCGAGCGCAACTATGAAGCGGTGAAATCGATCTGGCGGAAAACGGTGGGCGCGGCGGTCTGATGGATCTGGTGATCTTCGATCTGGACGGCACGCTGATCGATTCCAAACAGGATCTTGCGGAGGCCGTGAATGCCACGCGGGCGTACATGGAGATGGGTCCGCTGCCGCATGAGACCGTGTACTCGTATGTGGGCAACGGCGCCCCGTTGCTGATCCGGCGCGCGCTGGGGCCCGGTGCTTCGGAGGAAGCCGTGGCGCGGGCGCTTGAGTACTTCATCGGTTACTACAATCAGCACTGCCTGGACTACACGGTGTTGTACCCGGGGGTGCGCGACCTGCTCGATGTTTTGCGCGGCGCGGGGCGGCGTATGGCCGTGCTGACGAACAAGCCAGTTCGGATCAGCGGAGTGATTATCGACGGGCTGGGTTTGGGGCAACACTTCTTCCGTGTCTATGGCGGCAACAGCTTTGAGCAGAAGAAGCCGCATCCGGTGGGTGTGGAGACACTGCTGGCCGAAACCGGACTGGACCGCGCGCGGGCGCTGATGGTGGGCGATAGCGCGGTGGATATCCGCACGGCGCGCAACGCGGGGATCAAGGCGTGCGGCGTGACGGTCGGTTTTCAACCGGAGAGTCTCAAGGAGGAGCCGCCGGACTGGCTGGTGGACGACATTGGGGATGTGGGCCGGATTGTTCTTGGCTGACCGCGTTTGAGCCGAGCCGCGGATCAGCGTTCCGGTTCCGTGACCGTCAACATCCGGTCCGCCGCCACGCCGGTGAGTTTTTGCACGGTGCCCGAGGGCCAGCGAATCTCGATGGTATCAATGGTTGTGCTTGAGCCCAGCCCGAAGTGCAGCCGCAGGTCTGACTGGGAGAGGTAACTGCCGCCGCTTTGCACCTCCGCGGTCTGGCGGCCGTTGACGGTGACTTTGGCTCCGATGGCCGAGCGGTTGGACCGTGTGCCTTCCAGGAGCAGAAGAATCCAGTGGCCCCGGCGCGGGGTCTCGTTTTTCAGCACAACGGGCACGTCGTTCTGATTGCCAATGACGAGTTCCGGCGCGCCGTCGCCATCCAGATCTCCGGCCGCCATACCACGCGAAACACGGGGCCGCAGGATGGCCTCTCCGGCCGAGACGTCTGCGAACACGCCGTTGCCGGCGTTCCAGTAGATGGTTCGGGGTTGGGGATAGGCGCCGCCGAGTTCCGGGTAGATGTGGCCACTGGCGATGGCCAGGTCGCGGCGCCCGTCCTGATCGAAGTCCACCGCCTGGATGCCCCAGCTCACGTTCCTGGTGTTGAGAGCCAGCCCGCCAGCCACGGTTTCGTCGATGAAGAAGAGTTCACCCTGATTGCGGTAGAGCGCCGTGGTTTCGTCGATGAAGTTGGTGCGAACGATGTCGGGCCGGCCGGTGTTGCCGGCATCGAAGACAGCGACGCCCATGCCCCCTTGCTCCTCACCGTTTTCGCCATAGGCGACGCCGGCGGCGACGGCGGACTCGCGAAACGTGCCGTTGCGTTGGTTGTGGAACAGCAGGCTGGGCGTCGAATCGCAGGCCACATAGATGTCGGGCCAGCCGTCATCGTCGAAGTCCGACGCCACCGTGCCCAGCCCGTAGTGCGTGCCTGGGACGCGGATGCCGGCACTGTCAGACAAGTCGCGGAACCGGCCGTTGCCTTCATTGCGGAAGAGGAAGCCGCGGCCGCTCGCGGCACCGCGTGGTCCGCAAAAGACATCGAGGCCAAGCCAGCTACACTTTGGCGGGGTGGCTGCCTGGCGCACGGCTTTGAGTGAGAACGCGACGTAGGTTGTGACGAACAGGTCAAGACGGCCGTCGCGGTCGTAGTCGGTGAGGGTGCAGCCCGTAAAGAAGTCCTCGCCGGTTTGCGGAAGGCCGGAGAGGGCGGAGGCGTTGCGGAAGCGCCCACGCTCGTTTTTCCAGACCTGAAGGGAGCCGTAGCGGGTGACGATGAGGTCGGTGAACCCGTCGTTGTCGAGGTCGCCGGCGCATGCCCCCTGCACCCAGCCGGTGGTTGCCAGGCCGCTGGCAATGGTTTGGTCCGAGAATCGGCCTGAGCCGAGGTTCCGGTAGACCACGCTGGGGCGGGAGGCGCCATCGATCCGGGCGCCGTTCAACAGAACGACATCCAGGTTGCCATCCTTGTCGTAGTCGATGAGCGCCACGCCATTGCCGGTCATCTCCATGATGAACTTCTTGGTTTTTTCGCCCCCATACAGATTCGGGGCGGTGATTCCCCACGCGGCGGCAACGTCGCGAAACGACAACGCCGGAAGCGGGACGCCTTTCAGGCGGGGCGACGGTCTGGCGGAGGCTCGCGTGCCGCTGCCCATGCCCTGAGGCGTCTGTACCGTCAGGGCTAGCAGCAGGAGTGGCGCGAAGCCGGGCACACTGGCCTAGAACGACACCTTGAGGGCGAACTGAACGAGCCGCGCGTTGACCGTTGTGGAGTTGATCTGGCCGAAGTTTGCCGCGTTCATTGAGGCCGCGGGGTTTCCGAAGTTGGGCGCGTTCAACAGATTGAAAAACTCGGTGCGGAACTGGGTGTTCAGCCGCTCGCGGAAACGGAAGTCCTTAAACAGCGAGAAGTCCAGATTCGATTGGCCGGGTCCGTAGAACATGCCGCGGCCCGAGTTGCCGTAGCGGCTGCGGGGGGCGCGGCTCCAGGCAGAGGTGTTGATGTAGGACCGGAGATTGCTCTTCAGCGAGCCGGAGGTGTAGGTGAGCGGAGCGCCGGCCACAACGTCGGAGAAGAAGGCGCCGGCGACATCGGTGGCGATGCCGCCCAGATCGAGGCCGCTTTCGTTGTTGATGACGGTGATGGGGGTTCCGCCCTGCATTACCAGGAATCCGTTGACGGACCAGTTGTTGAACATCCACTTGCCGGGGCCGCTGGCGAACTTGTTCGGAAGATCCTGAACGAAGGTGAGGGCCAGACGGTGGCGGCGATCGAAGTTGGCCGGGCCGCGGGCGCGAGAGAAGTCGTTCCAGGGCGTGCGGAACAGATTGGTCTGGAACCGTGCCCCTTCGTCGCCGTTCCCGATGGTCTTGCCGAGGGTATAGGCTGCCTGGATGTTGGCTGTGCCGACGCGCTTGCGCGCCGTGAGCTGGAAGGAGTGGAATGAGGAGCTTCCGTTCTGTCCGGTGGCGAAGATTGCGCCGAAGCCCGGGAAGCGGCGCTGGAGCACGCCGTTTGCCTGCGGCACCAGCGGGTTGATGTCGCGCCGCGCGATGAGGTGTGTTCCCTTCGTCGCCACATAGGCTGTTTCGATCAGGAGATTTCCCTTGAACTGGCGTTGAATGCTGGTGTTCCACTGCCAGGCGTTATCGGTCTTGGTGTTGGCCTCAATGGCCTGGATCACGAAGGCATCGGTGGTACGGGTGGGGAACGGGATTCTGGTGGCGCTGTGGCCGGGATCGACGAAGGTCCAGTTGTCGGGCGTAGTGAGATTGCAACGGGCTCCGGCGACGCGGCAGTCCTCTGTCACGCGGGTGAACACCGGCGGATTTCCGAAGAACGCCTGTGCCGTTTGTCCCGTGCGCTGATCGAAGAAGAGCCCCGCGCCCGCGCGGATCACCCAGTTGTCGCGAGGCCGCCAGGCCAAGCCCAACCGGGGCGCGAAGTTGTTCCAGTCACCCTGGATGGTCGTCGGCGTGATGCCGTTCTTCCGGGCCTGCACCATGCCAGAGGACTCCAACGAGCCCACGCCGCGGTAGTTCTGAGGGTAGAAGCTGACGAAATCGATATCGGTGCCGGCCGGGTGTTGATGCGCCTCATAGCGGATGCCGGCGTTGACGGTGAGGTTCTGCGAAAGCTTGAAGTCGTCGTTGATGAACAGGGCCCAGGTGGACTCCTTCATGGTCATCTGCCCGGGGCCCGCGGCGAAGGTCTTCAGCCGGGGCTGGCTCAACAGAAAGTCGGCGTACTCGTCGCCGGTGGCGGAGGCGTCGTAGCGCCACAGTCCGCGCGATTCCTGCGCGTTCTGCGGGTTCATGATGGACAACATGTTCTCGCCGCCGTAGCGGATGTTGTGCCGGCTCTTCACCCAGGTCATGGTGACGCCGCTGGTGTAGCGGTCGATCAGGTCGGTCCAGTTGTTTGTGTTGCCGAAATCCGTGTAGTTGGTGATGTTGATGCGCGGCATGCCCTGCTTCAGGGTGACGGCCAGGGGACGGAGGCCCACCGAAGTGGGATCCGTATTGTTCTGGAACGCGATGAACTGATCCGTGTAGTCGACGCCGAACCGGGCTTCGAGAACGTGGGCGCCGGAGAAGATGTGATTGTAGGTGGCCGAGCCCGAGTGTTTTTCGCGGTTGGCGGATTGGCCGAAGCCGGGCAGGCCGGCGCCGAAGGGGCTCAGGTCCTTCTGATAGCTTTCAAACCAGCGGCCGAAGATCTGCGCCTTGTCGCTCAGCCGGTGGTCAATGCGGACGGTGTACTGATCGATATCCGTTGCAATGGATTGCGCGGCGAAGAAGTTCACGGCGCCGCCGGACACGAAGTTCGGGGAGGGGATGAACTGATCCTGGATGCTCTTCGAAATTGCGTTGATGCGGGAAGCGGGAATGGTGTTGGCGGGGAAGGGCTGTCCGGTGGACGGATCATTGATGCGCTTGGCGCCAAAGTTGCCGGCCCGTTGATTGACGTTGGGAACAACACGCTGAATGGCGGCCGCGCCGGAATTGGCGTTCAACTGGCGGGAACTTTCCCAGCCGCCGAAAAAGAAGGTTCTGTCCCGGATGATCTTGCCGCTGACGTTGGCCCCGAACTGGTTCTGGTTGTTCTGGCCGCGCCGGGGGTTGAAGAATGGGCGCGCGTTAAATGCGGTGTTGCGCAGGAATTCGTAGAGCGAACCGTGCAGGCCATTGGAGCCGGACCGTGTGGTGACGTTGATGACGGAGCCGAGATTGCGCCCATACTCGGCGCTATAGAGGCTGGTGAGAACCTTGAATTCGCTGAGGAACTCAATGGACGGAGTCCCATCGCCATCGGGCGCGTTGTTCAGGGGGTTTGTGGTGGGAACGCCGTCGACCAGCAGGTTGTTTGAACCGCGGCGGGCGCCATTGACGGAGACGCTATCGGAGCCGGTTCCCGGATTGTCGGCATTGAACACGGCACCGATGACGCCGGCGGAGGTGCCGAGAATCTGGGTGAAGTTGCGAGTGGCCAGCGGAATGGATTGGATGGTCCGCTGTTCCACCACCTGGCCCACGGTTGCCTTTTCGCTCTGCAGCAGCGGCGTTTCGGCAGTGACCGAGACGGTTTCGGTTAGTTGACCAACGGTGAGTGTTGAGTCAATGCGCACACGTTCCGTGGTGTTGACGGTGACGTTGTCGCGGACAAGCTTCTGGAACCCCGGCGCTTCCACCGTGATCCGGTACTGGCCCGCGCGCATGAGGAGGAACTGATAGTTGCCCTGGTCATCCGATGTTGTGCGGGACTCGATGCCCGTATCGGTGCGGGTAGCGGCAACCTGCGCCCCGCTGATTACTGATCCGGACGAGTCCCGGATGATGCCGACGATGGACCCCGTGGTTTCCTGGGCGGCAAGCTGTGAGGCTGCGCGGCGCGTGTCAACAACTTTGAGACACCCGGCATGGGAATTTACTGACGTTCCTCTCTGTCTGTTGGGCTGGTGTCGACCGGCTTGTTGATCCAAA
>Ga0194131_10002870_pt1 | contig 27930 bp, 21 predicted proteins | sample TA2KigO120mmetaG_FD_148631 | JGI IMG/M metagenome (GOLD analysis project Ga0194131, IMG submission 148631) | Freshwater microbial communities from Lake Tanganyika, Tanzania - TA2015053 Kigoma Offshore 120m | ecosystem: Environmental > Aquatic > Freshwater > Lake | place: Tanzania: Lake...
CAGAAGGTGCCCAACGGCGAGAGCTCGATGTGGGGGGATTACCACGCGCGTGAGCTGGCGATCATGCTCCTGCGCGAGGCGCGCGGGGAAAAGTGTCTCACGTTCTTCGGGTGTCTGCCGGAGTGAGATCTGCTCGCGTCACCGCCACTGGAAGCGGTGAGCGGGTCGGGGCCGGGGACGACAAGGACTCAGTCAATCAACCGCTTCGTCAAGTCGCCGTAGGCGTCGATGCGGCGGTCGCGCAAGAACGGCCAGTGCGTGCGGGTGATGTCCACTTTCTTCAGGTCCACGGGCACGAGCAGATTCTCTTCGCGGTCCACGCTGGCCTTCGCGAGAATTTGTCCGCTGGTGCCGGCGACGAAGCTCTGTCCCCAAAACTCGATGCCATCCCCTCCGGCGGGTTTCTCAAGCCCGATGCGGTTGGCGACCGCGACAAAGCAGCCGTTCGCAACGGCGTGTCCGCGCTGAATCGTCTCCCACGCGCCGTGCTGGTCCACGCCGTATTCCTTTTTCTCGCCCGGATGCCAGCCGATGGCCGTGGGGTAGAAGAGGATTTCCGCGCCCTGCAATGCGGTGAGCCGCGCGGCTTCGGGATACCATTGGTCCCAGCAGATGAGCACGCCGAGCTTCGCGAAGCGCGTCTGCCACGCCCGGAAGCCAAGGTCGCCCGGCGTGAAATAGAATTTCTCGTAGTAAAGCGGGTCGTCGGGAATGTGCATCTTGCGATACACGCCGAGGAGCGAGCCGTCCGCATCAATGACCGCGGCGGTGTTGTGGTAAAGACCGCTGGCGCGCTTCTCGAAGAGCGACGCGATGATCACGATGCCGCGCGTCTTCGCGAGTTTGCAAAACGCATCGGTGCTCGGGCCGGGAATGGCCTCGGCGAGCTTGAAATTGTCGTGATCCTCGCTCTGGCAGAAATACTGCGAGCGAAACAATTCCTGCGTGCAGATGATGTTCGCGCCGTCGCGCGCGGCCTGTTCGCACCGGGCGAGGGTCGTGCGAAGATTCGAAGCGGGATTCGCGGAGCAACGCGATTGAACGAGGCCGAGAACAACGGGCTTTGCCTGCTGAATTCGGGCGCGCGGACGCGATGACACGGCACGTAAGTTGGTGGACTTCGAACTCACGGGTTTGGCCGAAGTCACGATCAGGCTTCCACGGTATCCGGCCGCTCGATGATCATCGTGCCGGCCTTGATGGTCTTGACCTTTGAGGGATCGATCTGGCCAAAGAGGTCGCGGATGAACCGGCCGAGCGTCTCGTTCGTGGGGCCGTAACCGGAATGGTAGATGTAGTGCTCGAGCTCGTAGAGCAGATCGTCCGCGTTGGCGTAACGCTTGTCCAGGTCGCGCTCGAGGCACCGGTTGATGATCTTGTTGAGCGGCTCGTCGACCCGCGGGTCGAGCGTCTTGAAATCGGGTATCGCCATGTGCATCACGCGGTCGCGCGACTCGGCGACCGAGTTGCCCTTGAAGATGTTCTTGTTCAACAGCAAGTGCGCCAGGACGATGCCAACGGAGAAAATGTCCGAGCGCTTGTCGGTGATCTGGAAGTTCGACTGCTCGGGGCTCATGTAGTCCGCCTTCCCCGCGACGACTTCGCCTTCCTGATCCGCGAGCAACCCCTTCGCCTTCGCGATCCCGAAGTCGGTGAGCTTCACGTCGCCCTCGAACGCGACCATGATGTTCTTGAAATTCACGTCGCGGTGGACGATGGACAGCGGCTTGCCGTCCTTGTCGGTCTTGGAATGCGCGTAGGCAAGCCCGCGCGCGACGCGGCTGGCGATGAACACCGCGAGTTCCTTCGGCAGCTGCTTGTTGGTGTCCACGAGCCGCTGCGTGAACTGCTCGAGGTTCACGCCGCGGATGAGCTCCATGGCGATGAAGTAAATGCCGCGCGCCTCGCCCAAGTGGTAGGTCTGGACGATGTTGGTGTGGATGAGGTCCGCGACAAGCTTGGCTTCGCCGATGAAGTTGTCGATGAACGAACGCTGGTTGGCGTAGCTCTGGCGGATGACCTTGATGGCGACGCGCTTCACGAAATCCTGCGCGCCATGCTGCTCAGCCTCGTAGACGACCCCCATGCCGCCCTCGAAAATCTTCTGGATGATCTTGTAGCGAAATTCGCACTGGATGGTGAAGAGGACGACCATGCAAATCATCGTGTGCGAATCCCCTTTCAAGTCAAGCTCCCGCTTGCTTCCGCCGAGAATCGACGAATCGCTCGGCAGGGCAGACAGAATTCTTCCTCAAAAAAAAACAGAATCCTCTTGCGCACGACGCGGGGGACGCCTACAAAAGTCCGCAGGTCGAAAGACTACATCAAGCAGTCACAACAACACTCAACACAAACATCAATCATGGCAAAAGCCCTCACCAAGTCCGCACTCGCAGGCGCCGTCGCCGAAAAGGCCGGCCTCACCCGCAAGCAGGCGTCCGGCATCCTCGCGCACCTCGCCGAGCTCGCCTACAAGAACGCCAAGAACACGTTCACCCTGCCCGGCATCGGCAAACTCGTGCTCGCCAACCGCCCCGCGCGCAAGATGATCATGCGTTTCGGCCCCAACACCGGCCAGGAGATCACCGTGCCTGCCAAGCGCGTCGTCAAGTTCCGCGTCGCCAAGGCCTGCAAGGACGCCATCCTCAAGAAGTAGGCGGTTCCCCTTTCACAAAGGCACCCCGGCGCGAGTCGGGGTGCCTTTTTTCTTTTCGAGGCCCACCTTGAAGATCGCCATCGTCGGCTGCGGCGCCGTCGGCAGCTACTACGGGGCGAAGCTCGCCCGCGACGGACACGACGTCCACTTCCTGCTCCGCGGTGATTACGAAGTCGTGCGCGCCAGCGGGGTCAGGGTGATGAGTGACGGCGAGAGTTTCACCGTCCGGCCCCGGTGCGCCCGCGAACCTGGCGAGATCGGCGTATGCGACCTCGTGCTCATCGCGCTGAAGACGACCGCGAATTCGGAATTCTCGCGGTTGCTTCCACCGCTGGTCGCGGCGCACACGGCGGTGATGACCCTCCAGAACGGCCTCGGCAACGAGGCCGCGCTCGCGCGGGTCGTGCCGGCCGCAAAGGTGCTCGGCGGGCTTTGCTTCGTGTGCCTCAACCGCATCCAACCCGGCGTCATCCAACACATCGCCCACGGCAAAGTCGTCATCGGTGAATTCCAACGCGGGCCCGAACCGCGCACGCACGACCTCTGCACAAGCTTCAAGCACGCCGGCATTCCCAGCAAAGTCGCGGAGAACCTCGAGCGCGCGCATTGGGAAAAACTCGTCTGGAACATCCCGTTCAACGGCTTGGGAGTGGCGGGCACCGCAGGATACGAAGCCTGGGGCGGACCACCGGATACCGGCGCAAGCAGGCATTCCGTAGTTCTCACCACCGACATCTTGCTCGGCGATCCCCGTTGGGAACGGATCGTCCGCGCGCTGATGGCCGAGGTCATCGCCACCGCCAACGCGCTCGGCCACCCCATTCCCGAGTCCCACGCCGACAGGAACATCGCGAACACCCGCACGATGGGCGCGTATCGAGCCTCCACGCTCATTGACTTCGAATGCGGCCGGCCCTTGGAACTGCAGAGCCTGTTCCTTGAGCCGCTGCGCCGGGCGCGTGCTGCCGCCGTGGCCACGCCCGTGCTCGAACGCCTCTGCGACACGTTGCTCGCACTCGACGCCAGGCGCGCAACCGCGTGAGACGGTGCGCGCTTGCCTCGATTTCCGTCGTGCCGCTATCGTCGTCGCGCTGGATTGAACCCGAAACTCGAAACCCCAATCCCGACACCTCACGCCATGCCCGTTCGCGTTCGATTCGCCCCATCGCCCACCGGCTACCTCCACATCGGCGGCGCGCGCACGGCGTTGTTCAACTGGCTTTACGCCCGGCACACCGGCGGCAAGTTCATCCTTCGCATTGAAGACACCGATGCCGCGCGCAACACGCAGGAAGCCGTGGACGTGATTCTCGAAGGCCTCCGCTGGCTCGGCCTCGCGTGGGACGAAGGCCCGCTCACCGCCGACGCCACCGGCCCGTGCAAGGGCGACCGCGGTCCATACTTTCAATCCCAGCGCCGCGAAAACTACCAGCGCCGCGTCGAAGCGCTGCTCGCGCGCGGCCTCGCCTACGAACACGAGGGCGCGATCAAATTCAAAATGCAACGCGAGCCGATTCTCATTCCCGACCTCGTCGTCGGCGACGTGCTCCGCAAACTCACCGACCGCGAGGAGGCCGATCCCGATTTCGTCATCGTCCGCAGCGACGGCCAGCCCGTGTTCCACTTCGTCAACGTCGTGGACGACCTCGAGATGGGCATCACCCACGTCGTTCGCGGCGAGGATCACCTGAGCAACACCGCCAAGCACATCGCCCTCTTCCGCGCGTTCGGCGTCGAACCGCCCCGCTACGCGCACATCCCGCTCATCCTGAACGCCGACGGCAGCAAGATGAGCAAACGCGACCGCGGCGCGTCCCTCACCACCTATCTCGACGAAGGATTCCTGCCCGAAGCCGTGAACAATTACCTCTGCCTCCTCGGCTGGTCGCCCAAGGATAACACCGAAAAACTTTCGTTGGCGGAAGTCATCGAGCGCTTCGACCTGCCGCAAGTTCTCCGGCACAACGCGCGGTTCGACTTCGAGAAACTCCTCTGGCTGCAAGGCGAATACAGCCGCGAACTGCCCGACGACCGCTTCTACGAAATGTGCGTCCACGCGCTGGCCAAGGCCGGCATTGACACCAACAAGCACGACGTCGCCTACGTGAAAGCCGCGCTCGACACCTGCAAAGGCAAAATCAAAACCTTCAGCGAACTGCCGGCGTATGGCGGATTTTATTTCCACGACGAAGTCGTTTACGACTCCGAAGCCGCGAAGAAAAGTTTCGTGCCCGAAAGCAAACCGCGCCTCGAAAAACTCCGCGCCGCCTTCGCCGCCGCCGACCCGTTTAACGCCGCAGGTCTCGAAGCCGTGTTGAAAGCCACCGCCACCGAACTCGGCGTGAAAGCCGGCGCGCTCGTGCATCCCGTCCGCATCGCCGTCACCGGCAACCCCTCCGGCCCGAGCCTGTATCATTTGCTGGAGGTGATGGGGAAGGAGAAGGCGATGGGGAGGATAGACCGGGCGCTTGCGGCATTTTGATCTCACATGATGAAACTGCCCGCCGACAGCGAATCGCCCGCATCAAGGTGACCCATTACCTGCTGAAGTTGCGCGACGAGGACGACAAATCGAAGTTTCTCTCGCTGGCTGGATACACGCTTGCGCACGCCGACCAATGGCAGGAAGCTTTGCGTGGCCTGCTGAAAGGCGAGGCGGAGTTCATCAAGGCCACGGAATACGGTGAGAAATATCGGATTCGTGGCAACTTGAGGGGGCCGAATGGAAAAGAGCTTCCGGTCGTGAGCGTTTGGATGACCGAGGGAGCGACCGGCCTGACGAAGTTCGTGACTCTGTATCCTGACAAAGATGAAATTTGAAATGTTCAATCGAGTGGCGTTGAAGACCGACGTGCCGGAAGAAGGCCTCCGCCGCGGCGACGTCGCGACCATCGTGGAATATCATCAGGGCCGGCCCGGACAAGAACCCGGCTACAGCCTCGAAGTTTTCAATGCCGTGGGCGACACCGTCGCCGTCATTGCCTTGGGCGAATCTCAAATCGAGCCGCTGTCTGCGGCAGGAATTCTTCACGTCCGTCCGCTTGAAGCTGCTGCGGCGTGAAAGCCGGCGTGCTCGTGCATCCCGTCCGCATCGCCGTTACCGGCAACCCCTCCGGCCCGAGCCTGTATCACCTGCTCGAGGTGATGGGGAAGGAGAGGGTGATGAGGAGGATTGAGCGGGCGATGAACGCCTTCGGCAACGGCTGAAATACGAAATCTCATTGCCCGTAGGCGTCCTGTTGTTTAGATAAGCGATTTGGCAAGCAACGATACCCAACGCGAGAAAGCACGTGTTATCGCGGCTCGCCTTGCTCTGCACCCTGTCCTGCGCGTGGACAATGATTGGCGTGAGCTTGAACGCGGCTCGCGTGGATGTGAGTCTCGCGGTGGACTGCGCTGAATTGCATTGGCCGCACGGCCGGGTTTCGCGCACACTCCACGCGCAACCACGACCATGCGCCTGGACTTGCGGCCCACAACGGACGCCTCGGATTCCCCGATGCGGTCCGCCGCGCCCGGCGCCTCTCGGCGCACGGGCTTCGTGGACACGCAGACGCTCATGGCCATCCGCAATCTCGAGTTGCGGGCGCGCGTCGTGGTCGAGGGATTCTGGAGCGGCATTCATCGGAGCCCGTATCACGGATTCTCCGTCGAGTTCACCGAGTATCGGCAGTATTCGCCGGGCGATGACCCGCGCTATCTCGACTGGCGGCTTTACGCGCGCAGCGACCGCTACTTCATCAAGAAGTTCGAGGACGAGACCAACCTGCGCTGCCACCTGCTCGTGGACAACTCGCGCTCGATGACCTTCGGCTCGACGGGATGGACCAAGGCCGAATACGCCAACACCCTCGCCGCCACGCTTGCCTATTTCTTGTATCTGCAAGGCGACGCCGTCGGGTTGCTCACGTTTGACGAGTCCATCCGCGACTACCTCCCGGCGCGTCACCGCACCGGGCACCTGCGCCACCTGATGCTCGCGCTCGAAAAGCCCGCCGGCGGCCGCGCCACGGACCTCGCCGCGCCGCTCAAGCGCATCGTCGAGATGGTGCGCCGGCGCGGGCTCATGGTGTTCATCTCCGACCTGCTCGCGCCCTTGGAGACGCTTGAACGCAACCTCACCAGCCTCGGCGCCTGCGGTCACGACGTGATGCTCTTCCACGTGCTCGACCCCTCCGAACTCACGTTCAACTTCACCGACGCCTCGATGTTCCTCGATGTGGAGTCGGGCCGGAACCTCTACATCGACCCGGCGTCCGCCCGGAAGGAATACCTCCGCAAACTCGAAGCCCACTGCGCCGCCGCGCGCGCCGCGTGCCAGAAACTCGGCATCGGCTACGCGCGACTCGCGACCGACCAACCGCTCGAACTCGCGCTGTTCGACTTCATGCGCGAGCGAATGCAGCGCGGCAAGTCGGCGAAACAGGTGCGCCGCTAGCATTCACCCGCCGTGAGCTTCCTGACCCCACTCTTCCTCCTCGGCGCCATTGCGGTGGCCGCGCCGGTGCTCTTCCACCTCATCCGCCGCACGACGCGGGAGCGGACGGTCTTCAGCTCGCTGCTCTTCCTCCTGCCCACGCCGCCGCGCGTCACGCGGCGCAGCAAGCTCGAGAACATCCTGCTGCTCGTCCTCCGCTGCCTCGTGTTGTGCCTGCTCGCGCTCGCCTTCGCGCGGCCGTTCATCCAGAAACCCACGGACGCCGACAAACCCACGGGCCCCGGCGCCCGCATTGTCATCCTCGTGGACACCAGCGCGAGCATGCGGCGCGGCTCGCTTTGGGCCGACGCGCGCGCGAAGGCCGACGAAATCCTCCGCGCGACTTCGCCCGTGGACCAGGTCGCGCTCTTCACCTTTGACCGCGCACTGAACCGGCTCGTCACCTTCGACACGTGGACCCAGACCGCCGCGGGCGAGCGCGCCGCCCTCGCGTCGAAAGCGCTCGCGGAGACTTCGCCGGGGTGGTTTCCGACGCATCTCGGCACCGCGCTGGTATCCGCGGCCGAGGCGCTCGAGGAATCCAAGGACAAACTCGAGATCGTGAAGCGCCGCATCGTGCTCATCACGGACCTTCAGGAGGGCAGCCGCCTCGACCCGTTGCAGGCCTACGAGTGGCCGAAGGGCATCGAACTCTCCGTCGAACCGGTGAAGGCCAGGCGCGTCACGAACGCCGGCGTGCAGCTCGTCGCAGACGCTGACGAGGCGGACAAGAAGTCAGCCGAGACGGCCGTGCGCGTGCGCGTGAGCAACTCGACCGATTCCAAGCGCGAGCAGTTCCAAGTCGGCTGGGCAAGCGCCGATGGCAAGGGCTTCGCGGGCGCCCCGGTGGATGTCTACGTGCCGCCCGGACAGGGGCGCATCGCAAGCCTGCCAGCCCCGCCCGCCGGGAACGCCGTGGACCGCGTGCTGTTGCAGGGGGACGACGAAGACTTCGACAACACCGCGTTCGTCATCCCGCCCGAGGCCGCCAAGGTGAACGTGCTCTATCTCGGCGCCGACGCGGAAGGCGACGCGAAGCAGCCGCTGCACTTCCTCAAACACGCGTTCCAGCAGACGCGCCGCCACCACGTGCAGGTCGTCGCGCGCGGGCCGGGCGCGATGCTCTTGCCGGCGGACACCGAGAACACCCCGCTCGCAGTCGTCACCGACACCGTGCCCGCGGACCGGCTCGCCGTCCTGCGCCGGATGCTCGACAGCGGACACACGGTGTTCCTCGCCTTGCGAAACGCCGACGCCGCATCCGTGCTCGCGAGTCTCGCCGGCATCGACAGTCCCGGCGCGACCGAGGCACGCGTGGCGGACTACTCGCTGCTCGCGGAAATCGATTTCCAACACCCGCTGTTCGCGCCGTTCGCGGACCCGCGCTTCAGCGACTTCACCAAGATTCACTTTTGGAAGCACCGGCGGCTCGACATCACCAAGCTGCCCGCAAGCGCGCGCGTGCTGGCGCGCTTCGACGACCTCGACCCCGCGCTCGTCGAGGTGCCCGCCGGCCGCGGCCGGCTGATGGTGCTCGCGACGTGCTGGCATCCCGAAGACAGCCAGCTCGCGCTCTCCACCAAGTTCGTCCCGCTCCTCTATTCGCTGCTCGATCAGAGCGGCGGACTGCCACCGCAGCCGACTCAGTTCACCGTCGCGGGTGACATTGCCTTCGCGAGCGTCGGCGCGGACACGAACCAACCGATCACCGTCCTCAAGCCCGACGCTTCACGGGTCACCGTGGCGAAGGGCGAGGCGAACTTCTCGCAAGCCGATCAACCAGGCACCTACTCGTTCACAGTCGGTGCGGGGACGAAACGCTTCGCGGTGAACCTCGACCCCGCCGAGAGCCGGACCGCGCCGATGCCGTTGGACGAGCTCGCGCGCTTCGGCGCCGCGTTGCCCGGCCTCACTCCGGACGCCGCGAAGGCAGAGGCGAACAAGCGCGTCCTCCAAAACACCGAGCTGGAGGGCCGCCAGAAAATCTGGCGCTGGCTCGTCGCCGCGGCGCTCGCGGTGCTGCTCCTCGAAACCTGGCTCGCGATGTGGACCACGCGGCGGCTCACGGAAGCATCCGATGCCGCGGCGGCTTCCTGAGGAGCGGGCGCCTGCGGTTCATCAGCCCGGCACCACCGCAAAGCACCACAACCATCTCGCAGCCAACGTGGCAGACGACGCGCCAAAATCCTTCAGTGCGCCGGGCTCAAATCCGGGCGTTCCCGCGCCGCGACGCAAGCTCCGCATCGGCATCGTCACCGTCAGCTACCTGCCCCGGTTGGGCGGTGCGGTGACGCAGACGCTGCTGCTCCACAAATTCCTCACCGCGCGCGGCCATCACGTCGAGGTGTTCTGCCCCGACATCACCAAGGGCGGACAGTTCAACGAGGAGGGCATCCTCGTCAACCGCGTCCACAACCGCTTCCTCACCTCCTACGACGGCACGCTTGCGCGGCTGGCCATCCTGCGCGAGTTCCGGCGCGCGGTGCTTCGGAGGCGCGCGGACTTCGATGTGTTCTTCACGCCCGAGTTCAATCTCGGCCCGTTGAGCCTCTCGCTCGCGCCGGGCACGCGCGCGGCCGGGACTTACGGCGCGGACCTGACGTTTGAGTTTCTCAACCTCAAGCGCACGGATTCCATCGTGACATACGACCGCGTGCTGCGCGGCAAGCTCGCGGAACTCGGCTTCGTGGACTGGTTTTTCGACACGGGACTTTACGCGCTGCAACGGTTCATGTTCCGCCGGCTTGCGTGCGTCATCACGCTCAACCCCGCCGATCACGCGCGCATCGCGCCGCACGCCCGCCGCGCGGCAAGCATCGGCTGCGTGCTCGTGCCGCCGCCGCTCACGCCGGACATGGAGGCCAAGCCGCGCCCCGCGCCCCGCGTCGCGACCATCATCGGCCGCGCGGTAAGTTGGAAACGCATTGACGAGAGCATTCGTGTCGCGGAGCGCCTTCGGGGCGTGTGGCCGGATTTGGAAATCCACTATTTCGGCACCGGCCCGCTGCTCGGTCATCTCGAGCGGCAATTCGCCGGGCGCTTCACGCTGCACAGGGACCTCAAGAACCCGCAGGTGCTCGAATGGCTCGCGCGCTCGGATGTGACGGTGAACATGTCCGACTACGAGACGTTCTGCCTGACGAACTGCGAGGCGATGCTCAGCCGCAGCCTGCTGCTCGTGAAGCCGCTCCCGGAATACGCCGACTACATTCGTGGCAACGAAAACTGCATTCTCGTGCCGGCCGTGGACGCTCCCGGCTGGCTCGACGCGGTGCGGTCCGCATTCGCCGGAGGGCAAGTCCGCGGGATGCTCGACGCGGCGCGGCGGACCATCGTGGAGAAGTATTCGGTCGAGCGCACCGGGGCGCAGATCGAGAAGCTGCTGGATGAATTGGCGGGCGCCGGATGAGCGGCCAAGGCGGGATCGCGCCTGCCGCCGTGCGCTCACTTCAAGTCCGCCTGCGCCTTCTTCAACGCCTCCGTCCTCGCATTGATGTAAGACTCCGCAGCCGCCTTCTCAGCCTCGGCGGCGGCGGTGATGCGGTTCTTGGAAAGTGCGGCCGTCGTGGCGATGTCCGCGGCGGAGCGAGCTTGTGACGCGGCGAGGTTCGCGGCGCTCCGCTCGCGCAACGCTTTCTCGGAGACCCCGAGCGCTTCGAGATAACGCTTCTCGGCCAGGGTCTTCGCGCCGGTCGCTGCCTTCACGGCGGCGTCGGCTTCCCCAAGCTTCTTCTCCGCCTCAAGCTTGCTCGCCCCGGCTTTGGTTTCGAACGCGGACTTCTCTCCCTTGCCTTTCTCAACGAGCGCTGCGAGCGCGGCCGCGGCTTTTTCGGCCGCCGCCTTCGAGTCGTCCGCGGCGCGGGAGCGCGTGGCGAAATCCTGCTGGGCGCGGGAGTGCGCGAGCTTCGAGGTGTTCAAGTCCGTTGCGGCCTTGGAATCGGCGGCGGCTTTCGCCTGCAGGGCGAGCGTCGAGGCGTTTCTCGCCCCGCCGAGGGAGCGCGCGAGTGTCACGGCGTCCGCGGCGGCGCGGTCACGCTCGGCGGCCGTCTTCTGCGCATCGGGGCTGTTCGCGCCCTTCTCGGCGGCGAGCTTGGAGGCGGCGGCGGCGAGTTTCGCGACCGTCGCATCCGTGCTGGCCTTCGACTCGGTGAGCACCTTCACGCGCGCGGAGGTTTCGGTGACGGCTTTCTCGGCGTTCGCCTTGGCGGTCGCGGAGGATTTCTCGATGGCATCCTGTTCCGCCATGGCTTTCGCGAGTGCTTTCTCCGTGGTGGCCTTCTCGTCGGCGGCCTTGCGGGCAGCGGCGGCGGCGGCGGCGGCGCTCCGGGTGGCAACGGACTGTTCCGCCGCGGTGCGGGCTTCAAGCGCGGCACGGCCCGTGTTGATGACGGACACAACCCGGTCGAGGTCGGTGCGCGCCTCGCGCGCGACGCGGAGTTTTCCGTCGAGGTCGGTGCGGGCGCGGTCGGACTCGTTTTTCGCAACGGTCGAAAGCCGGTGTGTTTCGGTGTAATCGTCGCCCGCGCGCCCGGCGGCGGCTTTCGCGTCGGCGGCGAGTTGTTCGAGGCGCAGCTTCTCACTCGTGGCATGGTCCGATGCCGCTTTCGCGGCGAGCAGGAGTGTGTGCTTCTTCTCCAGCTCGGTCTTGCCGCGCGCGATGAGGTCGGTCTCGGTGCGGATCCTGTCCTCGGCGTTGACGCGGAACTCGGCGATGGCGCGGGCCATGCGCTCGGATTCCTCGCGCGTGCGGCGGGCGTTCGCGATGTCGGTGTAAGTCTGGCGGTCGTTCGCGGTGTCGCGGACCAGAACCTTGCCGGCGATCTCCTCGAAGAGCGCGGTGCCGGCGCCGCACTTGAACTCCTCGAGCTGTTCGCCGGCGATGCGGAGGCCGGTCAGCGGCGCTCCGGTGACTTCGAGCGCGCCATCCTTCACCGCGACGGACTGCGCGAGCAGCGCGCTGCCCGCGCGGGACTTCACGAGGAACTTTGCCGCGGAAGGCGCGGAGTCGCGCAGCGAGACGGCGAGCGCCTCGAAGTTGATGTCGTAACTCTTCAGCCCGAAGAGCACGGAGTTGAGGTGCACGCGGCCGTCGGAGATGCCCTTGAATTCGCCGTCGATGAAGTCGCCGTTGATGAGGAGCACGCCGGGCCGCTTGGGCTCGAGCTTGGCGGCGCGCGCGGCGGAGAGCCCGCGGAAGTAGATGCGCGCGGCGTTGACGGTCGAGAGCGCAAAGCCCTTGTGCGGTTCGGCGAAGGTGACGGACGTGTCGTCGGCCGTGGCGACGGGCGCTCCAATGAACGAGCCGTTCCACGTGAGCACGCCTTTGCCGGTGTTCGCGGTCGCGGCGAGCGAGGGGAGCGCGAGGACCTTGCCGGGCGCGAGCACGGACGCGGGCACGATGGCTTTCGGCTGGGTGGGGCTGCTCCAGAAGAGCTTCATGCGCGCGGTGCCGATGGATTGGAAATACTCGATGGTCAGGTTGTAGGTCTCGCCGGCGCGAAGCGACACGGGCGAGGTCGCGGTGGCGAGTGATTGCTCGCGCCACTCGTCGATGAGCAGCCGCTCGTTCAGCCACAGGCGCACGCCGTCGTCCACCGTGGCGTGTAATGTGTAAAGGTCGGTGTCCGTGGGACGAAGCTGCGCGGTCCAGCGGACGGAGAAATTCTCGCGCGGGAAATTCGCAATCGGCGGCGAGTCGGTCCACGTGAAGTCGAGCGACGGGTCCACGCGCCGGACGGCCTGGCCGGCAAAATCGGGCTGGGGATAATACGTGCCGAGCAGGCCGTTTGTCGCGCCCGCGAGGGCCGGGTCGGAGGCGAACGGCTCGAACGTGGCGCGCGCGACGTCGGCCAGAGGGACTTTCACCGTGGTCCCGCTGGCGAGCGTGACGGCGAAGCCGCCGGGGTCGAGCTTCACCTCGCCTTCGAGGGACTTGCCGTCCTTGGTGCGGAGCGTGCCGGCGTGAGTGAGTGCCGCGCATGCGACCAACAGGACGGATGGGACCAATCTGTTCATCGAAGCTCGCCGCGCCGCCGCTCAGCGCTGATACAGCGGGATGTAGTGATACGGCATCGCGAGCATCGTCGCGTAGACAGCCGTGGACCAGTTGGGGCCGACGCCTCCGCGGCCGCGGGCTTCCCACCACGCGAGGTCGCCCTCGGTGCGGACGGACTTGAGGAGCGACTGCTTGATCGTGGCATACCATCGCGACCACGTTTCGCCGCCGATCATGTATTGCGCGGGCGCGGCGTAGAAGTTGCCGTAGGCGAACCACTCGTGGTCTTCGCGATAATTGTCGAAGAGATACTTCGAGCCGGCCTTCACCATCCGGTCGTCGTAAAGGCCGCAGACTTGCAGCGAGTATATCGCCGCCGCGGTGCGGGCAAAGCCGGGGTCGCGATACGGCTGGTAGCAGAAGCCGCCCGTGCGTTCGTCGAAGCAGGCCCGCACATATTTCACCGCGTCATCAATCGTCTTCTGCGGAACCTCGATGCCGCCGTTCTTGGCCGCGCGCAACGCGACGACCTGCAGCACCGTCACCGAGATGTCGGCGTCGTAGCTCACGGGCCGGTAGCGCCAGCCGCCCTCGGTGTTTTGCGCGGAAATGATGAGCTTGATGACGCGGTCCAGCTTGGCGCGCATCGCGGGGTTCTTCGTCTGCCCGTAAAGCTCGGCGAGGGCGATGGAGGCGATGCCGTGGCCATACATGTACTGGCCGTCGCTGCGGCTGCCCATGACGCCGTCGGGGCCGACGATGTCGAGCAGGTATTGCATCCCGGCGGTGACGTTCTTCCCGTATTCGCCCTCGCCGGGGAGGTGGCCTGAAGCCTGGTAACAGATGAGCACGTAACCGGTCATCGCGAGCTGGCGCTGTTTTTCCTCACCGTAAGCGCCCCAAGCGCCGGTGGCGGTTTGCCTGCTCGCGAGATATTTCAGCGCGCCGTTGATGACCTTCTCGGTCTCGGCATCCACCTTGACCGGGTCGGTCTTCGCGCGCGGAGAGGCCGGACCGGGAGGAGGCGCGGCGAACGGGGTGGATAAAATGGGAAGCGCGCCGAGGCAAACTGCGAGCGCGAGCCGCCGCAGCATGGTGTGGACGAACCCAGCCGAAGATTGAGACGACGACCGAAGCTGACGCATCACTTGTTCCCCTTCGGCCGGCTGGTCGTGTCGGAGAGGTTTTTCAAATACTGTTCGACGGCGCGGCCGAATTCCTCGGGATACTTCTCGCCGACGGATTGCTTGATCGCCGCGCGGTCGCGGGCGGGCAGGCCGATGAAACCGCTGCCGCCGGTGAGGTCACGCTTTGCGCCGTCCGCGCCACCAGCACCGAGCCAGTTGCCCTGCTTGCCGTCGCCCTTGCCCGCCTGCTGGCCGGGTTGCTGGGGCTGGCCCTTGCCGTTGCCGGGCTGCTGGCCTTTGCCGTTGCCTGGTTGCTGACCTTGTCCCTGACCGGGCTGCTGGCCTTGCGCGGTCTGAGGCGTGCCGACGCCGGCTTGCGCGAGCGCGAGCGAAGCCGCCGCCTGCGCGAGCGCCTGCTGAGCGGCCTGCGCGTTGGCTTGGGCGGGCATGGCTTTGTTTGCCTCGGCTTGCGCGGCGGCATCCATCAGCGCTTGCAAAGCCTGTTGAAGTGACATCTGTGCGGCGGGCGGCAGTTGTCCTGCCTCCCCGGCTGCGAGCGGTGAAATCGCCTCGGCCGCGCCTTCGAGTGGCTGGGCGGCGGGCGTTGCGTTCATTTCGCTCAGCAATTCGGCGAGCTTCTTCACGTCGGCCTGTTTCTGCGCGAGTTGCGGAAGTGAAGCGGGCGGCGGTTCGCCCCCGGGCTGGCCTTCGCCGGGTTTGCCTTCGCCCGGCTTTCCTTCGCCGGGCTTCGCTTCACCCTTGGGCTGGCTGGCACCTTTCGGTTCACCTTCGCCCTTGGGTTCTCCGGCTTGCGCCGCTTGCTCAATGGACTTCTGCGCCTTCGCCATTTCGCCGATGGCGCCTTTGAGGTCGTTCTGGTCGAGTTTCTGCGCGGCGCTCTGGGCGGACTTTTTCGCCTCGCTGACGGGCGCGGACTCGGGCTTGCCTTCGGCTTTCTTCGCGAGGGATTGGGCGATTTCCTTCTGCGCCTCCTTGATCATCTCGCCGAGGCCGGCCGGTTGCTGGAGCTGGGCGAGCGCCTGATTCACGTTCTCCTGCGCCTTCGCGACGGCCTCGGCCGCCTGTGCGGCGTTGCTCTGCATCTGCTGGCCGAGTTCGTTGGCAAGCTGGCCGATCTTTTCATCAATCGCCTTCTTCGCGGCGGCGAGGTCGGCCATCGCTTCCTTCTGCGGTGCGCGCGCGGCCTCGGCGTTCGGCTTGCCAAGTTCGCTCTTCGACTCGGCCATGTTCTTCTCGGCGGACGCGAGCGGCTTCTCGGCCTTGGGCGCGAGTGGCGCGGCCTCGCTCTTCGCCTCGGAGGTCTGCTTGCCGAGTTCGCCCTGCTTGTCGGCGGTCTTGGGCGACGGGGCCTCCGGCTTCTCGGCGGCCTTGGCGGTGTCGATCTGGACCTTGGCCTGGTCCTTCATGATTTCGCCAACCTTCTTGCTGAGGGCTTCGAGCTTGGCCTTGTCCTCGGCGGCCTTCTCGAGCGAGGCGACCTTCTGCTCGAGCTGCTGCTCGGCCTGGGCGAGGGCGTCCACGGCGGCTTGCTGGGCCATCAGCGCCTCGGGCTTTTGTTGCGCGAGTTGCTGCTCCGCTTTCTGCATTTGCTTCGCAGCCTCGGCGATGGACTCGGCGGCTTCGGGTGAAGTGGGCGCGGCCTGTTCCTGAGTCTTCTGCGTTTCCTGCTTGAGGGCGTCCTGCTTGGAAGCCTGCTTGGCGAGTTCGCCGGGCTTCTTTTGCTCGGCGGCGGCGGAAGCCTCGGCCTTGAGCGCTTCCTCCTGTTTCTTCAGTTCCTTCACTTTCTCGAGAAGTTCCTTCGCGGCGGCGAGTTTGTCCTGCGGCTTGGTGAGTTGGGCCTCGGCCTTCGCGAGTTGTTCCTCGAGGGTCTTCTTGGCTTCTTCGAGCTTGGCAACGGCTTGCTGCTGCTGTTCGGGCGCGGTCTGGCGCATCTGGTCGCCGGTCTGGAAGTTGTCGTTCAACGTCGCGCGGGCTTCCTGCATCTTTTGCTCGCTGGCCTTGAGCTGCTCGGCGGCCTTGGGGGCGACGTCCTTCACGTCGTCACGGACGCTCGCGGTTTTGTCGACGACTTCGGCCTGACGTTTCTCGACCTCGGCGGTGTCGGGCTTGCGGCCCTCGAGCTTCTGCGTCTCGTCCTTGACGACCTTCTGGTCGGCGATGGCCTTCTCGACGTCGCGGATGGCCTGCTTGAGAATCTCGATGGTGTCGCGGTTCGGCAGGAGGAGCTTGGCGATTTCCTGCATGAGGTCGCGGGCCTTGCGCTCGCTGCCGGCTGCGCCGAGGAGCTTTGCGGCCTTGAGGTCGGTCGTGGCGGATTCGAGCGTGGCAACGAGCTGGCCGTCTTGCGCCTTGCGTTGCGCGGCTTGGGGCCGCTCGGCGGTCGGGCCGTCCATGTCCTTGAGCAGCTCGCCGAGCTTCTTGAGCAAGAGTCCGGCCTCGGTGCCGATGGTGCCCTGCTCGGTTTCCTGGATGCGCAACGAGATGCGCTGCGACTCGTCGAAGCTGAACGTCTCGCGTCCGCGCGCGAGCTGGACGAGGCCGACGGCTTCCTTGAGATTTTCGCCCTGCCGCTGTGCGAGGGCCGAGAAGCGCATCGAGAGCTGCTGCAACAACTGCTGGCGCTGGAATTCGAGAAGCAACTGCCGGAGTTGGATGACGATGCCTTTCTGCCCCGCGAAGGCCTCGAGCGCGGCAGGCGAGCCAGGCTTGCCGGCGTTGCGCGCCTGCTGAAGCAGCTCGATGACGCGGCCCATCTCCTTGTCCGTGAGCGAGCCGAGCACGGACCGGATGGCGCGCAGCACCGTCACGTCGTCGCCGGCGAGCCCGTTGCGCTCGTATTCCTCGGCGAGGCGGTCGAGTTGGGCGCCGAGACGCGAGGTGGAGGTCTTGATCTGCTCCTGCCGCAATTCCTGCTGGAGCAGGCGATCGGTGGCGGGCGGCTTGGCTGGCGTGTCGTTCACGGCGGCGCGCGATGAAAGCGCGAGGGTTGCGACGAGTCCGCCGAGCAGGAGGGATTTGCGGTTCATAAGGTCAGCCGGGCGAGTGCGAACTGGCGTGGCGCTCGTCCGGTAATGTCGGCCTTCAGCCTATATGGACGGAGTGAATAGGCAATGGGATTCAGGGGATTGCGGCGGAAACAATCGGTCTCGTCGTCGTCCTCGGGTTGCGCTCCGGTTGGGGGTTGGGGAAAAAAAGGACAGATGAGACGGATTCGACGACAACGACGACCGGAGGAGCATCCCAACTTTTCCTTCCGGCTCATCGGCCTTTGCGCCATAACGCCGCATCGCATGAAGCCGCCCCCCGCCCCGGTGTTCGTCCTCACACTTCTATTACTCCATGTCACCTTGTCGCCGACCGCGCTCGCCGCCGCGCCCGCCGACCCTTTCGCCGCGGGTGTCCGCGCGACCGAACCGCTCGCGCCGGCCGAGCAGCAGCGGACTTTCAAGCTCCCACCCGGTTTCCGAATCCAGCTCGTCGCCGCCGAACCGGACCTGCGCAAGCCGATGAACATGGCGTTCGACGCGTCGGGCCGCTTGTGGATCACCGAGTCGCGCGAATATCCCTTCGCGGCCAAGTCGGATGCCGAGGCGCGCGACACGATCCGCATCCTTTCCGATTTTGACACGAACGGCCGCGCGCGCAAAGTCACGACCTTCGCGACAAACCTGAACATCCCCATCGGCCTGTATCCATTCCGCGCGCCGAGGTCCATCCCCCCATCGGCCACCGGCCATCGGCCATCGGCCATGACCTGGAAGTGCATCGCCTGGTCCATCCCGAACATCTGGCTCTTCGAGGACACCGACGGCGACGGCGTGGCGGACAAGAAGGAAATCCTCTACGGCCCGTTCGACCACACGCGCGACACGCACGGCAACCAGGCGAGCTTCCGCCGCGGCTTCGATGGCTGGCTCTACGCGACCCACGGCTACAACAACCGCTCGAGAGTCAGGGGCCGCGACGGCCACGAGATCACGATGAACTCAGGCAACACCTACCGCATGCGCCTCGACGGCTCGCGCATCGAGCACTGGACGCACGGACAGGTGAACCCGTTCGGCCTCGCCTTCGATCCGCTCGGCAATCTCTACTCCGCCGACTGCCACAGCTCGCCCATCTACCAGCTCCTGCGCGGCGCGTGGTATCCGAGCTTCGGCGCGCCGCACGACGGGCTCGGCTTCGCGCCCGTCACCATCCAGCACTCGCACGGCAGCACCGCCATCTGCGGCATCACTTACATCAGCGACCCGTCGTGGCCTCCCGAGTTTTGGGACAACATTCTCATCGGCAACGTGATGACCAGCCGCATCAACCGCGACAAGATCGACTTCACCGGCTCGACCTCGAAAGGCGTCGAGCAGCCGGACTTCCTCACGACGACCGACCCGTGGTTCCGCCCGGTGGACTTGCAATTCGGCCCCGACGGCGCGCTCTACGTGGCGGACTTCTACAACCGCATCATCGGCCACTACGAAGTGCCGCTGACACACCCCGGCCGCGACCGCGAGCGCGGGCGAATCTGGCGCATCGTTCACAACGGCACCGGCGGAAGAACGCCGGCCCGCCCGTTGCGCGACCTCCCCGACTTCACTCGAGCGACCCGCGACGAACTGCTCCAGGAACTGCTCGGCTCAAATCCCGCCCGCCAAGCGCTTGCCCGCGAGGAACTCACGCTGCGAACGAACGCCAACGAACACGGCCTCCTCACGCAGGCCGCGCGAGGCGACTGGCACTTCCGCCAGGCCGACGCGCGCGAAGGGCTCCTCGTCGGCTGCCTGTGGCACCTCCAACGCTCCGGCACGCTCGACGAAAAAACCCTCCTCACCGCGCTCACCGACCGCGACGAACCCGTCCGCGTCCATGCATTGCGCGTGCTCACAGAACGCCGCCTTCAAGCCGCCTCAATCCCGGCACAACCCCGGGGCAACGAACCCGGAAGCGGCGCGAACCCCGCGCTCCTCGCCGCCGCGCGCACCGCGCTCGCCGACGCCTCCGCTCACGTCCAGCGCGCCGCGGCAGACGCGCTCGCCGCGAACCCATCGCTCGAAAACCTTGCGCCGCTCCTCGCGCTGCACGCGCGCGTGCCCGCGGCGGACACGCACCTCGAACACGTCGCGCGACTTGCCTTGCGCGAGCAGCTTCGACTCCCCGGCGCCTTCGCCGGGCTCAGCACCAACCTCAGCGAAGCCCGTTCGCGGCTCTTCGCGTCCATCGCGGTTGGCGTGACGAACCAGGCCGCGGCCACTTTCCTCATCCGGCACATGCAGGCGCACGCCGAGCCGCGCGATTCACTCGCGCGCTACGCGCTGCACGCCGTGCGATTCGGCACCGACCGCGACCACGTGAACATCGCCAACTTCGCGCAGCTCAGGTCCCGCAACGACCTCGACCTCGAACTCGCGCTGTTCAAGTCAGTCCACGACGGCCTGGAGCAAAGGGGCGACGTGATCGGCGGCGTGAACAAACACTGGGGCGAGGACCTCGCGAGGCGCGCGCTCGCGGCGGCGCCCGATTCGCGTTGGCAAAACTCGCCGCCGCCCGGCGCGGCCGACCCGCGCAACCCGTGGACGTTGCAGGAGCGCGGCAGCGCCGACGGCACGAGCGCGCAGCTCATGTCGAGTTTTCCGAACGGCGAGACGCTCACCGGCGTGCTGCGCTCCGCGCCGTTTGCGCCGCCGGCGACGTTGAGTTTCTGGCTCTGCGGCCACGACGGTTTCCCAAACACGCCGGCGCAGAAGAAGAACGTTGTGCGGCTGATTGAGGTGGACACGAAGCGCGTCCTGCGCGAAGCCTCGCCGCCGCGCAACGACACGGCGCGATTGGTCTCGTGGGACCTTGCAGAGTTTGCGGGAACGCGCGCCGTGTTCGAGGCGACCGACGGCGACAGCGGCACGGCTTACGCGTGGCTCGCGTTCGGCCGCTTCGAGCCCGCGCTGCCCGAGCTCGCCCTCACCGACGCCAGCCAGCTCGCGAGGCAACTCCAAACCGCCGCCGACATCGCCGGCGCGGTCAGGCTCGCGAGCGCCGAACCGCAGCTCGCGCGGTTGTTCACCTCGTCGCCCGACGCCGACACCCGCGCCGCGGCCGGGCGTGCATGGCTCGCGATCAACGCCTCCACGGCCGTCGCGCCGGTGGGGAAAGTCGTCCTCGACGGCGCGCAGCCGGAGTCGTTGCGCGAGCGGCTTGCGACAGAACTCTTGAAGGTGCCGCAGCCCACGGCGCGGCAGGCCGTGATCGAGGCGATGCACGCCGCGCCCGCGCGGTTGCAGGCCCGGCTCGCGCTCGCGCTCGCCGCATCGCCGGCCGGCGCGGAATCCGTGCTGGAAGCGGCCGAGGCCGGACGCATCCCCGCGCGGCTGCTTCAAAGCCGCGCGCTCACAGACCTCCTCAACGCGAACGCCGCGAAGTCCCCGCGCGAACGCATCGTGTCACTCACGCGCGACCTGCCGCCCGCGGATGCCGCCATCCAGCAACTCATCGCGCGCAAGCGGACGGGCTTTGACGCATCGAAGGCCAGCGCCGCGCGCGGAACGGATGTCTTCACGCAAGCCTGCGCGCTGTGCCATCAACTCAACGGCAAGGGAGTGATCGTCGGCCCGCAGCTCGACGGCATCGGCAACCGCGGGCTTGACCGGCTGATCGAGGACATCCTCGACCCGAACGCGAATGTGGACCGCGCGTTCCGCTCGACGACGTTTGTGATGACGAACGGCGACGTGGTGAGCGGGCTGTTCCGCCGCGAGGAAGGCGCGCAGATCATCGCAGCCGAGTCTACGGGCAAGGAGGTTTCCTTCGCGAAAGGGCAGTTGAAGGAGCGCCGCGAGACCGACCGTTCGCTGATGCCGGAGAACTTCGGCGACGCGCTGACCGCGCAACAATTCAACGACCTGCTCGCGTTCCTGCTCGGCGAAACAGGCCGGCGCGGGAAGTGATGCGGCTGGTTTCCGCGGACATCCGCGCCCGAAGCCGCTGCCGATGCCCGCTTGCCGATGCGCGCCGGGTGCCCCAATGTCGCGGCGATGTCTCCCTTGCGCCGGGTCCACGCGATCACGCTCGACGTCGGCGGCACGCTCATCGAGCCGTGGCCGTCGGTGGGACACGTGTATGCGGAGGTCGCCGCGCAGCACGGCGTGTGGCCGGTGGACGTGGACGAACTGAACCGCCGCTTCGGCGCGGCGTGGCGGGCGCGGCGGGATTTTCACCACACGCCGGCGGAGTGGTTCGACCTGGTCCGGCAGACGTTTGGCACCGAGGCGCGACGGCTGCCCGGAACGTTCTTTCCGGCGGTCTACGCGAGATTCGAGGAACCGGGCGCGTGGCGGCTGTGCCCGGACGCGCTGCCGGCGCTCGACGCGCTCGCTTCGCGCGGCGTGCGCCTGGGTGTGATTTCCAACTGGGACGAGCGGCTCGAACCGCTGCTGCGCGCGCTGCGGCTCCGGTCATTCTTCGAGGTCGTCACGGTGTCTTGCGATGTCGGCTTCACGAAGCCGTCGTCCGTGATCTTCGAGCAGGCGGTGCGCAAGTTCGGGTTGCCGGCGGGCCGCATCCTGCATGTGGGCGATTCCGCGCGCGAGGATGCCGAGGGCGCGAGCGGAGCCGGCTTGCAGGCGCTGCACCTCGACCGCAGCCGAACCACCGCGCCGAAGGACGGCCGCATCGCCGCATTGACGGAACTGGACGGGCTTGTCGGAGTCGCGGCGCCCGCGGGACGGCCGTGAATCACGCACCAAAGCCGAGGAGTTTTCCTTTGACTCCGCCGCGAGTTGGCGGTGCTATTCGCGCACCAATCAACCGCGCCCCGCGCGCATCACACAGCACCGGCCATGAACCTCGACCGACTCCCGCAACTCCTTGCCGCCTCGTGCCTGCTCGCTGCGCCCGCGGCGTTCGCGGCGAACGAAATCCCCGCCGGGCATCGCATCGGGCCGTTCGCCATCGGCGTCCAGGCTTACACGTTTAACCGGTTCAGCGCCTTCGAGGCCATCGAGAAGACGGAGGCCGCCGGCGGCAAGGTCATCGAGTTTTATCCCGGCCAGAGACTCAGCAAGGAGGAGCCGATGGTGAAATGGGGCCACGACGCGAGCGACGAAGTCATCGCCCGCGTGAAGGAGAAACTCGCCCGGCACAAAATCCGCGCCGTGAACTACGGCGTCGTGGCCATCCCGACCGACGAGGCGCAGGCCCGCAAGGTGTTCGAGTTCGCGAAGAAGATGGAACTCTATGCGATCACCACCGAGTCGGACGGCTCGATCGACATGATCGAGAAGCTCGTGAAGGAGTTCGACATCCGCGTGGGTTTTCACGAGCACGCGAAGCGCGCGAACAACCCGAACTACAAGTTGTGGGACCCGAACTACGTGCTCGGACTCGTGAAGGACCGGGACGCGCGCATCGGGGCGTGCGCCGACACCGGCCACTGGGTGACCTCGGGACTGCAGCCCGTGGACTGCCTGCGCATCCTCAAAGGCCGGATCATCAGCCTCCACCTGAAGGAACGTTCTGAAATCGGAAAGCAACTGCCCGACACCATCTTCGGCACGGGCGTCTCGAACATCAAGGGTATCCTCGACGAATTGCGCGCGCAGAATTTCAAAGGCAACATCTCCATCGAATACGAGAACAACTGGGACAACTCGGTGCCCGACGTCGCCCAGTGCATCGGTTTTGTGCGCGGGTATCTCGCGATGTTGCCCGCGAAGTAGGGCCGCAGCCGCGCCGCCGGCGCGACACGCCAACCCGCGCGCCCTGCCCCCCTCGCGACACGGGGCGCGGCGGCAGGATTGCATCGCTTGACCAACTTTCCGCGACGATGAGCGTCACGACTCCGCCACGCGACCGTGTCCATCCCCGCGCTTCGGCGGTTGCAATGCTCTGCGGAGTCGCGCTCCTCGCCGGTGCGATGCAACCGCAGGCTTCAGACTGGCCGCAATTCCTCGGGCCGACGCGCAACGGCATTTACCCCGGCACAAACCTTGCGCCGGCGTGGCCGAAAGACGGCCCGCCCGTGGTGTGGCAGAAAGCCGTGGGCCAGGGCTACAGCGGTCCTGTGGTCGCGCGGGGCAAACTCATCCTGTTCCATCGCCGCGGTGGCGAGGAAATCGTCGAGGCGCTCGACGCGCGCGACGGCAGGCCGCTCTGGGCGTTTCCGTATCCGACGAGCCACGTGGACCAGTATCCCTCCGGCGACACCGGGCCTCGCGGCACGCCTGCAGTCGAGGACGGGCGCGTCTTCACGTTCGGCGCCGAGGGCAGGTTGCACTGCCTCGACCTCTCGACGGGCGCGAAGCTCTGGGCCGTGGATGGCAAGCGGCAGTTCGGCGCGCGGCCCGGTTTCTTCGGGCTCGCCTGCTCGCCGCTCGTGGACGGCGACGCGGTCTTTGTGAATGTCGGCGGGCCCGGCGGCGCGGGCGTGGTCGCGTTCGACAAGGTCACGGGCAGGGTCTTGTGGCAGTCGAACGACGAGGAAGCGAGCTACTCGTCGCCCGTCGCGGCAACGCTTGGCGGAAGGCGGCTCGCGGTGTTTCTCACCCGCGGCAACCTGCGCGGCTACGAGACGAAGTCCGGCAGGCAGGCGTTCGAGTTTCCATTCATGCCGCCAATTCAAGCATCGGTCACCGCATCCACGCCGCTCGTGGCCGGCGACGCCATATTCATCACCGCGAGCTACGACCTTGGCGCGGCGGTGCTGCGCGTGACACCGCGCGGACTGGAGAAGCTGTGGGCGGACGACGACACGCTCTCGTCGCAATACGCGAGCGTCGTCGGGCGCGGCGGATTCATTTACGGCGTGCACGGCCGGCTCGATGTCGGGCAGTCGTCGCTGCGGTGTGTCGAACTGGCGACGGGCAGGGTGCGCTGGAGCCGCGACGGACTCGCTTACGGCACGCCCATCCTCGCCGGCGATTCGCTGCTCTATCTGATGGTGAACGGCGAACTGCTTCGCGCCGCCGCGTCTCCCGACGCGTTCAAGGAACTTGGCCGCGCGCAGGTGCTGCCGCTCTCCGCCCGCGCGCATCCAGCGCTGGCGGATGGGCTCTTCTACGCGCGCAGCAAGGACAAGTTGTTCTGCGTGGATTTGCGCGCGCCCACCGTTGGCGCGAAGAAGCCATGAGCGCGGGAGCAACTTCAGGTTCCGCAGCCCCGACCGCAGCCGATGCACCGGGTCAACGGCTCATGTCCCTCGACGCGCTGCGCGGGTTCGACATGTTTTGGATTCTCGGCGGCGATGTCGCCATCCGCACCGCGAGCACCATCACGCAGGCGCCGGGCGCCGACGCCTTCTCGCCGCTCGGCTGGCTGGCGGCGCAGTTCTCGCACAAGGACTGGGCGGGCTTTGCGTTTTACGACCTCATCTTCCCGCTGTTCGTGTTCATCGCCGGTGTTTCGCTCGTGTGGTCGCTCACGAAGGAACGTGAGTTGCACGGCCGCGCGGGCGCGCTGAAGCGGGTCGCGCGCCGCGCGGCGCTGCTGTTCCTGCTCGGCATCTTTTATTCCGGCGGCCTCACGCGCGAGTGGCCGGACATCCGCCTGCTTGGCGTGCTGCAGCGCATCGCGCTGTGCTACCTGTTCGCGGGCCTGATCTTCTGTTTCTTCAACGTGCGCGCGATGGCAGCCATCGCGGCGGGATTGCTGCTCGGCTACTGGGCGCTCATGGGGCTTGCGCCCGTGCGGGACATCCAGCTCAACAAGCCCGACCTCGCGAAGCTGTGCGAAAGCCGCGGCGACGCGAAGGGCGCGGCGCTCTTCCAGGATGCCGCGAATCCATCCGCCGCGAAGCACAGCGCGGCGTGGGCGAAGGCGCGAGAGATGTTTGACGCCACGACCGCGCGCACGGGCGGGACATTCGAGCCCGGCCGCAACCTGTCGAACCACCTCGACTTCCAGTTCCTGCCGGGGCGCAAATACGACACGTTCTACGACCCCGAGGGAATCCTGAGCACGCTGCCCGCGATCGTGACGTGCCTGCTCGGAGTGTTCGCGGGGCTGTTCCTGCGCAGCTCGAACTTCACCGACTCGCAGAAGGTGAATTGGCTGCTCGCCGCGGGCGCGGCGGGCGTCGCGCTCGGCTTCGCGTGGGGACTCGCGTTCCCGGTGGTGAAGAAGATCTGGACGTCGAGCTACGTGCTGGTGGCGGGCGGCTACAGCGCGCTGCTGCTGGCCGCGTTCTACTACGTGGTGGACGTGCGGCAATGGCGGACGTGGTGCCGGCCGTTCGTGTGGATCGGCGTGAATTCGATCACGATCTACGTCGCAAACAACCTCCTCCAATTCCGCACCGTGGCCGCGCGGTTCGCCGGCGGCGACGTGAAGAAGTTCCTCGACACGCGCCTTTCTGATGGCGCGGGCAACCTGTTCATCACGTTGCTGGGATTCGCGCTCATCTTCTGGTTCGTGCACTTCCTCTACAAGCGGAGGATTTTCCTGAGGCTGTAGGCGGACGGGACGGAAGGCACGGTTCAAACTCGACAACCGATCGCGCCCGTTCTACTTCTCTGCGCGTTCAGAAGCGCGACATCGAGCCAACGTGAAACCCACCGACCTTCGGGGCATCCTCCAATACATCCCGCGATTCCGCGAACGGACCTTCATCATCGCCGTGGATGGCGCGGTCGTGACCGACGACAACTTCCCGAACATCCTGCTGGACGTGGCGGTGCTGCGCTCGCTGAACATCCGCGTGGTGCTCGTCCATGGCGCGGCCGAGCAGATTCGCGTGCTCGCCGAGCAGCAGGACCTTTCCGCGTCGAATCTCGACGGCACCGGCATCACCGACGCCGAAACGCTCAAGCTTGCGCTCACCGCCGCGAACCGGCTCACCCACGAAATCCTCGAGGGGCTCTCGGCGAACGACCTTCGCGCCGCGTGCACGAACGCCATCATCGCGCACCCGATGGGCATCCTGCACGGCGTGGACCATCTCTTCACCGGCAAGGTGGAGCGAGTGGACACGGAGTTGTTGCAGACGCTGCTCGCGCAGGGCGTCACGCCCGTCGTTCCGCCGCTCGGCTTCGATGGCGACGGCAAGACGTATCGCGTGAACTCGGACGGCGTCGCGCTCGCGGTCGCCGAGGCGCTCAAGGCCAGCAAGCTCATCTTCATCACCACCGCCGACGGGCTCCTGTGCAACGGCGCGCTCATCCGGCAGACGCTCGTCGGGGACTTGGAGGCGATGCTTGCGCAGCGGAAGTGCGACTTCACGTCCGAGGCGACATCGAAGGCCAGCCACGCCGCGGCCGCGTGCCGCGCCGGCGTGCCGCGCGTGCACATCATCAACGGCTGCGTGGACGAAGGCCTGCTTGCGGAGGTCTTCTCCAACGAGGGCATCGGCACGCTCGTCTACGCCAACGAGTATCAGCAAATCCGACGCGCCCAGAAGAAGGACATCCGCAACCTGCTCCGCCTGACGAAAGGCGCGATGCAGACCGAGGAACTCGCCAAGCGCACGCGCACCGCGCTCGAGAAACACATCGGCGACTACTACCTCTTCGAGATCGACCGCAACCCCGTCGCCTGCATCGCGCTGCACGCGCATCCCGAGGCGAACAAGGGCGAGCTCGCGTTCCTCTACGTGAGCCCTTCGCACGAGAACCAGGGCATCGGGCGCAAGCTCATCCAGTTCGTCGAGAACAAGGCGCGCGAGTCGGGCTTGGCCGAGTTGCTCCTGCTCTCGACGCAGGCCTTCGCGTATTTTCAGAGCAAGGCCGGCTTCGTCGAGGGCACGCCGGATGACCTGCCCGCATCGCGCCGGGAGAAATACGAGCAGAGCGGCCGCAAGTCGAAGGTGCTGGTGAAGAAGCTCAAATGAGCGGCCCGGTGAAGCTTCCGCTGCCCGCGGGCGATGGCGGGGTTGCTTCTCCGCGCCTCTGGCTGCCGGGCGATTTCTTCCACACCGTCCGCCGGTGTGGATTGCAGTTCACCCGTGATGTGCTGTGGGTCCGTGTCCGGCGGCAGCTCCTGCTGCATGGCTCGCCGCTGCGTTTCAACAACCGCGCGCACCGTGACCGGCGGTTTCCCGATTACGTCCCGCTCGCGAAGCGATTCCGCGTTTCCACCTCGCGGTTCGGCATCGGCCAGGTTGCGGACTCGAACCGCACGCCGCTCGGCTTGCATCGCATCGCGCAGAAAATCGGCGGCGGCTGGCCCGTCGGCACCGTCTTCAAGGGCCGCAAGCCCGTCGGTTTCACCTGGAAGGGACTGCCCCTCGCGCCCATCACCACGCGCATCCTGTGGCTCGAGGGGCTTGAGCCGGGCTTCAACCGTGGCGGCAACGTGGATTCGTTCGCGCGCTACATTTACATCCACGGCACCGGGGACGAACCGAGCCTGGGCCGGCCCGCCTCGCATGGCTGCATCCATCTCGCAGCGGACGACCTCATGCCGTTGTTCGACGAACTCCCCGTCGGCACGCTCGTCTGGATCAGCCGCGAATGACGCGCGCTTGCGGTGCAACGTGAGGCCCCGCTGCCCCTGCGCGGTCAGAACTCCCGGTTCTTCCTTATGCCCGGCTGGGGCACGGGATACTTGCCGTCCGGGTCCGCCTGCACGGGCGCGGGGCTGTCGAAGGTGAACTTGTCCGCGCCCGGCGCGTATTCGTGCTCGTGGTTGAGGAACTCATCGAAGGTCACCTCCTGCCCGGTGTGCGCGGCGTAGC
>Ga0194131_10002875_pt1 | contig 27922 bp, 21 predicted proteins | sample TA2KigO120mmetaG_FD_148631 | JGI IMG/M metagenome (GOLD analysis project Ga0194131, IMG submission 148631) | Freshwater microbial communities from Lake Tanganyika, Tanzania - TA2015053 Kigoma Offshore 120m | ecosystem: Environmental > Aquatic > Freshwater > Lake | place: Tanzania: Lake...
GCGGCAACCGACGAAGAAGCAACCGAAGAAGAGGCGCGTGCGTCGCAAGCGTCGCCCGCTCGAAGACGAGCTGGAGCGCGCTCGCATCGCCGTTCGTGACTGGACGACCGTAGCGAGGCGCGCCGACACTCATCTGCGTCGCTGGGAGACGCGACTGCGGACGCTTGAGCGCCGCGCGGTCGACGCTCGCGCAGACGAGATCGACCGCAAGGCTGCCGAGCTGGTGAAGGCGCGGCAGGCGATCGCGAAGGAGATGGCCGCACTCCGTGATGCGACCAAGGCGAGCGCGAGCACGAGCCGCGACCTCGACCTCTAACCGCAAGGAGCAAGAGAGATGCTGACGAAAGAGAAGCTGCTGAGAGCGGCGGCAGACGCGCTGATGGTCTCCGCGCGCTTCAACTTGGAGAGGTACGGCGCGCTGACGCCGTTCTTTTTTGGGATGGACGAGTCGTGCGACCCGATCGTCATGGCGCGAATCGTCTCGCCGGAAGGGCGTCCCGCGTGGGCCGACGCTGTCGTCCCTGAGTTCCGCGAGCGCGGCTGCGTGATCGCGGCCTGCGTGATGGAGGCGTGGATGGCGAAGCTCGACCCGAGAGTCGACGACCTGACGCTCCCCCCGAGCGAGCGCGAGAGCCGGACGGAGGCGATCGTCGTCGCAGTGACGGACGGCGATCAGTCCGTGCAGTTGTTCCAGCCGATCGACCGCGACGCCGATGCGGCGATCGTGATCCGGCCCGAGAGCGTGCAGGTGTTCGACCGCGACGACGTGATGGAGTCGTGGATGTTCGACGCCGTGTTCGGCGAGAAGGGAGGCGACGATGAAGAAGCCTGAGGCCGACTGGGGCGACGGGAGGCGCGCAGCGGTGCGCGTCTTCGACTTGCTCAACGAACAGCTCGTGGCGCTGCCGCTCGACGAGCGCTGGCCGTGCATCGAGGGCCTGCTGGGCCTGATAACGATGCGGTTCCGCGCCTCGTTCGTCAACGCCATCGAGGGCGAGGAAGACGAGCGTCTCTTGCGAAGTTTCATGATGCCGATCCGCGTCGGCTGGAAGAACGGCAAGGAGGAGAGCGAGGAGCAACGGAAGTGAGATGCGAGGTGGCGATGCGCGGCAAGGCCGTGGTCGCTGTGTTCGAGAGTGCCCCGCGCGAGGTGGCCTGGCGGTCTTTCCGCCGGGCCATCGTCGCGTTTGGGGAAGAGGGCGTGCGAGTGAAGGTCGCGCCGCGGCCGACGCTCGACGCCGGATGGGTGTTCGTCGTCGCGACTGACGACGACCCGCAACGGCTCCGCGAGTGCGTGGAGCAAGAGTGCTGCGACGCAGCACGAGGAGTGTGAGAGAGATGAAAGCAACAGCGAAAGAGGGATGGACTGCAGAGCTGGTGCGTGCGCGCCGTAGCGCGACGAGCCTCGTCGGCCTCTGCGCCGTCGAGCCGCAGAACGCGATCGCCGAGGCCGTGCGCGCGCTCGGCGGCGAGGTGCCGAAGGTCCGGTGGGACTGCATGTCGGGCTGGACTGCGATCAACGAGACGGGCGAGGCCGCACTGCAGGCCGTGATCGGCGGCGAGGACGAGCGTCAAGTCGAGTACCCGTCGGAAGCGTTGAAGCAGGCGCGCAAGATGCCGGCGAAGTCCATCGTGTTCATGCTCAACCTGCACCGCTTCTTCCAGTCGAACGACGCGATGGCCGCGCTCGTGACGCAGGGACTGTGGAACTTGCGCGAGCCGTACAAGGCGGATCGGCGGACGCTCGTCATGGTCTCGCCGAGCTTCCAGCTCCCCGCGGAGCTGAAGCAAGACGTGCTCGTGATCCGCGAGGCGTACCCGACGGCCGAGCAGCACGCGGTCGCGATCAAGGCGCTCGCGGAGAGCAACGGCGTCACGATCGCCCGTGAGCTGGTGGAGCAGGCAGCAGGTCAGCTCGTCGGCCTGAACGCCTACGCCGCGGAGCAAGCAACGTCGGAGGCGATGATCGGCGCGGTCGGGGTCGGCCTCGACCTGCCGTACATCGTGCGCCGCAAGCGATCGATGATCGACGCCGTCGAGGGCCTGTCCGTCTACACGGGCACCGAGACCTACGCCGACATCGGAGGCAACGAGGCAGCGAAGCTCGCGCTGCGCCGCAAGATCGATGGCAAGCGCCCGTTCCGCGTCCTCGTGTGGTGCGACGAGATCGAGAAGGCGATCGCCGGGTCGTCGGGCGCAGCGCAGGACACGTCGGGCGCGAGCCAAGCGATCCTCGCGGCGATGCTGACGTCGATGCAAAACTACAAGTGGACGGGCCACCTGCTGATCGGCCCCGGCGGCGGTGGGAAGTCGCTCTTCGCGAAAGCGACGGGGAACGAGGCGGGCGTGCCCTGCGTGATGTTCGATCTCGGTCAGCTCAAGGGGTCGTTCGTCGGCGAGACTGAGGCGAAGGCGAACACGGCGTTCTCGGTGCTGGAAGCGATCGGCGGCGAGCGTGTTCATTTCATGGCGACCTGCAACTCGATCGGCGTCATGCCGCCCGAGCTGCTGCGGCGGTTCAACGACGGCATCTATATGTTTGACCTGCCGACAGTGGAGGAGCAGGCGCCGATCTGGGCGCTCGGCTTCAGGCAGTATGGGCTTCCTGAGCAGCCCCTCCCGCCGTGCTGCGAGTGGACCGGCGCGGAGATCATGACGTGCTGCCGCAACGCCTGGGAGTACGGCATCCCCCTCGCGGAGTCGGCGAAGCTCGTCGTCCCGCTCGTGATGCAGGCACCCGAGCGCATCCGGCGCCTGCGCGAGGAGTGCTCTGGGAAGTACTTGTCGGCGCAGACGCCGGGCGCGTACTCGTGGAGCGTCAAGCAAGAGCCCGCGCCGAAGACCGGCCGAAAGCTCGCGCTCTAACCCGAAGAGAGAGAAGGAGGAGAACATCATGCCCTGCTACTTGGAGCAACGAGTCAGCGTGAAGCTGCGCGCTGAGAACAAGGAGATCTTGATCGCGGCCCTGCGCGCTGCGAAGGACGAGATCACGGGGGTGTCGGTCTACGGCGACACCCTCGAAGCGCAGTCGGCGAAGCACGGGCTCTTCGCCATCCGCATGTCGGGCGACGCGCTGGAGGTCGCCGCAGATCGGTCTGGGGAGTCGCAGTCCGTCGCTGCGGAGATCAACCGCGCCTACGCGCGTGAGGTCGTTCGCACGCAAGCGAAGCGTTTCGGATGGAACCTGATGCCGACGAAGGCGGGGTTCCGCGCGACGAAGCGAGCGGGCATGGCTGCGCTCGCGGGCCTCGCGGTGCTGCTCGCGGCCGGCCCTGCGCTCGCGCACCACGAGGAGATCGTGATGGCGGCGCCGATGGTCGCGGCGACCTACGCCTACTGCGCGGCGATGCTTGGCGGCGCGGTCTTCGCAGTCCGTCGCCTGGTGCGGCGCGCCCGAGGAGAGGAGGCGATCCGATGAGGAGGCCAGGGGAGCTGCTGCTCAGCGAGCGGCACGGCGTGAACCCGAGCGTCGGCGTCTGCTTCTCCGGCGAGACGTTCCTCATCGGCGCGATGACGTTCGCGCTCGGCGTGCTCGTCGCCGTGCCGCCACGCGCGGAGGCGCGTCGGCTGACCTCGCAGCAGGAGGCGTTCGTAGCTGCGCAGTTCACCGCGCAGTTCGGCGCCTTCGAGGCGATCCAGGTGCGTCGCGCGAAGAGCACGGCGCGCTTCCCTGTCGTCGCCGTGACGACGAAGCCCCGGCTGATCGAGGGCGAGCGCAGCGTGTATGCGCTCCTCGACGACGAGCACGACGGCGAGCCGTGCGTGCTCTGGGCCGGGATCGCAGTAGACCACGCGCTCGTGCCAGTCGGTGAGTGGCCGGCCGGCGCGTGCGCAGAGAAGGAGAGAGACGATGGGCTTTGAGAAGATGGGCGTCAGCTCGGACGCGATCGAGATCGAGATCACGGAGAACGGCGAGATCGTGATGCGCGTCAACGGCTCGATCACGCCGACCAACCACATGAGCGCCGACGAGCTGATCTCGGAGGTGCAACGCCTCGCGGGCGGCGAGGTCCAGAAGACGAAGCTGAAGCGGACCCACACGCACGCGCACGCCCACGCGCATGCGCACAACCGCGCTCGCTGAGGGCGCGCAGAGAAGAAGAGATGAGCGACGATGAGCTGAAGAAGAAGGGGCAGCGGCGCCCGATCGTGAGGCTGGCCGGGACGGACGGCAACCCCTTCGCGGTGATCGGCCTGTGCGCGCGAGCTGCGCGGCGAGCGAAGTGGACGCCCGAGCGTTGGAACGAGGTGCGCAAGCGCATGCTCGAAAGCGACTACAACAACCTCCTGCGCGTCGCGCTGGAGGAGTTCGAGGTCAGGTAGGCGGTTCAACCCGAGGGGGTCGGCAACGGCCCCCTCACAACGCTGGCGATCGAGCCAGCAGAGAAGAGCGAGAGAGAGATGGACACCCTGTTGATGAAGACGGCCGACGAGGTCGTCAGCGACAACGCGCGCATCAACTCCGACGAGTGGGCAGCGCAGCGGCTGGCGGAAGCCACGATCGTGATGCGGATCGACCTGAGCTTTCCGGGGCAGTCGCGGAAGGCCGACGCGAGCCGCATCCAGACGGATGCCGATCGTGAAATGCTGACCGTAACCAAGCGCCTGTACGACGGCTGCAAGGAGTTCCGTCGCGTGCATTCGGCGATGCTCAGCGCGAAGCGTTGGATGCAGTCGCGCGCCGTTCCGTCGAACGCACTCAAGGGCGGCTACGAGCGCATTCCGGTGAAGCTCGTCGAGGAAGTCGAGCAGGGACTGCAGGCACGCTGGAATGACTTGCAGCCGTTGATCGACGACTTCGTCGCGGCCTACCCGGAGATCGTGGCGCAGGCGCAGAAGCGTCTCGGCTCGCTCTCGACGGCGGCTGACTTCCCGCCCGTCGAGGACATCCGCGGCGAGTTCGGCCTGCGCTGGTGGTACTTGTCGATGGACGTTCCGAACTCCTTGAGCGAGATCAACGGCGCGCTGTTCCAGCGGGAGCGCGCGAAGATGAAGGAGCAGATCAAGGAGGAGCTGCGCGCCGTGCGGCTCGGCCTGCGCGAGGGCATGGCAGGGCTCGTCGAGCACATGGTCGAGCGCCTTACGCCGGGCTCTGACGGCAAGCCGAAGACGTTCCGCAACACGCTGATCACCAACATGCGCGAGTTCCTCGACCTGTTCGACGCGAGGAACGTCGCCGACGATCGCGAGCTGCAGGCGATCGTGGCGAAGGCGCGAGCGATCCTGTCTGGGGGAGTCGACGCCGAGACGCTGCGTAACTACGACGGCGTCCGCGAGCGCGTCCGTGATGCCTTCGAGGGCATGAAGGCGCAGCTCGGCGGGATGGTCGTCGCGGCAACGCGCAAGCTCGACCTGACCGGCGACGACGAGTGACGGAGAGCGACATGGGCAACGCGAGGACGAGGCACAACCGGGAGCGACGGAGGGCCGCAAGAATGAGGGAAGAGTGATCCGCAAGATGCGGGGGGCCGAGCTGGCCCCCCGCATTCTCTTTTCTGTTTTGACGCAACGAGAACGAGAAGGAGTCGAGAGATGGAAGACCGGAAAAAGAGCACCACGACGGGGCTTGACGCGGCGGCCCCGTGCAGACGCTGCGGCGCGAGCCACGACCTCGTCGAGCGCGTCGTCGTCGAGGACGCGCGAGGCAACGAGCGCGACGTGCTGCGCTACGCCGAGCGCGTCGCGTGCGCCGACGTGCTGCGCTCGGTCGTCGAGCGCCGGGGGACGCACGGAGTCCCCTGCGCTGGGGGTCTGCAGCGTCAACTCCGCTCGCTGTGAGAGCAGCCGTCAAGCGACCCCCCAGCGACCCCCCCAGCGACCCCCCCAGCGCCCCCAGCAGCCGCCTCTCCCGAGTCTCCCGCTACGGGGATAGCGGGACGGGGGGGATCAGCGCGCTGGGGAGCAGCTAGGGCGGTTGCTGGGGGCGCTAAGTTGGGTTAGCACCCCGCGCGCTGCGGGGTGCTAACTTTTTTTAGCACCTCTTGTCAAGTAAGGAAATGGGGCTTTCGCTCAGTCCTTGCGGATCAAGACGAGGCGACAGTGCAGGGGTCGGCGCGCGGAGTCGACGGCGACGCTCGACGCGACGCCCGAAGCCGACGCGAGGGACGCGGCGGTCGTCGAGACGGCAGAGAGCGTGACGGCGTGCGAGTGCCCGAGGCGCCGCGACAGCCCGAAGATCCCCGCGCTCGCGATGTAGTGGTCGAAGACGAACGGGCCGACGAACGGATAGTCGGGCACGTAGACCTGGAGGTTGTCGCACGACGTGCGCAGCCCGGACGCGGGCGAGTGCGAGTGCGAGTAGGTGTGCGACGCCGCCGTGAAGGTATGCGCGTGCGTCTTCACCATGCCGCCCGCCGGCGGCAGGCCCGACTCGGCGCCCTTCACGAAGAGCCCGTCCGCGTCGCCGACGACGCTCCACCCAGACGGCGGCGTGTCGTTCTCCCAGAACGCCACCGCGCCGGCCGGGATCTGCGTCACGCCGGCGCCGCTCGGCTTGATGAACATCAGCTCGAAGACATCGAGGACGTTCGCCGCGCCGCTCACCGCGGAGCCGCTCGCCGACCCCGAGTTCGATGGGTCGCTCTGGAGCGAGACGTCGTCGACGTGGTGCGTGTGCTCGTCCCACGACGCGCACCGCTCCGGGTACGTCCCGTCGTGGCACTGGAAAGACTCGCTCGCGTCCGCTGCGCCGCTCTCTGAGGTCGTGTTTGAGTCGGTGTGCGTGTGCAGGGCGGTGTGCTGGTGAGAGGGCACGGTCGTGTCGTGGTCGTGGCTCGACGGCGTGTAGCTCTGCCCAGCGGTCTCGTTCTGCGGTGAGATCGCGGTCGCGGGCGGCCCGACTGAGAAATAGGTGATGCCGTTCGTGTTGCCGACTTCGTTAAGAAGCCGGACGGTCAGGTTCAGCCCGGAGATCGACTGCACGATGACATGCGTGAGTTGCGAACCGTTGAAGACGAGCAGGCGCGTCCCGACGTTGATGTTCGCGACAGAGGCTACCGCCATCACGGTGTTGTCGGCCGCAAACCAGTTGGTCGTGAGAGACGTCGCCGTCCCGGCCGCGAGCGTCGCGCCCTTCAGGTAGAAGCCGTCCAGGCCCGTCTCGCGCGACCACCCCGTCGGCGCGGCCGACCCGAGGTAGCCGAGCATGATCGACGTCGGGATCTCGTCGCTGCCCCCCGTGCGTCTCCTCCACATGACGCGCTTGTTCTTGACCTCGTTCGAGCCCGGCCCCGTCGAGATCGCGGCGTTGGGCGCGGACGAGGTCGGCGCGGTGCCGCTTGTCGTGTACGTCCCCGCAGGCGCGGTGTGGCCGTGGCCGCCCTCTTCGCGCGCGCGTGCGAGGTCGAGCATGGGGCTGCCCGCGTAGGGCGCTGTCCAGACCATCCCGTCCTCGCACTGCGTCCCGTCGTCCTCGACGTGGTACGCCTCGATCGCGCCGATCGACGAGACGCTCCAGGTGTGCGTGTGACTCCCGACCGCGTGCGTGTGCGAGAGCGTGTGCGTATGCACGACCGAGCCCTGCACCTCGTATGTCGGGTCGTCGGTCGTCACGCGGCAGTAGCGTCCGCGCATCTGCGTCTCTTCATCCCAGCCGGCGATCGCCGTCGCGATCAGCGAGACGCCCATTGCCCCGAGCGGGAACGTCCCCGGCGTGACCTCCACCCGATCGCGCACTGGGTCGATCTCGCGCTGTAGCCCCAGCGCGACCTCCGTCGCGATGTCGGTGTCCTCGACGGAAGTGATCAGCCAGAACGGGAACGCGCTCGCGGCCGCCGGGATATGCAGCGTCGGCGGGTGGTAGAACAGCTCCCCGACTGACGGCATGCGCGTAATGCCCTGCAGCTTGCCAGCGAGCAGGTTCGCCATCCGCGAGAAGTTGAGGACGACATGAGCCGCGACGCCCGCGGAGGACTCACGCGCGTCAGTCGCGCCAGAGTTCGTTACGAGCGCGCTCTCTAAGCGGATGCGGCGCGCGGTCGAGATCGCCGCGCGCGCCTGGCTCACGGTCGGGTCGTAGGTCGAGACGAGCTGACGCGCCTCCTGATCGGTCATCACGCGCGTCGGCGTCGGGACGGAGCCCGAGACGAACGGGTTGTAGGGGATCTCGGCTTCGTAGAAAACGTCCGGCGCCACAGAGGACTCTTCCGCGACGAAGTTGAGCGCAGGCTGATCGTCCTCCCCGAGAATCGGCTCGATGCTCGCGCCTACCGGCACGAGCCATGCGTTGTCGACGTTGATCGAGGCTGTGGCGATGCCCCACTTCAGCATCAGGTAGTCGCTGACCGTCGCGATCTCGTCCGCGGAGAGAAGCCTGCTCCAGACCAGCACCTCGCCGACCTGCGCACCCGCGCAGCCGTCGGCGTCGTTGCGAGACATCTGGAGGTCCGTGACGTTCGCGCCCGCCGCGTGCGTGCCCTGTGAGACGCCGTTCAGGTACAGCGTCGTCAAGGACGTCTCGACCGTCGCGCAGAGGACCACCCAGCGATCGTTCTCTGCGCCGTCGATCGATAAGGTGTCGGACGTGCCGTTGTGGACGCCGTACTTCGCGCCGCGAAGGCCAAGTATAAATTGGTCGCCGGAGTCCCGCAGGATGTTCCTGAAGATCGAGGTCGTGCCGAGCGCCTTCGCGAAGTCGGTGAACGTGCAGGCGACCATGATCGTGTAGGGCCTGGTCAGCGCGAGCGCGCTCCCGCACGCCATCGCGTCGTTCGTGACATCGAAGACGACGACCGGGTGTCCGAAGCGCGCGCTCATGCGGAAGGTGGGCTTGTTCGCCGTGGTCGCCTGGAGCATGTGCTTCCCGGCGCCAGATTTGTCCGTCCACTGCGCGAGAAGTCCGCCGTCGACCGTCGCGTCGCCGTCAGCGATGATCGAGTCAGCCTTCAGCCAGAGCGTCAAGCCGGACGTCGGAACCGCGACTTCGGGCATCGAGACCTCGGGCGCGAACGGGATCAGCGAGGCAGTCGCCGAGCCCGTCTCTCCGGCTTGCAGATCGACGAGCAGATTGAACCGCTTCCAGCGCGCCGACTCGATCTTGAACGGGTCGGAGTAGATGTAGTTCCAGCCGTCGCCGGGAGGGATCACGCCGAGACGGAAGGCAGAGCCGTTGCCCTCTTCGAGGCAGACGAGCGCGGAGAGAACCCACTGCCCCGATCGCTGAAGCAGCACGCACTGGTGCAGCGCACCACGCGAACCGTTGTTGAACTGCGCGGCGCGCGCCCCCTCGAAGACCTTCGTCGTCGTCGTCGCGAACGTCCCGCCTGTACTCGCGAACCACGGCCAGGGCTCCGACGAGTCCCGCTCGAAGCCGCTGTTCTCCAGTGCGTTCTGCGCCGAGATCTCCGGTACGCCGCACGTCAGGCGCCCGCTCCTCTGCTCCTTCAGGTAGAAGAAGGCAGAGGTCGCCACGGAGATGAGAGCGTCCTCGATCGTCTCTGCGCCTGCGATGTACAACCCGACCGTCGGCGCGCGAAAGAGCTGCACATACGGCGAGTCCGACTGATCCATGCGGCGCCGCCATTTCATGTCGAGCATGCGGAACGCCCAGGCGTCGACTTCCGTCGAGGCGACTCCGGCGTGGTTCTGCAACAGGTCGAGCCCGATGCGCCCCGGCGTCGCGATCGGAACGGACGCGCCTGCGATCGTCTCGGCGTAGCCGACCACGTTCGCGTAGATCACGTCCGGCGCGTGTGCGGGCGCGGGCGCGGGAGGCGTCTCGGCGAGGAGCTTCGCCCATGCGGGCAGGTTCTGGTTGACGACGTCGACCTCACCGTTCGTGAGGTCCTTCGTGTAGGTCGTGATTGCCGTGCGCGGATCGTCGGGGTCCTCGTAGAGCGCAAGGATGTCATGCAGGGCGTGGCCAGCGATCATGTACGAGTTCGTCCCGGCGTTCGTCGTGACGTCGGTGATCCGGTAGCAGGGGACGCGGAACGCCGCGCCCCAGATGTGCGGCTTGGTCTGATCGTCGCGCGTGAGGCCGGCCTCGTAGACCGTCGCCCGCGTCGTCGCGATCGGGCGCTTCAGCTCGACGTGCGTTCCGAAGAGCCTGACGGTGAGGGCGTCGCGGTCGAGGCGCGGCTCGGTGGCGCTCGCGAGCGCGATCACGTCGTAGTCCTTGCGCTCGACCGAGTGCGCCGCGTAGCCGCGCAGCACCGTCACCCTCGCGCCGGGGATCAGCTCCTGCGAGATCGTATGATCGAGATCGCCGTCGCCCGCAGCGATCTCCAGGTCGCCGATCGTGCTGACGACCTCCAGCGTGCCTTCGCGCATCTGGAGCTGCTGACGGAACTGCGGCACGCGGTTCAGGCGCGGCTCGTATGGACGGTCCTCTGCGTCGTCGTCAGTGAGGCCGATCGCGTCGCGAGCGAAAAGCAGGAGCCAGCGCACGAGGACGGTCTGATCGTCGTCGTCGGGCGCCTCGCTCGCGGCCATCTCGATCGTGAGCTGCCGCGCCGAAGGGTCCCAGAACCATGTCTGCACGTCGAGGCTGCCGACGTCTGCGACCTCTGCGTAGACGACCGCGTTCGCATGCACCGCGGTGACGAGGCCGACGTCAGGCAGGTCCTTGCGGAACTGGTTCGATCCGAGCGGTACCCAGCGCTTGAGCACCGCGCCCGACTCAAGCTCTGCTGCGAGAGTCGTTCGCTCGTTCGGCGCGACCGGGAACTTCGCGCGCTCGCGGAGCACGGAGAACTCCGACTCGGTGTCTGTCATGCTCCCCGACCCGCCGATAGGAAGGCGCACGCCGAGGCCGGCCGAGAGCGCGCCGCCCGAGACTTCTGCGCGGTGAAACCAGAAGCAGGCGAGCGGTGCGCCCGACCGCGCCTTTTGTCGCCCGGCGTAGCCGCGCGGCGTGCGGTTGCCCTCGTAGATCCAGGTCGGGTCGGAGTCGTATTCGACGCGCACGTAGCCGCTCTGCCCCGTCGTGTTGTTGCCTCCGGCGAAATGCACGAGCGCGATGTGCAGGCCGTCATCGAGGCCGGACTGCTGCGACTGTCCCGCTGCCTGGTTGTAGTCGGGCGTCGTACCGCTCGTGACCGTGATCCCGTTCTGCTCGTGCAGCTCCTCCAGGCCGGGGATGGCCGCGAGCGTGACGAACGCGATGAACTGCTGCGAGATCAGCGCCGTGCCCAGGTTCGCGGCGAACTGCCACTTGATGACGTCGCTCGCGCTGAGCCCGTCACGGACCCCGATGTAGGCGATCGTGTAGAGGTCGGCCGCCTCTTCGCCGTAGATCCTCACGTCCGACATCATCGTGCCGTCGATGTTCAGCCGTGCGTCTGTGTTGCGATCCGCCGCGTCTGCGTCGGTGTTCCCGACCGTCGCGCACGCGACGATCAGGTTCGTGTCGTTGGTGCCGACGCCGGTCGGCACAGTGACGGAGACGCCGTCTTGGTATGAGCCTGACGTGGTCGTCTGGGTGTTCAGGCCGACGCCGCCGGAGCCCGCGCTCGCGAACTTCGCGTTGCTCGTGTCGACGCGGATCGCGATGAGGCGCATGTTCTCCATCGTGACCGTCTGCCCCGAGTCTAAGGGCAGAACCTGAAGCTGTACGTGCCAGCGGTTGCCGACGGGGAAGGTCGCGAGGAAGGCCGAGTTGTACGGGTAGCGGTCGCCGGTCTCCGCGCCCGCCACGCGCTGCGTGAAGATCGCCTGGTGATACGCGGCCGATGCACTGAAGGTCAGGATCGGATCGAGTTCCTCGGTGAAGCCGCGGACCTGCACGCGGAATGTCTTCGCCGCCGTGTCGCCGTAGACCGTTGCCGCCGCGAGGACCAGATACGTGTACGACCCGTCGCTCGGTGCTTCCGTCAAGTCGACGATGAGCGAGTGCGCCGACTGCGGAACGATGAACTCGCCCGAATGAAAGGCGTTAAAGATGCTTGCGCCAGAAGAGATCGAATTGCCATACGGAAACGGCTGCGTCAGGCCGGCGACGGTCGTGCGCGTGTCGAGCGGTCGCACCACAAGGTGCGTCGAGTCGGTGACCTTGACGACGGTCAGATATACCTCGTAGCCGCTCCCCTGGAGGCGGACGAGTTCGCCCGCGCGGAAGCCCGTCGATGAGGTGACCTGCAGCGTCTGATCCTTCGCTTTGAGGACGAACGACGAGCCCGCCGTCGTGGTCGACGCCTGCGTTGTCACGAACGGGAAGCGATCCTGCGCCGAGTAGAAGAAGTCCCAGCGCGCTGTGCCGAGCGCCCGAAGCGTCGTCGGCACGCGCTATGCCCTCGCCTCGACGATCAGGAGCGACAGGTCGTCGTGGACCGGCGTCGACCGCGAGAACTGACCGACCCCCTCGCCGCCGCCGAGGGTCGCGTAGTACGTGCCGTTCGCCTTGCGCGTCGAGTCGCTCGACGACGCCCAGAGGTCTACGATGACGTGCCTCGTGCCGCCTGCGGAGTCGAGCGCGTCCAGCAGTGCCCACGAGTCAGCCTCGGGCATCGCGTCGCTGTCGATCGAGGTCTCGTGGTAGGTGTCGCGGCGGTCTGGGTAGCGCGCGCCGCCGTCTGACACGGCGATCTCCGACGGGTCGATCACTGAGCGGTCGAGCGAGGAGATCACGAGGTCGACGTGCGCGCCGAGCCAGAGCACGCCCAGCTCGTGATAGGACACGCTTCCGGCCCCGCTCGCGGGGAAGGTCACCTCCCAGTAGAGACGCGCCGACGCCGTGCCCGAGTCCGCCGCGCCCAAATACCAGCGCAGCGTGTGGCGCATCGACTGCGTGTAGGTCGTGAGCGACCACGAGGCCACGTTCGTCGTCATCGCCGCGTCGTCCGCGCCCTTCAGCGTGACGGTCTGACTCGCCGCGAGGTTGCTGTCGACGAGCGCGAAGACCTCCGGCAGGGCCGCAGCCGACAAGCGCACCACGATCTTCTGCTCCACCGCACTCGTCGAGCGCCAGCGCTTCGAGCGCCGCTGGTCGCGCAGATTCTCCTTGCGCCAGAGGTTCTTCTCTGATGTCGCCGAGACGACCGTCGCGTTGATGTCGTCCACCACGAGGTTGTAGGTCGAGATGATCCCGCGGTTCGGCAAGCTCTCAGCCATGGTTCACGCCACCTTCAGGTAGGTGCGGCGCCCGCCGCGTGCCTGCCGCTCAAGCTCATCTACCGTGACGTCGGCGATCGTGCGCGCGCCGACCTTGATGACGATGGGCTGCATGCTCTGCTGCTGCTGCCCGCCTCCCTTGCGCTCGCGACGCCTGCGCCTGACGCCCGCCGGGATGATGTACTCGCCGCTGTGGATCTCCGCGAGGCCGCTGCGCGAGACGTAGCCGCCGACCGCCGCCTGCGGGATGTACTCGACATGCGCCGTGCGCACGTTCGTTCCCCCGGAGCGGATCACGCGGCCGGTCTCATCCATGATCGCGAGCGCTTCGGAGACGTCGATCAGGTCGTAGACGAGCCGCTCGTTGAACTTCTCCAACGACCTGTCGAGATCCTGAACCGCGGTGTCGACCTCCTTGATCGGCTCGATCGTGATCCCGAGCGTGGCGCGAAGCTCATCGAGCTTCCCCCCCCAAAGCTCCCACGCCGCGATGAAGTCGGGGTCGCTGAGAAGGCCGTTGACCATCCCGAAACCCTCGATGATCAGGTCGGTCGCCTCGGCAATCGTCAGCGTTCCGTCGGCGATACCCTTGAACGCGGTGTTGAACAGATTCATCGCGGGCGCGAGAGCCACGCCGAAGAGCGCGCTCTCGATGAACGCGGCGACCATGCCGTCGAGGACGTTCTCGTAGATCGACTGGCGAGCGTTCTTCGCGAACTCCTCGTACGAGGAGCCGTCGGCGAAGGCCGTTCGGACCACACTCTGGAGACCGTTGACGAACGTCTCGGTCATCTCCGCGATCGGGTCGATGGTCGCGCCGACGATCGTACCGATCGCATCGACGCCAACGTCGACGACGGCCGCGATGTCCGTCCCAGCCTGCTCCGCGAGCTTGTCGAGTTCGGCCGCCTCCTCCTCGGAGATGACGCCGTCCTCGAAGGCCCTCTTGAGCTTCCGGTTGAAACGGCGCGTGAACTTGTCGACTTCGTCGGCGATCGGCCCGGTCACGAGGAGGGCCTCGATCATTCCAGAGATGATCCCGTCCCGGAAGTGCTTCTCGATCGCGTCGTCGAGGTCGTCGGCGTCGATGACGCCGCGCACGAAATCCTCTATGATGCTCGCCAGGCCGGACCCGTCGACCGAGACCTCGATGATCTGCGCAACCGCGAGCTGGTCGAGGAGCGGCTCCAGCTTCTTCGCCTCGGCGACGATCGCGCGCGTCTTCGCGTCCAGCTCGCCGGCCAGCTCCTTCACCTTGGCCGGATCGAGGAAGCCGCGTCCGGCGAGGCCGCTCGCCTTCTCGAAGATGTCGTCGATGTCCTTCAGGAGACGCTGCGTCCCCCTGGTCTCCGTGAAGCCCTTCAGGATCGCGTCGGCGAGCCCCTCGCGGGTCTGCGCGGAGAAGTCCTTCACGAAGTCCTTGACGAACTTCCCGCCGGCGGCGACCGCGTCCCGGATCGCGCCGGCCAGGTTCTCGGTGAAGCCCGCGAACTCGAACTCCTCGTCGGTGATCGGCTGGTAGTACGACCCCGCCGAAGGCGCCCCAGGGCCACCGGGGCGCACGACCGGCCCAGGACGTGTCCCGAGGGCAAAGCCCGGCATCCCTCCCTGCATCAACGCGGAGGCCGCCGCGCGGCTCAGCGGAATGACGTCGAAGCCACCCCCCTTCCGCCCGAGCACCAGCTCGGGCATTCCGGCTTCACCCACCACGGCCGCGCCGCCGGCGCGGAAGGTGCCTCCCGTTGCCGCGCCAGGAACGCCGCTGCCCACCCCCAGCTCGCGAGCGAGGCTGTCCGCGACGAACGCCACCTCTGCAAGCGCCCCGGCTGCCTGCTCACCCCGCGCGAAGACTTCGGCCAACGCATCGCCCGCGCTGATCGCGTGGTCCTGCATCTCGGCGAGCGAGGTTGCGCGACGCTCGGCCGCAGCCGCCTCCGCTGCGTCGCGCGCTTCGAGCGAGTCGAAGTAGGCAGTCAGCTTCGCGGGGTCGATGCCCTGTGCGGCCTTCAGGAACTCGACGAGCGTGGCCTGGTCCACGCCGGTGATGTTCGACACCCAGGTCGCCATCGCCTGGAGCTGCGCTTCGCTCTCGGCGAGCGTCGCCAGGTAGGAAGTCAGCTTCGCCGGGTCGACGCCCTCCGCTGCGCGGAAGAACTCAGTGAGCGTGTCTTCGTCGATCGACTGATCGACCTCGCGGAACTTCCGCGCTGCTTGACGGAACGGCTCCTCAGCTTCCCCGAGTAGGCGGAAGAACTCGCTCAGTGCTTCAGGGTCCACGCCTTCCGCAGCGCGCAAGAACGCTTCGACGTCCCCCGGCAAGAGGTCGTGCTTCTCGGCGATCTCGATCGCCCTTTTTTCGACCTCGTCGAGCGTCTTCGCGTCGATGACGCCGAGACCAATTCCCTCAAACACCGGACGGAGAATCCCCGCTGCGCGGTTCCCCTCCGCGATTATCTTCGCGCCGAGGTTCGTCAGATCCGCTTGTTCCGCCGCGGTAACGACGCCGTCCCGCAGAGCGACCGTCGTCTTCAGCGTCAGCTCCGCGAGAAGCGGCGCGAGACGCCCCTGGATCACTGCGCCCTGAACCAGCGCGTCGGTGATCGCGTTAAGCACGGCCTCGGAGATGTTCTCCTTGAAGACCTTCACGAAGGCGTCTCCGCCTTTCTTCAGCGCCCTCGATATGTTGTCCGGGTTTTTCTCCAGAACCTCGCGCATCGCAGTAAGACCAGCCTGCGCTGCTTCTCCGAAGCTCGCGCGCACGTCGCCTTCGGACTTCTTCACAAGTGCGACGAGCGATTCGCCGAAATCGGCTTCGGATGGACCGAGACCGAACTTGATGTTCGCGTCGAAGACGATCGGCGCAACTGCTCCGAAGTCAGCCTCCATCAGCGCAAGCTGCGCGTTCCACGCCGCACGAACCCGCGGGTCATCGAAGCCGTGCGCGAGCCCGGCCGCGACGATGTACTCGAACGCGGGTTGGTGGCGCGCGATCAGCGGCTGGAGGATTGTGGTGTCGATGACCGCGTTGAGGATCGCCTGCTTCAGCGCGGTCTCGGTGCCGAGCGCCAGGGATTGAGAGAAGGCCCTTAGCCCCTCCGCGTACGTGCCGCCTTTTTCTAGGATGGCGAAACCATCCGTCAGCGCGGACTGGACGACGCCGCCGAAACTCTTGAAGCCGGCCTCGACGATCGCGACGGCCTGCTCCGCCTTCCCCGGCGCAAACGCCTCGACGAGGGCTCTGTCCAACTCCTTCGACGCCCTGACCATTTCCTGGATCTTCGGAAGGTAGGCTTCGAGGTTCGTGCGCCCCTTCGCGAGCGCGTCAGTCAGGGTGGCGCGGAAGTCGCCGACGCCGGACAGCGTCGAGAGATCGAAGCGGTCATTCCGCAACTGGCGCAGAACCCTGAAGACGTCCTCGAACGCGGTGCCGATCGCCGTCGTGTCAAGCAGGTCGCCGAAGCTCACCTGCTGCATCTCCCTCGCGACGGAGCGCACGTGCTCCTCGACGGTGGCCATGAGGTCGTTGATGACCTCTCCGCCCGAGCCCGCACCGTCAGCGAGCGACTGCGCTAGGCCCGCACCGACAACGTGCGCCGACGCGCCGAGGTCTTTTAGCCGCAGTTCCAGCCTTTTCAGGTCGCGCTCGCCGTCTTTGCCTACTGGCCCGAAGTCGAAGCCGCGACGCCCCAGCTCCTCGAACATCTCGGAGAGGGAGCCGAAGTCGTCCGTCATCCCGATGATGGCGTCCTTTTGCGCCATCGTGAGGCCGTCGAACGCCTTGACGCCGTTCAGCTCCATCGACTCCAACGCGGCGAGAGCAACTTGCGTTCCGCGCGGGTAGTCCTGCTCGAAGATGGTAATGGCGGCTGCCGCGGAATGGCCGAATGCCTCCCAGGCGTTGTCCTCGATCTGCTGCGGAGTAATGCCCTCCGTCACGTTCCCGAGCGTGATGATCGCGCTGCGCAGCTCTCCGACGTTGGCGAGCATGTCGGTCAGGCCGATGTTGTTCTCCGCCGCGTAGGCGCGGAACGCTGCAATCGCGGTCTCGAAGACCTGCGCGTTGCTCAGCCCGTTCTCGATCCCCCGCGAGAACGTCTCGGCGAACATCATGCCCATGTTCGTCGCGGCGTCCGCCCAGCCGATCGGGTCGAAGCCTTCGGGCGTCGGGACGCCGGCAGCGTAGATGCCCTGCCCGCCACCGAGCAGGAGACCGAGCGTGTCCTCGGAGATGCCTCGCCCGCGCAGCACCTTCCTCGCAATGGGGAAGCCGTACGGAACGCCGCCGCCGAGGTCGGCGACACGATGCGCGCTAAACGGAGCACCGACGAGATCGGTGTACTCCTTGAGGGCTTCCGAGTCAGTCAGCGTCTTCTTGAGCTGGTCTCGGATGAGGTTGCCTCTGGTCGGGACGTGGTTCAGCGCAGTGCCGAGGACCGCGCCGACGATTGCGACCACCGCCGCGACGATCGCGCCGACGCCGGTTGCGGCGAGGCCACCAGCGATACCCGCTATCGCGCTCGTGCCGGCCGCGCCCACGCCCAGAGCCAAACCGGTTCCTGCACCAGCCGCGAGGCCGGCGAGGCCGCCGACGACCTGGCCGCCGAGTGCGACACCTTCCGCTGCGCTGCCGCGCGTGCGGATCCCGAACTCCTCCCTGCCGAGATTGTAGAGCGTCGTCGCCCCGAGGAAGCCGCCGGCAGCGCCCGCGAGCCACGGTGCGGCGGCGGCGAGCGTGTCGCTGATGAAGCTCCCGCTGCCCGCGCCGAGCGTCGGCGCCTGCGAAGATCCCGCGTAGTAGGGCGCGACGAGCTGCTCGATGGGCACCGGGCCATACAGCGCAGGAGAGAGCGCGGAGCCGGCGGCCGGCGCGCTGCCCGTCAATCCCAGCAGGCCGCTGATGCCCGTCTCTTGGCCGAGCCAGTTCAGCACGGAGCCGTAGGGCAGGTCGCCGAGAGAGAAGCCGCCGCTGTTCAGCCCGAGCGTGCCGCCCGAGCCGAAGAGGTTCAGGAGCCCGCCGCTTCCTCCGAGGTTCAGCAGCCCGCCGCTACCACCGATCGAGAGGAGGCCACCGAGATTGAAACCGCCGCCGCTGCCACCGCCGCCGAAGATGCTCCCGAGATTGAAGCCCCCCGCGTCCCCGAACACCGAAGAGAACGCCCCGCCGAGTACGTCAATGACGTCGCCGGCTAGGTCCAGGATGTTTCCCTTGAAGATCGTGTCGAAGTTGAGCTTCTCGTCGAGAACCTGCTCGAAGAGGTTCTTCCCGAGAGCGATGCCCATGTTCTTGAAGGCATCACCCAGGTCGAGCGTGCCCGCCACGATCGCGTCGAAAACTTCGCTGAAGCTGTCCTTCAGCGAGTCGCCGATCGTGCCGAGGCCCAAGAACGACTGACCGATGCCGTCGACCTCTCCCTTCACCGCCGCGAGCTGCTCCGCCCAGCCGACCGCGGCTTCCGCCTGCTCCCGCGTCAGCCCTTCGCTGATCTTCTGCTGAACCGCGATCTCGCGTTCCGCTTCCGCGCGGGAGATCGTTCCTGCGAGCACTTGCTGGTAGAGGCCGATCTGGGTTTGGATCGAGGCGTTCTCTTCGTTGAACGCTTCGGTCGCGGCGCGGCGCTTTCGCTCTTCGTTCAGCCCCCGCAGGCGCTGCGACGCGAGGAGTATCGCGTCGCCATACGCGCCCGCGCCCTCCTCGCCGAGGCTCAAGGCAAGAGCGAGGTCCTCGCTCGCGGCCTCCGCGGCGCGCGTCGCTTCCTCTAGGCTCTTACCTGCGGCGATCTGCTCATCGAAGACGCGAATGAACTCCTCGACCGCGCTGGCCTGGTCCTCCAGCGTGGTGAGCTGCTCCTTGAGCGCGTCGGTCGCGGCCTTGACGCCGGTCGCTGCCTCCTCACCGGCGGGGCCGATACCCTCCAGCCTCTTCTTCGCGTTGCTCTCGCCTGCCGACTCCCCTTCGAGGGCCGCGAGCGTGGCGCGAAGCTGGTTCACGTCTGCGCTCGCTGCGGCCGCAGCCTGCTGCGCTGCGCCGAACGAAGTAGCCCACGCGGCCCTGGCCTTGTCTGCGCCGCCGCCACTTGTGTGGCCGCGGAGCCGAGCCCCCACGGCGTCGACAAGCGCGTTGCCAGTGATGACCGATTCGAGCGTCGAGGCGAAGTCGGAAAGCTCTGCCTTCGCCGCGGCCTTCATGGACTTCGCGATCGCTGTCCCGATCACCGTCCCGAGCGTGTTCGCCGTCTCGATCGCTTGGAGGCGAGCGTCTGTCAGCAGGTCGCTGATCGCGGCGCCGAGGTTGACGGTCTTCGCTGTATGGACGAACTCGCGCAGGCGCTTGATGACCGGGTCGAGGTAGTCGAACGCGAGGGCGCCGATCTTGACGCCCAAGCTCTTGATGCCATCGCCGCCGTCGATCGCTTCTGCGGCGAGCCTGATGAGGTTCTCGGTGATCTCGCGAAGCGCGGGGCCAAAGCCGACGGCGAGCTGCTGCGAGAGCCCCGTCCAGACCTCGCCGAGGATCGAGAAGTTGTTGCCGACCTCCGCGAGCACGCCCGCCGTCTCGCCGCCGAGCGTGAGGCCGAGTTCCTCCGCGAGGTCGCGCAGGCGCTTGATGTTCTCCGCGGGCTCCTTGAGGAGGGCGCTCATCTGTATCGCGGACTTGCCGAGCGTCTGCGTCGTGACCGCGACCTTGCCGGCGCTGTCCTCGAAGCCCTGCAGCGCATCGACGATCGTCTGGAACTGCTGCGCCGGACCCTTGCCGTCGAAGTCCTTGAGCGTCAGGCCGATGCGCCCGAACGTCGCTTCCGCCTTGTCGGAACCCGAGGCGAGAGCGTCGATCTGCTGCGCCATGAACGTCAGCGACTTCGCGTAGGTGCCGAAGTCGACGCCGGTCGTCTTGAGCACGAGCGACATCGAGGTCAGGTCCTCGACGGCGACGCCCGTCTTCTTGCTCAGGTCGTCGAAGAAGCCGCCGCGGTCGATGCCTGCGGTCAGCGCGTCCCAGGTCTTTCCGAGGGCAGCGACGGCCTTGCCCATGAGATCGAACGACTGGTTGAGCGAGACGATCTTGCCGCCGAGCGAGGAGAAGGCGTTGCCCGACTTCTCGGTCTTCTGGCCGGCGTCGCCGATCGCCTTGCTGGCCTTCTCTGCCGACGACGATATCTCGGCGAGCTGCTTCCCGGTCGCGTCGAGGACGCGGAGCGCGCCGTTGTCGCTCGCGGTGATCTGTATGCTGAGTTCAGCCATCGCGGATCACAGCCGCTTCACGCCGTCCCCGGCGCGAGCCTTCTTCTTCGCTTCGTACTCGGCGACGCGGCGCGCAGCGTCCTCGCGCCCCTGCTGCGCGACAATCGGATCGTCGGAGTTCATCACGACCCCGACGCCCTCGTTCATCCCGGCCTCGCAGAGATGCACCCAGCGCTCCGCATCCTCGCGCAGCTCTGGCGTCGAGACGTCGTAGTACCAGCAGGCATACTGGAATGACTCCCGCGTAGCCGAGTGCCGCAGGATCGGAGCAGCGTGCTTGCGCTTCTCTTCGTGCGTCCCGATCGCTCGACGCGCGAACGACCAGATCCGCATGATACGCGGGAACCTGGCCGCCTCCTCGAACGGGCAGAACTCGCCGTACCAACAAGTCCCGGATCGCCCAGCCTTGAGCTGCAACGTCCGACACTGCCCGCAGTCGAGCGGGCGTCCGCTCCTCGTTACGGAGCGGACGTAGTAGGCGAGCCGGGCTTTTCCAGTTCGTCGACCTCACGCTGCTCCTCCACCCAGGCGTCTCGGGCGCGGAAGAGGATGTTGACGAACTTGTCAGGCATCGCAGTCAAGAGCAGGCGATCGAGCGCCGCCTCGCTGAACTCCACGGGTGCGTGGGTGCGGCGCGCGGCCTCGAACTGCTCCTGGTACTGCTGCGCGATGAGCGGGTCGGCGTGCCGCGCGGGGCGCAAGCGGTCGTCCACGTCGACGAGCTGGTTGTAAATGCCAATGTCAAGGCCGCGCCAGTTCCGCACGACCTTCTTCAGCACGCTACGCTGGCAGGAGCCGAGGACCTCAAGCTGCCTGATCGGGTCCGCGTCCTGCCGGTTCAAGCCCAGGTTGCCGGCGAACGCGAGGGCCACGGGGGCCATCATGTCCTGCTGCACCCTGCGCGTGATCCAGCCCATCTCGACCTCGAACTTGCGCCCGTCCGACTCCGCGACCAGCACCCAGCGCGTGCCGTGGTCGATCGGATCGAACGTCATCCACTCGGGGAGTGCGCCGTTCCCTCTCTCGTTGTTGTCTGCCATCGAAGTCCGTCGTCTCCTTCCGTCGCTCTAACGAAGGTTCGGCACGGCCGTCTCCGACCGTGCCTTCGTCTCGAATGCCCTGGCGTACAGCGTCAGGTCTTCTTCTCCTTGTGGATGATGCGGTACTCGGCGTTGGCCGTGTCGTTCTGCGCCTTCCAGGTCGTCTCCAGCATGCGGCGCTTGTTCTCGCTGCGGTACTGGAAGTTTACGAGCTGCATGTCAGCGAAGGCGTAGTTGGTCGTGAAGGACTCGGCGACCGAGCCGTGCGTCCACGAGATGTCGGTCGTCACGCCGTCTTCCAGCATCTCATAGAGCGAGGACGAGCCCTCGACGTTCATCGCGGGCTCGTCCTCGGGCGCCTCAAGCATGATGGTGACGATCGGGTTCGCGTCGCCGATGTACAAGCCGTAGATGCCCTCGGGCGAGTTGACGTCGGGGCGCTCGTTCGTCGAGCGCGCGAAGTCGACGCGGATGTTCGGCGCGATCGGCGTGTAGGTGCCGAGCACGAGGTTCAGGTTCTCGACGAGCTTGCAGGCGTGCGTCTGGCGCGTGATCGTCGTCGGGAAGTTCGCTTCGCTGACGGGCGTCTGGAACTCGCCCAGGAATGAGTACGTCATGTTCGGCGGGTCGCCTGCGGGGAAGTCGTGGACGGTCGAGCCGATCGTGCCGACGACACGCTTGCGCGTCTTCGCCGTGTACTCCAGGAACGTCAGGCTCGGAATGTTCGCGCTGATCGGGTCGAGGACCCACGACGAGCTGCCGGCGCTTCCGCCCGAGGAGCACGAGTGCCCGCACGCGCGCATGAGCCTGATCCAGCGAGGCTCGGCGCCGCTGCCGTCCGCGAGCGAGGAGAGATAATGCTGGAAGCTGATCGGGTTGAGCTTGCGTCCGATCACGTCCTTCGACTTCGTGAAGCTCCCCGTGATGTTTTGCACCGTGATGCGGCGGGCGTCGAGCTGAACGGGGTTCTCCTCCGTGTGGAGGTTGATCGTGTCGGCGACGAGCGTCGGATGGACCGGAACACCTTGCTCTGACTCCAGCCCCGCGCAGATCGCGGTCTGCAGCGAGAGGCTCGGTTGGATGAACGCCATGGCCTTAGTTTCCCTTCTCCGTCGCGCTCAAGGCCGAGCGCAGCGGGCCGCGGTAGGTCGTCTCAAACCGTCGCTTCGCCGTTCCTGGCCCGCCGGATGATCTCGGCGAGGCGCTCTCCAGCGCGGAGCCACGATAGCCCTTTCGCCCGCTCGGCTCCAGCCCTCGCGACCCCCAATGCGCGGGGGTACTCGCTCATGACCTGACCGATAGCGGCGACGGCTGCCTCGGCGTTCGGCCACGGCCCGTCGTAGACCTCGGGCTCCGACCCCGGCAGGTCCGCCCGCACGTCGAAGCGGGCGTGGCGCATCGGCACGGGGAAGGCGACGGTCGAGTCGGCGTACTCTTGCGTCCCCGAGTAGTCGGAGACGACGAGCGGCAGGCCAGTCGACATCCCCTCCAAGCCAGTCATTCCCCAGCCCTCGCCGCAGTGCAGGAAGAGGCTCCCGTGCGCTGACCAGTAGACCTCTGCCAGCGCGGCCTTCGGCAGGCGGCGGTTGTCGATCACGACGCCCTCGCGGCGGCAGACGGCGACCTCGCCCTCGGGCGGCGAGAAGACATCGACCTCCCCGCCGCTCAGCACCTCGACGGCGCGGCGAACGCCGAGATCGAGGCCGGTTGTCTTGATGTACAGCAACACCCGCCCGTGCAGCGTGTCGGTCTTCGCGGGGTCCGTCAGGGCCGTCCACAGCTCGTCGATCAGCGTGAACTTCCGGCGGTTGAGCGCGCCGCAGTAGAGCCAGACGAACGGCCGGCGCCCGTCCCATCGGCGCGGCCTGTAGGCGAACGTCTCGGAGTCGACGCCGAGCGGGCAGAGCGCGACGGGCGTCGAGGTCCACTCGGCGAGCAGGTCGGCGCAGAAGCGCGAGGGCGTGACGACGAGGTCGGCCAGCGCCATGCGCGGCTCGAACACGGCGCGCATGCCGCGCGGGTCGTTCTTGTTCTCGTACATCGTGAACAGGATGTTCTTCTTCCCCGGCTGCGGCACGAACAGCGAGGGGAAGCAGAAGTGAACGCACACGTCGGACGACGGATCGTCGCGCCCGCCTGCGGCGAGGAGGCCGTGACGCAGCTCCTCGTTGGCGGTCTGGTAGCCCTTGAAGTTCCCGACCTCGTGCCCCGTGAACCCGACGCCCCAGGCGAACGGAGTCTCGATCACAGAGCCTTCCGGTCGTCCTCTGCCGAGGTCTCGTAGCTGAGCGTGTAGTCGACCTGGCCGTGGATGCGACCGGGAACGGGGTCGGTGATGTTCACGGCCGAGCCGACGCGGCGCAGGTGGTAGTAGAGGACCGCCGTGCCGCCGCTGATCTTCGCGACCGTGATCTGGTTCGACAGAGGCAGGGCGCGGCGGATGTCCGAGATGAACAGGTTGCCGCGCTGCTGCGGCGCTTCGCCGCGGTACTCGTGGACGAAGCCGATCTGCAGGACCTGCTCGTACTCAACCGCGCCGAAGCGGCGGTCGTAGTAGTCGGCGGTCGTGCGGCGCACGACGCTGATCGTGTCCTGCCGCGTCGCGCCGACGTCGACCTCATACTCGACGACGCCCTGCGTGCCGACGTTGAAGTTGTAGCCATTCGCCTTCGTGATCGTCGCGAGCTTCGCCTTCACGTCGAGCAGGATCACCGTCTCCATGGGCAGCGGCGGCGCGGCCATCGCCTACTTGCCTCCCGCCGCGGCGTCAAAGCCCTCCTTGAGCTTGAGCCTGTACGTGGCCGCCATCTTGTCGCGCACGATGCTCGGGAACTCCGCGAACGGCTGCTCAAGGAAGTGACGTCCGGCCTGCCAGACGCGACGCGCGAAGACGAGACGCCCCTTCGGCTTCCGCTTGCCGGGCTTCTGCGGCTTCTGCGGCCCGAGGTTGATCGCGTACTCTCCGCGATCGCGCCAGACGAGGAACTTGCCGCGCTTCGGCAGGATCTCGCCGCCGAAGTTCACCTGCGCCGCGTAAATGGGGTTCGGCTTGCCGCCCTTCGTCGCGAGGAACCCGACCCGCAGCGTGACGGAGCCCTTGTCGTTCTGCAGCTTGAACACGACGGCGCGGCGCAGGCGCCCTGACTGGCGAACCACGCGCCGTTCGATCGAATCCTGTATGCGCCGCTGCGTCTCGATGCCGGCCTCTTTCAGGCCGTCGACTAGGAACGCGCGCATGGCAGGACGGAGCTTCCCCCACGCGGCCTCGACCTTCTTCGCGTTCGTCGTGAGTGTCAACGCAGGCATGACGCCCTCAGTACCGCGCTCGCTTGTACAGGCGCAACACGTCCTTCACGTCGTCGAGTAGGTCGACCGTGAAGCGAGTCGTCGAGACGCCGCCGGCCGACTGCGTGTTGACGCCGAGACGCGAGCGCCCTTCCCACTGGAACGCGACCTGACGCGCGCACGCCTCGCGGATGTCCATCGGGCAGGCGCCGGTCTCCAGGTAGAGCCCGCCCGCGTAGGTCACCTGCACCGTCCCGCGCCCCGGCAGGAGGAAGAACCGGCGCAGCTCAAGCAGGCCGCGCGCTGCGTTCACATAGTAGTCGGACGGCGAGAGCACGGCGCCGGAAGCGAAGTTTCCGTCAACGTCCTCCTTGACCGAGACGACGGAGTCGATCGGGTAGCGATCGAGCCAGAGCGTCGAGGTGCCGACGCCGACGCCTTGCACCTCGACTGTCGGTGAGGCCACGGTCGACTTCGCAAACCGGCGCCTGCAGATGCCCTCGAAGCGCACGGTCATCGCCTCGATCATGCGCTCGATCAGGTCGCGCGTCGGGTCGTCCTCTTGCACGTTGACGAGCATGTCGAGCACGTCGTTCGCCGTGCAGGCGCCGAGCGTCGCAACGCACTCCAGGCGCACCGTATGAACGAGAGTCTTCGACTCGGAGCCGTCCGTGTAGGTGATCGTCAAGACGCCGACGTGCGACTCGCGCGAGATGCCGGCCGTCTGCAGCTCCGTGTCGGTCGTCTGAATGTGCCAGCCGAGGATCGTCACGGCGACGTCGGCGCCGTCTATCTCGACCGTCGCCTCCGTCACGTCGAAGTCGCCGAGCGCCGACGTGCCGTTGTGGAACTGCACGTTGTTGCGGATGACCTCACCGGTCGCGGCGTCCGTTAGCGTGATATACCCGGAGTCGATGTCAGCGGCCAGGACCTTCGTGCCGTCGTCCTTCTGCAAGTAGCCCGACCAGCGACCCGTCGACCCAGGCAGGATGCGGACCTGCGATTCGCTCATGGTCCCCTCAGTTCGTCTTCGTGAAGCTCAGCCACGAGCCCTTGTAGACGGTCGTATCGACGTTCGTGTCGGTATTCTGCGCCCACTGCAATTTGAAGGTGCCAGCGGTGCCGCCGACGAAGACAGAGCCCTTTATGAGAATAACCTGCTCGGTATCCGCCACGAGATCGATCTGCCCCGAGTCGGTATCCGACTGGAGGTGATGTCCCGTCTCGCCCGAGGTGTTGACGCCCGCGACGGAGAACATGATGCGGAAGGTCGTGCCGGTCTGTTCGACGAAGTTGAACTTGAAGTCGGCCGCCGTCCCGCTCGCTTGCGCTACTAGCAGCACGCCGTCGAGCGCATACGTCTTGTTTGCCTCGAGCGAGAGCGTGAAGTCGTTGTCGTCCTGCAGGGCGGCGCCGTCGATCGCGGTTCCGTTGATCGTCTCGTCGTTCGCCTTGACGATCGTCGTCGTCAGGGCGCCGCCGCACGTGTCGGCCTTGCCCTGGTTGCCGCAGTAGAGCGTGCCGCCCGGATCGGAGCTGATGAACGTCGCGACCTGGCCGGCGTTGTTGTCCGTGACGGACATCTCCGTCCACGGCGACGGCGAGTTAACCGCCTTGATGAAATTCGACGCCGGCCCGCTCGATGCGGCGTAGTCTTGACGCCCACAGGTGTTGCCGTCGATGACCCACTCGTCGAAGCCGCCGCCGCCCGCGTCGTCGAAAATGATGCACGATGACTGCCCGCCGCTGTTAGCGTCCTGAATGCCGATCGTATTGTGACCGATCACGACGTTGCCGTTCGAGTCGCCCGATCGGGTATTCTTGACGTAGATCCCCGCGGCGTCGACGTTCGACTTGTTGCCGAGGATCGTATTATCCCCGATGACCAGAGACATCTGGTTCTCGACGAGGATGTCGTGACCGCCGTTCGGGTTTGTTCCCGATCGCGCCGTGACGTTGCCGAGGATCAGGTTGTGGTCGAAGCGACCGTACTTCGTCGCGTCGCACGTTCCGCTCGATGCGCCCGTGCAGTCCGCGGTAACGTGGCACTCGCCCTGCGCGCCTCCGGTGCAGGTCGACAGGCTCTTGAGCCAGATGCCGTCCGCCGCGTAGTTGTCCGCGATCTTCAGCCCGGCGGTGTTGACCGCTACCGCAGCCGGGCCGGCGATGCCGATGATCGACCACTCCTCGGCGTTCGCGCCGCAGTGGTTCCCGGCGATCTCGACGTTGTCGCCGCGCACCTGGATGCAAGCGTCGGAGCCGCCGCTGACGCCGATGTTATTGCCGAGGATCGAGCCGTTGTAGGTCGGGTCGGCGCCTTCTCCCAGGTTGATGCCGATGCCGCCGACGAGGTTGTCGACGTTGTTGTTCGCGATCTGAAAAGCGGTCGCCGCGCCGACGATCCCGTCGAGGCCACAGCCGTTGAAGTCGTTATCGACGATCGGGAAGCCCTGTCCGGTGAAGCCCGCGCCCCCGCCAGTGATGAGCAGGCAGTTGTCGTTTGTCGCCGCCGTGCCCGAGCCGGTGACCCTGTTGCCCTGAATCAAGCACTGCCCGTAGCTGCTCGTCGTGCAGCCGAGTTTTAGAATGTTCCACTCGGATTGCGACGTCGTCGGCGAGCCGGTGACCGTGTTGTTCGTGAATTGCCAGTTGATGCCGGAGACGTCGATCGCGCCCTGCGCGACGCTGTTCAGCTCGAAGCGAACGCCGTTGATCGTCCAGTTGTTCGCCGTCGTTGCGTCGATGATCTGGTCCGCGATGTCGGACTTCGCCTTGAGGACGCCGGAGCCGAAGCCTTCGATGCGGACCGTCGACTTCATCGTGAGGCCGGGGCTCCCGATGATGCACTTGCGTCCCGTGTCCGGCGGCAGGAAGATCGTCCCCCCGCTCGCCGCGGTGAAAGCGTCGATCTCGGCCTGGATCGTCGCGCGGTCGTCGGTCGAGTCGTCGCAAAGCGCCGCCGTGTAAGGCACGTAACTCGAAAGCGTGGAAGACCTGACGATCGAGCCCGTGCCCGCCGCGGCCTCGCAGGAGAGCACGCCCGTGCCGCTCGCGACGCGACCGAACACGGCGTACTGCGAGCACGAGTTGGGAAGCTCGATGCCTCCCGGCCCATGCCCGTACGCCGCGCCCGCCGAGAGGCAGAGCGCGACGACGAGCAGAACGAGACGCTTCGTCATGTTCAGGAAGCAGTCACGGTCCACGAGATGGCGTGGATCACGTCGGCGTTCGTGTTGCCGGTAGCGGTGATCTTGCCGACGACGCAGTTCCCTCCCGTGACCGAGAGGCCGTCCGTGTCGGCCGCGGTCGGT